>Ga0209698_10000886_pt1 | contig 34524 bp, 16 predicted proteins | sample LitLauG_LLR_2012_FD_187203 | JGI IMG/M metagenome (GOLD analysis project Ga0209698, IMG submission 187203) | Freshwater sediment microbial communities from Pennsylvania, USA - Little Laurel Run_MetaG_LLR_2012 (SPAdes) (version 2) | ecosystem: Environmental > Aquatic > Freshwater > Creek >... | reverse complement strand
CAGGAGCACTCCCGGGTTCCGCTGCCGCCAATCGAGTGCCCAGTTGGCCAGCAGGGCCGACTTACCCACTCCCGATTCGCCCAGCACCACCAGCGGCTCCCCTTGGCCGGCCGCGTGTCCGTCCAACGCGTGGAAGTCAGCCGGACGGCGGATGTAGGCCCGTTCGCGGGAGGCCGCGTACAAGTCCTGATCCATCGTCTCGCGGTCCAGCTGGCTCGGTTCCGAATCCTTCGGATACAACTGGTCAATCAGAGCGGTGAAATCGGCCAGAACGAGTTGGCCCAAGGCCTTTGGATCGGCATAGTTCTCTTGAACACGAAATCCGGTCGCCCGGATGCGCGCCTTCAACTGCTGCAGCCGCTCGGCCTGGTCCGCGTTCTCGCTCCGGAAATCGGCGAGATTGGCGCCTTCCGGTAAGCGGTCCAGATAGGCCGGATCTCGGAAGTAAAAGAAGGCATGTTCGGCCATAGTGGGGTTGCGCAACGCCCCGTGCAGGATCTCCATCTCGGTCAGGGAACGATCAAGATGATCCTTTAGCCAAGGCTCTCGGGCGAGCACGTCGGGGTGGATCGTGTCCACCGGCGGCCCGTAACGCTCTCCGAGCAGGCCGATGAAATACGGGCGGCAGCGCTCAATCTCAGCCAGGCAGATGGGCAGAGCATGCCCTTCGGCCTTCTGCTCGTCGGTCACGCCCCAGCGAAGATCGACATCGCTCCAGACGACGCCACGCTGCTCGCACAGCTTGCGCAATTGCGGAAAGACCTGTTTGACCAGTTCCTCGCGCTCGGCGTGCATATCGCGGAAGGTGGAGGAAATGAATACGCGGAGTTGTCGACCCCGCGCAGGAGTTCGACCGTCAATCTGCGAACCTGCACCGTGAGGGCTCATTTGGATCTTCCCGTGTTATTCTAAAATGCCACCTAGGGAAATCTCCATGCCGGCGTGTTCAACCTCGACGGTGGGCACGCGCAGCCGGTCGGCTTGGTCTGGGTTTTCGCTGTGGAAATCGGTGTACTTGGCGCCTAGTGGCAACCGGTCCAAGTACGCCGGATATCGTTCAGCCACGGCTCTCGGGCGAGCACGTCGGCGGGGATCTTCTCCACCGGCGGACCGTAACGCTCCCGAGCATGCCGATGAAATGCGGCCGATAGCCTTCGATTTCGGCTAGACAAATCGGCAAAGAATGCCCTTCAGCCTTTTGCTCATCGGCGACGACCCACCGAAGGTCAACATCGCTCCAGATGACCCCTCGCTGCTCACAAAGCTTGCGCAATCCCGGACCTGTTTGACCAACTTCTCGCGTTCTGCGTGCATGTCGCGGAAGCTGGAGGAAATGAAGACAAGGAAGGAGGTCAGCGACGACCGCCAAATCCTGGCTGACTCACACCGTGACGGCGAACCGGTTGAAGTAAAACGGCGATCTCACTTCACCTGTTCCGGCATATAGTTAAGGGATGCCGAAGCTAGCTCCCAGCTCGCCGCCGACCCACCGATTCAAAGGTGAACTCGGACCAGAACTGGTCGTCTTGAGCACTTCAATAGTCCGCATCGCGCAACGCGCTAAGGCGGAAGAGTTGGTCGAGACCGCCGACGGACCAGTGAGGGCTCGCATTGGCGATTTCATCGTAACCACCGCCGACGGTGAACGGTACCCTATTCCTGCTTTCGTTTTCTTCGGCACATATCGGGTTCTTGGTCAGGTGGGGGCCAGATTCGTTGGGCAGAGGCTTCTCCACGCTCGACGGGCTTGGGAGATCTTGTCCGACGATGCTGAGTTCGACTACGGTCCGGGTCGAGGAAAAGTCGCAGCCCCGAAAGGTGGTTGGCTTTATCGCTCAGATGAGGACGACTACGGCTATATCAACCCTGACGCCAAAAGGAAAGCCCACGTGGTTGTCGGGACCGTGGCTGAACTGAACAGTGTCGATTGGGAGGCCCAATTCCGTCGAACCGCCGCGATTATGTCCTGGCTGCCCCCAGCGATGACTCTGATTGCATTGCTCGCATATTCGACTGGATTGAGGGGTCACCAAGTTGCTTCGCAGATCCTGCTGGGTTTCGAAGGAATTCTCCTTGCTGCAGCCGTCATCGCAGTCTGGTGGATTCGCAAAGACCGTTGGGTGCTCAAGTCCGCACTGACATCAGGTGCTGAAGTTGCTACGACTTTTCAAGGCGCGGTACAGCTCTTGGGTGAGAAACCATCCGAAGCATTCCCGGGCATGACGCTGTGGCGCGGAGCCCAGGACGATCGCGCCTTAACACCCACCTTTTTGCCTGATGCTCTTAGCAAACTGAAAGAGGAGGTATCCAAGACGTATGAGCGCGTGAAGAAGAACGTTACTCGACACCATGTCACTGAAACTGCCACCATGGTTGCGTCGTGGCTCGGTGCCGCTTTAGTTCTAATTTGCATCGCGTACGCCGTTTGGTGGCATTCATTGTTTTCCGAACTCCTTGCGATCTGGTTGCCGTCGGCCGTCGGGGCAATCCATAGCAATGCGGTCAGACGGCAAATCGTACGCAGGATAACCGCAGGCCAAGAATTTGTTGCCGAACTGCTCTTCGTTCGGAAGCAACTGTCAAATCTCGTCCCTGATAATCTGCTGGACCCAAATGACACCCAGGCAGTGGAGACGCTGAATGCCACGTTGCGCGTCTTGTGCCGGGCGGCCGCGGAACACTCCCAGTATGAACTGCAGTTTGCTTTGGGCGAGATTGTGCAGGTTCCAATGTAAATGGAAGGTGAGCCTTCGATGACATATGGCATAGCGGCGGTCGATATCCGGGGCGCTGCCCATGGCCGTCACCCGAACGGATCGAAGTTCGGAAACTTTTCTGATAGACGCATCAACGCATCGGTACGGTAGGGCGCACCCGGGATTGTCCGCAGTTTGCCGCACTTGGTACATTCCAGCAGTGGTACGCCGTCCGCCTTGAAGTCGCGCGTCGGGCCGCCGCAAGAACTGCAGACCGGGGCCCTCGTCAAGCGGCCGATTCGAGGTACATCATCCTTATCGAAAAGTCCCACGTTCTTTCTCCTTCAGCGTTATTCTTGAACGCAATTCGATCATATCCCTAAATTGCAATCGAGGTTCACCTATTCAGCCCTTCCTTTAGCCCGCGAGGCTGTCGCGTTCGGACCGGGTGATAAGAATTAGAGTTCACGGGATCCTTTTGGACCGAGTCTGCTTCGCAAGCGCGGCTCCAGCCATCATTGCGGGTATCGTGGATGCAATCCCAACGAGGCGCCATGAATTGACCGTAGGTGAGATGTAGAACGCCCACAATGTGACGCCGATACCGAGCGCAATAACGTGTGCAAGCGCGCCACGGCGAACAATCTTGGATACAGTAAAACCTGCCAATGCGTCGGTGACGACGGAACACGCCAGCAAAACGAGTTTCGCGGCAAGCAGATTCGGCGTCTCATCGCTCAGTAAGGGGAAAGTGAGATAGGCGACTAGAAGAATGACGAACGTGCTGAACAATGAGGAGATACCAAATCCCGCGACAAGGGCCACGATACTACGGAGCCAATGGCCTGGACCTTGAAGGCCACCATCGTGGGATGAAACACGCCGTTGTGCGGGTGGCAGTTCAAGATGACGTGGCGCGCTCAATCGGGTGCTGGCTTCGTGCTCTGCGTGTGCCTTTTCCGTTTCGGTCAAAGCGGCCTGGCTCGTTACAAAGTCATGCAGTAAGGGATTGATTCGATGCAATTCCTCGCGCATGGCGATATCGAGGGTACCCAACAGAGGCTTCACGAAGGACGGAGCTAATACCAGATGACGATAGTTGTCTCGAACACGATTCGCATCGAGCGGAATGAATAGCAGCAACCACACGAGGCGCGCCGCGTCCCGCTTCTCCACCCCGCTTGAATTTGCGATGATGAACAACGCAGCGTAGTACCAGTCGTCCATCAACTTGGGGGACCGCTGTTTTGCGTTGATGATCACATTACAGACGGTTTCGGGAGTGAAGTCTGAGAGCAACTCTGCAATCATGGGCACATAGCCAGTAGCCATTGCTCCTGTGACGGATCGCGCGTGATCGATCAATCGATCTACTAGGTTTCCGAGATGAATGTCGCCTTGCACGGCCTCCATCTCTATGTCCGAGCAACGCTTGGCCGCTCGAAGCAGCGTCTCAAGCGGCAGGTCCAAATCTTCCGCCCTCATTGCCGAAGGCGGGCGCGAATACGTTCGCACCAATCTCTCGGTTTGCTCGATGTCTCCCGGATCAGGCAGTTCCTGAGCCTGCTTGTGAGCAAGTGCGATTCGCTCTTTGGCCTCTTCGTACCGACCCAATCGGTAGAGAGCCCACGCGGCATTAGTGTGAGCCTTTGGATAAGGAGTGCGGAGCTCCATTGCCTTCTCGGCGGAACGAAGGGCCTCGCCGAACTTCTCCAGGAGATTGTTCCATGCAGCACTGAGATTCCATAGTTCTGCGTCATACGGATCTAAAGCGAGCGCACGATCTAGCTCGGCCAGTGCCTCACTTAGAGCAATTCGTTCTGCCGGTCCAAACCACTCACACATCGGTTCGCGCAAGCCGTCGCACTTTTGGTCCAGTTCCCGAATGTGCTGAGCACGATACCGTCGCACATGAGCTTCCTCCATTGCATCGGGTCCCCCACCAGTCAGGGCTACTTCCATGAGCGCGGCGCTCGATCCAATGTGTCCTTCCGTATAACTGGTTGATGCTCGCTGCAACTGAAGTTCCCTGAACGGTATGCCGTCGGCGAGGTTCACCTTGATTGATTTAAAGTCAGGCCGGTTCCCCTCACCCAAAGGAGGAGCGGTTTCCGTCAAACGCGCCCATTTCTGAAACTCAGTCTCGTCACGAGCTAAGTCAGCCGAGTTTGACGCCGCCGACCAACAATAGTCGCCTGGCAGGCCGCACCTGATCCCAACCCAGTACGCTTTTTCAAAGAGATCGCGTGCGCGCAGGCCCTGACCCAAATGGTCTCGTCGAAGAACGCCCTCTGTATAAGAGATACGCGCATCATCCGGGAACTGCTCTCCCAACTCCATTAGGCGACTGAGGGCAAGAGCGACTCGTGTTTGGTCCGATTCGAAATAGCAGCGTCGAATCAAAAAGGCGATGTTTCCTGCTTCAGCTTGATAGAACGCCATGGCACCTCTGTTTTTTACCGTTCACCCTCACCCCGAAGTTGAAGTGACAACAAACCGCCGGAACGAAGACCGACGGCGGCGTTCCAGCCCGAAGTGGCCATGGCACTAACCGGAGATGTTACATGAAGGGCGGCCACTGTTGGTAAGCCTTCCCGAATCTGCCACACTTCCAGCCACGGCTGATCAGGCATCGACACCAAAACAAAACGATTCTCCAGGAACGCGATCATATCAACTGCGCTATCCCTGCGGTAGAGCGGCTGCAAGCGTACTCCATCGTAGCTGAACAGACGAACTGACCTGCCTGCGACACCTGCGATAGTACCGTCCGCCGTTGAGGCTGCGTCACCAAAAAACTCGGGGGTGTTGAGGACTTCCAATTCTGGGTGTGCCTTGCGGACCAACGAGAAGACCGTGCGCACACCTCCTTCGGCACTTTGCCTTCTCAAACTCCAGAACGCCGCTCCTGCCCCCGCAGGTATGACTTTTCGTTGCTCACGGTGGCCCTTTTCTGAAAAGAGCACCTCAGCGTTATTCCCCTGGAACAGGGGAATACGGACGACGCGCCCAGATTCTCCGGCAGCAATCACGTAGTCGTCTTGATCATGAAAGACCCATAGAACGGGTTCTCGCAAGAGTACAGCGACTGGCATGCCCCGGTTGATCGAGTGTCCGGCGGGATCGGTAGTCCAAACGCGGCCCTGTTGGTCGCCTATGATCACTTCGTCGTTGGACATTCCACATGCAATCGCCGAGGCGTGCCGCTCAATGATACGGCTGCGAAGTTCCAAGTTCGGAGATGAACAGATCAGCGTGTTCGCTTGGCGACTAGCGGTGACGATGTTGCCTGCAGGAGTAAAACAACACAAGGACACGCTACTGGGGTGACTCTCTGCAGGCTGGTCGGCGCTCCGCCTAGTCCAAAAGGCTCCAAAAGAATCGGTAGAAAGAAACAGATCTTTGGATTTGGGAAGGTACGTGAAGCTTGACAGGCTTGACCGATCTGCGATCGTGCAGTAGTCCGGCAGTCGGTTGACGGATCCGGAGAGTGTATCCCACTGAACAACATGGCCATCTCCAGTTGCGAAGTATGCAGTGGCACCTTCGTCACCCCCCAAAGCGCAACGTATCGGACGACCTCTTATGATCGCTCCGCAATTGGTTTCGTAAGCGAGGCGCGCCTGGCAAACGCCCGTTTCCGCATGGATGAGCCGCAACATCCTATCGCGGGTGAGCAGCAGGAGCAATCCGGTTTTCGGGTCAAAATCAGCGTCGACAATCGGGGCCTCATGATTAGGGATTGAAATGTGGCTGATCTCTCCGTTGAGTACCAGGATTCCAGCCATTTGCAGCTGATCGCCTGCGACGTAGATCAAGGCACTGCCATCATCGGTCAGACGTAAAACCGTAAGCGGAGAAGGGATGTTCGCTACCAAAAGCGTGATCTCTCCGGAGACGGGATTCCAGCCGCAGAGAGCATCGCCCTGTCGCACGGCTATGATTCCGAGTCTGGGGTGCCACAATAATCTTCGCTCGCCGCTTCGCCCTTGCAGGAATTCTGTCGTTCCTTCGCTATGAATTGTTCCTGTTTGTTCGAGCCAAGCGAGTCGTCCGTAGTCGGAGGAGCACGCCATTCCAACAAGTCTTTTTGCGCCGACTGATCGCGTGAGTCGCAGCTCGCCGGATTCCAGGTGCCGAAACTCAACCACACCGTCAAAGCCAGCTGCGGCGATGCTCTGTCCGCTCAGAGACAAATGCTGGTGGGGCCTGCTTTCTGCGAAAACCATGTGCGATTCCTTCGAAGGCAATGGCCCTTTGGCACACACCCAGAACCCACGATTGTCAAGGAGTTCGTCGATACGTCTGGTTTCGGCTTCGAACGTCGGAATCCACCGTAGCCGATTGCGTAACGTCTGGAGTGCTACTTTGGGGTCCCTTGCAAGGCTGAAGAGGTCTTGCTTGATCGCGGTGCTGATCGTCTTAACGACCTCGGACGAATGGACCCGCAGAGCGCGATCACAGTCCTCGACGAAGTCGAATAGAAGTTCTGCCTCAATCTTGGCCGCCCCGAAGTCGAGGTCGCCCATCAGCTTGTCGAGGCGATCCCAGTGGCCGGCGAGCGTTAGCTGGTATGGGAGCTCCGATACCTTCCGTTCATTGATCGGTCCTTGACGAGTCTCTTTGCGGGAGAAGAGGTCCGCGAGTGCTCCGTGGAGCCCTGCCCGCCAGGCAATTCGGGTAGGACTATCGACATTAGGTTCGGCGTCGCTGCTGGGGCTTGGGGACATGGAGTAGGCCGCCTCCCGAAGTTGCCGGTGGAAGAAGGAGATCGTAGTCCCGCCCCGGACGGCGCGCTCAGTAAGGTAAGGTTCGAGGTCGAAGTGCAGCCTCGACCAGATAATCGGTGGCAGGCGACGTTCCTGCGGCGTGAAATGACGAACTACGCAGTCTTTCCATACGCTTTGGTCGTCTGTTAGTGCTTCCAGAATCTCGTCCTCCGTTAAGCCAAAACGTGACGCGGCGAGATACCCGAGGCTGCGCGGAACCAGCACCGGTCCGTGGTCTGCGCCCCCGAGGCGCTCGAAGAGCACATCAATGATGCCCTCGATGCCTTCAGCTAACACGCACCTCTCTGGCGGGTCAAATGACCTCCAGAGCCGCGCCTCTTCGAAGGCGAGTTTGAAGTAGAGGGGTAGGCCACTGCGTTTGAAGAAGGCTAGGAGGAGATCCCGTTGTTCGGCCTGTAGAGTTCGTCTGGCGTCATTGAGCCAAGCCGAGATAATTTCGTGTGCGTCTTCGGGTGGGAACAGACCAACTTGAACTACCTTGGCATCCAGAAACGGAAGCGGATGATTGTTGGTTGACACGACGATCCGACAGTGCGGCGGTAGCGCGGCCGGCACCCACGTCAAAGTCATGGCCGGATCGTGTGGATCGAGCTGATCGAGTGCATCAATGAAAAGGCGAAGGGGCTTTTCGGCAGTGGCCTGTGTCAACCTGTCCCGGAAGGCGTTGACAGCCATGCTGAAGTCTCCAGGGGTTTCCGCTGGCTGATTGTACCGAGTGGCAATCTCTTCGCAGATACTTTGAAGCAAGGTAAGACCGTTTGATGAGGCGGGTGTAACACCCACGAAGCGCCGAATCGAGACTGCTCTCCTCCCAGTTGCTCCGGCGAGAGCTGCCGACTGCGCCATGATTGCAGACTTTCCGCACCCTGAAACTCCCTGGAGCACGAGCGGACGGGCATCGCTACCATTCATGTAGTCCAAAACGGATTCCAAAACGCGTTTGCGGCCTTTGAAGCAATGACGGCGATTTCGAGCGAATGCGCTTTGAGCCTTCCTCTCCAGGGCAAGGTCCGTACTACCTTCGGTACGTGCAAGTTCCTCGAGAATCGCACGTTCCAGCCTGTCCGCTACCGCCGTGCAGAGTTCATCTAGGTTTCCGGCTTCATAAGTGTCGATGTCGCCATCCAACTGCTGGTGGAGGAATTCCTTCAACTCTTCCAACCGCGCATCCCCGAGCTTTTGTTCCTTGCGAAAGAACGCGAACACATGTCGGCGATCACTAGGATTCGGCCCAAGCCCCTTCACGATCTCCTGGTGCGTAGCCGATCCATGGTATTTGAGTAGTATTGGGTTTTCCAGTTCGAGAGCTCGCGCGGCTTCAAGTAGTGCCTTTTGAAGCAGGTCTTCTACCTTCTCCCATCTCTCGCGGTTCATTAGTTCTCCTGAGCGGGGCTTCAACAGATATTCGGGGGGCACCGCGTTGTCGTCAAGCTGGTACCAACTTTCAACAAGAGTGCGATTCTCCGGGTCCTGCAAATGCATCAGAATCCCCTCGAATTCAACGGCGGGGATCCGTCCCGGAAGTACGGGTCTGCCGTAACGATTACCGACCAGGATGATGAAGCTCGGGTTGGTGCGGGCGCGATGACACCGCTCGATCTCCGTAAAACAAATCTCCATCAACCTCTGACCAAGAACTGCCTCATCTGGAACGCCCCAACGCAGGTCAACTGGCTGGAAGCGAGCGCCGTGTACCTCGCAAAGCTTGCGTAACCGTGGAAACACTTTGAGTTGAAGGGCATTGCGCTCCTCAATGAGGTCCTCGAACGTAGAACTAATGAAGATCCGAAAGGTACGAGTCGTCATCAGCATTTTTTATGCTCGAATGTTGATGATAATCCCTTGACGGCGCGGGGCGGAGGAACTCGGCGATCGAGAATCTCTGGTGCGGATCCCGAATGCGTGGTGGTTATTGACTGTCTTGGACGACACCGGCCATGCGGAGGAGTTGACCGACTCGACGGGAATGTCATCTAGCCCGCGGCCCGCTGTCGAAAACTTGGAATCATCCGACAACATCGAGCGCGCAACGGGCATTTCAACCGGGCAGATTGGCGCTTCTGCAATGGCTAGACCGCAAGTAGGTGACGGAGTGAATATGGCATAGCATGGTCTGCGGATTTCAATTTGACCAGCGGCAATCGAGGACCCGCGCTACGCTGACAGACGACTCGGAAATCGTAATGACAACCGTACCGAGCCAAACATCCTGTCTGTCCTCAGATTCCGGTGGGTGGGTCTGGTCGTCTCGTAACTAATCGCCTCCAAGCCGGCAAACGCTCCCATGCTTTCCTAGCCTTTTGATATTCCAAATTCAGACGTGCCGCGCGATCGGGATCGGCTTTCGGGTGCGCTACAGAGGGCAGTCCAGACGAGGCAGCAGCGGCCTTTGTCTCCCCGACCGCGCCAGTGAGCATTTTGTACGTTGTATGGCACGACGGACTCACCCATCCACCAATGCGACAGACGGCGAGCAAAACCTTGAATGACAGACCCTTCTCGGTACGTTCGAGGGCCGGTGCCCACGTGCTGATATTTGCGATGAGCTCCGGCAATCTCGACTGCTTGAACTCCAGGATCAATAGAGCCCTTCGGAAATCCCCCGATTGCGCGATGGCTTTCGCGATCGTACAGGCGCAGTCGGCCGTGATGCTGGAATAGCCGTCAGTCGACATTTGGCCGAGCAGTTCGATCGCTGTATCGGTGTCTCCGAACTCGACCAAGTCCGCGATGGCGGGTTTTATCGCCTGGTCTCGAGCCGCCATGTACGTATCAATTTGCAGCAGTGCTTCACGTAGCTCTTGAAAGACCTCATCGGCTCTTTGATTGTTATCCCCGGGATAAAAAGGCAGCATTTCGCCCGGTTTTGACGACGCCAAAGGTGACGATTCCGGCGTGGGCGCACACGACGACGCCGGCGCCGGGGATGTACGCGCCTAGTAGTGCCCGCTGTTGCCGCTATGGAGAGACCGCCGCTTCAGCCGATAGGCAACCCTCCCGCGCCGTCAACAGGAACTGGAAAGTTGGAGGGCCGCAATAGTCTGGCGTCCGGCTGGACCGATTCGATCACCAGGCAAAGCCTATGGGCACCCTCGACCTTGCCCGCTACGCAGTAGGCCACTCCGGCCAGGAAGAGCTGGGCTTTGATGAGGTCGAGGTGCCGGTGGGCGCGCTGTGTGTCGAGGTCCGGCGGCAAGAACGCCGGGCATCGCGAGTAATCCGTCTGAAAGAACGTGAGCATTTGGCGCAGTCCACATCGTATCGCCTTCGCGGTTCACATCCAAGAGAATTTAGAAACTGTTGTAGAGTCCTTACCGCGTCCCCGCCCATGGGCGGCTACGTCACCGGGGAAAGTGCGGGCGTTTTATCCCGGGGACAACACTTTGATCTCCTGCGAGGCGTAATTCCCTGTATACGGCTCTCACCACATCGGCTCGCTGCCACCCTGTTTCACGGTGGCGTGCAATATCCAGTGCCCGCTCGCATTTGCCGGATTCGGCCATCGCTTTGCCTACCTGACCCAAACGGAAGGCTCGCTGATCTGCCGGAACGGTTGAAGCGCCGGAATACGCCCTCTCGAGCAATTGCTCTCCTTCTGGTCTTCCGGCTTTCGACATCGCGACCGCGACATCGCAGATCGCCTCGATGCGATCGGAATCAGGCAAGTGATCCGTCAATTCCACTGCCCGATTCGCTATCGATTCTCCCCATCCGATACGGATGCGGTTTGCCTCCACTGCCACGGAGAAAAGCGCCTTAGGAATTCGCACCTCGTGTTGAATCCGCGGTATCACACGCATCGCGTCTTCAAGTCGCCCCAACTTCGCAAGCTGAGTGGAAACATCGAGTAGAGCGTCTGCCTGGTGCCAACTGGAAAACGATGGCATACCCACTGCGGCCGTCAGCGCAAGGTCCAGCGTCTTCAACGCTACGTCGGTTTGCTGTGCGGCAGTGAGCGACTTGGCAATAGCGCGGAGGGCATCCACTTTAAGATCCGCATTGGGCACCGTTGCATCCCCGGAACGGCCGTCTTTAATTGACGAAGCGATCGATACTGCTCGGCCAAACTGTCCGGCCTCTGCCAACGAAATCGCGAGTTCCTTGAGGGCTTCGGCTCGTGGCCGCGACTCCGGAATATGTCCCACAAGAGCGAGCGAGTGAGAAAACCTACCAGTGGAGGCGAGCGCGATCGCGACGTTCTTCTGTGCTTCGACGCTGTCCTTCTTGTCGCGCTCCTGATCTGCCGTCACGAACGACTGGTCGAACAGGTCGGATGCGCGGGGATCGCCGACCCCCAGAAGAAGCTTGGCCATTTCTCTCATGAAGTAGGCGTTGCCGGAATGGCCAGCCTGATCCAGGTGGCGTAGTGCCTCGGTGAACATCGCAGAGGCGCCCGAGTCCTCCTGCCTGGCAAGCGCCATTGCGATGCGTCCGAGCACTCGGGCACGGACCACGGGCAGGTTCACCCGTTCGGACAACTGGAGAGCAGCCGCCGTCTGGTTGCGGTCCGCCAGTTTCTCTGCGATTCCAGCGTAGTGGTACGCGAACTTATCGACATACTCGCGCGTCTGTTCGTGCACACGGGTATGCCTCAGCCGATCGACCAGCGCCAGGTGATGATCGAGCTTTTCGTAGTCCGATAACGCAGTGGTGATTCTATCTACCGCGATACTAAAACTCCAGAATTCGGGGATCTTCTCCGCGCACTCGACCGCCGTATCGTACTCTCCGATGCCGGCGTAAGCTTCGGCAAAGCTATAGAAGATTTCTCCGCTTTCGCTTGCCTTTAGCGCACGCTGCACGATCTCGCTGGCGCGCGGGTCCCCGGCCTTCGTCATCTGGATGGCGATTGATTGGAGCGCACTCGCATGTTGAGAGGGTTCGACGCGAGCGGCTTCATCCAAAGCCTGGGAGAAGACTTCCGATGCGCGATCCTCACCCGCCGGAGCCAGCGCTGCAGCCATTTCCGCAAGCTCCCTCCACGTGGTAAATGCGTTTGTCGAAACCTCCATCGATTGCCTACTAAACTGAAAAGCCGCCTCAGGCATCTTTTCATCGACGAGCAGTTTCGCGATTCGGGTGAAACATCGGAATTGGTCGTCGCCCGATCCACGTTTTCGTATGTGGGTTGCGATCTCGAGGACACGGTCCATTCGGCGCAAGCGAGCCCATCCGCGAGAGACTTCGGCATAGGCCCATGACCATTTCCAGCCGACCTCTTCGCCATCGGCGTCGGTCAATGCCTCTTCCAGGATGCCTTCGGCCTGAGCATCGCCGGAACGAATCAATACCAGGGCGATGTCGACCAGGAGACGGCTGCGAGACGAATATTCTTCGACCTCTCTGGCGGCCAAGGCGGCTTCCGCAAGCATCGTAGCGAACCGGGAGTCGTGTTGAGCGGCCATGGCGTCCGCGATCGATTTCCATGCAGTCGAGCAAGCCCATGGATAGTGGATGGAGGGCGCGATTTCACGCGCACGATCGATCCATCCGTCTTTCACCAGTGCGGCGACGATGTCCTTCACTGCTATGCCTTGCGAATAGTCGGCGGGGATGCGGGTGGCGGCTTGCAAGGCGAGTTCTAGAAAACTACCGTCCGCGTTCCGGGAGCGCGTGGCCTCATAGAGTGCGATCCAGCCCCGGCACTGCTTTTCAGGGTCCGTGCGCGAACGCACGGAATTCACCGCTTCAAATTTCCTGCCCAGACCGACGAGAATCCGCAGGTCATCATCTTCGTAGCTCCGGGACTGGGAGGGCGCGGTCTCCCTGGCAGTGTGAAGGGAGATCAACGCGAGAGGGTCGGTTGCGACCTCCAGGGCGAGCGCGAGGTCCTCGGCGTAGGCGACGCTGTTTCCATTGGCGACGTACTGCGCCTTCATCCAATCCATCGAGCCGGTCAACAGATCACACAGATCGCCGGCGCGGCGTGCATGGGCCAACTGGTAAGGCAGCTCAAACAGCCGGCGAGTGTTGGGAACGGGCGGTTGGCCGACGACGTACGCAGGCTGGTCCTCAAAGTAGCGGGCGAGACGGCCATGGACGGCGATGCGATCGGCATCACTTAGGTTCCACACTTCGCGCACGGCTTTGGCCAGGTGGCGGTGGTAGAAGTCGAGTATATTGCCCCGAGACTGGAGGTAAGGGCGAAGCTGACGCAAGATGGGAAAGAGGTCGCTGGCACTCTCTTCAACAGGTATTCCCGGCCGCTCCATGAGATCCAGGAGTTCCCGCTCGGACAAGCCGCGACGCGCGCACGTCAGCAGAGTCAGCACCTCGCGTACGGCCGCGCGATCGAAGTCTTCGCACAGACGTTGGATGACCTGAAGAAAGACGGCGGTTAGCGTGTCACCCTCGTGCGGGAGCCGTCCGATCCTTTGATTGAGCTGCTCGAAGGAACCGAAGCCGCGGAGTTCCTCCAGCGCCACCAAGAGAAAGAGCGGATTGCGGGTGGCCTCGTTGTTCAGGAGCAGCTTGATTTGGGCCTCGTCCAGCGTCTTGGCGGCAACCGACGGAACCTCGCGCAGGATAGCGAGGCGTTCTTCGTACTCTAAGGGATCGACCCTGATTTCGTGCGGATGGCGGCTGCGCGCCGCAATCAGTGCTGGCTGTCCGCCCCGGTCCGGATCGTCGATGCAACTGAGCACCACCCGCACCTGCGGGGGAACTTGCGCCGGCAGCCAGTACAGCGACTGCGCGTTGTCGGTCTCGTCCAGCTGATTAAGCGCGTCGATGATAAGGACCAGGTGCTGCTCGGCGGACACTTTGCCAAGGAAGGATTGGAAAGCCTCCGTGAGTTTGATTGGGTCCTGCGGGATCTCACCCTCCGTACCCAGAACTTGCTTCAGCTCGCGGCACAATCGTGCCAGCATCTCCGTCAAGCGACTGGAACGAGGGCCCGCCCCCACGAAGTGCGCGATGAGAAACTCGCCGGGATGACGAAGGCGGCGATCGCTGACAAACTTCGCGAGCGCCGCCGATTTTCCGCTGCCGGAGGGACCGGTGATGAGGTAAGTATCGATTTCGGTGCCTGCCACGAAGTTATCGAGCTCATCCTGAAGTTTCTGCCGCCCGACGTACACTCGAGTCCGATTCTCGATAAAGCGATCGTGGAAGTCGTTCTCCTCGGCCGTTTCGTCGCGCCCGATGGAATTGAGCACGGCGAGGTGGTCCCTTACCTCCTCGGAACCGAGTATGGCGACCTCGAATTTCTCGATGATCCAGTTGGCGAACTTGGCCAGCCCCGTGACTCGGCCAACTTGTTTTGTGACCGGGTCCATGCCGGTCTTGTCCCAGGTACAGGGATAACCGTCCAATACAGGCGTGAGCTGCAGAGTACGGATTTGCTCCTTGAGCTGCGATAGTTGGCGGCGGCGGCTGTCGGCGCGTTTCTCCGCCTCGGCGAGCCCGAACCCGGCTACTTCTTCCGCGGTGGGTTCCTCGGTGTAGATGCGGCGCAGGCCAGGGTCCTCAATATCTTCGAGGAAGGCTTCCGAGCGAAAACAGAATATCGCGCGGCGCCGCATGCCGGAGTCGTTGAGTATACCGTGGAGAATCTCCAGTTCGGTCATGGACTTCCCAGTGAGATCTTGGGACCAACCGTAATGATTGACGACTTCCGCGGGCAGCTTGCCAAGAGGGGAACCGTATCGCGAGCCGAGCAGGCCGAGGAAGAATGGCCGGCATTCTTCGATTTGCGCCAGACACAGAGCGAGGACCTGATCGTTATCCACCTGTTCGCGAGTGATGCCCCAACGCAGGTCGACGTCCACCAAATGAATGCGCCGCGGCTCGAGGCGCTCACGCAAGGCGGGAAAGACGCGCTTCACGAGCCAATCGCGCTCGGAGTGCATGTCGCGAAAGGTCGATGAAATAAAGACGCGGACCGTCTGCCATGAGCCCTGCATACCCGTTCGCCAGGTGGTCATTATAGCGAGTGGACGTGAGAGATAGGGCACGCACGAACTTCGACGGCGTTAGCGTCTGCTATCGGTAACGGTCTGGCCCCGCGCACTGTCAGCCGTACCCTTCCGTACGAACATCTGGAGCAGCGGCTTGTATTGGGAATCCTCAACGCTGGCCGCGCACCGGCGAAAGGCCTTGTCTCGCAGAACATGTGTTTCAGAGCTCCCACGTATCGGTGTCTCCGAGGTCTCGTTGACATCCCGTTACCCATTTGATTAGGATGCCTTGCAATCCTTTGTCATAAGAGAGTAGTGAATCGCTCGGTACGCCGGAACCTGTTTCTCCACCCGTCAATTCGGTAAGCTGGCAAGAGTTTGATGCCATGATTGAAGCGCTTGCCTCTAAGCTACGAATGGCGGGTACACAGTCCGGTATGCTGAGGAGCTAACGACACATGCCCGCCCAACCGGAGCAAGCAGAGCCGCAGCAGCGCCAGATCCGTGTCTTCATCTCTTCCACCTTCCGCGACATGCACGGCGAGCGCGAGGAACTGGTCAAAAAGGTGTTCCCGCAACTGCGCAAGTTGTGCGAGCAGCGCGGGGTCATCTGGAGCGATGTGGACCTCCGCTGGGGTGTCACCGACGAACAGAAGGCTGAAGGACATGCTCTGCCGATCTGTCTGGCCGAGATCGAGCGCTGCCGCCCGTATTTCATTGGCCTGCTTGGAGAGCGTTACGGTCCGCCAGTGGACAAGATCCATCCGGACATGCTCGCCCGAGAGCCGTGGCTGAACGATCATCTCGACCGTTCGCTGACCGAGATGGAGATCCTGCAGGGGGCGCTGCGCAACCCCGCCATGGCCGAACACGCATTCTTTTACTTCCGCGACGCGGCCTATGTGGACCGCTTGCCGGAAGGTACCAATCCCGCCGATTTTCGGAGCGAGAACGCAGACCGGGCCGAACGGCTCCGCCAGTTGAAAGCTCATATCCGGACGAGCGGATTCCCGGTTCAAGAGAACTATGCTGACCCGAAGGCCTTGGGCCAGCTGGTTCTAAAAGATTTCACCGCGCTGATCAACCGGTTGTACCCAGAGGGTTCGCAGCCGAGCCCGCTGGACCGCGAGGCGATGGATCAAGACTTCTACGCAGCCTCCCGTCGACGGGTCTACATCCGCCGCCAAGGCTACTTCGATGTTCTGGACCGGCACGCTACCGGACAGGGACGACCTCTCGTCGTCGTAGGCGAGTCGGGGATTGGCAAGTCCGCGCTGCTGGCGAATTGGGCGCTGGAATATCGGAAGCGCTATCCCGAAGAACTGATACTGCTTCACTTCATCGGCGCAACGCCATACAGCAGCGATTGGGCACATATGGTGCGGCGGATCATGGGCGAGTTCGGGCGACGCTTGGGAGTTGAGGAGAAGATTCCGGATCAGCCGGAGGCCTTAGGGCCGGCTTTTATCAACGCGCTCTATAAAGCCGGGGCGAAGGGTCGTATGGTTTTGGTGCTCGATGCCGTGAACCAGCTTGAAGATCGGGAAGGGGCGCAGGACCTGGCATGGTTGCCACCGGAGTTGCCGACCAATGTGCGGTTAATACTTTCGACGCTGCCGGGCAGATCGTTAGAGGAGGTCAAACGGCGGGTTTGGCAGATGCTGCCGGTTCAACCGTTTTCGGAGTCAGAGCGGCGGCAACTGATTCACGAGTATCTCTGGCAGTACGCGAAGGACCTGAAGCAGGAGCAGGTCGAGCGGATCGCTGGCAGGAAGCAGACAGCAAATCCGCTTTACCTGCGAATTCTGTTAGAGGAGTTGCGGTTGTTTGGTGAGCACGAGGAATTAGAGAGCCGGATAATCTACTACCTCTCGGCTCCCACGATTCCTGAGCTGTACGACAGGGTACTCGCACGCTATGAAGAGGACTACGAAGCTGACCGGCCGGGCTTGGTTCGGGATACAATGACGGCAATTTGGGCTGCGCGCCGAGGCTTGTCCGAGGGCGAACTATTAGACATAGCCAGCATAGATAGAAGGCCCGTTGTGCAGGCGGCATGGTCTCCACTCTATCTAGGCGCCGAAGAATCGTTGGCAAGTCGATCAGGATTGATCAGCTTTGCTCATCGATATTTCAGAGAAGCAGTCAAACACCGCTACCTGATTACCGCCGGAGACATCGAACTAGCGCACAAGGCGCTGGCTCAATACTTCCAGCACCGAAATGGATTCAGCTGCCGCGAGTTCGATGAGTTGCCGTGGCAGCTAACCGAAGCACATGATTGGGACCGCCTATCAGAGCTCCTTACTTCGCCGGCCTTTTTAAAGGTCGCGTGGCGATTAGGCCAAAGCGAAGTGTTGAGATATTGGGCGAAGTTGGAAACGAGCTCACCTCGACGGAAGTTGGACGCTTTCGGGGCGGTATTGGACAAACCACTAACCGACCCAGAGCTTAGCTGGATCACCGCGCATATCTTAGCCAAGACCGGTCACTCGACGGAAGCATTACGGCTTCGCCAATACCTCTCCGACCACTTTGCCCAAGAAGGTGATTCAGTGAGATTAGCCTTCACACTAGACGAAATGGCGCAACTTATCGAAGCGCAAGGTGATCCAGATAAGGCGATCGTGATCCGCGGGGAGGCTGAGCGAATGTTCCGCAGTCTTGATCTTCAAGTCGGGCTCGCCCAGGTTCTTGCCAACCAAGCGGCAAGCCTGACAGCCAAGGGAAATCTGGACGGAGCACTAGATCTAAACAGCGAAGCGGAACGCATCTACCGAAGCGAAGGGCTCTCTAAGGATTTAGCTACTACCCTGTCCAATCACGCCACCATACTTGCTCAACGGGGAGAATTTGATCAGGCTATGGCTCTGCACAAAGAAGCCGAGCACATCCACCGAACTCATGGGGATCTTGATGGCTTAGCAATAGGTCTATCAAACCAAGCACTCATCTTTCAGGCACGAGGAGAATTCGACATCGCACTAAGCCTTCACAAAGAAGCCGAGAGTATGTATCAGCTTCTTGGTGATGATCGAAAAATAGCAGCGAGCCTCAACAATCAGGGTTTACTTCTGTACGCCCGCGGTGGATTTGGGGTCGCATTGGCACTCTACAAAAGGGCACAGGAAATTTGTCTAACTGTGGGAGACCGACCGGGGCTAGCGATGACGCTTGGAAATGAAGCGACCATCCGACATGCTTCGGGCGATCATCATGCAGCGATCCAACTACATGTTCGTGAAGAGCAAATCTTCAGAGCGATGGGTATGCAGATCGGAGTGGCAGATAGTCTTAACAATCAGGCCGTCATCTTGTGCGAACTTAGGGATACGGACAGTGCTATGCACTTGCATAGAGAGGCGGAGCGTGTGTTTCGGACTGCGGGAGCCAAAGAGAAGTTGGCCGCAAGTCTTAACAACCAAGGGCTGATTTTCGCCGATCGTGGAGAATTGGATCGGGCGATGGCTGCGCACAAAGAGGCCGAAGAACTCACAAGGAGTGTAGGCAACAGAGAAGAGCTAGCGAGGACTCTAGGTAATCAGGCAAACATCATGCACCTTCAACGAGATTATGATCGCGCGCTGGCATTGCACAAGGAGGAGGAGCGGATCTTCCGAGAGCTGCGTGTCCCGGCAGGCCTCGTGAGAAGCTTGGACAATCAGGCACGGATCGCCATGGCAACAGGAGATCTACAAAAGGCGTTGTCGCACGCGCAAGACGCTCTGCGAGTAGCATCAGAATTTGGGCTAAACGAGGATGCAGCCCGAATGCACGCTGCAGTAGCTACTGTAACGGAGGCAATCAGAACCGCTCCGGGACTGGCACAACGATCGAGTAGGGCATCGGATACTCATGGGCTGAAGGATCTGAGTCCCGTTGCTCAGCCCGAAATAAAGAGGCTAGATCGGATGCGGCAATGGGCAGCCCTTCCTTGGTGGAAAAAACTTCGCGTCAAACGGCCAGAACGTTAAACTGTCTCGATATCCTCGCGCCAGCCCATCTTCTATCAGGAAACCGCGATGCATCACCGAACCCGTGTCAGTCAGCTGTTCATAGGCCGTCCAGTCCGACTGTGTCATCGAGGAGTGGGGCTTCGCCCACTTCGAAAGTCAGTACGTGAATTCGATCGCTCGCTCAACGGGAACGACTCCTCGGGCGAAGTATGTTCCCCCAGGCCTGCAGTTAGTCGAGCGAGAAGCCGGTCGCCACCATGGCCGCTCGACCGGACCAATTCGATAGCTTCTTAAAACATGCTCCGTCTCGATTGAACTGCCTGCGCGAGACAAAAGGATCGCCCTGGAATGGCGACGAACGTCTTGCCTGTCCAAGATGTATTTCTAGGCGATCTCCAACACCACCAACCGGACCGGTGCCGCCGTTGTCTTTCGGATGATTTCGCCGTAGATAGCGATCTGTCGCCGGTATCGTGGCTCGTCACCAGGCCCTGTTTTGTAGTCGAGCACCGTCCATCGCCTCCCATCGAACGACACAAGGTCGATTACACCTTCGTGGAGCTCTCCCTTCGCGTCGTACGTCACCGGATACTCGCGGTGGACGCGTTGCGCCTTGAGAGCCGACGAAACCAGCGGATGTGCGAAGCTGCGAACCACGATATCCACGGCCGGCTGACGAGCGCTTGCTTCCATCCGCGAGCCGACCTCATGCACGGTCGCGAGAGCCTCGATTTCAGCCTGGTCCGCGGGAAACGAGGCGTGGGCAAGAAGAGCATGCACGAGATCGCCGTGCTTTCGCCCGCGAGGAGGTCTGCCGGCAGTACTGGGGCCGGAATCCAGACGTTGGATTTCAACTTCGGCGTCCGCGATCCCTTCGGGCAGGACGTCGACCTCTGTGATCCGGCGCGCGCGGAACTCCGGCCGCATCCCGTCCGTCAGCCGTTCATTTCGCGCCGCGCGCCACTCGTCGTATCGCTCCTTCGTTGTCTCCAGCGTAAGACTACGCCAACAAGGGCGACACGAAAGTAGGATTTGCGGATCAACAATTGACCACACTCTCGGGTACACTAAGAAACTTACATGCCGGACCAGCTGCCGCAACAGCATCAAATCCGCGTCTTCATTTCCTCTACCTTCCGGGACATGCATGCCGAGCGTGAGGAACTGGTCAAACGGGTCTTCCCGCAGTTGCGTAAGCTATGCGAGCGGCGAGGCGTGGCCTGGACCGATGTTGATCTTCGTTGGGGTGTCACCGACGAGCAGAAGGCCGAGGGTCATGCTCTGCCTATTTGTTTGGCCGAAATCGAGCGCTGTCGGCCGTATTTCATCGGGCTTCTCGGAGAACGCTACGGTCCGCCGGTGGACAAGATTGACCATGACGTGCTTGCCCGAGAGCCGTGGCTGAAGGATCATCTCGATCGTTCTCTCACCGAGATTGAGATCCTGCATGGTGTGCTGCGCAATCCGGCCCAAGCTGAGCACGCCCTATTCTACTTTCGCGACCCCGCCTACCTGGAGCGCTTACCGCCAGGTACCAACCCTACCGACTTTCGCAGCGAGAACTCAGCTCAGGCTGAGCAACTCCGTCGCTTAAAGACCGGTATCCGGTTGAGCGGATGCGCAGTGCAAGAGAACTATGCTGACCCGAAGACCCTAGGCCAATTGGTTTTGGCAGACTTTACTGATCTGATCGAACGACTGTATCCCGAGGGATCACAGCCGAGCTCGCTGGACCGCGAGTGCATCGATCAAAACTCCTACGCGGCCTACCGTGAACGGGCTTATGTCCGCCGCCAGGCTCACTTCGACATGTTGGACAGACATGCGGCCGGCCTCGGGAAGCCATTGGTTGTGTTGGGTGAGTCGGGAGTCGGCAAATCCGCGCTGTTAGCCAATTGGGCGCTGGAGTACCGGAGACACCATCCGGAAGAACTAGTGCTACTCCACCTTATCGGTGCGACACCGTATAGCAGTGATTGGGTCGCCATGGTGCGGCGGATCATGGGTGAGTTCGACCGGCGGCTTGGTGTTGAAGAGAGGATTCCAGATCAGCCGGAAGACTTACGGCTGGCTTTTGGCAACGCTCTTTACAAGGCAGCCACGAACAAGCGTGTGATTCTTGTGCTGGACGGGTTGAACCAGTTAGAGGAGAGGGAAGGGGCGCAGGATCTTGGCTGGCTGCCGGCGGAGCTGCCAGTCAATCTGAGGCTCGTTATATCGACGCTACCCGGCAAACCCTTGGAGGAAGCAGAGCGAAGGCAATGGCAAACGGTGGCCATCGAGCCGCTTAACCTGGAAGAACGCCGCGAAGTGATCCACCGATACCTCCACCACTATGGAAAAGTCCTAACAGCTGAGCAAGTAGAGAGTATCGCGAATTCACGAGAAGTGGGAAGCCCGCTGTACCTAAGAACGCTCTTGGAGGAGCTGCGCCTATTTGGCGAACACGACTACCTGGAAAGACGAATTAACCACTACCTTGGGGCTAAGACAATTTCGGAGTTGTACGACAGACTTCTAGCACGGTATGAAGAGGACTATGAACGAGAAAGGCCCCATCTCGTAAGGGACACCTTGCGTTTTATCTGGGCAGCGCGACGAGGATTGTCTGAATCTGAGCTACTAGAGCTACTCGGTACGGGTAGGGTCCCGCTTGCACAAGCCTCATGGTCTCCTTTTTATCTCGCAGCAACTGAATCCTTTGTAAACCAATCAGGACTCGTTGGATTTGCTCACCGCTATCTTCGTGAGGCTGTCCGCTTGAGATTTCTCCGATCCGAGGCAGAGCCAGCTGCCACGCACTTGCAACTGGCCGACTACTTTCAGACGCGAGAGCGCACCAGCCGGCAGTTGGAGGAACTACCCTGGCAGCTGGCGGAATCACAAGCATGGCCCCGACTTTGCAACCTGCTTACGGATCTTTCTCTTTTTGACGCTCTCTGGGAGTCGAATGAGCTAGACGCTGCCAGATACTGGACGAGAGTCGAAGCGAACTCGCCTTATCGCATGATTGAAGCTTATAGCCATGTCCCAGAGGCGTTAAGGTTCTATACCGACGGACAAGTCCTGACCGCTCCGCGAGAATTTGCTGCTCCTCTGTGGAGCGTCGCCTCGTTGTTGAACAGAGCTGGCCATTCCACGGAAGCCTTGGCGATTCGAGAATATCTCGTCAAATATTACGTGCAAACGGGAGATTCGGCAAACCTCATTGCCTCTCTCGGAAATCAGTCTCATATAGTGTATGCCCACGGCGAGATCGAAAAGGCGCTCGCCCTCTTGAAGGAGCAGGAATGGATTTCAAGGCACTCTCGCAACAAGGACGGACTGCAATCCGCTCTTGGCGATCAGGCAATAATCTTCGCTAGCAGAGGAGATCTCGACCGAGCTTTCACCCTGTTACAGGAACAGGAGAGCATATGCCGCGAGTCGAATAACCTCGAGGGTCTGGTATCAGCTTTGATACATCAGGCGCATGTGTTTGACACTTGGGGCGAGGTGGAGAAAGCCTTTCGGCTGGATCAGCAAGCGGAGCAAATCTGTCGAGCGTCGGGGGATCAGCGCGGATTGCAGATCTCGCTGGCGCATCAAGCTACGATCTTGAGAAACCACGGGAGAGCGGATGAAGCTTTAGTAATTCTCAAAGCGCACGAGAATATCAGCCGTGAACTTGGAGACAAGACAGGACTCCAGGCCTCCTTGGGTCATCAGGCAATTGTTTTCAGAAACGCCGGCCGGCTGGATGAGGCCATGGCCTGTCTCAAGGAACAGGAGGGGATCTGCCGCGCGCTGGGAAGTAAGTATTGGTTAGCATTTTGCCTTGGTGTAGAGGCTAGTATTCTTACTATCAAGGATCGAACCTCAGAAGCGTTGGTGCTTCTCAGAGAGCAGGAGCAACTGCTCCGTGACCTGGGCGACAAGCGCGAACTCGCAGCGTGCTTAGGAAATCAAGCGATGGCGCTGAAAAACTCTGGGGATCCGGACCGCGCCTTAACTCTCTTGAAGGAAGTGGAGAAGACTTTTCGCGAGTTGCGCGATTACCAGGGGATCGCCGGATCTCTTTCAAACCAGGCTATGATCTTCAATGGCCGGGGCAACAGGTCGGACGCAATACCGCTTCTAGAGGAAGCAGAGCGTATCTGCCGACAATCGAGTGATATCCAGTCACTGTCAGGAGTTGTCGGCAATAAGGCGATAATTCTCATGGAGCAAGGTGAATTCGCAGCTGCCTATGCCGTAATGAAGGAACATGAGCGATTGTGTAGACAATTAGGAGACCCCGGCGGGATCGCAAGGGCGCTCGGTAATCAAGCGCTATTGCTCGCTCGTAAGCTTGGCCAGAAATCGAGCGCTCTAGGGCTCATGGAAGAAGCGTATCGGCTCGTAACTGATCACGGGTTGGAGGCACTGATGAACAGAATGCGACCATTTCTCGATTCCCTCCGACATGAAGTGGTAGCAGAGGGGATCCAACGTCGAAGGAACCCCAGAATTTGACGCATTGGTGACCGCCAAGCCGCCGAGCATTTAGCTCCGGCATTTGAAATCATCAGCGAACTCAAGGGAGTCGCCCGAACTCGGGACAGCGGAACCATTCGCGCACGTTACGGCGATCAGATGCCGATTCATGAGCGTCGTTGTCGACAAAGACACCAAGTTCGTCGGGGCCTGTAAACACTACGTGGCGATCTATTGAGCCTGTTCAAGGGTCACTTAGAGATTGTCAGAAGGGGTATCGAGGGAAGAATTCGTATAATTTAGTGCCCTCGACTGGGATCTCCTCCTCCTTTTGCCCCGAGCGCGCAAAGTGCAGGCGGGCCCGATACCGCACCTGTTCGCTGCCAGCCGGTGAGTATTGCTTCTCTTCGAGGCGCCATCCCTCACCGGGCCCCCGTCGGACGAAATCCGCCTCCCCAACTATCCGATCGTCGACAGTAACCACGGCCCCAACCGGCCAGTCGGATGTGTCCGTTTTGAGCGTGAGAACCACGCTTTTGCCGTCAGGTAATTTGTATTCCACGCGCTTGATTTGGCCGTCCGTGCTCTTGGTAATAAGGGAGCTCCGACACTGAGAAAGATCGTACACGAGATTGCTCATCTTCCAAGTTTCTCCTCCCGTTGGTGCCCAGACCGCTTCTTAGCTGTCTCGGCCGCGGAATAGGCAGTAGATCTGTATTATGCTATCGAGCTGAGAGGGTCCGCAAGCGCCAAATCCGTTGCCACATTCGATTTCTTTATATGCTATGTCAGATTTGATTCCGAACCCAAATGCCGCCTTCGGGGCCAGGCAATCTATAGGCAGCAGAACGCTAGACGCCTTCGGCCCGTGGCGCGTGCGACCGATTTTCATCAGTTCTACGTTCCGCGACATGCATGCGGAGCGCGATTGGCTGAGGGATCGAGTGTTTCCTGAACTCGAAGAGCGTTTGAAGCGTCACCGCCACCATCTCGAGAGCATCGACCTGCGACAAGGTGTGGAAACGACCTCCCTAGCAGACGATGAAAGCCGTGAGCTCAAGATTCTCAAGGTATGCCTCGCGGAGGTGGACCGGAGCCGCCCGTACCTTATCGTTCTGTTGGGAGACCGCTATGGCTGGAAAGCGCCCCCGGAGCGCATCGAAGCCGCCGCTCTGGAGGCGGGATTTTCTGCCGAAGTAACCGGCAAGAGTGTGACGGCCCTGGAAATCGAGTTCGGCGTTTTGGAGAAGCATCCGGGGCAACGCCGCTGCTGCTACTTCTATTTCCGCGATCCACTACCTTACGATCGCCTTTCGCCGCAAGCAGCAGCTGAGTTCAGCGACGCTCACGCGTCCGACCCGGACGCTCCAGCGCGCCAATCGGCGCTTGAATCCCTGAAGGCGCGGATACAAAAGGACCCAGAACTCGGGTCCCGTGTGCACCACTACCAAGTCAAATGGAACTCGGAATCGAACCGCGTCTTAGGATTGGAGGCGTGGGGACAGAAGGTGCTCGAGGACCTCTGGAGCGACCTGGAAGCCGAAACTCGTGAGTTCGCCCTCGCTCCCCCTCCTACGTGGCAAACGCAAGAGAGGGCAGCGCTCGGAGAGTTCATCGAACACCGCCTGCGCGGATTCACTGGTCGAGATGAGACTATCCGGAAGCTGCTTGATGTTTCGCTCTCGCAGATCGACCTCGTGACAGCCGTCTGCTTGACGGGTGGCCCCGGCACCGGAAAGAGCTCAGTGTTTGCGAAAGTGTTCCGGAAGCTCCAAGCAGAGCAAAGTGTCTTCGTTCTTGCACATGCTGCCGGAAGCACCCCAAGCTCCCGTTCGGTAGATGCTATGCTGCGACGCTGGATCGATGAACTAGCTGCTTTGCTTCGGCTCAAACTGGACCTACCTGACGACGCCCCACCCCATGAGGTGCAGAAGACATTCGAATCGCTTTTGCGGCAAAGTGCCCAACAAGGCCATGTCGTGGTGTTGCTCGTGGACGCACTGAATCAGTTCGAGAAAACCACGAGAGCCAAGTTCGTGACATGGTTTGACCCGCAACGCTGGCCATCCAATGTCCGCATAATTGTCACGACAACCGTCGGCCACGAATCCAAGTCATTTTGCCGGAAAGCCGGTATCGAAGCGTTGGACGTTCCGTCCCTTAATCTAGACGAGGCATATGGCATCGGCAATGCGGTATGGCGACGGTACCACCGGGAGTGCAATTCTCGGGTATTCGAAATTGTGTTAGCCCGCAAGGATCGCACCGGAGAGCCCGCTTATGTTAATCCCCTTTGGCTCACGCTGGCGATGGAGCAGTTGAATTTACTAGATGCGGATGATTTTACCCGTGCCGGGGAGCAAGTACTCGATTTGCTGCTGATGGAAGCCGCGCACCTCCCCGGCGAAGTTGAGGGCCTCTATGGGTCAATCCTGGTAAGGGCAGAGAAGCTATATGGTGCCCGCCGGGCGCGCCATTTCGCTTGTTTGCTCGCGCTCGGTCGACAAGGCTGGCGCGAAGCGGACTTCGCGCAATTGATGCCCCTGGTCGCCCGGGTGTTCTTTCAAAATAGTGGCGACTCGCCCGATTCATGGGATCCTCTAGAATTTGCCATCCTACGACGCGGGCTCCGCGCTCATATTCTGCAACGCGGAGCAGAGCGCCAATGGGACTTCTTCCACGACAAAGCTCGGGAAGCTGTATTCCGGCACTATCTCGCGGACGCGGGATTGGTACGTCGGCTGCACCGCGCGATTGCCGACCATCTGCTCCAGCTTCCCGAACTGGATCCACTGCACTTGAGCGAGACTATGTTTCATTTGATGGCCGGAGACGACCGGTGGCGTGCTGCGCACTATTACGCGCATGTCGCACAACCTGGCGAGGCCACGCGCACGATCGCTGACGGATTGCTAGCCGATAGCTCCGACCACGCATTCGCTTGGACGACTTCGCTCCTGATTCAGAATGACCTCGACACCGCCACAATTCACTCGCTCTGCCACCGTTTTCTGTTTGACCTGCACGACGCTGTAAAAGATCGGGTGCCTCTGGTAGTGCGCTTTCGGCTGCTGGACGAGGTCGGCAAGACTCTACAGCAGCTCGCGTCAGCCGATTCCTCTAACATCAGCCTACAGTCGGACTTGAGCGTGAGTCACTCCAAAGTGGGTGATGTGCTGCGAGCGGGAGGTGACCTTTCCGGGGCGCGAACTGCGTACCAGAACTCCCTCACCATTCTGCGATGGCTGGCAACTGCTCGTTCCCCTGTCGGCAACCTGCAACACGACCTGGCAGTTGGGCATGAACGTTTGGGTGACGTACTTAGCGCACAAGGCGATTTGGCCGCAGCCTCGGTGCAATATCGTGCCTCAATAGCAATTATCGAACGGCTGGCTACGGCGGATCCGTCAAACCTTGGTCGGCAATACGATCTGAGCGTCGGCCATACCAAATTAGGTGTTGTGTTCTGCAATCAAGGCGACCTCGCCGGCGCTTGGGCGGCCTACCAAGTCGCACTCTCGATCCGGCGGCGATTGGCGGCAGCCGATCCCTCAAATGTTACTTGGCAGAGGGGCTTGAGCGTGAGCTACAGCAAGCTGGGTGATGTGCTTCGCGATCAAGGCGATCTAGGCAGCGCTTTTGCGGCTTACCGAGATTCACTTGCCATCGCGGAACGACTGGCTGCGTCCGATCCCTTCAACACTCAATGGCAGCAAGACTTGAGCATAGGCTACAACCAACTAGGCTACGTGGCGCGCGTGCAAGGAGATCTCGCTGGGGCTTCTGCAGCGTACCACGCCTCCCTCACCATTCGTCGTCGGTTGGCGGCAGCCGATCCCTCAAATGCGGACTGGCAAGGGGACTTGTTCGTATCCTATATCAAACTGGGTGACGTGCTCCTGGCCCAAGGTAATCTGGCAGCAGCGCTCCCGGCCTACCGGGACGCGGGTGGAATCGCCGAGCGACTTGTCACAATGGATCCGTCCAACACCCAATCGCAGCGCTACCTGTGCATCAGCAATAGCAAGGTAGGCGATCTATTCCGCGAACAGGGAGACCTGGCCGCCGCGCTCAACGCTTACCGGGAATCGCTCAGCGTTGCCCGACGGCTGGCGGAAGCCGATCTGTCCAATACTGAATGGCAGCGGGATGTCAGCGTTAGTCACGTAAAGTTGGGAGACATCCTCTGTGATCAGGGCGATCTGGCCGGGGCGCTCGATGCTTACCGAGACTCGTTCGAAATCGCTCAGCGCCTTGCATCTGCTGATTCCTCCAACTCCGTTTGGCAGCATGGCTTGAGCACCAACTATAACAGAGTGGGGGATGTACTTCGCGCGCAAGGTGATCTCGTAGGAGCGCTGACGGCCTACCAGCATTCACTCGCAATTGCGCAACAACTGGCGGCAGCCGATCCCTCCAACGCCGAATGGCAGGGGGGCCTGAGCCTGAGCCTCACTAAAGTCGGTGATGTGCGACGCGGCCAAGGCGATCTGGCTGGAGCAACCACGGCCTATCATGACTCGCACCGCATCCGCCAGCGCTTAGCTGCTAACGACCCGTTCAACCCAGACCGGCAACGGGACCTCGCGTCTAACTGCTTGGTCTTGGCTGAGATCTCGGAGCAACTCGGCAGTAGCGAAGCCTCCCAGTGGTGGTTGAAGGCGTACGAAACATTTTCGCTAATGCTGCAGCGTGGCCTCTTCCTCTCAGCACAAGACCAACGCGTATTGGATAGGGTCAGACAAAGGCTCACATTCCATTCTCGTAGGTGAGTTCTGCGCATTCTGTTGTAGTGCCTGGGGCCCGTCAGGACGATGCGTCAGAAGAACAAAATCTCAGGTCGAGCCTTCTTTGCCACGCTTTGCTTGGCCGGGTCTCCCTCGTACTTGCGATACCGCAGAACCACGTGAGGATCTCGCGGTGAAACTCATGATCGCGATGCTGATCTTTGCCAGCGGCGCCTTTGTCGCGTCCCTGCTCGCGCATCAACTCGGCTTTGAGGCTATCGCAGAGAGATCCAGGACCGCTGCCGAGCACTATCGCTCGCTGAAGGCGCCTATTGACCAAGGCGCTCACTCTGCAGATGCCCGCCCAGGCTTTCTCGGGCAACTTGAATCTTGAGCGATACGCCATAAGCGGCTCAGGAGACGCCAAGGCGTTCAAGAAGCAGTCTCAGATGAAGTTGCAGATGAAACGGGAGACGCTGCAGAAGCAGTCTGGTAGCGCACCTGCCTTGGGCGCAGCCCGACACCTTCCAAAGCTTCTTTTAATTCTCCACATTTCTAATGGTTTCAACAATTTGGGGAATCTGCTTTTTGCTCAAAGCTAACCCCAGCAGGTCCAACGCAAAGAGTTTTGCCACGGTTTTGCCACGGTGCATAGGAGGTAACGGATCGGAGGTCGCGATTAGGTGGTGTCGGGTTACGGCCCAGGTCTGGAGACCAAGCCATGCGCACTGACGTCCAACTTGGGAAAACGCTCCAACATCATGTATTGAACGATGTGAGGTTTCCTGAGCATCACCAAAACACACAGTGTTTCCCCAGTATTCGCGAACGCTCCGCAAATGGCGTCACAGCGGCGTCAGCGAATGCCGGGATTCCACCCGTCATTTGAATCGCACAGCGGCATCGCCCAACACTTCGCCTAGGGTCGGAGTCTGTCGAGGAGTCTGGTCGCGTTCTCGACGCCACCGTCGTCCTGGCTTTCGGCGAATTTGTTGCGCGCGGTGATGAGCCAGGTTGCGGCGGACGTGTTCTTCCCTTGGGCGAGGTCGATCTCTGCCCAGAGGAAGGAGAGGCTTGCGACGACACTCGTAAGCCCGCACTTGTCCGCCAACGGCAGGGCTTCCCGGATGCGCTCTCGCGCACGATCGTATTCGTGCTCGCCGAAGTAGATGCGCGCGATTGCCATCAGGGAGATGGCCACACCGGCAACATCCCCGCGCAAGAGATCATGCTGGTAGCTCTCCAGCAGGTGCTCCAGCGCGCCTGGCGCGTTATACCGTTCGAGGAGGAGTGCTTTGAGATGGAGGAATCGCGAACGCAGTCCAGGAGGCATCGGCACGTTGGCTACGGCGTTGAGTTCTTCGACTGCTTCCCTATCGCGCCCGTCCCGTCGGAGAAGGTCTGCGCTCGTGTGTCGGAGTTCTGCGATGAGCACCGCCGGACACTGATTGTCTACGGCAATTTGCACGGCTTGTGATGCAGCAGCGAGGGCGTCATCGGATCGGTCTTGCTCGCGCCGCAGGTGCGCGAGCTGTCCCATGAGTCGCGCCTCGGATTCAGGTCGGTGTTCGGTGAGCTGCGGAAGCAGATCATGAGCGTCACGCCAGCGCCGTTCGGCATCGTCGAGCCTATCGAGCTCGATGAGACAGTCGATTTGCTGCGTGATCGTCGCCTGCAGGTTCCGAATATAATCGTCGTCATCCTGAAACGCCTGGAGCTCGGCTTCAAGTTGCTCGTTTTCAGTGAGACCGGTTCGGTAGTCGCCCTGATTCGTGGCAATCGTGACGAGGTGGCCGCGAAGGACGATGCGCTCCAGCCCGGTCGCGTGCGGGAGCAATTGCTCGATGACCTCCTGCATTTCATGGAGCCTGCCGTGCGCGCCGTACCACCGACAGAGCGTGATGCAGAGCAACGGCGCAACCTCCCAGTCTTCTAGACGAATCGCCCAATCGAGCAGCCGTACATCCCTCGGGTCGATCTTGCCGCGCGCGGCGAGCATACCAACCGCGCCGACGAGCAGTCGAAAAGCGCGGCGGTGGTCGGTTCGCCAGTCGGGGAACCATCGCTCGCCGAGCAGCATGAACTCGGGTGCGAGGAAGAGTGCGTCCGGTCGCGCGAGGATGACCGTTGCGGCGAGCGCGTTCTCAATGCCTGCCACGATTACGGGCGCGGGAATCCCGAAGTCCTTCATCGTCTCCGCGAACGTAGCCCTGTCCTCGAACGTAGTGGCAGCGAGGCCATTGTTGGAGAAGAGCCAGCTTGCGAACAGGATGCCGTTCCGATCCAGTCGTGCGGCGCGTTCAGCCATCCGGTTCCCTTGCTCGAAACGCTCGACCGCTTCCTGCTCGGTACGTCCAGAGATGAGGTCTTGCACGAAGCTCGGCATGCCCAGGAGTGGATGCTTTGCGACGCGACGCGCGAGGTCCCGGTCTCGGGCTGCGAGCAACCGAGTGGCGAATGCCATATCCATCCCATCGCAGTACACCAGGTTCTCAGTGGGCACCGGCACGAACGAAAAGGGATGCGCTAGCCGGACGAGCTGCGCGCCAGGGACATCGAGAATCGGAACGTCATCATGCAGGACGCGCCACCGGGCAGACATGCTTTGAGATCGTCGAACGAGCGCGGCCCAATGCTGGACTAACGCGTCGCCGCCACTACCCACCGGCGCAAGGAGTGTAGCTGGCTCCAACCAATGGGCAAAAGCATTCAGCGTACTGAGCGCGAGTTCCATCCCCGGACATCTTGGCGCTGGCGGGCCGACCGGTGGAGGCACAGTGTCTGTAATGCGCAGTGATCGAGCGCGGTCGCGATGCAAGTGCACCGCGTTGAAGAACGCATACTCATCCTCCGTATCGATGGCGCGTACCGCCGCCATGGCTTCGACGATTGTCTGACCCCGGATCAGTTCCTGGAATAAGCATGCGATGCTCTGTGTTGCCGTTGTGGTTCTGACGGGAAACGAGAACGCGATGAGATCCGCAGGTAGGATCGTGCCGTCGTCGACGACCGGTCCGCCGAGGCGGGCGCTCTCGCAGGTGGACAAGACGAGAAGCTTGCACCCATAGGACGCGCACAACGCCACCAGTCGCGCTGTAAGGGCGAGCTGGTCACGTCCTATTGAAAGATAATGCTCAGCTCGGAGGTCGTCGTAGTGGCCATGCCCGGAGATGATGATGATATGCGGCCGGAACCCATCTAGTATCATCTCGACGTGCTCTGGTGACGGGTCGATAAGAAACTCAATAGGTATGCTCGCGGGAACTGTTTCGAGGAGCGTGCAGCGTTCCTCGTCGAAGCAGAGGCCGCTGTCCGTGCTGAGGCTGATGTGCACGATATTGATGAGGGGATTGCGCCTTCTGTTCCTCCCAGCGGGCGCGGGTGCTTCGCGCACGAGGTGACTGCCGCGTGCGCCGATCAGGAACGAATCGTTGACGCGCAGGAGTTCCCACGGAAACGGCATGAGACGGTGCGCTGCTTGCGAAAACTGGACGCGCACCTGCCTGACCTCATTGACCAACCCCAGTTCATTCCATCGTTCCGGTGGAGCGATAAGGGCGGCGAGCCGATCGCCGACGTGATTGAGGAGGACGTCCCCTGGGTCACGAGCGCCCACGGACTTCCAGCGCAGGAGCCGGAGGTCTTCATAGAAACTCGTCGCAAGATCCGGGTCGACAGCAGTCGTGATCTCACGCGCACCATTCTGTACCCGAAACCGATAGTGGCCGGCAGCGTCAGCGTCGACTTGAATGCGTACCTCGCCAGGCATGCCCCTCCCTCAATGCCCAATTGTCGCAATGCGGTGAGTGGTAAGTGTATCAAGAAAGGACGGTAATTCACCGGATAATCACTTCGGCAATTCACGCAATTAGTAGAGCGCGAAGCGTTCCGGGGATTCTTCGAGGGCTGCTGCGATCTCTTGGAACCATTCGTGTTCGAGCAGCGCCGGGAAGTCGGCGATAAGAAGTGCGAGCTCTTTCTTCTGATCCTTTGAGTGCGTGAGCGCGAGCGTCGCTGCCCTCACGGCTTGCGTGTGGTCGGGGTCCTTGACGAGCAGGGTGATCGCGAGGTGGAGTTTCCTGACGATGTTCGGGTCTTCGTAGAGCAGCACGTCGAGGCATTCTCCGAGCGTGCCGTACCCGTAGTCGCTATGATCGACCGCGCGCAGCATGTGCGCGACCTCTTCCGGCGACCAGCGAAACGACGGCAGGAGTAGCGTCTCAGCTTCTGGTTTGATCCAGGTGTCCTTCGTGAAGAAGATGTTGGGGTGCGAGCCAACGTGGGACAAGAGCCAGATCGAGCGCCGTGTTGCCTCAGGGTGCAGGTCCAGCAGGAACCGTCGCAGGAGCAAGAGGTACTTGGGGTCCGAGCGGCTGAGCGCCCACGCATCGTACATCGCGCCCGTCTGGAACGGATCAGGAGACAGAAGGTTTAAGACGAGATCGGTCGTACCGCGCGCACCATACGCCCGCACGGCATTCGTAAACGCTCCCCGCAACGTCAGCTCGTCAAGCGTGCTGCGTCCCGTGACCGGAACACTCCCGCCCTCTTGCTCCGGATGCGCGCGCAGGTAGCCGGTCAGATCGACCCAGCGGAGCTTTCCATCATCAGGGTCATGCACGATACCGAACACAGGAACCGTGGACCGTCGCCACAGATCCGCATGGTGGTCCACCGGCACCACGTAGTCACCTGGGCCCGTACGGTACGAGACGCCGGACTTGATCTGGAGCGCAACGCACAGCGGCGTGATGCCGCTAGTATCGGCGAGGTCGACGTATGCGTCTTTGCCGATGTCCTGCTGCTGGTCAACCTCTTGAAACCTGCAAGCATGGTGCTCGAAGAACAGCCGCGCCGTGTTGACGCCATCCCTGCTGGTGACGCGGGCTGAGTTGCTTTGCACTATCTCATTGTCGCTCCGATAAGCCGAACAATCGATTGAATTTTCTTCTGCTCTGTTGGTACAGTGGCTTGTCGTGCTTATCCAGCCTAAATTCTTGTCGTTGACCGATCTCTTGGCGAATCGGCTCTTTCGTATTCCTCAGTATCAGCGCTCGTATTCGTGGAGTTCGAAGGAGCGGCAGGATATGTTTGAGGATATTGATCGGTTGAAGCATCGCCCGGACCAGCGGCATTTCATGGCGACCGTTGTCGGTCTGAACCGTGGGCAGAAGACGATCGTGACAGATGAGTATTCCGTCATTGAGGTTGTTGACGGCCAGCAGCGATTGACGACCCTGATCGTGCTGCTCAAGGCGATTCAGCTTGCGCTCGCGGATCATTCCAAGCTGGCTGCCGAACTCCAGGGCATCCTGATCAAGCAGGATGAGCTGAGCCTGATCTTATTGCAGATGAACCACGACCCGAACGGCTACTTCTCGGAGTACTTGCGCCAAGGGAAGACCTCGGACGCGTCCGTCGCCAAGACCATCGCGGACCGCGCACTCCTGACCGCGATCAAGGATTGCACGAAGTTCGTGAACGGGTGGGGTGACCTCATCCAGCTCACGGGTATCGTGAAGAACCGTCTCACGTTCATCTTCCACGAGATCGACGACGAAGCCACCGTGTACACGGTCTTCGAGGTCCTCAACAGCCGCGGCCTCGCGGTCCCATGGCTCGACCGGTTGAAGAGCCTCCTGATGGGCATTGCCTTCGAGCATGGATCCGGGAACAAAGCGGAGACCATCGCTGAGCTGCACGGGATATGGGAGGGCATTTACACTACCATCGGGCTGCGCCAAGGTCTCAGCACGGAAGCCCTACGCTTCGCCGCGACGCTCAAATCCAGTAACCAGCGCAGCAAAGCGCTCGGCGAGGAAGAAGCCGTGGAAAGCCTCGTGAAGCAATGCGGGACGGACCCCGTGAAAACGGTCGCGACTTCGCGCTGGGTCCTGCGCGTGGCGCAAGGCGTTGAGGAATTCCTTGCTGTCGCGCACCGATCGCGCGCAGTCACCCGCATCGCACACGCACGACTGTTGGCCGTTGCCATCGGCCTCTCC
>Ga0209698_10000884_pt1 | contig 34632 bp, 34 predicted proteins | sample LitLauG_LLR_2012_FD_187203 | JGI IMG/M metagenome (GOLD analysis project Ga0209698, IMG submission 187203) | Freshwater sediment microbial communities from Pennsylvania, USA - Little Laurel Run_MetaG_LLR_2012 (SPAdes) (version 2) | ecosystem: Environmental > Aquatic > Freshwater > Creek >... | reverse complement strand
CGCATGCGCCGGCGCGGCCACGGCCGCCCGTTGGACAACGGTTTCATCCGCGCCGACGAACGCCACAAAATCGCCGACCCGCACAATTTGGATGTCTCCACCGGCGGCCTTGCGGATGGCGGCTTCGTTCAACGCCGCCAGTCGCGCATTGCGGGACGGCTGCCGCAGCGCGCGGGCGTGCAGCATATCCGGACGCACGATGTCGTGGATGAACGCGGCGCCTGTCACCTTGGCGATCAGGTCGCGCCGCGGCACCGGTTGCCCGACCACCCGATAAGCCGCGTGGGGTTTCGGGACCGCCGACCCCTCGATGTCGGCGGCAAAATCCTCGGCACCCGCAAAACTCCAGTAGTCGTGTCCGGTTGGGTTGCCGCCCTGCAGGAATACGCCGTCGTCAATGGACAAGTCCTCGGGGGCGCAGTTCAGCCGCTGTGCCAACCGGGCAAGCACCCGCGCCCGCAATTCGGCGCTGACCAAGCGCACCGAACGGCCGGACACCTCGATCGATTGGCTGGAACTGGTGGAACCCTCGTCGGGCGCGTCCTGCGTATCGCCGGACAGAATGTCGATCCGGTCGACCGCGACATCGAGTTCCTCGGCGGCGATCTGGGACAGCGCGATCAGCACGCCTTGACCGATCTCGACCTTGCCGACCGCCAACTTGACGGTGCGATCAGGCTGGAACCGCAGCCATTTGTCCATGCGGCGGTTGTTGATGATGCTTAGCGGCAGGGTGTCGCTCATGCCGGCGCTCCCATCTGGGTGGCTTTTTGGACCGCGGCGATAATCCTTGTGTGGGTGCCGCAGCGGCACAGATGCTTGTCCAGCGCCGCCACGATGTCGGCTCGGCTGGGTTTTGGATTGCGGTCGAGCAGGGCCTTCGCGCTGATGATGATACCGGACAGGCAATAGCCGCACTGGCCGGCCTGTTCCTCCAGGAAAGCGCGTTGCAGGGGATGCGGGTGGTCCGGGGTTCCCAGGCCCTCGATCGTTGTAACCGAACGGCCGGCGACGGTGCTGATGTCGCGGGCGCAGGAATAGGCGGCCTCACCGTCGATCAGCACCATGCAGCTGCCGCATTGCTCCAGCCCGCAGCCGTAGCGGGAGCCTTTCAGATCCAGGTGATTGCGGAGTACGTCCAGCAACGGCGTAGCCGGGTCCGCGTCCACGGTGACACTGCGTCCGTTGACGGCCAGGTTGATGGTCATTTTCTGTCCTCCCACATCCCGCGGGCACCATCACGATGGCGCAGATTTATCGCTAACCCTGCACCGGGTCCGCGGTCCAAGGCAATTCCCACAAATCCTGTTTGCACAGCTTGTCGGCCAGCGCCGACGAGATGGCGTCGAACAGCGCCTCGCCCTTTTCCGGCGTCGCCGCCTCGGGGTTGCCGAGGACGCCGGAGCCGGACCGGCTGCCGATGCTGCGCCACAGGTAGACCCCGGCGCCGGCGATGTCGGACACGTCCGGTGTGGTGTTCGATTTTGCGAGCGGAATTCGGTCGGTTGCGACCAGGTCGGGGCGCACCGCCATCATCATGGAGGTTTCCGCCTCGCAGGCATGCGATAATCCGCCCTGGGTCTCCAGGATTTTCGCGATGGCGACGGCGGCCGCGTACCAATAGGTGAATTGCACGATCGGCACACCGAGCTTGGGGGTCAGGTCGTCGACGATGGTCCGCAAGGCGTTTTCGTTGCCGCCATGCGCGTTCAGCAGAACGATGCGCCGGAAACCGTGGCGCAGGACCGATCGGACGACGCCCTCGATCAAGGCCGTGAAGGCGGCGTTATCGAGCGTGACGGTGCCGCCGAAACTCATGTGATGTTCCGATAGACCGGTCCATATGACGGGCAACACCAAAACTGGCTGACCGTTCGTCAGCACCTTTTCCGCGGTGCGTGCGGCGACCGTTTCGCCCAGCATCGAGTCGACCTCGACCGGCAGATGCGGTCCGTGCTGCTCCAGCGAGGCGACGGGCAGGATGACGATCGCGTTCTGGCGGGCCTGCTCGCGCAACTGGTCGGCCCGTAGCTTGCGCCATTCATAGGGCATGGTGTGTTACTCTCCGGTCGATGACCGACGCAGCAAGCCACGACAGCGGTCCGGTTGGAAGGGGGCGAACACCAGCAACACGTTGCAAAATGGTGGACTTGCACCCGGCCAACCGTTATCACGGTTTCGTCACAAATGACCTCGGCAGTGGCGGATATGCAGGCGACCTATTTGACCATGCGCAATTTTTGGGGATCCTGTTTGACACAGTCTGCGCTCCGCGATCGTCGCGGGCCGGTTGCTTCGGGCTGCGCGTTCCAGTCCCGTCGCTTGCCGAATTGTGGCTGAGATGAGCAACGCGCTCGCCGCATTTTCCGCATCCATTTCGCAGCTTGTCGTCGCCGCCGCGCCCCTGGTCAGCGCGATCCGGGTTGGGCCGAACCGCCACGTTACCGGACTGGTCTGTCAGGGCGATCTGATCGTGACGACGGATCAGGCGTTGCCGGCGTTGGACAGCTACGCCGTCGTCCTCTCCAACCGCCTGCTGATCGCTGCTCGGCCGGGTCCGCGCGATCCGGCGACCAACCTTGCGATGCTGCGTCTCGATACGCCATGGCCGTCGGCTAATCCGGCGATCGCCGAGACCTCGGTAGGCAATCTAGTGGCGGTGATCGGCGCCGATGCCGACGCATCCCCCACGGTGCGCTTAACCGCGGTCCATCGGTTGATCCGCGGCATGGGCCAATCCGTGCCGGTACTGGATTTACCGGGCGACAGCGTGCAGCCGGGCAGCCTGGTGCTCGACGTCAACGGCCGGCTGGTCGGGCTGGCCTGCGTGGGTCCGAACGGGGAGGCGACCGTGGTCCCCAGTGCGGTGATCGGCCGGATGCTGATGCCGAACCCAGGTGTTGCCGCCGCCGTGCCGCCACCTTCGCCGGGGGCCGCAAACCGCCATGGCTGGCTGGGTGTCGCCTTGCAGCCCATCACCGTCCCCGATCAGTTCGTGGGCCGCGCCGGGCAAAGCTCCGGTCGGATGGTGGTGAGCATAACGAAGGGTGGTCCCGCCGAAATGGCCGACATACGGGTTGGCGATGTGTTGCTGGCGTTGAACGGAACCAGCACGTCGGGTCCGCAGGCATTGCGCGCCTTTCTGGAGAGCGCACAGGTTGGCGCCGCGGTGGATGTCAAGTTGCTGCGTAACGGCAACATCGTGTCGACCGGCCTGACGATTGCGGAAAAGCCCGGTTAATCCGTCAGCACCGGCACGTTGGACCCGACCCGGTCGCGCAACGCGCGATAGCCGATCGAGCGGATTTCCCCCACATCCAGTGCGACGGCACTGACGATATAAACCACGATCCCCAGCATGGTCGAGGCCAACAGGCCGTACCAGTCGAGTGGAAACCGGACCAGGATCAACGCGCCGGCCATGGGCACGATGGCGACAACGCAGCGGATTACCTGTCCAAGCGGCAGCCACACCGGAAACAGCGCGGTGCCGACGAACCAGCCGCCCACCGCGGTTCCACACTGGCAGAGCAAAGCCGACCAGGCGGCGCCGAACATGCCATAGCGCGGTACGAGATACAGGTTGAGGGCGATGTTCAGCACCGTCGCCGGCCCATAGGTCCACAGCATCATCAAAGGCCGGCCCGAAAGATGAAACGCATGGTCGATGACATGCGCCCTCAACCCACGCGCCAATGCGGTGAAGCACATGATCGGCAGTAGCGCGACGACGCCGCCGCGGAAGGCTGGCCCGACCAGTGTGGCAGCGATGTAATCGGCGGTTAAAGCAAGGCCGACGCAGGCAGGGAGTGTCACAGCCAGCATCGCGATGCCATTGCGGCCGGCCTGAATCCGGGCTGCCTCACGCCCCTTCTGCTCCAGCACCTGCACGACCAAGGGGAAGGTGGCGGTTGAGATCGAGGAACAGATCAGCGTCGTCGGCCGCTCCACCAGGCTGTAGGCGACCGCGAAAATACCGAGCATTTCGGCCCCGCCCAGAGACCCGAGGAGGAAGCGGTCGCTGTTCTGCAGGATCATCCCGGTTGCTGCCACGGCAACCAAGGGCCACGCGTAGGCGACCAACCGCTCCAGTTCCGCCCGGTCCAGGGCGCCCGCGCTGCGCCGGAATGGCGACACCAACAGGCGGCCGTCGATGCCCGCACAGATAACGGCGGCGATCAGCAGACCGAGGACGATCGCTTCGGCGCCATGCCCGACGATGGACAGCGCGGCCAGACTCAGGATAAAGCCCAGGACGGCGTGCAGACATTCGATACCGTTGTAACGGCGCATCTGGTTGCCGGAGCGGTTGACCGATTGATTCAATTGCACCAGCGACCGAAACAGCAGCATCGGCAGAGCCAACCAGGTCGCGGCGCGATACTGTTCGGGCAGGTCCACCAGCAGCCCGGCAGTCATCGTGATCACGGCGATCACGCTGCTCAGGGCGTAGAAGACGACATACGCCTCCTTCAGCAGCCCGTCCTGCCGCCCGGTCATCGCGGCGCCGGGGAAGAACCGCATCACGGCGATCGGCAAAGCGTAGAACAGGGATGTCTGCAACACGAGGACGGCGGAGAAGATGTAACTGTAGCTACCGAATGCCGTTGGGGAAAGCAGGCGGGTGTAGGCATAGATCATCAGCATCGAAACGATTGCGGGGACGACGTTAGAGGGGATGTAGCCGATAATTTGGCGATACACGGGGCAGGGCCTCGCAAGAAATTGTCATTTAGCCGGCCTCGGGTTGGCGGTGCGAGTGCCAGAGGATCGTTACCATCGGCCGATATAGGTTCTGCTTGATCGCTCGGCCTAAGAATTTCCTAGGGTACCGGCCATTCTGATAGGCTGGATCATGGCTGAGCGGGTCCGGCGAAACCAAATCACGTTGGCATGACGGCATGGTTTTATCATGCCATGCAGGCCTTCCAGGCGTCGGACGTTGACAGCCCGCTCGGTTGGGCGGTCATCGCGATGTTTTGTCTTCTGGTGTCTGAGTGGAACGTTGAGCCATTGTCTAACTTACCGCTCGCAATGGCCCACCATATGCTCCGCTGCCTGATCGTCGCCTGCGCATTGTTGTTCGCTGGGTTGTTCGCTGGCCCGATCCAGGCCCAGCGACCCGATCCGCCGCGCTTACCAGAGGTGGCGCATCTTCCCGCCGATGTGACCACGCATCAGGTGCTGGAAACGCCCGGACGCATCCTGCGGTTTAGCGCGACCGCCGGCAGCATGCGGCTGACAGACGCCAAGGATGCGCCGCGAACGGACATTGCGTTTGTGGCCTACCAGGTGGACGGTGCCGATGCCGCAACGAGACCTGTCACGTTCGCGTTCAACGGTGGACCCGGGATGGCCTCGGCCTGGCTGCAAATGGGTGCCGTCGGCCCTTGGCGGGTCCGGCTGGATCCGCATGCCGATGGTCCTTCCGCCTCGGCGGTGCCGGTGCCAAACGCCGAGACTTGGCTGGATTTCACCGACCTGGTGTTCCTCGATCCGCCCGGCACCGGGTATTCCCGCATTCTGACAACGGATGCCGAGGTTCGGCGGACGTTGTGGTCGGTTGATGGCGATATCGAGGTGCTCGCCGAGGCCATCCGTCGCTGGCTGGATCGCAGCGGTCGCGGCGTTTCGCCGAAGTATATCCTGGGTGAAAGTTATGGCGGCTTGCGCGGTCCCCGGCTGGCATCCGCGTTGTTGACGGACCAAGGCGTGGGCGTCAGCGGACTGGTGTTGCTGTCGCCGTTCCTGGATGCTCACGTCGCCAGTGGTTATGCCGATCCGTTTGATTGGGTCGATGCGTTACCGTCCGAAGTAGCGGTCGTCCGGGCCCAGCGCGGACCGGTCGCCCGAGCGGATATGCAGGACGTGGAGGCGTATGCGGCGACGGAATATGTTGTTGATATCCTGCGCGGGAACGACCCGGCGGCGCTCGACCGGCTCACCGCCAAGGTGACCGGCCTGACAGGTCTGGACCCGGCTTTGGTGAGGCGGATGGGCGGGCGGCTCGATCCGGCCGTGTTCCAGCGGATGCTGGTGCCGGGTCGGGTGCTGAGCGTTTATGATGGGACTGCATCGCGCCCGAATCCGACACCGAGGGCGTTATCCGCGTGGTTCCCGGATCCATTGCTGGCCGGATTCGAAGCGCCGGTGACCAGTGCGATGATGGCGATCTATGCGGACAAGCTGAACTGGCGGCCGGACCAAGTTTACCATTTGTCGAACCGCGCGGCGAACCGTGCCTGGGACTGGGGGCGCGGTATGGGCCGGCCTGAGGCATTTACCGCGATGGAGGCCATCCGATCAGTTGATCCGCACCTGAAAGTGCTGATAGCGCATGGACTTTTCGACTTGCAGACGCCCTATTTCGGGACGGTGCGGATGCTGCGCCTGGTGCCGGAAATGGCCGGATCCTCGCCGATTTCGTTGCGCGTCTATCCGGGCGGGCATATGTTCTATTTCGACGACGCTTCGCGCTCCGCGTTGCGTGTGGATGCGAAAACGGTGTTCGATCCGGGTGACACAACGGGAGCAGCACAATGAACGTCGACTTCACCGGCCGCAAAGCGATCATCTGCGGCGGTAGCCGAGGCATCGGCCGCGCCATAGCGCTGGGTTTGGCGGCGAGCGGCGCGGACGTTTCGATTTGCGCGCGGGGGGCCGAGACGCTGGAGGCAACGCGGGCGGAGATCGCGGCGTTCGGTCACACAGCGCATGCCGCATCGGTCGATTTGGGGAACGAGGCCGCCATCAAGACCTATATCGCCGAAGCCGCCGGTGTACTGGGGGGAATCGACGTGTTGGTCAACAACGCCTCGGCGTTCGGATCGGCCGATGACGAGGCGACCTGGATGGCGAGCCTGGCGATCGACATGCTGGCGATCGTGCACGCGACGCAGGCGGCGTTGCCGTTCCTGAAGGAGTCGAAGGGGAACGTGATCAACACGTCGTCCGTCGCGGCGTTGCGCGCGGCGGCGCGACAGCCGCCGTATGGGGCGATCAAGGCGGCGGTGATGCATTATACCGTTTCGCAGGCGGCGATGTACGCGCGATCCGGCGTGCGGGTGAATGGGATCGCACCCGGATCGATCGAGTTTCCTGGCGGCGTGTGGGATAAGCGGAAGACGGACAATCCGAAGCTTTACGGGGCGGTGTTGAACTCGATCCCGTTTGGCCGCCTGGGAACGCCAGAGGAAGTTGCGAACGTGGTGATGTTCCTGGCTTCGGATCTGGCGTCCTGGGTTACCGGGCAGACGATTGTCGTGGACGGCGGGCAGTTGCTTTAGCGCGCCACCCCGCGCATCGAGGCAGGTTGGCCCGGCAACGCCATGTTGGGGCCGACCTGGACCGGCTTTCCGTTAACCAAGTGGAATGTCTGTAGATCTTTGTCCGTGTAGTTGCCAACGTAAACATAGTCGCTGTTCGGACTGTACGCGATGCCCTCGGGGATTACACCGAGCGGCGCTTTGCCGGTCACGGTCAGCTTGCCGTCGGGTGCGATTGACATAACAACGAGATGACCGCCCTGGGTCCTGAACCAATCGGTGGGTTTTGCCCCTGAGCCTTCCAGCAACGGGGCGACTGCCCACTTGCTGTTGGGTGAGATCGCGAAACCCTCGGGCCCGGTGCCGGGGGACATGATGTCGATGACGTGCGGATGCGGGCCGGTGGCGTCGATGATGACCTCGGCGTCGCCGTTGTTCTTTGTCGCGCCGGTATTCGATGCGATAACGTATTTTCCGTCGGCTGTGATGTCGATGTTGTACGGGTTGATTGCCGAGGGGATGTCCAATGTCTTGTCGTAGGTGACCTTTTGCCCATCTATGGTCAGCACGGCGATCTTGTTGACCAGATTGAGGCAGACGAAGGCGCGTTTACCATCCGGTGAGATGACGAGCGCGGCGGCTTCTTGCTCCAGCGGCACATCGCCGAGAAATTTCACGACACCGTTCTGGATTGACAGGACGGAGACGCTTTTGCCGGCGCGATTGGCGGTCAGCGCAAGGTCCCCCTTGTGGGAGATCGCCATGCCGGACGGCTGTGAACCAACCGTTACGGTATCGGCCAGTTTTGGCGGATTGGCGTTCAGGTCGATGACGAACAGCTTGTTGTCTGGTGCCACTTTCCACGCGGCGCCGTCCTGGTTCATGACGACCGAGTTCGCGACCAGGCCCAATTTGCCGTCGGGCGTGATTTGCAAATTGGTCGGTGGCCCGATGACCGAGTTCATCAAGGGCAGCGAGGCGCGAATGTGCGGTTTGGCCGGGTTGGAGACATCCATGATCACCACGGCGTCTCCGCCGGGCGCCGAGTTGACCTGACCGTTCACGCCAAAGGTGATCTTTGAGTCCAGACCGATGAGAATGTCGTGGCTGCTGGCGAGTGCGGGTGTTGTGGCCAGAACTCCACACGACAACATCAAGGCTGCGCGCATGTTCATGGTTCGTATCCCCCGTTGGTTTATCGTTCGGGGCAGGCTAGGCGCGCGGCCGGCGTGGCGCAACCTTGACGCTTGAGAGGCCGGGTGCAAGCGTGACGGTAGGGAGAAAGTCGATGAAATTCGGTGTTTTCTACGAACATCAGTTGCCGCGTCCGTGGACCCAGAACAGCGAATATGAACTGTTTCAGAATTCGCTGTCGCAGGTCGAACTGGCGGACAAACTGGGCTATGACTACATGTGGGAAGTCGAACATCACTTCCTGGAAGAATATTCGCATTCTTCGGCGCCCGAGGTGTTCCTGGCGGCGGCCAGCCAGCGGACCAAGCGAATCCGGTTGGGGCATGGCATTGTCCAGTTGACGACGAATCAGCCGCATCGGGTGGCGGAACGAGTGGCGACGCTCGATCAGATCTCGGGCGGGCGGGTTGAGCTGGGTATGGGCGAAGGGGCCGGGCCGGCGGAACTGCATCCGTTCGGCGTGCGGGTGCGCGAGAAACGGGACCGTTGGGAAGAGGCGGTGCAGGCGATCATTCCGATGTTTACACAAGACAGTTGGGAGTTTCACGGCAAGTATCATGACTTTCCGGCGCGCAATGTCGTGCCGAAGCCGTATCAGAAACCGCATCCGCCATTGTGGGTCGCCTGTTCCAATATCCGTACGATCGGTGAGGCCGGGCAGTGGGGAATGGGCGCGTTAGGCTTCAGTTTCGTTTCGCCTGACGCGGCCAAGGCCTGGGTGCATAAATACTACAACATGTACCTGCACCAGCCCCGGCGGCTGGCGGATTACGCAACCAATCCGAACGTTGCAATCGTGAACGGATTCATGTGTGCGCCGACAGACGAGGAAGCGCTGGAGAAAGCCGCCGGCTGGACCTTCTTCATCTTTGCGTTGTCGTATTATGGGCGCAAGGGCGTCGATGCACCGGGGAAGGGTGACCTGTGGCGGGAATATCAGGATTGGCGGCACACCGAGAAGGCTCAGGCGGCGCTGCGGAATGGGTTGATAGGATCGCCTGAAACAATCCGCAGGCGCCTGCGACAGTTCGAGGAAGCGCATGTCGATCAGGTGATTCTGCTGAACCAGGCTGGAAAAACCAGCCATCAGGACATCTGTGAAAGCCTCGACCTGTTTGCTCGGGAAGTCATGCCGGAATTCCATGGCCGGCAGGCGACTCAAGACGCCTGGAAGCAGGGCGTGTTGGATGGGCGGATCGTGCTGGAGGACTTGGACACCGATCCATACGATCTGTACGCGCATCAAAACGAGGATATTGTTCGGATGACGCCGGAGCAACTCAAGCAAAGAATGGCGGAGAAGGAACGACTGGCGGGAGTGGGGGGCTAAGGCCATGGATGGTATGCAGTTTAACACGATCCGGACCCATCGCATCGCGGGTTCCCTGGGCGCCGAGATCATCGGCGTCGATTTGTCACGACCGGTCGCTGACGCGGTTCTGGTGGAGATCCGCGCTGCGTTGTTAGAGAATCTGGTTATTTTTTTTCGCGACCAGGACATGACACCCGGCAGCCTGTTGGCGTTAGCACGACGGTGGGGCGAGATCCATCGGCATCCGTTCATGGCCGGAATGCCGGACTATCCGGACTTGCTGGAGCTGGTGAAGAAGCCGACGGATAAACGCAATTTCGGTGGTGACTGGCATACCGATCAGATGTTCGCCCCCGAACCGGCACTGGGGACCATGTTGTGGGCGAAACAAGTGCCGGAGGTGGGTGGGGATACCATGTTCTCCAACCAGTACCTGGCCTATGAAACGCTGTCCGACGGCATGAAGAAGCTGATCGCCGGCGTGCGGGGAGTCTGTGTTGGCGACAAGAAGAAAGGCGGGGTATCCCGCCTCGCGCACAACGCGGCGACGCTTTCAATGACAACCCTGGAACCGCCGAAGGACTTACAGACAACTTCGATGCATCCGCTCGTGCGGACCCACCCGGAGACGGGGCGCAAGTCGCTCTATATCGGCGGGCATGTGCATTACCTTGAGGACATGACCGAGGAAGAAAGCCAGCCACTGATCCAGTATTTGTACAAGCACTCCACACAACCAGCCTTCACCTGCCGTTTCCGCTGGGAAAAGGGATCGTTGGCATTCTGGGACAATCGCTGCACGCAGCATTTTGCCATCAATGACTATCCGGCCGAGACTCGCGTCATGCACCGCGTGACGATCCGCGGCGATAAGCCGTTCTGAAAAGGACCAAATATGCGTCAAATGGTGATGGTGGGCTTTCTGCAAGCACAGAACTGCACCAATTTGGTCAGCTCGTGGCGGCATCCGGATTCGCGGGAGGATTCGACCTCGGCCGATTACTACCAGACCATTGGCCGCGTGCTGGAGGAAGGGAAGTTTCATGTCGGGTTCTTCGACGACCGGCTGGCAATGCCGGACCGCTATGGCAACGATCATCGGCATACGGTGGAGCACGGCATTCGCTGCGTTAAGATGGACCCCGTGACAGTGCTGACCGTGATGGGCATGGCAACGAAGTACCTCGGCCTGGGGGCGACACGATCGACGACCTATTATGAACCGTTCGACGTCGCCAGGACTTTTGCGACGTTGGATCTGATGACTGAAGGTCGTGCCGCCTGGAATGTCGTGACCTCCATGAACGACGGCGAAGCGTTGAATATGGGCAAGGACCACCATCTGGAGCACGATGCACGCTATGACCGAGCCGATGAGTTCATGGAAGTCGTGCTGGGACACTGGAATTCCTGGGCCGACGACGCGATCGTGCACAACAAGAAGACCGGCATCTTCGCCAACCCCGACAAGGTGACCCGGTTGGATCATCGGGGCGAATTTTTTAACTCCCGCGGGCCGTTTACGGTGCCCAGATCAAAGCAAGGTCATCCGGTCATCATCCAGGCCGGGCAAAGCGGGCGCGGAAAACGGTTCTCGGCCAGGTGGGGCGAACTGGTGTTCGTCAGCACGCCCGTCAGCATGGAGCACGGCCGACAAACCTATCGGGATCTGAAAGCCGAGGCAGAACTTCAGGGGCGCGATCCCTCGCATCTGACCGTTACGCCGTCGGCCTATGTCATCTGTGCCGAAACGAAAATGGAGGCCGAGGACAAGATGGCGTTGATCGAAACGTTGGCGACCGATGAAGATGCGCTGTCGTTGCTGTCGGAAGCGATGAATTTCGATTTCGCTAGTAAAGGGCTGGATGAACCGTTCACCGATGCGGAACTGGATGGGATTTCAGGCACTCAATCGATGCGGGACCGCGTGCTGAAGGCCAGCGGGATTCGCAATCCGACGCCGCGGGATTTCGTCAAGTTCAGCCACCGCGCACGCCCGAACCTGCCGTTCATCGGTGGACCGAAAGAGATCGCGGACGGATTGGAGGAATGGTTCACCACCGGTGTGTGCGACGGTTTCGTGATAGCAGCGACTCATGTGCCGGGGACATACATGGAGTTCGTGAAGTACGTGGTACCCGAATTGCAGCGGCGTGGACTGTATCACAAGGACTACACCGGAGCGACGCTGCGGGAAAATCTGGGACTGCCGATACCGCATGGGAATTTGCTATGAAACTGGGTTTGTCGATCGGCTATTCCAAGGCGCACATGGACCTGCCGGTGGCACTGGTCCAACGGGCCGAGGAACTTGGGTATGACTCAGTTTGGAGCGCTGAGGCCTATGGTTCGGACGCCGTTACACCGCTGGCGTTCCTTGCGGCCGTAACCAAAAAAATCCGCCTGGGCACGGGCATCATGCAATTGGCCGCGCGGTCTCCTGCCAACGCCGCGATGTGTGCCGGTACGGTTGATGCGATGGCTGGAGGCGGGCGCTTCATCGCCGGGCTGGGTGTGTCCGGACCGCAGATTGTCGAAGGCTGGTATGGACAGCCGTGGGGACGTCCGTATTACCGGCTGAAGGACTATGTCGCGATCATGCGCAAGGTGTTCCGGCGAGAAGAACCCGTTACGCATGAGGGACGAGAAATCAGTCTGCCTTATACCGGGGAGGGGGCGACCGGGGTTGGCAAGCCGCTGAAATCCATCCTGCACATGAACCCGGACATTCCGATCTATCTGGCGACCGGTAGTGAATCGACCGTGAAACTAACAGCGGAAATCGCGGACGGCTGGCTGCCGATGGGTTTCGTGCCGGGTTGCATGGAGGAGTACGGCCCTTGGTTGGAGGAAGGTTTTCGCCGAGCGGGGAACGGCAAAAGTCTGAAGGATTTTGAGATTCAGGCATCCATTCATGTGGAAGTCGCCGACGATGTGAAGGCGGCGCTGGCCAGGTTAAAGCCCGACGTCGCGCTTTATGTCGGCGGCATGGGGCATAAGGACAAGAATTTTCATAAGGACCAGATGATACGGCGTGGTTTCGGCGAAGCGGCGGACCGTGTCCAGGAACTCTATCTGGCGCATCGCCGGGAAGATGCCATCGCGGCGGTGCCGGATGAATGGGTGGACATGAAGTCTCTGGTGGGTCCACCTGATCGCATCCGGCAACGGTTTCGCGCCTGGGAGGAATCGGGGGCGACCAGCGTGACGGTGCGGTCTCGGCAGCCCGAGGCGATCGAGGTGATGGCGCAGGCCGCTCGTCTGAACTGAAGGAGGGAACGATGCGCTTCAAAGACAAAATTGCACTGATCACAGCGGCGGCGAATGGAATCGGCCGAGCGACGGCGGAGATCATGGCGCGGGAAGGTGCGGTTGTTATTTGTGTGGATAACCATCCGGAACGACTGGAGGCCGCGGTGTCAGCGCTGGGTAGCGGGGCGCATGGGCGGCTGTGCAACGCCCTGGATCAGGGCCAGGTGGATGCGGTCGTCGCTGATGTAGTCACGACATTTGGACGAATCGACATCCTGGTCAATGCGGTGGGCGGCAGCACGATCATTTCCAAACCATCAGCATTGGTGGAGGAACATTCGCTGGAAGATTGGCGGCGGGTGATCGCGTTCAACCTGGACGGGACATTTTTGTTTACCCATGCGGTTGTGCCGATTATGAAACGGCAGAAATCCGGGAAGATCGTTAATCTGGCCTCGATCGCCGGGCGAGGGATGAGTGTGGCCAGTGGCAGCGCCTATGCCGCCGCGAAAGGTGGGATTATCGCGTTCACTCGGAAACTGTCGTTTGAACTTGGACCGTTCGGGATCAACATCAATGCGATCGCGCCCAGTCTGACTTTGACCGAGCGGATCAGGCCGCATTGGAACCAGCGGTCGCCTGAGGCGCAGACGGCGCAGGTCGAGGCGACGCCGCTGCGACGGGTGGCCGAAGCCTCGGACCAGGCCAAGGTGATTTGTTTTCTGGCATCGTCGGATGCTGATTTCGTTACCGGTTTGACGATCGATGTGACCGGTGGGCAGTCGGGTTGATCAGACTCCAAATCGGGGCAGTTTCGCCGCCAGTTGCGTGTAGGCCTCATCGTCTGTCCGGTCATACCGTAGCGGAGTGACAACGATCTTGCCGGCTCGCATGGCGCTGTAGTCGCTCTCCGGGCCTTGCTGGATGTCGCCGCGTTTGAAGGTCAGCCAGTGATAGGACATCCCACGCGGATCGACGCGGGTTTCCACCTGCATGCCCGCTACCGCGCCCTCGCCCTGGCGGGCCAGTGTCATCGGGCCGACATCGGCGGCGGGGATTGGTGGAAAGTTGATGTTCAGGACAGCATTCTTGCTCCATCCGACTGCCAGAAGGCCGCGAATCGTTTCGGCGCCCAAGGTGCGTGCGGTATCCCAGGGGACGGCGTCGCGTTTGATGAAGGCCTGGCTCAGCGCCAACGCGGGAACACCGAGCATCATGGCGGTCATTGCGCCGCCGACGGTGCCGGAGAAGACGGTTTCCAAGCCCAGGTTCAGGCCCCGGTTGACGCCGGACAAAACAAGTTGTGGTTGGGCATCTTTCATCAGATGGCAGAGGCCCATCGCGGCGCAGTCGCCGGGCGTGCCGGTCACGCCGAAGCGCCGGTTGCCGCGTTCACTGATACGCAGGGCGTGGTGCAAACTGATGGCGTGGGATTGGCCGCTCTGGTCGTGTTCGGGGGCGACGACCCAGACTTCGCGCGCGATTTGTGCGGCGATTTCTTCCAGCACCTGCATCCCGGGGGCGTCGATCCCGTCGTCGTTGGTTAGCAAGACTCGATCCAGCACAGCGCGCACTCCTTTTTGCCACCCCTGTTTGACCCGGTTGCATCGCAGCGGGCAAGAGGCCAGCATCTGGAAAAAGGCAAGGAGCGACACTCATGTTGGTCATCGACGCACAGGTTCACATTTGGGGCGGTGGCAAGCCCAGTGGGCATCATCGTCAAACCTCGCGTTACACCGCGGAGGAATTGATTACGGAAATGGATGCGGCTGGTGTCGATGGCGCGGTTTTGCATCCGCCAAGCTGGGACGCCAACTCCAACGAAATGGCGATCGAGGCCGCGGTCAAATATCCCGGTAAATTCTGTAGCCTTGGTTGGTTTCCACTGGACGATCCGTCGCAGCGCAAGCGTATCGAAACCTGGAAGCAGCAGCCGGGCATGCTGGGTCTGCGTTGGTCGCTGACGCGTGAAGGCCAGGAAACCTGGCACGAGGACGGCACGATGGATTGGCTTTGGCCGGCGGCGGAGAAAGCCGGCACGCCCGTTGCGACCATGGCCTGGCGTTTTCTGCCTCGGTTCAAGCGGATCGCCGAACGGCATCCCAATTTGAAATTGATCATCGACCATTTGGGGCTGGTGCGGTCCGAAAAAGGCCAGGCCGCACTTGCAACGCTGGATGATTTGTTGCCGTTGGCGAAATTGCCGAACGTGGCGATCAAGGCGACGGGTGCCCCTGGATACTCCAACGACGCTTACCCGTTCCGCGATATTCAGGACGGGCTGCACCGCATATTCGACGCGTATGGTCCGGACCGCTTTTTCTGGGGCACCGACATCACGCGGATGCCGTGCAGTTATCGTCAATGCGTAACGTTCTTCACCGAGGAACTGCCCTGGCTCAAGGGCAAGGACCTGGAGAAGGTGATGGGCCAAGGCGTTATCGACTGGCTCGGTTGGAAGCGAGGATAGGCGTTCAGTTTCGTTACCAAGCCGTCTTGTAACCCACGAACGGTGATGCGATTCGTTTGATCTCCTGGATGACGTCCGGCGGCACATCGCCGCCGGCCGCCGAGGAATCCGCCCGCAGGTTCAACGCGTCGCTTAGTCCTCCGAAACGGTCATTGATACGCGACGCAATCTCTTTATGGGAGCCGACGGCGGCGAACAAATGCACCACGTCGTCGGACACACGGCTGGGCATTTCGTTCCACTTTCCGGCCTTCGACATCGCGTTCAGTTCGCGGCCCAGGTCGCCATGACCGTGTAATTCCAACACGCCCCAATAGCCGGGGGTGGAACCGTAGAAGGCAACCCGCCCGCGCACGAGCTCGAACGCTTTGGCGGTGGCTTCTTCATCCTTTCCGGTCGCGACGAAACCACCGCCGGTGATCTCGAAATTTTCCCGTATCCGTCCCGTGCGGGCCATGCCTTCCTGCACGCGCGGGATGATTGCCTCCTCGATATAACGCCGGGTGCAGAATCCGTGCAGGCGAACGCCGTCGGCGACTTCACCGGCCAGGCGTAACGAATGTTCGCCCACCGCGGCCAGGGTGATTGGCACCATTTTCTGCCCGGTGGACGGTGGCATGAAGTATGGCGGCATCAACGTAAAGGTATAGTGCTTGCCACGAAAATCGAGCTTTTCGCCCTTCTCCCACGTCGTCCAGATCGCTCGCAGCGATTGCACGTATTCCCGCATCCGCGGGGCAGGGGCGGTCCAGGGTACGCTGAACCGGCGTTCGTTGTGCGGTCGTATCTGTGGCCCGATCCCCAACACGAATCGTCCACGCGAAGCGTTCTGTAAGTCCCAGCAGGCATGTGCCACGACCAATGGGCTGCGTGGGAACGCGATTGCCACTGATGTGCCGAGCTCGACCTGTTCCGTGCTGACCGCGGCGATGGCGTGGGCCAGGAATGGGTCGTGCTTGTTCTCCATCGTCAGCAGGCCGTCGTATCCCGCCGCTTCCGAGGCGATAGCGGACGCGGCGGTCGTGCGCAGGTCGGTCTGCGCCAGTGTGTTCAGTACGCGCATCGGTCAGCGTCCCGTGAAGACTGGCTTGCGTTTTTCCTTGAAGGCCTGGACAGCTTCGCGATGATCCTCCATCTGCGAGCAGCGGGCCTGATTGAAGGCTTCCATATCTAGGGATGTCGTGAAGTCTCCCGTCTCCGCCACGGCCAGATTCTTTTTTGTGTAGCCCAACGCCACACGCGGCATCGATGCGATACGGCGAGCGAGAGCCATCGTTGTTGCCAGCAGATCGGCATCGTCGGCAACCTTGTTGACCAGGCCAATGCGCAAGGCTTCATCGGCATCAATCAGGTCGCCGGTGAAGAACAATTCGCGTGCCTTGGCAGTGCCCACCAGACGAGTCAGGGTCCAGGTGCCGCCCCAATCACCGGATAGGCCGATCTTGATGAAACCGGTACCGAAACGGGCTGATTTCGCGGCGACCCGGATGTCGCACGCGGCGGCCATGCTCAGGCCCGCACCGGCTGCGACACCGTTGATCATGCCGATAATCGGTATTGGCGTGTTGTGCATCAACATGGGAATGCGATTGGACTGTTGGATGCCCGCGGCGCGTTCTTCAAAACCACGAGCCGATCGGCCGGCCATGGTCTTGACATCTCCACCGGCGCAGAAGCCACGTCCAGCACCGGTCAGCACGATGCATCCGACGGAGTTGTCGGCACCTAAACGATAAATCGATTCCAGCAGGCCCAGGCGAATGTCATCCGACAGGGCATTCAGGTTCTCCGGCCGGTTCAGGGTTAGTGTGGCGATGCCGTCTGCAACGGTCTCGATTAGGTCTGGCATGGGCGTTTCTCCGCGATGTCGATACTCTTGCACCTTGGCGTGACCGGCGGACCGCTGCAACACTGGTGCCGAACCTGTGGGACAAGCCGCATGACCCTGACCCTCGATCGTCGTTTGAGTATCGGCATCCAGACTATCCACCGCCGCACCGAGCCGTCGGATAAACCTTGGCTGCCGCGGATCGACGAACTGGTCGATTTGGTGAAGCTTGTGGACGACAGCGGTTATGACTCCTTGTGGGTCGGGGACCATATTTCGTTTCCCGTTGCGATCCTGGACCCCTTGCTTCAGCTCGCGCAGGCCGCAATCGTCAGCCGTCGCCTCCTGCTCGGTACCTCCGTCTTGCTGCTGCCCTTACGGCATCCGACGCTGGTGGCGAAACAGGTGACAACCTTGGATCACCTGACCGAGGGCCGGTTTATTCTGGGTGTCGGCGTCGGCGGCGAGTTCCCCCGCGAATATGCCGCCTGCGATGTGCCCCATAACGAGCGCGGTGCCCGCCTCGCCGAGGGCGTGACCGTCCTGCGAAAGTTCTTCACCGGAAAGCCCGTTACTCATCACGGAAAATTCTACGGCCCATTTGACGATGTGCCAATGAATCCGCCGCCACGCCAGTCAGGCGGCCCACCGATTTGGTTCGCAGGACGGAAGGATCCCGCGCTGCGCCGCATTGGGCGGTTAGGTGACGGCTACCTCGCTTACGTGATCTCCCCCGACATGTACCGCACGTCATTGGCAACGATCGCCGCAGCGGCACAGCAGGCAGGGCGGGGCACGATCCCGTTCGGAACTGGGCATTTGCTGTTCACCCGGCTAGACCACACTTACGAGGAAGCGCTGGACCGAGCGACCGAAACGCTCAGTGTTCGTTACGCTATGGATTTCCGTAAGGCGGCGCAGCGATACTGCGCGCTCGGTACCCCGCAGATGGTGGCGGAACGCATCAGGGAGTTCTACGCCGCCGGCGTCCGCCATGTCGTGCTCGATCTGTTGGGTCCCTATGAACAGAAAACCGAACAGATCGCATGGTTCGCGCGGGAGGCACTGCCATTGCTGGCGGACCTGACCACGGGTTAGGCTGCACCCGGAAAAAAACAACCTTCGGGAGGAGCGGCCATGAAGCTGGCATTTTTCGACGACTTCAAGCTTGGTGTCGTCGAGGGCGACATGATCCACGACGTCTCGGCGGTTGTGAAAGACATCCCGCATGTTGGGCCGGGTGACCTGATCAGCGGCCTGATCGCGCGGTTTGGCGAATACCGCGCCAAGCTGGAAGCCGCGGCGACTGGTGCGGGCACGCTGGTTGCCAACGTCCGTATTCGGCCGCCGCTGCCGAAGCCGGGTAACATCGTCTGCATGGCGGTGAATTACATGGAAGACGGCACGCTGGCGAAACCGGCGCCGATCAACGCGTTCCACAAAGCCTCCACTGCCATCATCGGGCCGAACGACACGATGGTGCTACCGGACGTCGCCGCAACGATTTTCGAGGGTGAGGCCGAAATGGCCGTGGTGATCGGCAAGCGCGCAACGAAAGTGTCTGCTGCCGACGCGATGGATTATGTGTTTGGCTACATCAATTTCATCGATGGGTCGGCCAGGGGCCTGCCACCGGCCGGCAACGTCTTTTTTCAGATGAAGTCGCGCGATACCTTCGCCCCGATCGGCCCGTATCTGGTGACGAAGGATGAGATCGCGGATCCTATGAAGTTGCCGATCAAGCTATGGGTGAACGGCGACTTGAAGCAGTCCTTCAACACCGACGACATGGCGCACAACATCGCCCGCTGTATCGAGTGGGTGACGTCCATCCATACCCTGGAACCCGGCGACATCTTGGCGACCGGCACCAACCATCGCGGCCTGTCCAGCTTCATGGACGGCGACGTGGTGGAACTGGAAACCCGGGGCCTCGGTAAGTTGCGCTTCAATATTCGTGATGACTTAAAGCGGACATGGTCGCGCGAGACCCGTCTCGACCGCCAGAAGAAAGGCGAAGAGGGCCCGACGCATCAGTTGACTGGCAAATACGCGAAGACGGCGTGACAGCCTACCTGGTGGTGCGCGCGGTCGTTGCCGATCCGGCAGACCGCGCGGCGTTCGATCACTGGTACCGGACAGAACATCTGCCCGATGCGGTAAAAGCGTTCGATGCGATTTCGGCGATGCGCGGATGGAGCACTCTCGATCCTTCCGTGCATACCGCGTTCTATCGTTTCGATACGCTGGAGGCAGCGCAGGCACTTGCCGACAGTCCAGCAATATGCGCCCTGATCGCGGAGTTCGACCGCGTCTGGGACATGCGCGTCGTCCGCACGCGCGACATTCTTCCTATCGCTGACGAACTGAAAGGATGACCTATGCCTGATCCTGAAATCGCAAAATTGCGTGCGGTCATTGCCGCGAGGCCGCGGGCCGCGGACGTCGCGCAGATGCGCCTGGATGCGGACGCGCGAGGAAAAGCGTTTGGGTTGGCGAATGATGTCACGGTGCAGCCGGTTAGCGCGAACGGTGTCAAGGCGGAATGGACATCGACCCCGGGCGCCGATCCATCCAGCACCATCCTGTATCTGCATGGCGGCGGGTATGTCATCTGCTCGTTGGATAGTCACCGCCATCTGGCGGCGGAGGTCGGGCGGGCGTCCGGGACACGGACGTTGGCGATCGATTACCGGCTCGCCCCGGAACATCCATTCCCGGCGCCGATCGAAGATACCGTGGCGGCCTATCGCTATCTGCTGGACAGCGGTTTGAAACCAAATCGTATCGCTCTCGCGGGTGACAGTGCCGGCGGCGGTCTCGTGGTCGGCGCCATGCTCGCGATCCGGGAGGCCGGATTGCCGTTACCAGCCTGTGCCTGGTGCATTTCGCCCTGGGTGGACATGGAGGCGCTGGGTCACTCCTTCATCGATCGTGCCGAGACCGATCCGACGGTGCAGAAGGCGACGATCCTGATGATGGCGCAATGGTATCTCGGCGGCGCTGACCCACGTCATCCACATGCCGCGCCGATCTATGGCGACCTGCGTGATTTTCCTCCGTTGCTGATCCAGGTTGGATCGGTGGAAACCCTGCTGGACGATTCGTTCGCCCTGGCCCGCAAGGCGGCGACGGCGGGCGTGATCGTCGACATGCAGGTTTGGCCGGAGATGATCCACATCTGGCACTTGTACTTTCCCGAACTGTCCGCCGCCCGACGTGCGATTGCGTCGGGCGGGTCGTTCGTGCGCAACGCTATCCGGGGGTGATGGGGTCTACTCGGCCGCGATACGGGATTGTTCCACCGCCTTCGCCTTCACCACTACTTTGATTGCGTCGTCGATACGCTCCCGCGCATAGCGAAGCGCGGTGGGCAAGTCGGCCAGCGGGAAAGTGTGAGTGTGGATCTTCGTCGCGTCGAACCGCTTCTGCCGCATGAACGCCTCGGCGCCATGCGTGGCGCTTTTGCCCTCGCCACGGATGCCGTAAAGGTAGATGTTGTTGCGCACGATATTGGCGACGTCGATCGTCGCCGGTTCATGCGGAAAGGCCGCCAGGCAGATTCGGCCGCCGCGGTTCAGCATCGCCGCCGCCTCGTTGATGGCGTTCGGCGCCCCGGAACATTCGATGACGTAATCGACGCCCTTGCCGCCGTTCAGCCGGCGCACCGCTTCCACGGCGTCCTCGTTCCGCGCGTTGACGACGTGGTCGGCGCCCAGTTCGAGGCCGGTTTTCAGGCGGTTATCCCGAGTGCCAGTCAGGAACACTGGCGATGCGCCCAGCGCCTTGGCGACCGCGACCGCCATCAGGCCGATGGGTCCCGGCCCGGTGACCACCACGCTCTCGCCCGCAACAAGTCCGCCCAGTTCGGTCAGCCCATACATGGCCGTGCCGGCGGTCACCACCAATGTGGCTTCCTCGTCGGACATATCGTCTTCGATATGGATCAGCGTGTTGATGTGGTTGACTGCATATTCCGCGAAGCCACCATCGGTGGTGAAGCCGTTGGCACGATGACCCTTGTTCACGTCGCCGTAGTTAAGGCCGTAGTTGTGGCAGGACGTGTACATGCCCTCGCGGCAACGTTTGCACTGGCCGCATCCGGCATGGATCTCCACCGTTACGCGGTCGCCGATCGCGTATTCGTCGACGCCAGCCCCAAGCGCCACGACCGTTCCCATATATTCATGGCCCGGCGTAAACCGTTTATTGAACGGCATGCCGCCCTCGATCAACGCGGGAGGGCCGTGATAGATGATCTCCAGATCGGTCGCACAGATCGCTACCGCATCGATCCTGACGAGCACCTCCGCTCGGTTTGGCACCGGTGTCGGCTTTTCCGAATAGGTCAGTTGCCCGGGATCGCCCAGCACCCAGGCCTTCATGGTGTCGGGAACCGGAAAGTCGTGTGCGGTTTTGACGTTTGGATGGTTATACATTGCTGTCCCCTCTGCCATTTCTAGCAAACGATTACGCGCCCGATCTTCCGCCGTCAAAACCTGAGCAGCCGGCGATTTGCCGCCAACCGTTGGACAGGCTATCGGTTCATGTCAGCCTACTGTCGATTACACGATAAGGGGGAGGTATACCGATGGACGTTCGTTTTGATGAGCGGGTAGCAATCGTCACCGGTTCTGGTGCGGGATTGGGCCGGCAACATGCGTTGCTGTTGGCGTCGCGCGGTGCCAAGGTCGTGGTGAACGATCCGGGCGGGGCGGTCGATGGTACCGGCGGTGCCCACGCCGCGGCTGATAAAGTGGTCGCCGAAATCAAGGCAGCCGGCGGCAATGCCGTGGCCAGCTACGCCTCGGTTGCCGAGGAAGCCGCCGCGCAGAGCATCATCGATACCGCCATCAACACCTGGGGCCGGCTTGATATCCTGGTTTGCAACGCCGGCATCCTGCGCGACAAGGCGTTCAACAACATGTCCATGGCGGACTATGAATTCGTCAATCAGGTGCATCATTTCGGCACCACCTACTGCGTCAAGGCGGCATGGCCGATCATGCGCAAGCAGCAGTATGGGCGCATTGTCGTTACGACTTCGGGATCTGGCACGGTCGGCAATTTCGGGCAGGCCAATTACGGTGCCGCAAAGATGGCGGTGAACGGTTTGATCAACGTGCTGCGACACGAGGGCGCCAAATACAACATCCGCTGCAACGCCATCTCGCCGTCCGCCTATACAAGGATGACCGAATCCTTGCTGCCGAAAGACATCGCCCCCTGGATGAAGCCAGAACTGGTTTCGCCAGCCGTCGCCTGGCTATGCAGCGAAGACTGCGACCAAAACGGTGAAATCATCGCCGCCACCGCCGGCGGCTACGCTCGGGTCCAGTATTTCGTTTCTGAAGGCGTGCAGTTCGATCCGGCGGAACCGGTCAGCATCGAGATGGTGCGCGACTCGATTGGAAAAATTCGCGATCTGTCCACGGCCAAACCGTATTTCGGCATGATGGGCAACGTGGTGGAGAAACTGCGGGACATGGGACGCATCAAGTAGCGCTATCCTTCGGTCAGACCCGGCGGCGTCCTCACGCGGCCGGGAAACCGTACAGTGTCCGCGGATTATCGACCAGGATCGATTGCCGGTGCGCCTCCGACGGGACCCAGTCCAACAGCGGATCGGCGATGTCCGCATCGTTCGGCATCTGTTTCTTCATCATCACATGCGGCCAGTCGGTCCCCCACAACAGCCGCTGCCGCGCGGCCGCCACCAGCGCATGAGCCATCGGTGTGATGTCGGAATACGGCAGTTCTTCGGCCGCCAGAGCGTCCACCAACGCTGAATTGTCAGTGCCATACACGCTGGGCTGCGTCAGCACCGCGCGATCCACCCCCAGTGCATCCAGCATCCGCCGGTACATCGGCCACGTCTCGTCCGGCGGTGTGTAAAGCCGTTCGGCGGCATAGGCGTATTGGGCGAATGGGCCGCAAACATGGGCATGGGTATCGCAGGCATGGCGTGGCATAACGATACGCGGCCGTCGCGTATCGGGGTCAGCAGCGGCGCACCATGGCGCGTTGGCGGGGATATCTGGGGTCATGGTTGTTTCCTTTTAATCATCTATTTATCCAATGCGGATGCCGGCGCGCCTGATCACATCGCCCCATTTCGTCGATTCAGCTTTGATGTAGTGGCTAAACTCCAACGGCGTGCCGCCAACAACCTCGACACCGAGGCCTGCCAGTCGGTTCGCAACGGAGGGGCGATGCAGCGCGCTCAGCGTTGCCGCATTCAGCCGCCCGATAATCGATGCAGGTGTGTGGGCCGGAACGACCAGGCCATGCCAGGTTGTCGCCTCGAAATCCGCCAGCCCGGACTCTTGCATCGTCGGAAGGTCGGACGCGGCCGCCGAACGTTGCGCGGTCGTCACTGCCAGCGCGAGTAACCTGCCGCTTTTCATGAGCGGAGTGGCGGCGACCGATGTCGCGAACATCATGTGGATCTGACCGCCGACCAGATCGCTCAGTGCTGGCGCCACGCCCGGGTAAGCGGCGTGGACGATATCGAGGCCAGCTTTCAGGCGGAACAATTCGCCAGCCAGATGCGCGGCGGTACCATTGCCGGACGAACCAAAAATCAACTGTCCCGGCCTGCCCTTTGCCAAGGCAATCAATTCGGCAACCGAACCGACACGCAAGGACGGATTGATCACCAGAACGTTAGGTTGCCGGCCGATCAACGTGACGGGCGCAAGATCGCTAGATGGATTGAACGGCAATTTGCGATACAAAAAAGCATTGGCTGCCAGGATGCTGTTATTGGCCATCAGCAGCGTGTAACCATCAGCGGTCTGCTTCACCGCGATCTCGGCCGCGACATTGCCCCCCGCACCTGGCCGGTTGTCCACAACCACCGGCTGCCCCAGTTCCTCGTTCAACTGCTGCCCGACAATCCGAGCGAGGACGTCGCTGGGTCCGCCCGGCGGGAAGGCGACGAGCAGCCGCACCGGCTTGCTGGGGTAGACCTCGGCACGCGCCGGCAGGCCGACCGCGGTGGCAATAGCCAGGCCGATCAGACCGCGACGCGCAAGCATGATAGTCGTTCTCCTGTTAAACCGGCCGGAGAACAGCACGCGACCCCGTCCGGGGCAAGCCGATTGCTCGACATAGGGTTTCGGGCTGATAATCCGCCCAGCACGAACCGTCGGAGCGACCACATGATCGAAGAAGAGTCGAAAAATTTCAAACTGATCGGTCACGATCCATCCGCCGCGTTCGGCTGCGGCAGTTTGGTGGAGATCCGCAACGGTCACGCCTATGTCGGCTCCGTCGGCGTTGATGGCGTCGAAGGCTTCACCGTGCATGACGTGCGCGACCCGCGTAAGCCTCGCAAGGTGTGGGAGTTCAAGGCCCCGCCCGGCATCCATATGCACAAGATCCGGTATGTGCACGAAAACCTGCTGTATGTGAATTCGGAACGTCTTCCGGGCGATCGCGGGGCGAATTCTCAAGGTGGTTTCTACATCTTCGACATCAGCGTGCCGCATGCGCCGCGTCAGGTCGGGTTCGTGAACATGCCAGGCAGCGGGCCGCATCGTTTCGGTGTGGATAACGCCCGCCAGCTCGCGTTCATGCCCTCCGACGCACCTGGTTGGGACAAGCGGGTGATCTGGACGATGGACATCAAAAATCCGCTGAAGCCCGAGGTCGTCAGCATCTGGGGCCTGCCCTGGCAGAAGTCCGAGGGCGGTGAACTCGGCAACGATCCGGTGCCGGGATCCAACACCTGCACGCTGCATGGGCCGCCGATGATCCGCGGCGACCGGATGTTCGCGGCGTTCTGGGGCGGCGGCATTGCGGTGATCGACTGCGCCGATCTGACCGATATGAAACTGGTGGGTCATGTGAAATGGTCACCGCCGTTCGTCGGCTGCACCCACACCGCATGGCCGATCGGCAATCGGCCGTATCTGGTCGTCACCGATGAGGCGCGCGGCAAACAGAACTACTGGGACAGCCAGTTCATGTGGATCGTCGATATCCGTGATGAATCGAACCCGACCCCGGTGTCAACCTGGTTCCCGGAACGCGAGAAATACTTCAATCGCGGCGGTCGTTTCGGCGCCCATAACATCCTGGAAAACATCACCGACGAGGGGCCGTGGGCAAACATCGTGTTCATCACATATTTCAACGCCGGATTGCGTGCCGTCGATGTCTCCGACGCCCTGCGGCCAAAGGAAATTGGCTGTTTCGTTCCGGCCGTTGCTGACGGCGAACGGGCGGTGCAGTCGAATGACATCGGCGTGGACGACCGCGGACTGCTGTACGTGATCGATCGTTGGGGCAAGGGCATGCACATCGTGGAATACACCGGCTGATGTGCCAGGCGTGCGAAGCGGGCGAGCGTCAGGCCGGCATCAGCCCAGCCCTGGCAGCGTACGCTCGGCGTATCGAAAACACCATGCCGGGCCCGAAAGTCCCCGATCAATCCTGGGAAATTCTGCTGGGTCGTCAAGGCGGCGCGGTGCCGTGGGCCGAAACGCAACGGATGTTGGCGAGCCTGGATCAAGCGGCGCGGAAGACCAACAGCCGCTTGCGGTGCGACGCGATTTGATTGCTATAACGAAACATCGAGCCGCAACCGTATCAAGAGGCAGCCTTCATCTTACGTGTCTTCACCGGCGCAGCCTTCACTGTTGCGGGTTTTTTTAAGGCGCCGGGTTTCCACCACTCGACCGGCTTGGGTTCGGTTTTCTGCCGCCGCGTGGCCGCCGTCTTCGGCTTAACCGGTTTAACAGGCGTAACCACCTTAACCGGCTTGACCGGCTTGACCGCCTTCGACCGGGGAACCGCCGGTACAGCAACGAGCTCTTCCGAATCGCCCATGTCCAGGCCGAACAACGCCGCCATGTCGTCTGCCTCCAGCACCTTGCCGGCCGCCGGATCTTGTTTCGCCATCGGCAGCACCTTACCGATATCGGCGACCAGATCGTTTTCGTTCACCGCGCGCAACCGGAACAGCAACTCAGGCTTCGCATCCAGACGCGCCCCCACGCCGTACAGCGCCGCCGCGACATGCTTGCACATCGACGCATAGTCGGGACAGCTACAGGAGAACTGAATTTCCGACGGCTTCGGGAATAGACCCGCGCCCTGGCGGCAAATCCGCTCCATCACGCCCTTGGAAAACCGCCCCTGCAGCAGTTCCACCAACGAATCGATCCCGCCCGAACAATCGGTGCAGATCGATTTCCAGTGCGCCTTGGCAACTTCCCCAATGCTGATCTTGACCTTGTAGATCGAGGAGCCGCTGACCATCGCCGTCACCTCGCGCGGCGCGATCTGCAAATCGACCACCGATCCGTTGCGGATATAGGTGCGCCCGCGCGGCAGGCGGTTCTCGTAATCGTGGTAGCTTTCCAGATTGTCGCACCACGCCTTGCCCCAGAACGTCGCCGCGATCTTCTTGCCCTCCAGCTTGACCGGCGACACGGCAACGCCCTTCTTGCGCAGCTTATCCATCTCCCGCTGCGCCTGGGCACGGCGGGCCGCGACCGGGACGTATGGCGCCCATCCACCATAATAGTGCGACATAACCTTACTCCTTCATCGCGGCGTTCAAATCCAGGGCGACCAGCCGCATGATGTCCGCATTGCCCATCTCGGTCAGGTTGATCTCGCCACCGCCGGACAGCAGTTCATCAGACAGGCTTTTCTTCGAGTCGATCAAGCCGTCGATTTTCTCTTCCACGGTGCCGCGGCAAATAAATTTGTGTACCAGCACGTTCTTCTTCTGCCCGATGCGGAACGCCCGGTCGGTCGCCTGATTCTCGACCGCCGGATTCCACCAGCGATCGAAATGCACGACATGCGACGCCGCTGTCAGGGTCAGCCCGGACCCACCGGCTTTCAACGACAGCACGAAGAACGGCACCGTCTCGTCCTCCTGGAAGGTCTGAACCAGGGCCTTCCGGTTTTTCACCGCCGTTTCGCCGTGCAGCACCAGACCCGGCCGGCCGAAGATCTGCCCCAGGAACGCCGCCAGCGGTCCGGTCATTTCGCGAAACTGAGTAAACACAAGCATCTTTTCCTGCTTGGCGGCGACAACCTCGGCGATCTCCCTGAGTCGGCTCCATTTGCCGCTGTCTTCCTCGGCCCAGACATTGTCGTTCAGCCATTGCGAGGGATGATTGCAGATCTGCTTCAGCCGCATCAGCGTCGCCAGCACGATGCCCTTGCGCTGAATGCCATCGGTTTCTTCCAGGCTTTCCGCCAACGCCGCCACGGTTTGTCCATACAGCGCGGTCTGCCGGCGGCTCAATCCGCACAGCGCCTTGATCTCGGTTTTGTCCGGCAGGTCGGCGATGACCGATTTGTCGGTCTTCATCCGGCGCAGAATGTACGGGCGCACCAGCTCCCGCAGCGGTCCGTACGGATTATAGGTGCGTTCGGCCAGACCCTTGGCATAGCTGGAAAACTGTTTGGCATTGCCCAGCAGGCCGGGATTGATGAAGTCGAAGATCGACCACAGATCGCCCAGATGGTTTTCCACCGGCGTGCCGGTCAGCGCAATCCGCGCCTTGGCCCGCAGCGCCTTCGCCGCCTTGGTTTGCCGGGCCGCGGCGTTCTTGATCGCCTGTGCCTCATCCAGGATGACGAAGCGCCAGGACGTCTCGGCCAGCACCGGCAGGCGCAGCAGCGAGCCATAGCTGGTGATCACCAGATCGAACTCCGCCGCCCGTTCGGCGGTGAATTGCTTGATCTGGTCGGCTGGCATCGCCGAGGGATGCAGAATCGCCGCCTTCAGGCTGGGGGCGAATTTGTCGATCTCCGCCGCCCAGTTGCCCAGCAGCGAGGCGGGCGCCACCAGCAGGCTGGGTTGGCCGGCGGCCTTTTCCACCAGCAGCAGCGACAGCACCTGGATCGTCTTGCCCAGGCCCATGTCGTCGGCCAGACATGCACCCAGACCCAGCCGGGACAGCATGTGCATCCAACGCGTCCCGGCCTGCTGATAGGGCCGCAACGTGCCCTTCAACGCCGGTCCCGGATCGGCCCCGTCGCCGTCCCCCGACCGCAGTTCCTTCAGTGTCTGTTCCAGCCACGGGCCAGCCGTCACCCGAGACCAGTCCTGATCGGTTGCAGCCGGATCGTCGCCCATCACCGAGGCGCCGGCCAGCATCCGCATCGCCTCGGCGAAACTCAAACCGCCCCGGGCCGCGAGCGCCTCGGCCTCGCTGAATCGCGCCATGGTTTTTTCCAGGCGCGCCCGATCGACTTCCACCCATTGGCCGCGCAGCAGCACAAGGTCCTCGGTGCCGGCCAGCAACGAGGCGATTTCGTCGTCAGTCAGGGGTTCGCCGTCCAGGATGACGCTCATGCGGAAATCCAGCACCCCATCCAGCCCGACCGCCGACGGTTTCCGGCTTCCCACCGTGGCCGACACGCGCGGCCGAGCGGGGCGGTTTGCGCGCCAATTGGCGGGCATGCGCACCATGATGCCGGCGCTTTCCAGTTCGGGCAGGCTTTGCAGGAAACGGGACGCCTCGGCCGGTCCCCAGCGCAGCGGGTGGAAGATCTCGCCCGCGTCGATCATTGGCCGCAACCAGGCGCAGTGTTCGGCGGCACGTTGCACCGGCACCAGCAGCGACAGAAGTTTGTCCTTGTTCGCGGCCCCCGCGTACTCCCGCAGCGCCTGACCCAGCGGGACGTGCTGGGCTCGGGCCTGGGCGGACAGCCGAGTGGTGTAGGTCGCCATGAACGCAAACGGCTGTTCGGCGTCGCGGCGATTTTCCGCCAGGTTGAAATGCACGCGCCCCACCAGGTTCCACGCCGGGTTCAGCGCGTTCAGGAACCGCTGCAATCCGACCTTGGACGCGGCCAGCGCCTCGGTGAACGCCAGCACCATGTCGTCCCACAGGGTCAGCAGCACGCCGTCGGTGAGATAGTCTGCGCCGGCCATCATCGGCGCGCTCAGCACCAGGGACGCGAGTTCACCGGCATCGAGTGGCGGAATCACCGGCAGCGTGCCGTCTTCCTCGCGCCCGGACGCATTCAGGCACACGGCGCCGATATAGCGAGTCGCGAACGCGCGCCACCACAGGAACACCGGCGGCAGGCTTTGCCCGACTTCCCCCGCGCCCAGCCGCACCAAACCGTGGCCGGTCCCTTGGGCGAACGCCTCGATCAGGCGGTCGCACACCGGGGCGTCAATCTCCGGTGCGTCGTCCTGGTCTTCGGCGACCAAGTGGCCATGGGGTGTCAGGCGCAGTCCGACTCGGGGCATGCGGGCAGTTTAACCGGAATGCTGTTTCTGAGTCGCGCTCCAGTTCGACCCCGTCTTTGCCTGGCGCCGCGATGCGCCTAGGTTGGCGCAACGATCCCACCTGGAGGCTTTAAGCCCATGCCAATCCCGCAGACCATGACCTACGTCCATGCCAACGGGGCAGGGGAGCCGACCGTGCTGGGTCTCGCCACCGGCACGGTGCCGGCGCCGAAGCCGGACGAGGTGCTGATCCGCGTGCAGGCCGCCGGGGTGAACCGGCCGGACGTGGCGCAACGCCAGGGACACTATCCGCCGCCGCCGGGTGCCAGTCCGATCCTGGGGCTGGAGGTGGCCGGCGAGGTCGTGTCGATCGGCGGTCAAATGACAGGTCTGTCCGTCGGCGACAAAGTCTGCGCGCTGACCAACGGTGGGGGCTATGCCGAATACTGCACCGCCCCGGCATCGCAATGCCTGCCCTGGCCGGCCGGGTATGATGCGATCCGCGCCGGCGCGTTGCCGGAGACGTCGTTCACCGTCTGGGCGAACCTGTTTCAAATCGGCGGGCTGGCGAAGGGCCAGACGGCGCTGGTCCACGGCGGCACCAGCGGCATCGGCGTGACCGCCATCCAATTCGCCCGCGAATTCGGCGCTCGTATATTCGCCACCGCCGGTTCCGATGACAAATGCGCCGCCTGCCTGAAGCTGGGGGCGGATGCGGCGATCAACTACCGCACGCAGGATTTCGCCGCCGAGGTGAAAACGCTGACCGAGGGGCGCGGCGTCAACGTCATCCTCGACATGGTGGGCGCCCCGTATATGGCCCGCAACGTCCGGTCGCTGGGCATGGACGGGCGGCTGGTGATGATCGCGTTCCTGGAAGGGTCGAAAGTCCCAGAATTCGATTTTCTGCCAGTGATGGTGAAGCGCCTGACAATCACCGGTTCCACCATGCGACCACGCACCACCGCCCAGAAGGCCGCCATCGCCGCCGATCTGCGAGAGAAAGTCTGGCCAGCGCTGAATGCCGGGCGATGCGCGCCGGTGATCCACGCGACGTTCCCGCTGGCTCAGGCCGCCGAGGCGCACCGGCTGATGGAATCCAGCCAGCACATCGGCAAGATTATGCTGTCCGTGGGATAAAGCGAGCGGTTACCACCCCGCCGGTGGCATGAACCCGAGGGCTAAGGCGACGCCGAACAGTAACCGCTTCAGGTCGATGCCGTTTCTCCATCGATATTTCGTCCGTAGTCCGCCCTCTCGGGACTTTTGCGACGGTTCGCAGGCAATTCCTGCCCCCACAAACGCGGCTTGGCCAAAAGCAATTCGGCCATCGCTACGCGCACGCCCTCGCGCAGACCCGCGTCACCCGATCCTTTGGACCCAAGGTTCCAGGGTTGCGCGCTCATCCACGTCTCAAAAGCCGTATACTGAGAATCGATCCCATTTTCTGATACATTTTCCGCAATCGTCGGGTCAGCACGAGGCGCCGGCGTCTCGGCCACTGCCTCGACCCGCGTTGCTTTGGGCCGCGCCGCCTGTGGCGGTCCGGCAGCCGGATTCAGCACCCGCAGCATCGATCGTTCGGCCACATGCAGCGCCCGGGCGTCCTCGGTCGCCGCGCCGTCGATCGCCTCCCGCTTCTGGCGTAATGCCTGCACCCGCATCAGGCGTGCGTGCACGGACAGCGACGTTCGCAGCATCGATCCGTACTGCGCGTTCAGCCGCATCACCAACCCGATGTCATCCGCGTTCTCACGCAGCAGCCGCAATATGGCCTCGGCCTGAGCCCGGGCGGCGATGCACTGGGCGGCGAGATCGGCCTCGTTCGCGTTGACCGGCAGCAGCGCCGCCACCTTGGCGATGGCGGCATGGTTCCTGGTGTTCAGCGCTTCAGGCGTGTCATCGAGCGGCGGCGGCAACAAGTCCGTCAGGGTATAGACGAGCTGGTAATACAGATGCGGGGAAAGATCGACGGCCGGACGCAGCGGGGTGAAGGTTTCCATTCCTTGAATGGTAGATTTATATAGGAAATAAGTCAAGGACTGTCGCTGCTGTTCCGACCCGGGCCGTCGGCTGAACAGGGGTGGCACCCGGTTTTCCGTACGGTATCGCCGCCCGAAGGACCCGTCCGGACACAACCGCTTCAGGTCGATGCCGTTTCCCATCGTCACGGCCCGCTCCCGGCTTGGCCGGCAGGGCAATCTTATTTGCATTGCGCCCGACGTTCGGTGCCTTTGCCGAAGCAAGTGTTTTTTTGCCGCCGATAAGCGTCGATAAACGCGGATCGGTGCTTCAGAGGTGACCAAGAGTGCGAATTCAGGCGATTAATTATCAGGTGATCGGCTTATCGGCGATTATCTGCGCTTATCGGCGGCAAAAAAAATCCTGCTTTGGTCGATCCATCAACAGCAGTCGCCGAGTCAGCGCCTCAAATGCAATAGCTCGGCTTGGCCGGAATGGGGCCATGACGTAAGATGGTGCCCGGTCCTAAGTTGGCGCGGACACCGGGATTCCACGATTATTTGCCGAATTCCAACAGTGGTGGAATGGTTGTTTCGCGGGGTCGTGTGGCAAAGTAGCAAGCTTGCGATGTTCTGCTCGACCGGTAGTCGTGCGGCACGATTCCGACATCGGCAAACCGCCAGGAGGGTTGCATGGTAAACGGTAAGATCTTGGTTCGGGCGGAATGGGATCCTGAAGCCAAGGTTTATGTTGCAACGAGCGATGATGTAGCCGGGTTGGTTGCCGAAGCCGCGACCCCCGATGCCCTCCATGACAAGCTTATCGTTCTGATCCCGGAGCTGCTGGAGCTCAATTCCTCCACAGGTCCCGATTAAAAAGTCCTTTTCATTCGGCGGACCGAAAGTGGGAAGGTGTGCGACTATACCTCGGCTCAGAGGTTTTGAAGGGAAGATAGAGATGTCGCACCACTACTCATACCGGGTCGTGTTCTCCCCGGAGGATGGCGAGTGGGTCGGTCTTTGCACCGAATTCCCCAGCCTCTCCCATCTCTCGGCTACCCAGGTCGAAGCCATGCCGGGCATCGCAACCCTCGTGGCTGCCGTGGTCGATGATATGACCGAGTCCGGCCAGCCTTTGCCTGAGGCGATGAGCGATCGCAGCTATTCGGGCAAGTTTGTCACGCGCGTTCCGGAGCAGCTTCATCGGACCCTGGCCATCGAGGCGGCGGAGGCCGGAGTCAGCCTCAACCGATTGGTGAGCTACAAGCTGGCTATGCCCGTCCCCATGGCTGGGCGTTCGGCCAAGGGAGTCACCAAGTCGCAGAAGGGTGCCTAGAAACCGTCACCCGATGGCGGGAGAAGGCAGCCGAGGCGGTCAGCATGCTCGATATCGAGACGCGGTTCGCCAAGTTTCCCCGGACAGGCGCGTGGCGTGGACGTCGTCTTGCTTGACCCACGCCAAATGCTTCCCAAATGGTTTGCCGATCATCGCCCTACGGGTTTCAACAGGTCAGGTCATTCCGGTCCTATATACCATGGACGGCCATGACTGTCGGCCGCATAACACCTGCTTTGTGGTAAGTCAGGTTTACAGCGACCCACTCCAAAATTTGGCGTTGGCGGGCATCACCGGGTTCGCCAAATCCGTGATCGGCGTCCAGCTGGCATCCGCCAACACCCTTTGAACTTCGAGAACTGTGCCGACCATTCGGACTTTGCCAGTCTCGAACGGATCAAGCACACGAATAGCTTTGGCAAAATTTGCCGGTCGCAACGCAGCAACGCCGTCTGCCGCCTCCTTCTCGATCTCACCAGCAGCCAAGCGTAAGTTGCCAAGCCTGGACATGATTTCTTTTAGCTGCCTAACGGTAGTATCGGGCTGTTCCGAAAGGCGTTGAATCTGCGTGATTCCATTTAAGAGCCTCTTTGCTTTGTTGGGCACGTCGTATTGTACGAAAAATAATTGCCCCGCCAGCTTGCAACTCGTTTTCTTCCCGTCATGGTCGTAGTATCCCTCAAGACGGCCATGTCCCGTCCGACAAGCATTCGCACATTGACGCATAAAATCTCGTGCATCGATCAATAGAATTTTTCGAATCACGCTATGGATATCCAGAGTGGGGAGCAGCGCGCGCAAGTGCGGCTCTACGCCAATGGCATTCTCCAAAAATCTGTCTAACTCCGCACGGATATCCGCAGCGCGCACTTCAGCCTCATGCCGGGCTACGGCTTGCGTCCAGGTTTCTTTGAATTCGCGCTTGCCGCACACATGACCGATAATCCCGCGCTCGGAAACGGCACTGTCACTACTTACGTAAACGACGACGTAGCCTCTCTTGTGCGGCGTCCCACAATGAGAAAGACCACACCGCACAGCGGTTTCCAGAGGGCCATAACTCGATTCTATCCCCTCAAGCCTAGAGCCTTTTGGGATCTTCGCTTCCACGGGGAAGTCATTGTCCTGTGTGATCGAAACCTCCATAATCGGGTGCACTCACGTCCCTGGCGGGCCGCGCTATGCCCTCAGCCTCGAAATCTTGCTGTGACAGACATTACCCGATTTTGCGATGTCGCGCATCGGCTCTCCCGAGTCGCGCCTGCCAATCGCCTCCTTGACCTGGTGGGGCATAAGTTTCGCCGGCCGGCCCCCATCTTCACGCCCCGTGCCTTGGCACGGTTGCGGCCTTCACGTCAACGAATAACCCTGTCGAGTTGGCGGGGTGTACGGAAACTTCGGCACCCTCCTAAATCCTTATGCTTACCAGGAGGGGTGTTTCGTCAGTTCTGGCCCTATAGCCAGAACGTGCCAATCCATCCGATCAACAGACTAATTGCGGGATTCATCACGATCGCCATGCTTGCCGTCATCATCGGATGCGCTAAGCCCTCAGTCGATGCTTTGTCCTCATTGCTACCTGGGAGCGTCTTCTTCGTGAAAAGAGACACGATCCAGAACAATCCAAAGGCATGGATCATATCGAGGGAAGGCACCGAGAAGTATGGGGTGATGTACCATCCCCACATCATCATCAGCACAAATGCATTCCTGCTTACGTACTTTCCTCAGCCCATCAGATATGATACATAGCATGAACATAAGGGTCTGATAGGAGCGCAGCAATGGCTCGCAACAAGGTGC
>Ga0209698_10000882_pt1 | contig 34657 bp, 38 predicted proteins | sample LitLauG_LLR_2012_FD_187203 | JGI IMG/M metagenome (GOLD analysis project Ga0209698, IMG submission 187203) | Freshwater sediment microbial communities from Pennsylvania, USA - Little Laurel Run_MetaG_LLR_2012 (SPAdes) (version 2) | ecosystem: Environmental > Aquatic > Freshwater > Creek >... | reverse complement strand
AGCCCCTGCCCCCGACGTGCGGGGCAGGCAACTAACGCGAGCACTCGGTGGGCTGGACCGGCAGACCCCGCCCATTTCCGTAGAGCCTGAGCGACCCTACGTTAGAGAGTGGGGCGAGCGAACTTCGCCTTGGTGCCCAATCAATGCCGCCTGGTTGGGCGACGTCCTGATCTAAAGGTCAAGATCCTCAGAATTTCCCCCAGGACGTTCCCCAACTCTCACCCAACTCCTGGAGATGAAGGCCCGCGTAAGGTGGTGTCCAGTGGGTACGAAGGTGCAGGTAGAAGGGCCGCAAGGTGCAACGAGATGAGGCGTGTCACGACTGACCACCCACTCGTAATGCGTAGGTCAGGAGTTCGATTCTCCTCCCAGGCTCCACGAGGCGCAGGTCGACGGGGCCTCCGACGGTGCGGTGGTCCGTGGTCACGCAGTTCGCCCCCGTCCTGGTCCCTCGGCACCGGCGTCGACAGGGACCCGCGGTCCGGTGTCGAGCGCTCCGGTGCGACGGAACGCCGGGTGCGGCACGGTGGTCAGGGGATCCGCAGCGGGACCCCGCCCGGCACGGCCAGCGGGTTGGGACGGCAGGGCTCGGAGATCAGGGTGCCGCAGGCCGGCTCGGCGATCGGTGCGCGGGCGGTCGAGAGGACACCGAGGACCACCTTCGACGGGTGGCCCGGATCGTGCCAGACGTGGATGGTCGCCGGCGTGGTCGGGTCGGCGAAGCCCCACTCCCCAGTCGTGCTGGGTGAATCGATCCAGATCCGGATGCTCGACCCCGCCCGGAACGTGTGCGAGAACTTGTCGATCTCCACACGGGCCAGGACCGGGGTCCCAGGACGGAGCGGCCGCACCGATGACCGGGTCTGGGGGTGGAACGGCCGGAGCGCCGTCGATCGCGACCCATCGACCTGGCGTTGGGACACGCGCAGCCAGCCCCGTTGCACGTACTCCTCGGATCCGTCGGACCGCACCTCGGTGACCGTCACCTGCAGGTCGACGTCGTCGGACGTCGACGACACCCACAGGTCGGCACTCGCGGTCCCGAACAGGGTCACGTCGTGGGCGAGCGGCGCGGTCGTGTAGGCCAGGCTGCCGGTGGTCGACGGGGGTGCACCCTGCCACTCGGTCTCGCCCACACCGAGGTCGGCGTTGACCTGCGGCCCGGGGACGGGGTAGCGGTACGCATCCGGTGATCCGGTTCCGGTCGACGGGCCGGAGGTCAGTGCGCCGCCCTGTCGGAGTGCCAGTGCCACCGGTCGGACCCGGACCGGGAGCGTGCTGACGGGGACGACCCACCCGGGCGAGGCTGACTCGAGCTGGGTGTCGTCGGGGATCGGTGCGCCCGGGGCGGTGGTGTCCTGCCAGATCCAGGCGTGCGGCCCCCGGTCGAACCCGTTGTGCTCACCCTTGACGAACCGGTCGAAGAACCGGACGAGGAGCTGGCGGTAGCGGGTGCTGACGTAGAAGTCGTGGACGCCGTTGGTCCCCACGTACCAGGTCCGGGCGGGGTCGAGGGTGTTCTGGTAGTAGCCGCCGCGCACGCCGGTCGCCTCGTCCTGCCAGTCCTCGACCGAGAGCACCGGGACGTCGATCCGCGACGTGTGCGCCAGGAGCGAGCGCGATGCGCTGTAGGCGTCCACATAGGGATGTGCCCGCAGCACGACCGGTGGCGACGCCCCCGCACCCTGGTGCAGGTGGGCGGCGACGTCGGCGAGGCACAGGTGGTCCCCCTCGGCCCGGGCCGTGGTCGCGGCGTAGGACCACATCGTCTTGATGAACAGCCACCACACGTCCGGAAACAGCGTGTTCTCCACCCCGCCGGGGTAGCCGACGTCACGGGTCGGGTCGGTCACGACCATTCCCGGGGCGATGGCCCGCAGGTTCGCGGGACGGTCGACGGCCGTGGCGAGCTGGCCGATGCCGGCGTAGGACCAGTTGTCCATGCCCACGTTCCCGGTGGACCACGACTGGTGGGCCGCCCACTGGACCGCATCGGCGCCGTCCGATCCCCAACGGGGGCTGAACAGGTCGAACCGTCCCTGCGAGCAGCCGGTGCCCGGCATGTTCACCCCGAGCACGGCGTACCCGGCGTGGAGCAGGGTCGAGTCGAGGTCGGGCCACATGGCGGTGTCGCCCTGCTGGTAGGCGACGCCGCCGATGCTGCCCGGGTCGTACCCGCTGTAGTTCATGATCACCGGGAACCGCCCCGTCGCCCGCGGGAGCAGCACGCTGAAGTGGAGCAGGTTCCCATCACCCGCCCGCAGGTACCCCGTGATCCGCTTCGCCCAGGCCTGGCCGGGCACGGTGGTCGACATCGTTGCCCCGGTCGAGACGTGGCCGGGGGCCCCGGTCCGGGGCGATCGGGCGCCGGACGGCACGGTCGGACCGCCGGGGAAGACCGCGACGACGGCAATCAGCGCGGCGACGGACACGAGTCCCATGACGCCGCGGCCCCTCACCCACGTGGTGAGCCGTGCGCAGTCGTTCCGGGCGGGCAGGAGCCGGCGGTGCATGGTCAAGATATAACAGAGTTATATCAAGTGCTCAACCCGGGTCGTCGGGCAGGAGGGCTCCGGCCAGTTCCAGCAGCTGGCGGAGGGCGGTCTGGACCCGTTCCGGCGTCCACCGCGCCCCGTCCTCGATGCTCGACACGTAGTAGCCGCGCAGCACCAGGTAGGCGAGGTCGGCGAGTGCGCCCGACGGCGCTGCCGCACCGGCTGCCGCAGCAGCCGCCAGGTCGTCGTGCTGACGGCGGGCGTCCTCCCGGAGCGTGCGGAACAGCTCGGGCTCGGCGGTCGGCCTCGACAGCACCTCCAGCCACAGGTGGCGCACGGTCCGGTCGAACTCGTCCTCGGTGGCCGACCACCGCACGAGCTCCCACAGGCTTGGTCGTCGGTCGCCGTCCGTCCCGGCGAGCCCGTCGAGTGCGAGATCCCACTCGGCCCGCACGAACGACAGGACGTTGAGGAGGAGCTCGGTGCGGGTACCCAGGTAGTTGGTGACGAACACCGTGGACCGGCCGAGCTCGCGTGCGACGGCCCGGATGGTCACCGCGCCGACGCCTTCCCGCTGGGCGAGCCGGAGCGTGGCTCCGGCGATCAGTGCCCGCCGGGCCCCTTCGTCGACGATGATCGGCATGGACCGGCACCGTACCCTGCGCCGCAAGGGAGCCGGCGGTCCCGTCCGACCGCGGAGCCCACCACCGACCGGCCCGCGGGCACGGGACCGGTCGGGCCCCCTGTGGCAAGGTGTGCGCCATGGCATGGGATTTCTCGACCGATCCGGAGTTCCAGGAACAGCTCGACTGGGTGGCGGCCTTCTGCCGTGACGAGGTGGAGCCGCTCGAACTCGTCTTCCCCTACGCGGTGCGGCTGCGGGCCCGGGACCCGAAGATGGCGGCCCTGGTCGACCCGCTGCAGGATCAGATCAAGGCCCGCGGGCTGTGGGCACTGTTCCTCGACGAGGAGCTCGGGGGCCCCGGGTTCGGCCAGCTCAAGCTGGCCCTCCTGAACGAGATCCTCGGGCGCTACTCGAGCGCCCCGTCGCTGTTCGGGTGCCAGGCGCCCGATACCGGGAACATGGAGATCCTGGCCGCGTACGGGACCGAGGAGCAGAAGGCCCGCTGGCTGGTGCCGCTCATGAACCAGGAGATCTGGTCGGCGTACTCGATGACCGAGCCCCAGGGCGGCTCCGACCCCAACCTGTTCGTCACCACCGCGGTGCGCGACGGCGAGGAGTGGGTCATCAACGGCGAGAAGTGGTTCACCAGCGCCGGCCGGCACGCCGACATCATCTTCGTGATGTGCACCAACGGCATCTTCATCGTCCCCCGGGACACCCCCGGGGTGGAGATCATGGACAAGCCGCGCACCCACGACCACATCATCTACACCGACGTCCGGATCCCCCTCGACCACCTGCTCGGGCCGGAGGACGGCGCCAAGGTGCTGGCCCAGCGCCGGCTCGGCGGCGGTCGCATCCACCACGCCATGCGGGCCATCGCCCAGTGCCGGCGGGCCTTCGACATGATGTGCGAGCGGGCCCTCAGCCGCGAGTCCCACGGCCGGATCATCGCCGACCACCAGATGGTGCAGGAGGCGGTGGCCGACTCCTACGCCGAGATCAACATGCTCCGGCTGCTGGTGCTGTGGACGGCCTGGACCATCGACAACTCCAGCACCGCCGAGGCCCGCACCCAGATCGCCGCCTGCAAGTACACGGCGGCCAAGGTGCTGAAGGACGTCTCCTACCGGGCCATCCACATCTTCGGGTCGCTGGGCGTCACCGATCTCACGCCGCTGCAGGCCATGTGGGCGGGCGCGCCGACCATGAGCGTGATGGACGGCGTCGACGAGGTCCACAAGGTGACCGTGGCCCGCAACGTGCTGAAGGGCTACACCCCGCACGAGGGGTACTGGCCCACCGACTACCTGCCGGCCATGCGGGAGCGGGCCCGGGAGAAGTTCGCCGACGCCTTCGCCGCCGACCCGGCGCTGGTGGAGTACGCCGACTACATGGAACGACGCGTCGGAAGGGGACACTGAGCATGGACATCGCGGGACGGGTGGTGGTGGTGACCGGCGGTGCCGGCGGCATCGGCAAGGCTCTGTGCACGGCGTTCGCCGAGGCCGGCGCCCGCGGGGTGGTGGTGGCGGACGTCGACGGCGACGGCGCCGCCCGGGTGGCCGAGGCACTGGTGGCGGCCGGCCACGACGCCCGGGGGATCCGGTGTGACGTGTCCGTCGAGGCCGACACCGTGGCCGCGGTGGCCGAGGCCGAGTCGGCCTGGGGGCCGGTGGACATCTTCTGCGCCAACGCCGGGATCGTGGTGCCCGGCGGGGTCGAGGTGCCGGACGCGGACTGGGACCGGATCTGGGGCGTCAACGTCCAGAGCCACATCTACGCGGCCCGGGCCGTGCTGCCGGCCATGCTGGCCCGGGGTGAGGGCTACCTGATCCACACCGCCTCGGCCGCCGGCCTGCTGACCCAGATCGGTTCCGCGCCCTACGCGGTGACCAAGCACGCGGCGGTTGCACTGGCCGAGTGGCTCTCGATCACCTACGCCGACGCCGGGCTGACCGTGTCCTGCCTCTGCCCCCAGGGGGTGTGGACGGCCATGACCGGGGCACCGGCGGAGGCGGACGGGGCCGACGCCGAGTCGCTCGACCGGCAGTTCGCCGAGTCGACGGCCGGCCGCGACGGCATGCTGCTGCCGGCCGACGTGGCCCGGACGGTGATCGAGGCGGTCGGTGACGAGCGCTTCCTGATCCTGCCCCACCCGGTCGTGGCCGAGTACGAGGTGCGTCGGGCGACCGACCGCGAGCGGTGGCTGCGGGGCATGCGCAAGGTCCAGGCCCAGGTGTTCGGGACGGCCGACTGAGCCGCCGGCACCGGCTCGACGGACCGGTCACGGCTGCCCGTCGAGGGGCCTCCTCCCGCCGTAGATGACGTGGTCGAGCTCCTTCCAGTACACGTCGACGGCCTCGAAGCCGGCAGCGCGCACGAGGTCGAGCTGCGGGTCGAGCGCGGTGATGTACCGCACGTGGTTCTCGAAACGGGTCTGCTCCTCGGGCGTGCGGTGCAGGCGCTTGGCCGCTGCTTCGGGGTCGCGGCGGTCGCCGGCCCGTAGCCACGCCGCCTCGACGAGGGGGTCCCCGGTGGCGACCGGGTCGTAATTCAGGAACCAGCCCCCCGGGGTCAGGCGCTCCAGGACCTCGCCGAACAGGGCGCCCTTGCGTGCGTCGGGCAGGTGGTGGACGCACAGGGAGGAGATGACGGCGTCGACCTGGTCCGGGATCCCGGTCGGCCAGGGCCCGTGCCCGAGATCGAATTCGACGTACGTGAACCGGTCGCCGAAGTCGGCGAGCTCCCGCCGGCCCTGCGCCATCATCTGCGGGGAGTAGTCGGCGAGGATGGCCCGTGCGCCGGCAAATTGGGCGAGGACCACCCGCGCGGCCGCACCGGTTCCGGCTCCGAGGTCGACGAAGGTGAACGCCCGGTCGTCGTCGAACGGCAGGAGCTCGGCCATCAGTCGGCGGGCGTCAGCTCGTCGGCGCTCGCGGTCCTCGGCGGTCGACACCCAGTGGGAGATCGACTCGTCGGACTTCCAGATGGCTTCGTTCGCGTCGGCGGTGTCGGGCATACACGGACGCTACCGGCCACGTCCGGTGGCTCCCGGCGTCGGCGACGCCCGACCGGGCGCCGGAGTGCGATGCTGGGTCGGTGACGGTCGCCCTGCACCCATCCTTGGAATCACTCGCCCGACTGGTCGGTACCTGGACCGGGTCGGGCCACGGGGAGTACCCGACGATCGACCCGTTCGACTACGACGAGACGGTCACGTTCTCGCACACCGGCAGGCCGTTCCTGGCCTACGCCCAGTCGACGGCGCACGCCGGCGACGGTCGCCCACTGCACGTCGAGACCGGCTACTGGCGTCTGGCGCGCCCCAACTGGGCCGAGGTCGTCATCGTGCAGCCGACCGGACTCACCGAGGTCACCGAGGGCGCGGTCGCCGCAGGAACCATCGAACTCCGTTCGTCGGCGATGGCGCGCACGCCGACGGCCAAGGAGGTGACGGCGGTCGAACGGGACTTCGCGGTCGACGGCGACACCCTCCGGTACACGCTCCGGATGGCCGCCGTAGGCCAGCCGCTCGGGACGCACCTCGTGGCCGAACTGCATCGGGTCGACTAGGGCGAGGCACGACCGGTCCGGCATCACACCGGCCCGGTCCGGCAGATGGTGCCCGCGTCGCCCGGTACCGCCCGACCCGAGCGACCTCGGCTCACCCGGTCGACGGTGGTGGCGCCACGAGGAACTGCTGGTGCCACAGCGACGGGGGCGCGCCCTCGTGCCCTCGGAGTCGTGCCACGGTCGAGGACGTCCGCTGCAGGATCGATACGGCGCTGCTGGCCAGGAGGACCGCGAACGGGACTTCGAGGAGTGCGGCGCTGAGGACGGCCCCCCACTGTTCGCGGGTCCCGTACGAGAGGGCGACATCGAACCATGCGTCGGTCACCAGCATCGTCGAGGCGACCAGTAGACCCAGGATCGCCACCTGCCGACGACGGAATCCGAGCCACGCGGTGGTCATCAGGACGATGGCCAGCATGACGTCGAAACCGACCCAGGCGACCCGCCACGCCCCGCCTGACTCGGCCAGCGGCAACGAGGTGGCGAGGTAGCCGATCCACGGCAGCATCACCAGGGCACCCAGGGCGGACGCACCGATCGAGAGCCGCCGCCGCCGGATGACGCCTGAGCGTCCCGACGGTCGTTCGACCAGCTGGTCCAGGTGGCGTGCGACCACGGCCCGCTCCGCAGGGGTCCAGGACCGTACGTCCTCCTCCGTTGGGACTGGCATCGCAGGTTCCTCTCTCCCGGTGGGACCCGACGGTACGGTCCGCCTCCTAGTTCTAGACCGTCCCGGGGACGGACCCTCGCGGGTCGGACCGACGGAGTGTCCGCCACTCCTGCATCAGCACGGCTGGAGGAACGCCGGCCCGTCCGGAGGTGTGGGATCGGTACGCTGACGCCATGGGCGAGTGCGGCGGGCACCGGTGGTGACCGATCGGGACGCGCCCGGGCATCCGCCGCCCGGGCATCCGCTCGCCGAACGCGAGTTCCTCGATGTCTACGCCAAGGTGCCCCGGCTGACCGTCGAGGTGGTGATCCGGGGGCCACTCGGCGTGCTCCTGACCAGGCGCACCCAGGGGCCGTGTGCGGGACTGTGGCACGTCCCCGGCGGCACGGTGCGGTTCGGTGAGCCGCTGACCGTGGCGGTCGAACGTGTCGCCGCAGGGGAACTCGGCCTGCTGGTGACCGCCGGGCCGCTCCTCGGGTACATCGAGTACCCGAGTCACTACCTCAACGGTCTGGACTCACCTGTGGGCATCGCCTTCCTCGTCGACGGCGACATCGACCCGGCGGTCGCCGACATGGAGGGACGGGGCTGGTTCACGGCGCCGCCGAGCCCCATGCACGCCGAGCAGGTCGAATTCCTGACTGCGCAGGGGTTCCTGCGCACCCACAGCTAGCCGGAGCCGGCAGGCCGACCGGCCGGGCGGCGGCGCGCCACCGCCCGGCCCGCCCCATCCGTCGGCCCCGACCTTTCGACAGCGGTGTCCGCGGACGTCGATCGACCTGTCTCTTGATACCAGGGGGGGTATATGTTACGGTGATATATACCCACCCAGGTATCCGAGCAGGCACCTCCCGCCGAGTGTGCGTGCCGGTCTGAGCAAAGGACTGCCACACATGGCCGCTATCCGAGGAACCGGACTCGACACACCGCCGGCGTCGTTGGCGCCTGAGATCGACGACGGGGCGACCCGGGTCGGCGACGGCCACGGGCGGACCCACGGCACGGCCCACGCCGGCCGGCCCAGCCCGTTCGCCCGGCTGGGTCGTTGGTCCGCCACCCATTTCCGCCAGGTGCTGATCGGCTGGCTGCTGATCCTGCTGGTGTTCGGGTTCTTCGCGGTGCACGTGGAGCGCGCGCTGGCCGGCGCCGGGTGGCAGGCCTCGAACAGTCAGTCGATCGCCGCCCGGGCCGTGATCGAAAAGGACTTCGCCGGCCTCGGTGCCACCGGACTGCAGGTCGTCATCGTCGACCACAAGGGTCCGATCGCCTCGGACCCCCAGGCCCAGGCCGCCGTGGCCAAGGCGACCGCTGTGCTCCGAAGCGATCCCCGGGTGTCCACCGTCGTCCCGCCGCAGGCCGGGGTCTCGATCTCCCGTGACGGCCGGACGGCGATCATCACCGCCGGAGCTGCCGCCAACTCGAACAAGATGGTGGAGGCGGCCGACGCGGTCCAGCCCAAGCTGGCGGCCCTGGCCACCCCGGGCGTCAGCGTGACCCTCACCGGCGACAGCGCGCTGTGGGCCAACTTCAACACGGCCAACCGTTCCGCCATGCTGAAGTCGGAGCTCCTGTCGTGGCCGGTCACCATCATCATCCTGGTGATCGCCTTCGGCAGCCTGGTGGCCGCCGGACTCCCGCTCCTGCTGACCATGGCCGGACTGCTGGTCGCCGCCGGCGCACTGGTCATCACCACCAAGTTCACGCCGGTGTCGATCTGGGCGCTCAACTTCGCGCTGATGTTCGCGCTCGCCCTCGGGATCGACTACGCCCTCTTCCTGGTGATGCGGTTCCGTACCGCACTGGATCGACGAAAGGCGGAACCCGGAGACCGTGAGGCGATCGTCGCCTCGGTGGCGGAGACGGTCGACACCGCCGGCAAGGCCGTGGCCTTCAGCGCACTGACCGTCCTTGCGTCGCTGGCCGCCATCCTCATCGTGCCCAGCCCGGCCTTCCGGTCCATGGCCTTCGGGATCATGTTGTCGGTCATCGCCGTGCTCGCCGCCACCCTCACCCTGTTGCCGGCCGTCCTCGGCAAGCTCGGCACCAACATCAACAAGGGCACCATCCGACTCGGACGCGGCGGCCCCAAGGTGGGCGAGGGTCCGCTCGACCGGCAGCTGCACCGGTGGGGCACGTTCCTGTGGAAGCATCCGCTCCCGGCAGGCGCCGCCGCACTGGTCCTGCTGCTCCTGGCCGCCGCCCCGGTCATCGGTATGCGGACCAACATGCCCTCCATCACCATCGTGCCGCCCAGCGCCAACGCCCGGGTCGGCTACTACCAGGTGACCTCCGCCTTCGGGGCCGGAGCGCCGGGCACCCTGCAGGTGGTCGTGCCCGCAGGCGAGCAGGCGAAGGCCATGGCCATCCTCGCCCACACCTCCGGGGTGGCCGGTGCCGTGCCGGGTCCGACCCACGCCGGGTGGACCCTGGACCAGGTGGTCCCGACCACCGGGCCGTCGACGACCGCTACCGGCGCCACCATCGACCACCTCCGCCAGGTGCTACCGGCCGGGACGTTGATTGGCGGAGCGGCGGCAGAGAACCACGACCTCCAGGCGTCGCTGGCCTCCCACACGCCGATCGTCCTCGCCATCCTCGGAGTCCTCGGGTTCCTCCTGCTCCTGATCGCCCTGGGTGCGCCACTGATCGCCGCCATGGGGGTGCTGATCACCGCCCTGTCGGTGGCCGGTGCATTCGGCATCGGTCGGCTCATCTTCCAGAACGGGTTCCTGTCCGGTCCGCTCAATTTCCAGCCCCAGGGATTCATCGACGCCTGGGCCCCGCTGTTCTTCGGGGCCATGGTCTTCGGCGTGGCCATGGACTACACGCTGTTCATGCTGTCGGCGGCCAAGGAGCGCTACGAGACCCATCCCGACCCCGAGCACGCCATGATCGGCTCGATGCGGACCTCGGGCCGGGTGGTGCTGTCGGCCGCCGCCGTCATGATCGCGGTCTTCCTGACGTTCGCCCTGTCGGGACCGCTGGCGCCCAAGGAGATGGGCGTCATCCTGGCCATCGCCGTGGCGCTCGACGCCCTGGTGGTGCGGCTGGTGGTGCTGCCGGTCGTGCTCCGACTGGGTGGGCACAGCGCGTGGCACCAGCCCAAGTGGCTCGGGAAGATCCTGCCCACGGTCAAGTTCTCCCATTGAGGGCCATGCGAAGTCCGGCGACTAGGTCCTCGGGACCGCTGCAACCGGCCGAATCCCTACCGCACGTCGATTCCATCACCCAGTCACCGACCGATGATCCAACAACCCGGACTCCGAGAGGAACTTCCATGACCACGAATCTTCAATCCACCACGGTGTCCGGACCCGTCGTTCGACGGACGAGCTGGCCGCTCGAGCGGGTGCTGTTCGCCATGGCGGGGACGATGACCCTGGTGAGTGCCCTCCTCGCCGCACTGGTCAGTCCGTGGTTCCTGCTGTTGACAGCCGTCGTCGGCGTCAACCAGTGGCTCTACGTCACCACCCGTGCATGTCCGGCGTCGATCGTGCTGAAGCGACTCGGTCGGCCTGCCCAGTGCCGCTGGTAGTGGTTCCCATGCCGAGTGGACGTTCAATGCTCTCGCGCACGGCGGACGCGCTGATCGGTGCACACCCACGGGGCCCGGACAGGTCCCATTCGGGACGTGGTGCTGGCGACGGGCTCGAGGACGCAACGGTCTTACGGGATTCGTCCGGCCAACCGTCGAGGAGGCGCCATGGAACTGCCTGATGACGTGGTGAAGGACCTGAGCCTGAGGCTGCGGCGTGCCGAAGGCCAGGTCCGTGCCGTGGAGACGATGTTGTCGGACGGCCGCGAGTGCCGCGACATCGTGACCCAGTTGAGCGCGGCCACCAAGGCGCTCGAACAGGTCGGCTTCCGGCTCATCGCCAGCGGCCTCACCTACTGCGTCCAGTACCCCGAGGAGGCCGAGGCGTCCGGCTACCCGCTCGACGAGGTCCAGCGGTTGTTCACCAAGTTGGCGTGAGCAGCGGATCACGCCATGCGAGACGCGGCATCGACAGCAAATGACACGGAAACGACAGAAGGAGCAGGGACCATGGGATTCACCACGTTCATGGCATCAACGGCCGGAAGGGCCGTCCGGGTCATCGCCGGTGCGGCGCTGATCGCGGTCGGCGGGTTGCTGGGTGGAGGGTGGTGGGCGCTCGCCGTCGTGGGACTCGTCCCACTCGCCGCCGGCGCCCTCGACGTCTGCCTGTTCAACGTCCTGTTCGGACAGCCGCTCAGCGGCAAAGCTGTTCGGGCCAGCTGACAGACCAACGAGCAGGTTCGGCGGGTCCCGATCGTCGGGCCCGTCGCCGCTCGCCGAATCGGAAGGCGACCACATGAGCAGAGCAACGGGTCCCGTGATCGAGGTCTTCGCCGACATCTGGTGCCCCTTCGCCCACGTCGGGCTGCGGGCGATCGAGGAACAGCGCGCCCGTGCCGGCCGGAGTGACGTGGCGATCCGGGTCCGGGCGTGGCCGCTCGAACTGGTGAACGGCACTCCACTCGATCCGGCCGTCACCAGGGAGCACGCCGACGACCTGCGGGAGCAGGTGGCCCCCGAACTGTTCTCGGACCTCGCCGTCGACCGGTTCCCGACGTCGACCCTCGAGGCCCTGGCACTGGCCAACCGCGCCTACCGTACCGACCTCGGGCTGGGCGAGCGGGTCAGCTTCGCGCTCCGGGACGCGCTCTTCGAGGAGGGCCGGGACATCTCCGACCCGGTCACGCTCGAGTACCTGGCCCTCGAACTCGGCGTGGTCCTGCCCGACGACTCCGACCGGGCCGCGGTGTTGGCCGACTGGGAGGAGGGCCGACGACGCGGCGTCCGCGGGTCGCCGCACTTCTTCTGCGGCGACACCGACGTGTTCTGTCCCACGCTCGACATCACCAAGGACCTCGTGGAGGGACTGTCCGTCGCCCGCGACGTGTCGAGGCTGACGGCGTTCGTGGAGCGGTGCCTGGCCCGACCCGGACCGGCATGACCCGACATCGTCCGTCCGTGCTTGATACCCCTAGGGGTATATGGTACGGTGGGGACAGCGAACCAGATGGAGGTAGGAGATGGCACGAGTCGTAGTCCTGGGCGGGGGGATCGCCGGCCACACGGCGGCGCTCCACCTCTCCCGCATGCTGAAGCGCTCCGACGAGGTCGTCGTGGTCACCCCGAATTCGAACTGGAACTGGATCCCGTCGAACATCTGGGTGGGTGTCGGCAAGATGAAGACCGAGCAGGTGACGTTCACACTGGGCCCGATCTACAAGCGGAAGGGGATCGGCTACCAGCAGGCACTGGCCACCGCCATCCACCCCGAAGGCGACCCGACCCACGAATCGCCGTACGTCGAGCTGACCTACACCGACCCGTCCCGTGCCGGTGAGCACGGCGAGCTCGAGTACGACTACCTGATCAACGCCACCGGGCCGAAGCTCAACTTCGGGGCGACCCCGGGCCTCGGCCCCGACGGCCACTCCTACTCGGTGTGCACGTCCGGCCACGCCGTCGAGGCGTCGGCCGCGCTCCGGGCCTCGATCGCCCGGATGAAGCAGGGCGAGCACCAGGTACTCGTCGTCGGGATGGGGCACGGCACGTGCACCTGCGAGGGTGCCGCCTTCGAGTACGCCTTCAACGTGGAGCACGAGGTGCGTCAGGCCGGCGTGCGCGACCTGGCCGACATCGTCTACCTGACGAACGAGTACGAGCTCGGGGACTTCGGCGTCGGCGGGCTGACCTTCACCCAGCAGGGGTTCCAGACGACGTCGAAGCTCTGGACCGAGTCGCTCTTCCGGGAGCGAGGGATCCGGGCCGTCACCGGCGCCCACGTGACCGGGGTCGAGGAGGGCATCGTCCACTACGAACAGCTGGACGGCACGATGAACGCACTGGCCTTCGACTTCGCCATGCTCCTGCCCCCCTTCCGTGGTGTCGACCTGCGGGCCGTCGACCGGGCCGGGGAGGACATCAGCGCCGAACTGTTCGCCCCCAACGGATTCATGAAGGTGGACGCCGACTACACGGCCAAGCCCTTCGAGGAGTGGCGGGCCGAGGACTGGCCCCGCACGTACCAGGTGCCGCGGTTCCCCAACATCTTCGCGGTGGGGATCGCCTTCGCACCGCCCCACCAGATCTCCCGGCCGCGGAAGTCGTCGAACGGTACGGTCATCGCCCCGTCGCCCCCTCGGACGGGCATGCCGTCGGGGATCATGGGCAAGCTCGCCGCCACCAACATCGTCGGCATGATCGAGAAGGGCGACGCGGTCCAGGTCCAGACGGGCTCGATGGCCGACATGGCGGCGGCGTGCGTGGCCTCGGCCGGGTCCGGCCTGCGTCAGGGGAGCGCGGCATCGATGACCATGTACCCGGTGGTGCCCGACCTCCAGAAGTACCCGGGCACCGGACGCAGCCTCAAGGACACCTTCGGCGAGATCGGACTGGCCGGGCACTGGATCAAGCTGGCGCTCCACTACATGTTCATCTACAAGGCCAAGGCCCGTCCGGGCTGGCACCTGATCCCCGAGTAGGGAAGGAGACGACATGGACCACACCGCTGACGACATCGCCAGTGCACCGCTGCCCACGGACAAGACACTCCGGCTCCGTTCGAGCCTGGTTGCCCAGTTCGGGCGTTTCCTCGCCATCAACCTGAAGATGGCGAAGATCATCCGCAAGGAACACCACTGAGCGTCCGGGTGCCCGGATCGACGAAAGGAACGAGGCATGTGCAGAGCAGTGACGTGCAAGGAGTGTGGTCGACCGTCCTGGAAGGGATGCGGCATGCACGTGGAGCAGGTGCTGGGGCACGTCCCCCCGACGGACCGGTGCCAGGGCCATGCGCGCGAGGCGTCCAAGGGCCGACGCTGGTTCGCCCGGTGAGCGCACTGCGGGCAGGACGGGCGCGATCCCGCACCCGCGGGGTGTGAGCATGGACAGCCGGCAGTGGGACGAGCGCTACAGCGGCGACGAGCTGGTGTGGACGAGCACGCCCAACCAGTTCCTCGTCGCCGAGGCGGTCGGGCTCCCCGTCGGTCGGGCGGTCGATCTGGCGTGCGGCGAGGGGCGGAACTCGATCTGGCTGGCCGAGCAGGGCTGGGAGGTGACCGGTGTCGACTTCTCGCCGGTCGGCCTGACCAAGGCGGCACGGTTCGCCGACCTGTGGGACGTGCGGGTGACCTGGGTCGAGTCCGCCGTCGAGCAGTGGGTGCCGCCCAGCGGGGGTTTCGACCTCGTAGCCATGTGCTACCTGCAGCTCCCCCTGCCGAACCGGTCCGCGGCGCTGGCGGTGGCGGCATCGGCAGTGGCACCGGGCGGGACGCTGCTCGTCATCGCCCACGACATCGACAACCTGACCCGCGGGTATGCGGGCCCTCAGCATCCGGACGTCCTCTACCGTGTCCGCGAAGTGACCGAAGCGGCGGCAGAAGCGGGCCTGAGCGTCGAACGGGCCGAACAGGCGATCCGGGTGGTGGACACCGATTCCGGACCGAAGGATGCGATCGACACGGTCGTCCGTGCCCGGAGGAACCGGTGACCCGGTGCCCGGACGAGTACGGGACAGGCACAGGTGCCGCTGGGTCGCCGCCCGCCGGGCGGCGCGGAGGGGAGCAGCATGATGCCAACGAGTGACAGGACGTCCCGAGACCTACCTTCCGTCGAATCGGTGCTCGCCGTCTGTGCCCACCCGGACGACGAGAGCTTCGGCCTCGGAGCGGTGCTCAGCGCCTTTGCCGAGCTCGGCGCACGCACGTCCGTGCTGTGCCTGACACACGGCGAGGCCTCGACACTCGGCGCCGCCATCGGCGACCTGCACGCCATCCGCGAACTCGAGCTCAGCTCGGCGGCCGACGCCCTCGGAGTGGGGGGCGTCCACCTGCTCGAGTTCGGCGACGGACGGTTGACCGACGCACCGATCGAGGACCTGTGCGCCGAGGTGCGTCTGGCTGTCGAACGCGAGCGGGCCGACCTGCTGCTCGTGTTCGACGAAGGCGGGATCACCGGGCACCCGGACCACGTGCGGGCGACCGAGGCCGCCCGCGCCGTGGGGGAGGAGGGCGAACTCCCGGTCCTGGCCTGGACGCTGGCGGCAGAGGTGGCCGCGCAGCTCGGCGACGAGTTCCCCGTGGAGTTCGTCGGCCGGGCGCCCGAGGCGGTGCATCTGTCGATCGATGTCGACCGGACCCGGCAGCACCAGGCGATCGGGTGCCACGTGAGCCAGGCCAGTGACAATCCGGTCCTCTGGCGTCGACTGGAGCTGCAGGGCGACCGTGAGGTGCTCCGGTGGCTCGACCCGGCCGAGCGGGCCTAGGCGTCGAGTCCACGGGACGGTGGAGGGAGCGGACTCCGGCGAGTGGCCGATCGGGCGGTCGGCGGGCGTCCGTGCGGGGGCACCCGAGCCGGCCCCGTGTGTCAGCGGGAATACCATGGGGGGTATAGAGGTTGTACCGGGTGAACATCGGAAAAGGAGTGGTCCATGGCAACGGTCGAGCTGACGAATGACACATTCACGGACGTGGTGCGCGACAACGGCATCGTGTTCGTCGACTTCTGGGCGTCGTGGTGCGGACCGTGCAAGGCGTTCGCTCCGGTATTCGAGGCGGCGTCCGAGCAGCACCCCGAGATCGTCTTCGGCAAGGTGGACACCGAGGCGCAGTTCGACCTGGCCGGCTCGTTCGGGATCAGCTCGATTCCCACGCTGATGATCTTCCGGGACGAGATCCTGGTGTTCTCGCAGCCCGGAGCCCTGCCGGCGGCCGCACTCGACGAGCTCATCGCGCAGGCCGTGGCGCTCGACATGGACGAGGTGCGTCGACAGGTCGAGCTCCAGCAGTCCGCGTCGAGCGCGTCGTGACGCATCCTGGTCCGGCCGATGGTGCCCGGTGGCTACCTGGCCCGTGCCGACGCACGCTCGAAGCACTGGAGATCGGGGTGCTCCGGTGACGTCGTTCGACGTGGTCCTGGACCTCTCCATCGAGGACGCCGAACCCCAGGTTCGTGCCGCTCTGGCCGAGCAGGGGTTCGGCGTCCTGACGGAGATCGACCTGGCCGCAGCATTCAAGTCGAAGCTCGGTGTCGACCGGCCGCCACTCAAGATCCTGGGTGCGTGCAACCCGGGATTCGCCTACGAGGCCGTGCGCATCGATCCTGCGGCGAGCCTCGCCCTTCCGTGCAACGTCGTCCTGGAGGGTCTCGACGGCGCCACCCGTGTGGCCGTCGCCGATCCGCGCGACCTGATGACCGACGTCGAATTGAGCGAGTTGGCGGAAGTGGTGGCGGCCCGGCTCCAGGATGTGGTCACCGGGCTGGGGGACCAGTGGGGCACCTCGGCGTGACCTCGGGTCCGCGCTCGGCCGGTTCGGCGGACGGCGCCCGGTACGGTCGTGTCGGCAGGCCGGAGCAGTTCGTGCACCGGCCAGGATGGCGCATGGACGGGCCACGACGTCCCGCCCAGCCACCACGTCCCTACGAGCCACCCATCTATACACGGAGGTCGGCGATGCATCCCCGCCCGATACGCAGGAGCCTCGATGGGCTCCGCTGCGACCCACCAGTAGCGACTGACGGGCGGACCCCGACCCGCGGCCGCTGGTTCGCCCGATGACCGACCGTTCGCCGGCACAGGACATGTGGGAGGAGCGCTACAGCGTCGAGGACTACGTCTACGGCACCGAGCCGAACGGCTTCCTGGAGGAGCACGTGGCGGACCTGCCGACGGGTCACGTGCTCTGCGTCGCCGAAGGTGAGGGCCGCAACGCGGTCTTCCTGGCCTCCACCGGTCGTCGGGTGTCTAGTGTCGACCTGACCGAAGCTGGGGTGGCGAAGACCCACCGGCTCGCAGCCGCCGCCGGGGTGTCGGTGGACGCTGTCGTAGGAGACCTGGCCGACTTCGACCTCGGCGTCGACCGCTGGGACGCCATCGTCTCCGTCTTCGCCCACGTGCCGCTGCCGATCCGGGTCGATCTCCACCGACGTGTGGTCACGGCGCTCCGTCCTGGCGGTGTGCTGCTGCTCGAGGCGTACACGCCGGACCAGATCGGCCGGGGTACGGGGGGACCGGGCTCGGTGGACATGACGATGACCGTCGACGGCCTGCGGGCCGAGCTCGAGCCGCTCGAGTTCGTGCACGCCGAGGAGCGGGAGCGCGAGATCATCGAAGGCACGCACCACACCGGGATCGGATCGGTGGTCCAGGTCATCGCCCGGAAGCGGGTCTGACTGCGCGCCGGCGCCACCTGGTCGGCGCACGCTGCGCGGCGGGCGGGACGTCTGTGTCATCACGCACCGGTATCCGCCGGTGATCGGCCGACGTATTCACTGTTGCAACAAACAATCGTGCAACATATAGTTGGCCATCGTCACGAACCAGGGGGAGTCGCACATGGCCGACGTCGACGTACCGGTCCTGATCGTGGGTGGCGGCGGTGCGGGACTGACCGCTTCCATGCTGCTCAGCGGGCTGGGGGTCGAGTCGCTGCTGGTCAGCGCCCTGCCGACGACGTCGGTGCTCCCCAAGGCCCACCTGCTCAACCAGCGGACCATGGAGATCCTGGCCGACGCCGGTGTCGCCGACGAGATCTACGCCCGGGGAACCCCCCGCGCCAACATGTCCCACACCGCCTTCTACGCCGGCTTCGCCGGGTGGCCCGACGCCGGCGTGCTGCTGGCGAAGCTCGAGGCCTGGGGTGGGGGCGGGCTCGATCTGGACTGGGAGGCGGCCAGCCCCCGTTCGTCCACCAACCTGCCGCAGATCCGACTGGAGCCGATCATGCGGGACCATGCCGAGGCGCTGGCACCGGACAGGGTCCGGTTCGGCCACGAACTGGTCTCCTTCGACCAGGACGCCGACGGGGTCAGCGCCACGGTCCTCGACCGCGCCGACGGGTCCGGGTACACCGTGCGGGCGGAGTACCTCTTCGCCTGCGACGCCGGCCGCAAGATCGGGCCCCAACTGGGTGTCGAGATGGTCGGCGTGCGCGATGTGGGAAGCATGGTGTCGATCCACATGACCGCCGACCTTTCGCGCTGGGCCCACGACCCCGACGTGCTGATCCGGTGGATCTGGGTCCCGCACATGGCCAGACTGGCCACCCTGGTGCCGATGGGGCCGACCCGGTGGGGCCCGGACTCCGAGGAGTGGGTCTTCCATCTGAACTACGCCTTCGAGGACCCGCGGGCGCTCGACGACGCCACGGTCGAGTCGGACATGCGCGAGGCGCTCGGGATCGGCGACCATCCGGTCGAGATCCACATCATGACCAGGTGGGAACTCATGGGCGTGGTCGCCTCCGACCTGCGGGTCGGCCGGACCTTCATCCTGGGCGATGCCGCCCACCGGCACCCGCCGACCGGTGGGCTCGGTCTCACCAGCGCCACCCAGGACGTCCACAACCTGTGCTGGAAGGTCGCCGCCGTGCTCCACGGGGTGGCGGGCGACGAGCTCCTCGACACCTACGACCCCGAACGGCGCCCGTCGGTCCGGTGGAACGTGGACAACTCGGTGCAGAGCGCCCTGAACCACCTGATGATCGGTGAGACCCTCGGCCTGGTGGACCCCGGGCTCGCCCCCGAGGAGGGCTGGGCCAGGATCGGCCGGCTCTGGAGCGGGAAGCCCGAGGACGAGACCTACCGGGAGCAGGCGCGGCGGGCGCTCGCCGGGCAGTCGATGGAGTTCCGCAAGCTGAACGTCGAGTACGGGTACACCTACGACTCGGCCGCCGTCGTCCCCGACGGCACCCCGCCCGAGGCGGTGCCCGACCAGGTCCGGACCTATCGTCCGTCGACCCGCCCGGGAAGTCCGTTGCCCCACGCCTGGCTGGACGGTCCCGACGGCAGCCGCCTGTCCACGCTCGACCTGGTCCGCCCCGGTCGGTTCCTGGTGGTCGCCGGCGAGGAGGGCGGACCGTGGATCGAGGCGGCGGCGGCACTGGCCGACGCCAACGGCCTCCCCGTCGACACCGCGCGCATCGGCCACCTCGACGGCGACTACCTCGACCCGCAGTGCCGCTGGATGACCAACCGCGGGATCGGTCCGGCGGGCGCCGTCCTGGTCCGCCCCGACCGGTTCGTGGCGTGGCGCCACCTCGACGGCACCGCCGACCCGCGGGCCGAGCTGGCCGACGCCTTCCAGCGGGTGCTCGGCCGCCCGGTCCGTTGACGGCCGGCCTACGACCGTCCGGAGCGGGGGCCGGTGCGGCGATACTTGGCGCCATGGAGCGTGAGTCCTGGCAGGACCGGCTGGGTCGCGAGGCGTACATCTCGCTGTTCCTGACCGGCAATCTGTTCGACGAGCAGATGGAGCAGGTGTGCCGGGCGGAGGGGATCTCCCACGCGCAGTACACGGTGCTGTGGGTCCTGTGCCTGACCGACTCCCCCGGTGGGCTGCCGATGGGTGCGCTGGCCGACGGCCTGCTGACCCGGTCGGCGGACACCACCCGGCTGGTCGACCGGCTGCTGGCCGCCGGGCACGTGACCCGCGACCCGTCGCCGACCGATCGGCGCGTGGTGCTCGTGTCGCCGACCGAGCAGGGGCTCCGCCTGTTCGAGCGGCTCACCGCGGCGATCAAGGCGCTGCACCGCAGCCAGTGGGGCGCGTTCACCAAGGAGGAGCTGCGCGAGTTGACCCGTCTCCTGAACCTCGCCCGCCTGAGCGGCGGACCCGACGACCCGCCGGCCCGGCCCGGTCCCTGACCACGAACGACCAGGAGTTCCCGTGTCGACCGACCCCTTCCGCATCGATGTCCACCACCACACCATTCCGACCGTCTTCCGCGACGCCCTCGGTGCCCGGGGCATCGTGGAGGCCGGCGGGCGCGACCTTCCCGACTGGAGCGCGGACCTGTCGCTCGGGGTGATGGACCGCAACGGCATCGGCACCGCCGTCCTGTCGGTGTCGGCGCCCGGCGTCCACTTCGGGAACGACGCCGAGGCACGCGACCTGGCCCGGCGGTGCAACGAGGCGTCGGCGGAGCTGGTGGCCGCCCACCCCACCCGGTTCGGCTGCTTCGCCAGCCTCCCCATGCCCGACCCGGACGGGTCGGCCGCCGAGGCGGCCTACGCCCTCGACGAGCTGGGTGCCGACGGGGTGGTGCTGCTGTCGTCGCACCCGGACGGCTCCTACCTCGGCGACCCGCGGTTCGACGGGGTGCTGGCCGAGCTCGACCGGCGGTCGGCGGTGGCGTTCGTCCACCCGGTGGCACCGGCGTTCTCCGGACGGATCGGGGTGGACATCCCGGCGTTCGCCATGGAGTTCACCTTCGACACCACCCGGGCGGCCTGCAACCTCGCCTACACCGGCGCCCTGGAGCGCTTCCCGAACATCCGCTTCCTGCTGTCCCACGCCGGCGGCACGGTGCCCTACCTGGTCAGCCGCTTCGACCTGCTGTGGTTCACCGACGACGCGCTGGTCGAGCGGGCCCCGAAGGGAGGCAGCGCCTACATGCGGTCGCTCTTCTACGACACCGCGCTGTCGGCCAACCCGAACGCCCTGTCCTCGCTGACCCGGCTGGTGGGCGCCGACCACATCCTGTTCGGCAGCGACTACCCCTTCGCACCCGAGCTGGCCACGCAGATGACCGTCGACGGGGTGGCGGACTTCCCGTTCGACCAGGCCGAACGCGCCCGCGTCGAGCGGGGGAGCGCCCTCGACCTGCTCCCGTCGCTTGCGGCCCGCCTCGGTCGGGTCGGAGACTCGTGACCGCAGTGAACCGGCGCACCGCCCAGGTGGACGCGCACCGACCAGAGGAGACACATGTTCCGACTGCTGAATGTCGACGGCCGATCGGCCCTGGAGTCGGGCGGGCAATGGTTCGACCTGGCCGCACTCTCGGGTGATCCGCTGCTGGCCGACCCGATGGTGGCGGTGGCGAGGTCGGACGAGCTCCACGCCCTCACCGGCCGGTGTGCGGACAGCGCGGCCGGTGGGCCGGTGGACGGGGCGCGCCTCGGGGCCCCGGTGCCGACGCCCCGCCAGGTCTTCGGCATCGGGCTGAACTACCGCGACCATGCCGACGAGAGCGGCATGGACCTCCCTCCGGCCCCGCTGACCTTCACCAAGTTCCCGAGCTGCATCGCCGGCCCGCACGACGAGGTCCCGCTCTCGGGCGAGCTGGTGGACTGGGAGGTGGAGATCGTCGCCGTCATCGGGACCGAGGTGACGGCGGTCCCCGTGGACCGGGCCTGGAGTGCGGTGGCCGGCCTGATGCTCGGCCAGGACATCTCGGACCGCGGTGTCCAGCTCACCGGCAGCCCGGCCCAGTTCTGTCTGGGCAAGAGCTTCGCCGCCTACGGGCCCACCGGCCCGGCGCTCGTGTCGGTCGACAGCTTCGACGATCCCGACGACATCGGCCTGTGGTGCGACGTCGCCGGCGAACGCATGCAGGACGGCCGCTCACGGCAGCTCATCTTCACGATCCCGACCCTGGTGGCCTACCTGTCGTCGATCACCACCCTCTACCCGGGAGACCTCATCTTCACCGGCACCCCGTCGGGCGTCGGCATGGCCCGGGGCCGGTTCCTGTCGCCCGGCGAGGTCGTGGCATCCGGTGCCGAGGTCATCGGCGAGCTGCGCAACGTGTGCGTGCCCGGGACCCGACCCCTGGTGTTGTGACCGGAGAAGTGACGACGGGGACCGCCGTCGAGGAGCGGGAGGAGACGCAGATGGAGCACCGGCTGGAGTTCGCCTACATCGGGTTCGAGGTGGCGGACGTGGGGGCGCTCAGCGCCCTGTTCGCCGACGTCGTCGGTCTGGTGCCCGGCGACGGGACGCAGACCGCCGCCGTCTTCCGGAACGACGACCGGGCCGCCCGGGTCTTCGTCGAGCACGGACCGCGGGACGACTGCTCGGTGCTCGGGTTCTCCGCTGTCGACGAGGCCGCGTTCGACGAGGTGTCCGCCCGGTTGGCGGCCGCCCGCTTCCCGCTCGAGGAGGCCACGGCCGGGGAGGCGGGTGCGAGGGGCGTCGAGCGGCTGCGCCACGGCACCACGCCGTGGTCGGTCCGGTTCGAGTTGGCCCTCGGTCTGCGGGCGTCGGACGCGCCGTTCGACTCGCCGCTCGTGGCCGGCGGGTTCCAGACGGCCGGTGTCGGCGTCGGCCACACCGCGCTGGCGGTGCTCGACTACGCCGACTCCGAGCGGTTCCTGCTGGACGGCCTGGGCATGGTGCAGTCGGACTGGATCGAGACGGAGCTGATGGAGGGCGTGCCGCTCGAGGTGCGCTTCTACCACTGCAACGAGCGCCATCACTCGATCGCCCTGGCCAAGGTCCCCTTCGACCTGGGCAAGGCCCTCCACCACTTCCAGGTCGAGACCAACGAGCGGGACGACGTCGGTGCGGCGTTCGACCGGGCGTGGGACGCGGGGCTGGACTTCGCCAACGGCATCGGGGTGCACGACAACGAGGACGCCTTCAGCTTCTACGTGACGAGTCCCGCCGGCTTCCTGGTGGAGGTGGGGCACGGGACCAAGAAGGTGTCGCCGGCCTGGGACGGCAATCGGCGCTACGACCGGATCAGCCGCTGGGGCCATCAGCCGATCCCCCGACCCTGAGGCACCGAACGGGTCAGGGCGTCGTCGCCGGGGCGAGGAACGACCGGGTCACCCGTCACCCCACCGGTTCGCCCAGCCGTTCAGGGCGATCAGGACGGGTCGGAGGTCGTCCCCCTTCGCGGTGAGCCGGTAGCGGACGGCCGCGGAGTCGGGCACCGCTGCCCGCTCGATCACCCCCGCCGCCTCGAGCTGGCGGAGGCGCTCGGTGAGCAACCTCGCGCTCAGGCCGGGCACGGCGCGTCTGATGTCGGTGAAGCGGTCGAGCCCGTGGTGGAGGGCGAAGAGGATGGCACCGGTCCAACGCCGCCCCACCAGCTCCGACGCGGCGTGGAACCGGGGGCTGAACGGCCCCTGCTCCAGAACGGCGGCCGGCAGCGGGGTCGGACGGGCGGCCGAGGTCCTGTCCGGACCGTCCTCCGCGTGACTCTCCTGGAATACGTCGGCACCCGCCATGGTTACTAATCATAACCAATCAGCCGGACAGACCCGGTGGCGACAAGGAGGAACCCATGACCTACCTCACCCCAGCCGAATCGGAGTACCTCGCCTCGCAGCGCCTCGGGCGCATCGCCACGGTCGGCACGGCGGGCGACCCCCACGTGGTGCCGGTGACCTTCGAGGTCAACGAGGCGGAGGGCACGGTCGACGTGGTCGGCCACAACCTGACCTCGAGCAAGAAGTGGAAGGACCTGGTGCACAACGACGCGGTGAGCATCGTCGTGGACGACGTGCTGCCCCCGTGGCAGCCGCGGGGCATCGAACTGCGCGGGCGGGCGGAGCTCGATCCGACCGCCCCGGTCATCCGGATCCGGCCGACCCGGGTCATCGCCTGGGGGATCGACACCGACGCCTACACACCCGTCGCCCGGACCGTCACCGGGGAGTCGGCGTGACCGGCCACGACGACCCGGTCGGGCGGTCGACGCCCTATGTGCAGCTGGGCGGCGCCACGGCGGTGACGGCGCTGGCCGACCGGTTCTACGACCGGGTGCTGGCCGACCCGGCGCTGCTCCCGCTCTTCGTCGATCCGACCGAGGACCACGCCGGCCGGATGGCACTGTTCCTGGCCGAACTGCTGGGCGGTCCGACCGGGCACGCCGAGCAGCGGGGTGGGCCGAACACCATGTTCCGCGCCCACCAGGGCCTGCGGATCACCGAGGTCCAGCGCCAGAAGTGGGTCGACCACATGCTGGCCGCCATGGATGAGGTGGCGATGCCGGCCGACCTCCACGCCAGTCTGCTCGCCTACATCGAGCAGGGGTCCCGCCTGGCCCGGTCCACCTCCCAGCGCCCGGCACCGTGAGCGGGCACGGCGAACCCGCTACGGAAGCAGCGACCGCTCCACCCAGCTCTTCGCCGTATAGAGCGCGTTGCTGACCTGACACACGCCGCAGTGGCCGCCGATCCCGAGGAGCACCGCGCTCTCGTCCGAGGTGAGTCCGTAGTCCGCCTCGAGCCAGAGCTTGAGCTCGCGGAAGGCCGTCCGGGAGCTCTCGGTCAGCGAGACCCCGGACACCACGGTCTGGATCCGGGTGTCGTCCCACACCCGGATCGAGTGCATCGCCTCGGGCCGGACCACCGGGGTGGCGGTGGCGACGATCCTGGTGCCGACCTCGGGCGCGGCCACCACCTCGCCGTCCCCCATGGCCGCCTTGCAGTCGCCGAAATAGAGGTAGGCCCCGTCGGTCTCGACCGGCAGTAGCACGGTGGCCCCGCCGGTGATCTCGTTGCAGTCCATGTTCCCGCCATACGCGCCTTCCCGACGGCTGAGGATCGTCTCCCGGGCCGGGGCCGTGGCCAGACACCCGATCAACGGGCGGACGGGGACCGACCAGCCGTCGCGGAGCTGGAGCCGCCCGTCGACGACCGGCACCGAGACGATGTGGTCCTCCTCGTGCCACCAGTCGGCCGGTGACCGGGCGGTGCACCGGCTGACCACCACGCTGCCGGGTGTGGTGATCTCGATGGACTCGATGTGGACCTCGACGGCACCGCCCGCCACCGCACCGTCCACCACGATGGGCCCGGTCACCGGATTGAGGTTCTCCTCCACCCAGGCGGCGGTTTCGTCGTCGTACGCCGTGGGGTCGTGGAAGAGGCTGGTGAAGCAGTCCGAGGTCTCGACGGTGAACCGCTCACCGGGCGCCACCGACCCGACGGGTTCGTGCCACGGGCTGTAGACGTACTTGAGGGCGTCGGTCCCGAAGGACTGACCGGTCATCGATTGGGGACCGGCATGTCGGGCGGCAGGGGCGACTCGGGAGTGATCGGACCGTAGCCCTCGAACTCCCCGTACTGCTCGAAGACGTCGCCGTAGAAGGCGAGCGCGTCGCGGTCGAGTTCGATGCCGAGACCCGGTCCGGTGGGGACGGCAAGTGCGCCGTCCACGAAGTCGAGCGGCACCGACAGCAGGTCGTGCACGAGGAAAGTGGCGAACTGCTGGTGGCCGAGCTGGGGTGAGGGAAGTGTGCCCAGCACGTGTGCCGTGGCGATCGTGGTCACACCGAGGTCGGCGAATGCGTGCTTCACGATCGGCACACCTGCCACCTGGCACATGGTGGCGGCGGTGTGGAACGGCACCAGGCCGCCCAGCTGGTGGGGGTCGGTGACGACGACGTCCCCTGCCCGCTGGCTCAGCACCTCCGGCACCTGCCAGGGGAGCCAGGCCGACTGGTTGGCGCCGATCCGGACCCGGGACTTGGTCCGCAGCTCCGCCATGCCCCGGATGTCGTGCATGTCCAGGGGCTGCTCGACGAACTCGACCCCGACGTCCTCGAACCGTTGCAGGGCGTCGATGGCTTCGAAGCTGCTCCAGGCCTCGTTGGCGTCGACCCGGACGGCGGCGGCGTCGCCGACCTCCTCCTTGATGGCACGGGCCAGCGCCAGGTCGTTGGTGATGTCGAAGCCGATCTTGATGTACATCGTCTTGAAGCCGCGGCCGAGGCCTTCGGCCGCCTGGGCCCGGACGGTGGCGACCGACCGGTCCTCGACCGGGATGAACCAGTAGAACGGCACGTGCTCGGTCTGCAGCCCGCCGAAGAACTGGTGCACCGGGCACCCGAGCGCCTTGCCGGCGATGTCCCACAGGGCCATCTCGATGGCGGCGACCGCTCCGTTGCCCAGGTAGGGGTAGTGGTGGAACCCGCGATCGGACGCCCGGGTGAGGAACTCGTTGACCCGCATCGGGTCCTCGCCCACGATCCACGGGACCGTGGCCTGGAGCGCCTCGCGCACCAGGCCGATCAGCGGACTGCCGGGGACTTCGCCGATGCCGGTGATCCCCTCGTCGGTGTGGACCTCGACCAGTGCGTTGGTGAGTCCCCACATCCGGCCGAATCGCCAGGTCTCGGGACGGGTGAACGGCACAGATACGACGTGGATGTCGACGCCGGTGACCTTCATGGTGGGCTCCTCATGGACGGGGCCCGGTGCGCGCCCAGTCGATGGGCGGTGCACACGGGCCACTGCGTTTGGTACCATGCCACATATCACATTGATACTCAAGGACGCAGGTGCTGCCTGCGGCCTGGGTCGAGCGTCGCACACACCGAGGAGAGCACGTGGAACGAAAGCCCTGGCATGGCGTACTGGTGGCCACCGCCCTGCCCTTCTCCGCCGACCTCGGTGTCGATCTCGACCGGTTCGCGGACCACGTGGCCTGGCTGGCCGCCTCGGGCCTGGACGGGGTCACGCCCAACGGATCACTGGGCGAGTACCAGACGCTCAGCGATGCGGAGCGGGCGGACGTGGTCGAGGCTGCGGTGGCGGCAGCACCCGAAGGGTTCGCAGTGATCCCGGGCGTCGCCTCCTACGGCAGTCGGGACGCGGTGCGATGGACCGAGCAGGCGGCCGCCGCTGGCGCCCCCGCGGTCATGCTGCTCCCGCCGAACGCCTTCCGAGCGAACGAGGCCGAGGTGGTCGCCCACTACCGGGCGGTCGCCGCCGTGGGGCTGCCGGTCATCGCCTACAACAACCCGTTCGACACCAAGGTCGACCTGACCCCGGAGCTGCTGGCCACGTTGTCGACCGAGGGACTGATCGCCGCGGTCAAGGAATTCTCCGGCGATCCCCGGCGGTTCTACGCCACCGCCGAGCTGGCCCCGGAACTGGACCTGCTGATCGGCTCGGACGACACGGTGCTCGAGGGCGTCCTGGCCGGGGCCAAGGGGTGGGTGTCCGGGTACACCAACGCGTTCCCGCGCTCGTGCGCGCAGCTGTTCCACGAGGCGACGCGCGGGGAGTTCGACCGTGCGGCCACGCTCTACCGACTCCTCCACCCGCTGCTCCGGTGGGACTCGCGTACCGAGTTCGTACAGGCGATCAAGCTGTCGATGGATGTCGCCGGTAGGTTCGGCGGCACGTGCCGGCCGCCCCGCGGCGAGCTCGGGCCCGACGTGGCGCACGCCATCCGTGAGCTCACCGAGAAGGCCATCGCCGAAGGCGCGGTCTGACGTGGGCACCACCACGCCCGGGCCGTCCCGCTGCCCGTCGGCGGCATGACGGAGGACCTGCTGGAGTCACGTTCGCCGCAGGATCCCGACGACCTGGTCGGCGAGTACGCAACCACTCCGCCCGCCGCCGTCGTCGGCCTGGTGGAGTCGGCCCGGACCGCCCAGCGGACCTGGTGGTCCTGGGGTGCCGCCCGCCGATCGGCGGCGCTGGCCGCCGCCTCGGTCGACCTCGGTGCCCGCAGCGACGACGCGGTGGCGCTGGTCGTGCGCGAGGTCGGCAAGCCGGTGGCCGAGGCACGGGGTGAGGTCGCGCGGGCGGTCGCCATCCTCTCGTACTACGCCCAGGAGGCGTTCGGAGCGATCGGGACCCAGCTTCCCCCGTCGCTCACCGGCCTGCTCTACGTCGAGCGGCGCCCGCACGGCGTCGCCGGGTTGATCACCCCGTGGAATTTCCCGTTGGCCATCCCCCTGTGGAAGGCGGCACCCGCGCTGGTGGCCGGGAACGGCGTGGTCCTGAAGCCGTCACCGGACGCGGTGGCCTGTGCCACGTTCCTGCTTGAGGTGGTCGGTCCCCACCTGCCGGACGGGCTGCTGGCGCTGGCCATCGGGGAGGCGGCCGTGGGCCGGGCGGTGGTCGACACCGCCGACGTGGTCTCGTTCACCGGTTCAGCGGGTGTCGGACGGGGTGTCGCTGTCGCCTCCGCCGGACGCGGTGTCCCCGTCCAGTGCGAGATGGGCGGACAGAACGCGGCGATCGTCCTGGAGGACGCCGACGCCACCACCACCGCAGCCATGGTCGCCTCGGCGGCCATGGGGTTCGCGGGTCAGAAGTGCACCGCCACCCGACGGGTGATTGTGGTGGGCGAGCACCCGGAGTTCGTCGAGGCACTGGGCGAGTCCGTCCGGGCGCTCGCGCCCGCCGATCCGGGCGACCCGTCCACGTCGGTGGGCCCGCTGGTAAACGAACGGGCCTATCTGGCCATGTGTGCGGCCACGGAACTGGCCGAGGCGAGCGCGGCGACGATCCTTGCCGGAGGCGGGGCACCCGATCGGGGTGGGTGGTTCGTGGACCCGACGCTGGTGGACGGCCTCGACCCCGACCACCCGCTCTGCACCGAGGAGACCTTCGGGCCGCTGGCCGTGGTCCAGCACGCCGCGGACCTCGCGTCGGCGGTGCGGATGGCCAACGCCGTGCGCTTCGGACTGGTCACGTCGGTCCACGGACAAGACCTGGACGCCGTGCTCCGGGCCGTGGCCGGGCTCGACACGGGACTGATCAAGGTCAACGCGCCGACCACCGGCGTCGACTTCTACGCGCCGTTCGGCGGGGAGAAGGACTCCAGCTACGGCCCGAGGGAGCAGGGTGCGGCCGGCCCCGCGTTCTACAGCTCCACCCGCACGGTCACCGTCGCGCTGCACCGACCCGGCTGATCACCGTCGGGGCCATCCGTGGTCGTGACGCGCTCGGGGCGCCTGACGGCAGCGGCTAGAGCTCCTCGCGTCCGACCCACAGGCCGCGCGTGTGGCGGATGTGGGTGCTGATGAGCTCCCGGGCCGCCTCGACGTCGCCCGCCTGGAGAGTCTCGAGCAGCTCTCGGTGCTCGTGTGCCGACGCGAGGAGACGGCCCGAGGTGACCAGGTCGTTCAGCCCGAAGAGCCGTGTCTGGCGCCGCATGCGGTCGACCAGCTCGGTCAGCCTGGGGTTGCCGAGCGCGGCGATCAACTCCACGTGGAACTGCCGGTCCGAGTCCAGGTAGTCGATGAGGTCACCTCGCTCGGCGGCCTGTTCGATGGCGTCGGCAATGCGCTCGAGTCGCGCCACCAGCTCGGGGGTCAACTTGGGTCCGATGGTCGCTGTGGTCGGCACCTCGAGCAGGAGCCGGATCTGTGAGATCTCGTCGAGGTCCTCTTCCGACATCTCCACCACCCGGAAGCCGCGGTTGCGGACCACCTCGACGAACCCGTCCCGGGCCAGGTCGAGCATGGCCTCGCGGACCGGGGTCGCCGACACGCCGAACCGCTCGCCCAGCGCCGGTGCCGAGTAGATCTCCCCCGGGACCAGCTCGCCGGCCACCAGTGCGGCCTCCAGGGCCCGGCTGACCTGTTCGCGCAGGCTGCCGGCACGGATGGCTGCGATGTAGGTGCCGGTCCGCTGCGGGCCTTCTGCTGTCGCGGTCATGTCATGCCTCCTTGGCTGCCACGTGACATTACGCCCCTCGCCTCACGCCCACAGGTGACCACGCGGTGACCCGGTGGTGACAACGGTTGACGTGCCATGTGCGATGTGAAATGGTACATGACACTCCAGCCCAGCGACTCGGTCGGCACGGACGGCCGGGTGGGTGGAATGGGGTCAGTTCAGCAGTCGGAAGGTGAAACACCCGCTCGTCACCACATCCACCGTTGCGCACCCGTGCGCAAGGAGCCAAGGAGTCCACCCGAATGCAGAGCACGCTCCGATGTGCAGGTCATCGACACCGCAGTGCGTCCGCAGTATCGGCCGACGCCGTGAGGGGGACCGCACGATGACCCAGTCGGTCGATCCCGCCGTAGACGCCACCTCGAACGGCACGGCACCCGAGTCCACGCCGTCCCTCGGCAAGAACGAGATGGGGCTCACCGGCTCCACCATCTTCGCCATGGCCGGTGCCGCACCGGGCCAGACCATCGCCATCACCCTGGCCCTCCTGGTCACCACCGCCGCTTACGGCACGATCCTCCCACTGCTCATCACCGCGGCCGGCCTGCTGTGCATCGCCTTCTCCTTCCACCGCCTCAACATGTGGCGCCAGAACGCCGGTGCGACCTACGAGTGGGTGTCACGTGCCCTGAGCCCATACGTCGGGTACATGGTCGGGTGGCTCATGCTCATCGCCTTCGGTGGATTCGTGCTGATCGACGTCATCACCATCGGCCCGAGCACCCTGGCCCTCATCGGTGTGTCCCCTGGCAACCAATTCGCCGGGGCGGTCAGCATCGTGGTCATCGGGTCGCTCCTCACCCTCACGGCGGTCGTCGGCCTGAAGCCAAGCGCCCGGCTGCAGCTGACGGTGGCGGCCATCGAGTACACGATCATCGGGGTGTTCATCGTGTGGGCGTTCATCGCCGTGTACGTCGTCCACAAGGCCGGCACGGTGCACCCGAATCTCCACTGGCTCAGCTTCAGCGGCACCGGCGCCGGCTCGTTCTCGGCGTCGATGGTGATCGCCGTGGCCGCCATCGCCGGGTGGGACGCGGGGATCTACGTCAACGAGGAGACGGAGCGGCCGGAACGGAACCCGGGCATGGGTGCGGTCATCGGCGTTGCATTCCTGGGACTGATCTTCGTCCTCATGTTCGCCACCTTCCAGGGCATCGCGCCGCTCGCCGACCTGAACGCCCACTCGAGCAATGCGGCCGCCTTCGTCGGACAGCGGCTGGGTGGCACCGCCGGGGAGAAGGTGATGTCGCTCGCCGTGGTGCTGTCCGTGCTGGCAACCACCCAGGTGGCGATCATCGGGACGTCCCGGCTCCTGTTCTCCATGTCCCGGGACAAGGTGCTCCCGAAGCGCCTGGGCCTGGTCAGCGAGCGCTACCGCACCCCCGCCTTCACCACCGTGCTCCTCGGCGGCGTCATGATCATCTTCGGGATCATCGACATCTACCAGTCGTCGGTGGCCAACGCCATCAACGATCTGGTGGCGGTCAGCGGGTTCCTCTACTCGCTCTTCTACGCCATCACCGGGCTGGCGGCGTTCTGGTTCTACCGGAAGGTCGTCACCAAGTCGGCCAAGGACGCTCTGCTGCTGGGGCTCCTGCCGCTGGCCGGCGCCGGCCTGCTGCTGTGGGTCGCCTTCAAGGGGGGCCAGAACCTCACCGGTGCGGAGCGTGGCATCCTGGCCGGACTGGGCGTGCTCGGCATCATCCTGATGATCGTGGCCGCCCGGGTCTACAAGGCGCCGATCTTCCACGCCAAGCGGGAGTCGGCCAGCACCGACGAGGCCACGCTGCACGTTGGTGCCGACTGACCCCGCACCAGACGACGACCAAGGAAGTGCAGGTACACGGATGGAATCGCTGACCGGTCAGGTGGCCGTGGTCACCGGAGGAGCGCGCGGCATCGGCCTCGGGATCTGCCGGGTGCTCCTCGGCGAAGGGGCGAACGTGGTGGTGGCCGATGCGGACGGTGCGGCGGCTGCGGCGGCGGCGACCGCGCTCGACCGACCCGACGCGGTGCTGGCCCTCGAGGCGGACGTCACCAGCATCGACTCGATGCGCCAGGTGGCCGCAGCGACGACGGCTCGCTTCGGACGCATCGACGTCCTGGCGGCCAATGCCGGCATCTACCCCCACATCGACCTGGCCGAGCTCGATGGTGACGCCTGGGACAGGGTGATGGCGATCAACGTCCGCGGTGCGCTCTTCGCCATCCAGGCCTGCCTCCCGCAGATGGAGTCGCAGGGGTACGGACGGATCGTGCTGACGTCCTCGATCACCGGGTCGATCGTCGGCCAGCCCGGGTACGGCCACTACGGGGCGTCCAAGGCGGCCATGCTCGGCCTCATGCGCTCGGCCGCCCTCGAGGTGGCGGCGTCGGGGATCACCATCAACGCCGTGCTCCCGGGCAACATCCGCACCCCGGGATTCGACGACCTCGGTCCCGGCCACGAGCGGGCGATGCTGGCGGCCATCCCGATGGGCGTGTTCGGCGAACCCGAGGACGTGGGCTGGGCGGTGCGGTTCCTGGCGTCCCGCGAAGCCGGCTACATCACCGGGCAGACGCTGGTCATCGACGGCGGACAGGTGCTGCCCGAGAGCGCCTGACACGCTCCTCCCGCCACGCGCCACGGGCGGCCGGCAGATGCCGACCGCCCGTGGACCACTGCCGTCGGTGAGGCTCAGGGGACGAAGGTCAGCCCGTGCGGGTTGGTGAACCCGGTGACGATCGGGGTGATCTGGCCGGTCGTCAGGTTCAGGGTGCCGACCATCCCGGGCACGCCGGAGTCGCTGGCCGTGTCCACGAAGACGGTCCCCGGGGTGAAGGCGCCGGTGATCGAGTAGACGGTGTTGCCGGAGTTGTCGGTCATCACCAGCGAGCCGGTGGCCGACGTGGCCCAGGCCAGTCCGTCGATGTTGGTGCCGATGGGCAGCTGGGTCAGCGTCTGGGTGGCGGTGCCCGGGTTTGCGGCAAAGACGATCTGCTGGTCGGCCTGGCCCACCACGGCCAGGTCCCCGGCGAACAGCGGGCTGGTCGCCGGCACCACGGCCGTCGTGTCCGGGTCGGTCAGACCGAGCGTGACCGCTCCGGAGGGACCGGTGGCGGCGGCGTCGTCGGCGAAGACCGGGGTCAGCGTGGCGACCTTGGTCGTCTCGTTCAGCACGGCCGAGTAGACCGCCGGAGCCGTCAGCAGCGACGGGTTCGATCCGGCGATGAACACCTGGCTGCCGATGACCGACACCGAGTCGGTGCCGCCCCCGCCGAGGGTGAGGGGGTCCACGCTGTAGGTCAGGTGGACGACGGCGTTGGTGGCCGGGTTGACCGTGTAGATGCTGGAGTTGCCGTCCTCGTTGACCGTGGCGATGATCTCGCCGGTCGAGGCGTTGGCGGCGAGCCCGTCGCACTTGCCGGTCACCTGCCAGGAGCCGACGACCTTCTTCTTCTTGTACTCGACGATGGTGCTGGTGGTCACGCCGGTGCCGGTGGCGGCGCCCCCGGTCGACCCGACGCCGTTCTGGTAGGCCACGAACACGCCGGACCCGAGCACCGCCGAGTCGTCGGGCTTGAGGTTGCCGCCGAGGCCCGTGGCGAGGGTCTTCACCTTGTAGGGGCTCTTGCCGAGGACGCGGATCCCGTGGGGAGCCGCCTGGGCGGGCACGGCGGTGGCGACGAGGCCGAGGCCGAGGGCGCCGAGTGCGAGGGTCGTCCCGCCGACGAGCAGGCGCCGCCGGGAGGCCGCCGCATCCGGGCGGTCGAGCGGATCGGAAGTGGACGGATGGCTGGTGTGGTTGGTCATGTCCCCGTTGTACGCCCCGAACATGGCCATTGCCCTGACGGAGGATGAACGTCTGCACACCGTGAGATGTCCGTTGTGGGCCGCCCGTGTGACGGGCCGGTGACGGCCTGCCCGACCGGCCCCCGGCAGGGCGGCAGGCCGCCCCGCTCCTCTGCTTGACTGGCCCGGTGCCCGACACCTACCGCCGCATCCTGCTCGCCGCCCGGCCCCACGGCCTGGTGGACGACGCCACCCTCCGCATCGACGACACCGCCACCGTGCCCGAGCCGGCCGCCGGCCAAGCCCTGGTCCGGGTCCGCCACCTCTCGATCGACCCCACCATCCGCACCTGGATGGACGACGCGCCCGGCTACCTCCCGCCGATCGGCATCGGCGACGTGGTGCGCAGCGGCGGGATCGGCGACGTGGTGGCGAGCGCCACCGACGCCCTGCCCGTCGGCTCCACCGTCTTCGGCATGCTCGGGTGGCAGGAGTACGCACTGGTGGACGGCGCCGACGGGTCCATGACGGTCGTCCCGCCGGGGCTGGACCCGGCCATGGTGCTCGGGGTACTCGGCGTCACCGGCATGACCGCGTACTTCGGGCTGAAGGACATCGGCCGTCCGGCCGCCGGCGACACCGTGGTGGTGTCCGGGGCCGCCGGGGCGACCGGGTCGGTGGTCGGCCAGCTGGCCCGGATCGAGGGCGCCGGCACCGTCGTCGGGATCGCCGGCTCGGCCGACAAGTGCGCCTGGCTGGTGGACGAGCTCGGGTTCGACCATGCCATCAACTACCGCGAGGAGGACGTGGCCGCACGGGTACGGGCCACCTGCCCGCAGGGCATCGACGTCTACTTCGACAACGTCGGCGGGGACATCCTGGACGTGTGCCTGGCCAACCTGGCCATGCGGGCCCGGGTGGTCCTGTGCGGTGCGATCTCCCAGTACAACGAGGACCGGCCCGTCGGCCCCCGCAACTACCTCCAGCTCATCGTCAAGCGGGCCCGAATGGAGGGCTTCCTCATCCTCGACTACCTGGACCGGTTCCCGGCCGCCCAGCTGGAGATGGCCGGCTGGGTGCTCGAGGGCAGGATCCAGCACCGGGAGCACGTGGTCGAGGGTCTGGAGCACGCCGGCGACGCGCTGAACCTGCTCTTCAGCGGGGGCAACACCGGCAAGGTGGTCGTCGCCGTCTGACCCCTGCCGAGGCCCGGGCCACCCGCACGGCGCCGCCCGGGGGGCGGCGGGCGCTGTGTAGGGTGGCCGCATGGCCGACCAGGGGCAGTTCTCCGATCTCGCCATGGAGTACATGTCGGCGCTGTACACGGCGGCGCTGC
>Ga0209698_10000881_pt1 | contig 34669 bp, 37 predicted proteins | sample LitLauG_LLR_2012_FD_187203 | JGI IMG/M metagenome (GOLD analysis project Ga0209698, IMG submission 187203) | Freshwater sediment microbial communities from Pennsylvania, USA - Little Laurel Run_MetaG_LLR_2012 (SPAdes) (version 2) | ecosystem: Environmental > Aquatic > Freshwater > Creek >... | reverse complement strand
TCATGCCGGCGAGCCCGCCGCCGACCACGATCGCGTCGTAGGTCACGAGGCGAGCGGATCCCGCCGCACGGCCGTCATGCGCTCGACCGCGCGGCGCGCTCGATCCGCGATCGCCGGATCGATCGTCACCTGCGGCGCCATCGCTTCGAGCGCGCGCAAGATCTTCGGCAGGGTGATGCGCCGCATGTGCGGGCAGAGGTTGCACGGCTGCGAGAATTCGATCTCCGGAAAAGCTTCGACGAGGTTCGCCGCCATCGAGCATTCGGTGATCATCGCGACGCGCGCGGGATTGTTTTGCCGCAGATAACCGAGCATCGCCGTAGTCGAACCCACGAAGTCGGCGTTCGCCAGCACGTCGGGCGGACACTCGGGGTGCGCCAGCACGACGATCCCCTCGTGGCCCTCGCGCAACTCGCGAATTTGTTCACCGCTGAACCGTTCGTGCACTTCGCACGTTCCGCCCCAGGAAACGATCTCGACGGCCGTCTTCGAGGCGACGTACGCGGCGAGGTAGCGGTCGGGCAGAAAGATGACTTTGGGCGCGCCGAGCGATTCGACGACCGCGACGGCGTTGGCCGAAGTGCAGCACACGTCGGATTCCGCCTTCACCGCGGCGGACGTGTTCACATAGGTGACGACGGGCGCGCCCGGATGCGCCGCGCGCAGCGCCCGCACGTCCTCGGCCGTAATCGATTCGGCGAGCGAGCAGCCCGCCTCGAGGTCGGGCAGCAGCACGGTTTTCGTGGGGTTGAGCAGCTTGGCGGTCTCGGCCATGAAGTGCACGCCGCACATGACGATCGCGTCCGCGTCGGTGCTCGCGGCGGCTTGCGCGAGCGCGAGCGAATCGCCCACGACGTCGGCGACGCAGCGATAGATTTCGGCCGTTTGGTAGTGATGCGCGAGCACCACCGCGTTGCGCTCGCGCTTGAGCGCCTCGATGCGCGCGACGTACGGCGCGTAGAGTTCCCACTCCGCGCGCGTGACCGTGCGCGCGACGCGCTCGAAGAGATGCTCGGTCGCGGCGGCAACGTTGGGTGTGTAGGGGAGCGTCAGCCGCTCGGGCGAGGCGATCATGGTACTCTCTCTGACGCTCGTTTACGCGACCGCGGTTTCGCGCTCCGCCGCAATTCTCGCGCGGGATGCGTGAAACGATCGTTTCACTTACAGGCCCTTGACGGTGGCTCGCGGGCGGGCGTCCTGCAGGGGCCGCGTTTGGGGCTCGCCATCGTCCGCGGCGAGCCGCCGCAAGACCTCGTCCGCGGCGCGGTACGGGTCGGCCGCGCCGTCCGAGCCTTGCGGCAGCGCCGCGGTCTGCGCCTCGACCCGGCGCTCGAGCCGCCCCATGACGAGCGCCCGCACGCGGTGCGCGAAGGCGTCGCGCCGTTTGGCGTGCAGCTCGCCGCTCTCGCGCAAGTACGCGGCGTGCCGGCCGATCGCCGCCCACAGTTCGTCGACGCCCGCGTTTTCGCGCGCGCGCGTCGCCACGAGTTCGGGAACCCAGCCGGAAAAATCGAGCATTTCGAGCATGCCGCGGATCTCGCGCTGGAGTTGCAGCGCCATCGGGTGGTCGGCTTTGTTGACGACGAACACGTCGGCCACTTCGAGAATGCCCGCCTTGAGCAGTTGCACCGAATCGCCGCTGCCGGGCTGCAGCGCGACGAGCGTCGTGTCGGCGAGTTCGGCGATCTCGATCTCCGACTGGCCGACGCCGACCGTCTCGACGATCACGACGTCCTTGCCGAAAGCGTCCATGAACGCGACCGCGTCGCCCGTCGCGCCGGCGAGGCCGCCGAGATGACCGCGGCTCGCCATCGAACGGATGAAGACGGCTGCGTCCGTGAAGTGCTCGGTGAGCCGGATGCGGTCCCCCAGAATCGCGCCGTGCGAGAAAGGCGAACTCGGATCGACCGAAACGATGCCGACCGTCTTGCCTTCGGCACGGGCGACGGTCACGAGCGCCGAGCAGAGCGTCGATTTGCCGACGCCGGGCGGTCCCGTCAGCCCGATCGTGACCGCGCGTCCGGTGCGGCCGTACAGCGCGTGCATGAGGTCGGCGCCGCGCCCTTCTTCCGCGCGCGAGATCGCGCGGGCCAGTCCGCGCTGGTCGCCCGCTTCGAAGAGCGCGAGGATGCGCGCGTCGGCGTCGTTCATGCCTGCGGGCCTTTCGCCGCAGCCGCTGCGCTCGCTGCGACGCGTCCGCGGTCGGCGACGGCGCGCGCCAGTCCGGCGCAGGCCAGCGCCCCGAAGGCCGTCGGCAGCGCCGCGACGAGGGCGAAGACGAACGGCCACGGACTCGTGGCGCCCGCGCGCGCGAACGCGCTCGCCGCGAGAGCCCACAGGATGACCGCGCAGAGCGCGTTGGCCGCAATCGAGAAGCCTAGGCGTGCGATCTCCGAGAGGACGGCGAGCGACGCGCGCCGCGGCGCTTCGCTCACGATGTGATCGACGTAGCGCCGCCGGTATCCGAAATACTTGTCGAGAAAATGCTCTCTGAACGCGGACATTCGCGCATTCTTCGACGGCGCACGGCCGCGCGCCTCAGCGGAGGCGCCGCCGAGCGTTCCCGCTAAGAAAATCGAATGAGCCAAACCGGGTATTACCGCTACGCCGCGATCGCGCACGACACGATCGTGTTCGTCTGCGAAGACGATCTGTGGACGGTGCCCGCGACGGGCGGCACCGCGCGCCGGCTCACGACGAGCACGGGCGACGTCGCGACGCCGCGCCTCTCGCCCGACGGCTCGACGATCGCCTTCGTCGCGCGCGAGGAGGGCAGCCCCGAGGTGTACGTCATGCCCGCGCTCGGCGGCCCTGCCAAGCGCCTGACGTTTCTGGGCAGCGACGTTTGCAGCGTCTCGGGCTGGACCCCCGACGGAGCGTCGATCCTCTTCTGCTCCGACGCGGCCGCGCCGTTCGCGCGCGAAACGCACGCCTTCGTCGTCCCGGCGGCGGGCGGGCGCGCGACGCCGCTGCGCCTCGGCCACGCACGGTCGCTCGCGCAACACGCCGACGGCCGCTTCGTCATCGGCCGCAACAACGACGATCCCGCGCGCTGGAAGCGCTACCGCGGCGGCACGGCCGGCGACCTCTGGGTCGATCGCGACGGCTCGGGCACCTTCGAGCGGCTCGTCACGCTGCCGGGCAATCCGGTTTGGCCGATGTGGGTCGGCGAGCGCATTTTCTTTCTCTCCGATCATCAAGGCGTCGGCAACCTGTACTCGGTGCGCCCCGACGGCGGCGACTTGCAGCGCCACACGCACGAAACCGAATACTTCGTGCGCTTTCCCTCGACCGACGGCCGGCGCGTCGCGTACACCGCCGGGGCCGCCGTTCACGTGTACGACGCCGAGAGCGGCACCGACCGCACGATCGCGATCGAAACGCCGTCGAACGCGGCGCAGACGGCGCGCCGTTTCGTCGACCTCTCCGACCGGCTCGAACACTTCGCGCCCAGTCCCGACGGCACGGCGCTGGCGCTGGTCTCGCGCGGCCGCGCGATCACGATGCCGCTTTGGGAAGAAGCGGCGATCGCCCACGGCGCCGGCAGCAGCGTGCGCTATCGGGCGAGCGAATGGCTGCCCGACGGCAAGCGCTTCGTCTGCGTCAGCGACGCGAGCGGCGCCGAACGGCTGGAAATCCGCGACGCCTCGGGCGAAGCGGAACCGGACGTGCTGGCCGAGGTCGATTTCGGCCGCATGGTCGAACTCGCCGTGTCGCCCGTCGCCGACGTCGTCGCGCTCTCCAACCATCGCCACGAATTGCTGCTCGTCGATCTCGCCGAACGCCGCGCGCGCGTCGTCGACCGCAGCCCCGCGTCGCACGTGCGCGATCTCGCGTTCTCGCCCGACGGCCGCTGGATCGCGTACTCGTGCGCGGTCGCGCCCGACGTCAACGCGATGCCGAACGGCGACACCGCGATCGTGCGCATCGCCAAGGTAAAGTCGGGTGCGGTGCACGACGTGACGCCGCTCCTGCGCGTCGACCGCGGGCCGGCGTGGGATCCCGACGGCAACTACCTGTATTTCATTTCGACGCGCGATTTCAACCCCGTCTACGACGCGCTGCAATTCGATTTGAGCTTCCCGCAAGCGTCGCGCCCGTTCGTCGTGACGCTGCGCGACGACGTGCCGAACCCGTTCGTGCCGAAACCCGCGCCCGTGCACAAAGACGGCAAAGACGGCGAGGCGGACGACGAGCGGCGCAAAGACGTCAAGGCGCCGCGCATCGACATCGATTTCGCCGGAATCGGCGGCCGCATTTTGGGCTTCCCGGTCGAAGAGGGGAAGTACGAACAGGTCGTGGCGACGCGACGGCGCGTGCTCTTCACGCAGTTTCCGCTGCGCGGCATCAAGCCCGAGGGGAACTCGTGGGACGATGAGGACGAGCCCGGCACGCTGTTCGCCTACGATTTCGAACAGCAGCGCCTCGCGCCGCTCGCGACCGACGTGCACGACATCCGTTTGGGCGGCGACGGCCGGACGCTCGTCTACACGTCGCACGAACGCATGCGCGCGATCGACGCACTGGCCGAACTGCCCGAGGAAGGGCAAGAAGAGCCCAAAGTGCCGAGCGAGCCCGGCCGGCGCAGCGGCTGGCTCGATCTCGGACGCGCCAGCGTCGAAGTGGACCCGCGCGCCGAGTGGCTGCAGATGTACGCGGAAGCGTGGCGGATGCAGCGCGAACAGTTCTGGGACGAATCGATGTCGGGCGTCGACTGGGACCTCGTGCGCGAGCGTTACGCGCGACTCGTGCCGCTGGTGCGCACGCGCGCCGAACTCTCCGACGTTCTCTGGGAAATGTTCGGCGAACTCGGGACGTCGCACGCCTACGAAATCGGCGGCGACGTGCGCCATCCCGCGCAGTACCGCCGCGGCTTTCTCGGCGCCGACCTCGCGTGGAACGGCAAGGACGGCTACGACGTCGTCAAGATCTTTCGCGGCGACTCGTGGAATCGCGACGTCGATTCGCCGCTCGCGGAACCCGGGCTCGCGGTTCACGAGGGCGACACGATCGTGGCGGTGGGCGGCCGCCCGCTGTCGGCCGAGGTGACGCCGGACGAACTGCTCGTCAACGCCGCCGGACGCGACGTCGCGCTCACGCTCGCCTCCGGCAAGAAAGAGCGGCGCCGCATCGTCGTGCGCGCGCTGCGCGACGAGCGCATGCTGCGGTACCGCGCCTGGGTCGACGCCAATCGCGCGTACGTCCACGCCCTAACGAGCGGCCGCGTCGGCTACCTGCACATTCCCGACATGGGGCCGTGGGGCTTCTCGGAGTTCCATCGCGGCTTTCTCTCCGAGTTCAACCGCGACGCGCTGGTCGTCGACGTCCGCTACAACCGCGGCGGCCACGTCTCGCCGCTGCTCATCGAAAAGCTCGCGCGCAAACGCGTCGGCTACGACGTCTCGCGTTACGGCCCGCCGACGCCGTACCCGCCCGAATCGGTCGGCGGTCCGATCGTCGCGCTCACCAACCAATTCGCCGGCAGCGACGGCGACATTTTCAGCCACGTCTTCAAGCTCTACAAGCTCGGGCCGCTCGTCGGCAAGCGCACCTGGGGAGGCGTGATCGGCATCAATCCCTATCACCGTCTCGTCGACGGCACGATCACGACGCAGCCGGAGTTTTCGTTCTGGTTCGTCGACGTCGGCTGGAAGGTCGAGAACTACGGCACCGATCCCGATTACGACGTCGACATCGCACCGCACGACGATCGCGCCGGCAGCGATCCGCAAATGCAGAAGGCGCTCGAGCTGGTCGCGACGTTGCGCGCGGCCTCCAACGGCAAGCCGCACTTCGACGGGCGGCCGCTGCTCGCGCTGCCGACGGAGCTCGCGCCCGCGACGTGAGGGGCGGCGCGATCGCACTCTGCGCGTTCGCGCTGCTGGCGAGCGGCGCGCTCGCGACCGCGGCGCGGGCGCAGGATCTGCCGACGCCCGACGAGCTGGCGGCGCGTTCGCGCCTCGCGTCGGGCGCGGACCGCCGGCCCGAAAACGAGCGCGAGACGTGGGCGATTCACTTGGGCGGCCTCGACGGCACGCTGCGCACGGTGCGCCGCGGCAGCGACGTGGCGAGCGTCACCGTGCTCGGACCCTTTCGCACCGCTCGCGGCCTCGATCGCGGCCGCCGCTGGCACCAAAACGAAAACGGCGAGACGATTTTGGACCGGCCCGAACCCTCGCAAACCGAGCGCACGATCGCCCAAAGCGTGATCCGCGTCGGCCGTCCGCTCGACGCGTGGGAAGTCGTCAGCACCTACGCGAGCGGGCACGTCCTGCGCACGTTTTACGACGCGCGGACGTACCTCGTGGTGCGCACCGAGCGGACGATCGCGGGCCGCACGTCGCACGTCGAATACGACGATTTCCGCACCGACGCGCGCGGCTGCACGCGGCCCTGGCATTACGCGGGCGGCGACGACCGGCCCGGCAACGACTACGATTTCCGGCTGCTGCGCGTCGAGGAAACGCCCGAACCGAGCGATGCGGAGCTCGCCATTCCGCACGACCGCCGGACGCTCGTGGAATTTCCCGACGGCGTCGACAGCGTGCGCCTGCCGGCGCGCATCGTCGGCGATCGCATCTACGTGCGACTGAAGGTGGGCGGTCGCGGGCTCGACTTCTTGCTCGATTCGGGCGCCGGGGCGATGACGATCGACGAGGGGGTCGCGCGCGAGCTCGGACTCGCCGCGTACGGCCGCAGCGAGCAAACCGTCGCAGGCACGTTCGAATCGCGCCGCGTGATCGCGCCCGAGATCGGCATCGGCCCGCTCGCGATGCGCGACGTCGTGCTGCGCACGGCGCCGTTTTCCTCGCGCGAGGGGCGCGGCACGCGCGTCGTCGGCCTGCTCGGCTTCGATTTCTTCGACGCGCTCGCGCTGCGCATCGACTACGGAGCCGGCACCGTCGACGCGTATCGCAGCGGGACGCTCGACGCGCCCGCGGGCGTCACGCCGCTGGACATCCGCCTCAACTCGGGCGCGCCCGTGGCGCGCGCGACCGTCGCCGAAGCCGAGGGCGACGATTTCATCCTCGACACGGGCGCGGCGTTCTCGTACGTGCTCTTCCAGCGTTTCGCGCGCGCGCACCCCGACGCCGTCGAAACGCTCGGCGACGGCCGCGTCCGCGAGGGCAGCGGCGTCGGCGGCCCGATGCCTTACCGAGCGGTCGCCACGAAGCGCCTCGCACTCGGCGACACGACGTTCGAAAACGCCGCGGGCGTCGAAGCGCTCTCGCCGAACGCGCTGGGATTCGATAACGAAGACGGTTTGATCGGCGCGGACATCCTGGCCGCGTTCACCCTCTACGTCGACTACGCCGCAGGCCGCGTCTACCTCGCACCGCGCCGGTAACGTGCCGCCGGCGTTTAGTGGCTGACGACGATATCCGAGGGAACGTTGCCCGGGAAAGCGCTGCCCGGCACCATGATCGTGAACGAGACGGAGTGGCCGACGGCCGTCGCCGTCTGCTGGGCTTGAATCGGACCGCCGAGCGCGTAGACGTTGGCCGTGTACATTTGACCGGGCACGATGGCGGACGGCGAAGTGATCGTCGTCGAGATGTTCGGATTCGAGAACGTCACCTGATTGCTGAGCACTAATTCGACGAAGAAGACGCCCGACTGCCCGCTCGGGATGGGCTGCGGCGAGGCGGCAACCTGCTGCGTGCTGTCGGTGATGGTCACCGTGGCGCCGGCGCCCTGAACGAGCGACGGCGTGAGCGCGGTGCCCGTGAAATCGGCGTAATTCGGGATCGAAATCGTTCCGCCGTTCGGGGGCAGCGGGATCGTTTCGGTGGCGCTCGCGGCCGAGGAGGGCATCGCCGTTACCGAGGCCCGCGGCCCGGGCGTGGGGTTGAGCGGGTTCGGGTCGATCACGTTGCCGCCGCCGGTCGTACAGGCCACCACGCCGATCGTGACGCAGAGCAGGGCCCCGAATACGAGCCGACGGTCCATTAAGTGAGCCTCCCAAGCGCGGTGACGTCCGGGGCTTTCGAGCGACCGGAGCTTAAGGGCCGCTTTTGTTGACGCCGCGGCGGCCTTCCTGGTACGATACGCGGGCCGAAGCAGGGTCGCGCGAGCGAACCTCACCGGATGCCCTCGGGCGATCCGGTCGCACGCTTGGAACCGACGGTAGGTTCTCCTGGTGTGGGATGCTTTTGGCATCGCCACTTTTTTTTGCCCCCACTAGGAGCCTTCACATAGCACGACCGCTGCGCGTCAACGATCAGATCCGCATCCGCCAAGTCCGCGTCATCGACGACGAAGGCACCCAGCTCGGCGTCATGCCGACCGAAAATGCCCTCGCCCTCGCCCGCCAAAAGGGGCTCGATCTCATCGAGGTCTCGCCGACTGCGGTGCCGCCGGTTTGCCGGATCAGCGATTACGGCCGCCTCAAATACGAGCAGTCGAAGAAAGACAAAGACGCCCGCAAGAAACAGAAGAACTGGGAACTCAAAGAAGTTAAGCTTCGCCCGAAGATCGAGACGCACGATTACGAAACCAAAGCGCGCATGGCCGAACGGCTGTTGCTCGACGGCGGTAAAGTCAAAGTCACGATCATGTTTCGCGGTCGCGAGATCACGTACACGAGCTTCGGGAAGCGCCTCTTGGACCGCATGGCCGCGGACATGACCCCGATCGCGACGGTCGAACGCGACGCAAAACTCGAAGGCAAGAACATGTTCATGATTTTGGCGCCGCGCCCGGTTCCCACGGGGCCGCCGAAATTCACCCACCCGCACCACGAAGAACCCGCCGCCGCCCTGGCGGCCGCCTCCGCCGCCATCGATAAAGCCGCCGGCATCGACGACGATGCGGAGCCGGCCGAACCCGAAGCGGCGGAACCGGCGGCCGAGAGCCGCAGCGGTGCAGCCCAAGGAGTCGAAACCCGTGCCTAAGATCAGAACCCACCGCGGAACCGCCAAACGCGTGAAGGTGAGTGCGAACGGTAAGGTCACGCACCGTCACCAATTCAGCGGTTGCGGCCATATCCTGAGCAAGAAGACGCGCAAGCGCAAGCGGAACTTCCGCAAAGACCAGCCCGTGTTCGCCGGAGATCTCAAGCGCTTCGCGCCGCAGATCCCGTATTTGCTGTAGGAGCCGAGATCGATGGCACGTATCAAGCGCGGCGTCCAGAAAATCAAGCACCGCCGCAAGGTCATGAAGCTCGTCAAGGGCTTCCGCATGGCGCGCAGCCGCAACTATCGCGTCGCGAACGAAGCGCTGCTGCATTCGCTCAGTTACGCCTTCCGCGACCGGCGCGTGCGCAAGCGCGATTTCCGGGCGCTCTGGATCAGCCGCATCAACGCCGCGGCGCGGCGCGAGGGATTATCCTACTCGCGCTTGATCGACGGGCTCAAGAAGAGCGGCGTCACGCTCAACCGCAAGGCGCTCGCCGACTTAGCGGTAAGCGACCGGGCCGCATTCGATTCGCTCTTAGCCATGGCTAAGAAGCAGCTCGAAACGAGTTCGAGCACGCCGCTCGCGTCCTAAAGGGGGACGTTTGCCTCCCCGGAGGCGTTCTAATGGCGAGGCGTGAATTTCGCCCCGCGTCGTCCGATATAGAGAAACGGCGTCACCTCGTTCTTCCCGAAGGAAATTCGCAATGGCGATCCCCGCCGCCCGCACCCCGAACACGATGAAACAGGGCAAGCGCGACTACGCGGTCGGCATCGCCCTCGCGATCATCCACATCGGCGCGCTCGGCGTCTTCGTCCCCGCCTTCTTTTCGTGGCCGGCGGTGGCGGTCGGCGTCGCGCTCTACATCGCGACCGGTCTCGGCATCACCCTCGGCTTCCATCGCTTGCTGACCCACCGCAGCCTCGCGATGCCGCGCGTGCTCGAATACGCCGTGGCACTCGTCGGCGGTCTCGCGCTGCAAGGCGGGCCGATCGAATGGGTCGCCCAGCATCGCGCGCATCACGCCAATTCAGATCGCGACGGCGACCCGCACGATTCCAATCTGGGGATGCCCTGGTCGCACATCGAGTGGCTGTTCCGCACGAACAAGGATCGCGTCGCGCCGGAAGACCGGCCGCGTTGGGCCGCCGACCTCTACAAAGACCCGTTCTACCGGTTCCTCGAGAAGTACAACCTGATGTGCACCGTGGTGCTGGCGCTGATGCTCTTCGCGATCGGCGGCTGGTCGTGGGTCGTGTGGGGCGTCTTCGCCCGGCTCGTGTTCACCTACCATTGCACCTGGCTCGTCAACAGCGCCTCGCACGCGTTCGGCTATCGCACGTTCAAGACGGGCGACCGCTCGACCAACAATTGGTGGGTCGCGATCTTGACCTTCGGCGAAGGCTGGCACAACAACCATCACGCCTTCCCGTTTTCGGCCAAGCACGGCATGCGCTGGTTCGAGTTCGATCCGACCTACTGGACGATCAAGCTGATGACGTGGCTGCGCCTGGCGCGCAACGTCAAACTGCCGACGCGCGAGATGATGGAACGGCTCGCCCTGCGCAAGCAGTCCTCGGGCTCGCTTAGCTCCTAGGCGCCGCTCCGGCGCCGGCGTTCGGCAACGTCGCTCGCGAGCGTAAGCGCGCGAAATGCCACGTCCGTCGACGTCACGACGCCGCGCTCGCGCAACTGGGCGAGCACGTCGAAGAAGCCGCCGTCGCGGCCGTGCCGCCGCACGAAGTCGGCGAAAATCTCGGGCGGTGCGGCCAGGAGCCGCTCCGCGAAGTCGAGCGCGACGCCGGCCGCGCGCGTCATCGTGTCGCGGACGGTCGCGGCGACGGGCGCCGCATCGTCGATCGCTTCGTCCCCGCGTTCCGAGGAGAGCAGTAGCGCGTAATCGAGCGCGGCCGCGTTGGCGAACAGGTCGTCGGCTTCCGCGAACGCGTCGAGCGCGTCGAGGTAGCGCTTGGCCGTGTCCATGAGGAAGAATTGCAGGTCGATCACGTTTTCCGCGCCCAGCACCACGGCGGCCGCCCTCAGCCCCGCCGCCGCTGGGCGGACGCCCAAGCGAGCGCAATCTGCGTCTTCGCGTCGCGCAACTCGTCGCGCTCGACCAGCGCCCAGGCTTCGTCGAGCGGCCAGACGCGCAACTCGAATTCTTCGTCCGCTTCGGGCTCGGCCGGCCCCGGCGTGAGGCCTTCCGCGGCGAAGAAGTGGATGCGCTCCTCGCAGAAGCCCGGCGTGGTGTAGATGCTCCAGAGGAAGCGCAGCGACTCCGCCCGGTAGCCGGTCTCCTCGATCAGCTCGCGGCGGGCCGTTTCGAGCGGGGGTTCGCCCCGTTCGATCATGCCGGCGGGCGCTTCCCACAGATCGCCGTCGACGGCATGGCGGTGCTGTTTGACCAGGACGATCGTATCGGGCGCCGGCCGGGCGATCACGCAGACGCCGCCCGCGTGCTCGACCACCTCGACCTTGCGCCGGCCAGCGCCGCGCGGCGCGTCGATCTCGTCGACGCGCAGGTTGACGACGCGGCCGCTGTAGATGCGCTCCGAAGCGTAGGGTTTCATCGAGCCTTTCGGCCGTTACGGCGTAGCGGGGGCGAGGCGGGTCAGCAGTTCGACGACGATCGCCACCTCGAGCGCCACGACGCTCGCGCCGAGCGACCAGCGCGCGGGGGAGAGGATGAAGGCCACGGCGGCCGCGATCGAAGCGAGAAAGGCGGCGTCCCGCGTGGCATGGATGCGAACGAGCGGGCCGCCGGCGAGGTAGTTGCGGCGGAAGGCGTAGACGAGAACGATCGCGATCACGCCGAGCACCGACACGGCGAGGCCGCGAAACTGCGCGATTTCCAAGACGAGGGAGCGCCCGCCGATCAATACGGCGAGGGCCATCACGGCGAGGAAGGCCGCTTCGACGTTCCGGGAGCTCACCGGCAGGTCTCGGCGGTCGGGCGCGGCTTATCCTGGTCGGCATGGCCTCGCCCCTCGGCGCACATTCCCCGAAACTCGACGCCCTGCGAGCGCTGCGCACGAAGGCGGGCCGCCGCGAGCAACTGCGCTACGCGATCGAAGGCCCGACGCTGCTGGCCGAGGCCCTGGCGGCCGGCCGCACGCCCGATGCCGTCTACGCTACCGAGGGAGCCCTGCTGGCCCACCGAGACCTCCTCGCGCCGCTCGACGGGCGCACCTTCGTCGTACCCGAACGCGCCCTGGCGCGCGCCTCGGACGTTGAGACGCCGCCGGGCACGATCGCCGTCCTGCCCCAGGCGCTCGAGCCGCTCGAGGCGCTGCTGGAAAGCGGCCGGCCTGCGGTCGTGCTCGCCGGAATATCGGATCCCGGAAACGCCGGAACGCTCCTGCGCTCGGCCGAGATCTTCGGCATCGGGCACGCGATCTTCGCCCGCTCGGGCGTCGAGCCGCACAACCCGAAGGTCGTCCGTGCGACCATGGGCGCGATCTTTCGGATGCGGTTGGCCGTAGCCGACGGCGACGAACTGGTGGACGGTGCGCGGGCTCACGGCTACGAGATCGTCGCCGCCGCGCGCGACGGCGTGCCGCTGCCCGGATTTCGCTTCCCGCCGCGCGCTTTGCTGGCAATCGGTAACGAACGCCACGGCGTCTCGGCATGGCTGCCTCGCTGGGATAAGGGCGTGGCGATCCCGCAGCCCGGGGGCGGCGAGAGCCTCAACGCAAGCGTCGCGGGCGGTATCATATTTTACGCGTTTTCGCAACAGTTTTCGGGCACGAATTTTAGGACCGAAACCTTCGAAAAACCCTGATTTGTCAAGACTTGGCGCGTCACCGGCCCTATGCTATACTCCCCAATGTTCTCCGGCGGCTAGGCCGTACAAAAATGAAACTCGAGAAGGGTACACGCCGACTGATGCGCACACACGACCGCTTCTGGAAACTGTTCACGAGCACCGGATCGATCTACGCCTACCTGATGTACCGTCAGGTGAACCCGACACCGGCAAACAGCTAACGCGCGACCCTCGAAATCAACGCGAAAAAAGATGTGACGAGCGCCCGGCCGAAACGGCCGGGCGTTCATGTTTTCCGATCTGACCGAACGCCTGACCGCCTTCGCCGCGAGCGTGCGCGCCGCGCTCGCCGAAGCGAACGACCGCGACGCGCTCGAGGCGGCGCGCGTCCGCTTCCTCGGCCGCAGCGGCGAAATCACGAACGTCCGCCGTTCGATCGGCACGCTGCCGGCGAGCGAGCGGCCCGAAGCGGGGAAGACGATCAACGCCGCCGTCGCCGACATCGAAGCGCTGTTCGAAGCGAAAAACCGCGAGCTCGACGCAGGCGCGCTGGGCGCGGCGCTCGCCGCGACGATCGACGTGACGTTTCCGCCGCACCTGCCCGCCACGGGCTCGCTCCATCCGATCCGCCGCGCGATGGAAGACGCCTGCGCGTACTTCGAACGGCGCGGCTTCGCCGTCGTGCTCGGACCGGAAGTCGAGACGGAATACTATAATTTCGACGCGCTCAACATTCCGCCCGACCATCCGGCGCGCGAAGGGCTCGATTCGTTCTACTTGCGGCCCGGCGTCCTCTTGCGCACGCACACCTCGCCGATGCAGGTGCGCACGATGCAAGACGTGTCGCCGCCGCTCGCGATCGTCGTGCCGGGGAAAGCGTACCGGCGCGACGCACTCGACGCTCGCCATTCCCCGATCTTCCACCAGATCGAAGGCCTGCTCGTGGCGCCCGGCATCCACCTCGGGCACCTCAAGGGCGTGCTGACGGGGCTCTTTCGCGAGTTGTTCGGGCCCGCGCAAGCGGTGCGCTTCCGGCCGTCGTTCTTCCCGTTCACCGAACCGAGCGCCGAAGTCGACACGACCTGTCCGGGTTGCGGCGGAAGCGGCTGCAAGACGTGCGGCGGTTCGGGCTGGATCGAAATCGGCGGCTCGGGCATGGTCCATCCCGCGGTGCTGCGCGAATCGGGCTACGATCCCGAAGCCGTGACCGGCTGGGCGTTCGGCATGGGCATCGACCGCATCGCGATGGTGCGGCAAGAGATCGACGACATCCGCGTCCTATTCGAAAACGATCCGCGCGTGCTCGCGCAACTGGCTTGAGGCTGCGATGAAATTACCGCTCGCGTGGCTGCGCGACTATCTCGACGTTTCGCTCTCGTCGGACGAGATCGCGGCGCACTTGGCGCGCTTGGGCTTTCCGGTCGAGGCGATCGAACGCCGCACGCAACTTTCCGGCATCGTGATCGGGCGGCTCGTCGCCGTCGACAAGCATCCCGACGCCGACCGGCTGCAGGTCTGCACGGTCGACGTGCTCGGACCGCGGCTGCTGACCATCGCCACCGCCGCGACCAACGTGAGCGCGGGCGACGTCGTGCCCGTCGCGACGATCGGCGCGCAGCTGGTCGGCCTGACGATCGCGCCGCGCAAGATGCGCGGCATCGATTCCGAGGGCATGCTGTGTTCGGCCGATGAGATAGGCCTCGAAGCGGCGTGGTTCGACGACGGCATCCTGCAGCTCGAAGACACGCTGACGATCGGCGCGGATTTCGTCGAGACGTTCCGTCTCAACGACGACGTGCTCGACGTGGAGATCACCGCCAACCGCGTCGACGCGATGTCGATCGTCGGCTTGGCGCGCGAACTCGGCGCCGCGCTCGGCACGCCGGTGCGCGAACCGCGCACGGAGATCGAGCGCTACCATACGATCTCGACGCCCGACGCGCGCGTCGCGATCGCGAGCGCCGACTGCAAGCGTTTCGTCGCGCAGCGTTTCTCGGACGTGCACGTGCGCACGTCGCCGTTTTGGATGCGCGTGCGTTTGGCGCTCGCGGGCCAGCGGCCGATCGACAACCTGGTCGACATCTCGAACTTCGTGATGCTCGAGACCGCGCAGCCGCTGCACTTCTACGATTTCGGGCGGATCGCGAACGGCGAGCTGACCGCGCGCGACGCGCGCGAGGGCGAAACGCTGCGCACGCTCGACGGCACGGAGCGCGCGCTCGACCCGCGCTTCCTCGTGATCGCCGACGCGACGGGGCCGCAAGGCGTCGCGGGGCTGATGGGCGGCGCTACGAGCGAGGTCTCGGCGCAGACGCGCGAGCTGCTCGTCGAAGCGGCGACGTTCTCGGGCCCGCGCGTCCGGCGCATGAGCGTCGCGCTCGGGCTGCGCACCGAAGCGTCGTCCCGCCACGAGAAAGGGTTGCCGCCGGGGCTCGCCACGTGGGGCGCGGCGCGCGCCGCACATCTGCTGCAGCTCGAAGGCGCGATCGTGCACGCGCCCTTCGAGGCCGAAACCGCTGCGGCGCCGGCCGCGCCCGCGCCGATTACCGTGCCGCTCGCGCGCTTTCGCGCGCTGCTCGGCGTCGAGGTGAGCGAGGCGGACGCGCTCGCCGCGCTGCACGGGCTGGGGTTCGAAGCGCGCGCCGCGGCCGGCGGAACGCTCGCGGTCGTGCCGCCGTTCTGGCGCGGCGACGTGCGCATCGCCGAGGACGTCGTCGAGGAAACGGCGCGCATCGTCGGCTACGATCGCATCGTCGCGGAGATGCCGGCCGTGCTCGCGTCCGCCGTGTCGAGCGAAGCCTACCGCACGCAGTCGCGCGTCGCGCACGAACTCGCGGCGCTCGGCTATCGCGAAGCGGTGACGTTCGCGCTGCAAGCCGCCGGCATGCGCGAAGCGTACGCGCGCGCCGGCGTGACCGTCGCGGGCCAAGTCGTCGAGGTGACCAACCCGCTTTCCGAGGAGCAGCGCTACCTGCGCTTCTCGCTGATACCGGCGCTGCTCGAGCTCGCGGAGCGTCACGGCGGAAGCGAACCGTATCGCGTCTTCGAAATCGGTCACGTTTTCTCAGGCGGCGACGAGGTAATGGAAACGCCGGGCGTCGCTTGGCTTGCGGCACTGCCGCCCGGCGACGAACCGGCGTGGCGCGACGACGGCTTCCTCACCTTCAAAGGCGATTCGTTCGCGCTGCTGCGCGCGCTAACCGGACGCGTGCCCGACGCCGTGACGGCGACGTCGCCCGGCTGGCATCCCGGTAAGACCGCAACGTTGCTCGTGGAGGGTAAAGACGTCGCGACCATCGGCGCGGTGGACCCGCGCCTAGCTGCGGCCTTCGGCATCGCGGGACGCACGTACGCGGGCTGGATGCGCTTCGCGGACTTGCCCGCCTATCGCGCGCCGCGCTACGTCGCGCCTTCGAAGTATCCGCCGGTCGCGCGCGACCTCGCGCTCGTTGTGGCGCCCGACGTGCCGGCCTCCGAAATCGAGAGCGCGATTCGCGCGGGCGCGGACGGGGCGCTCGCCGACGTGCGCGTGTTCGACGAGTATCGCGGTCCGCAAGTCGCGGACGGCAAGAAGAGCGTCGCCGTGCGCGTCGTGCTGCAGCGGCGCGACGCGACCTTGACCGACGCGGAAGCCGACGGCCACGTGGCGACGATTTTGGCTGCGCTGCGCGACCGCATCGGGGCCGTCATGCGCTCGTGAGCGGGTTCGGATGGCCCGACGCCATCATCGGATTCATCGTCGCGCTCGGGAGCGTGCGCGGGTACCGGCGCGGGCTCCTCAAGGAAATCATCGGCTTCGCCGCGCTCGCCGTGGGGCTCGCGGCCACGGCGTTCTATCCCGGCATGTGGGACGGCTTCTTCGAAACGAGCGCGCACGTGCCGCACGTCGTCGCGCACGTCGTCGGATTGCTCGCGTTCGGGGCGCTCGCCTACGCCGTCGTGCTCGCGTTCGGCATTCCGCTCGGCGCCGTGGCGAAACTGCCGCTCGTGGGGATCGCCAATCGCCTCTTGGGCGCGCTCGCCGGGTTCGTGAAGAGCGCCGCGTTCGCGTGGGCGGTGCTGTTCGCGGCGACGTTCTTTCCGCTCTCGCCGGCCATGCGCGACGATCTGCGGCGCTCGCCGCTCGCGCAAGCGCTGCTCGCGCCGTTCGGCGAGGAACGGCTGCAGCCGCCGGCAATCCCCGGCTAGCGCGTCGCGCTTGCGGTGAGCGCGCGCTCGAGTTCCTCGCCGGCCGCGTGCAGCGCCGCATCGTAATCGAACGCGTGGCCGTGCTCGCGCAGCACGGTGCCGAGCGCCACGAGCCCGCGCCGGACGTCGGCATTGGAGAAGTGGCCCATCGTGCCCATCCGCAAGAGCTTGCCTTTGAGTTCCGCTTGACCGCCGCCCATGACGATGCCGTGATCCTCGCGCAAGTCCGTTCGTAACGCGGCCGCGTCGAGCCCGTCCGGAACGTTCATCGCGACGACCGTCACCGAGTGCGCGCCGGGTTGCGAGAATACCTCGACGTTCGCCGCTTGCGCGAACGCGCGAATCGCCCGCGCGTAGCGCGCGTGGCGCTCGAAGGCGTGCGCGGCGCCCGCCTCGTGGTAGCGCGCGAGCGCGACGTCGAGCGCGAAGGCGAGCGAGACGGGCGGCGTCCACGGCGTCTGCCCGAGCGCCGCGAATTCGCGCGCTTTGCCGAGATCGAAATAGAAACGCGGCGCCCGGGCCCGCGCCATGCGATCGAAGGCACGCGGGCTCACGGCCACCATGGCGAGCCCCGGCGGCACGGCCAGCGCTTTTTGCGACGCGGTGACGACGATATCGAAGCGCCACGCGTCCATCGCGAACTCCGAGGCTCCGAGGCCGCTCACGGAATCGACGATGACGGTCGCGGGGTGAGCGCCGATCGCCGCGGCGAGCGCCGCCATGTCGTTCTGGACGCCGGTCGAGGTCTCGTTGTGCGTGAGCAAGATGCCCGCATAGCGGCGCGTGCCTTCGTCCGCCAGGCGCGCGGCGAGCGCGCGTGGGTCGACGGCGTGGCCGAGCGGCGTATCGAGGACGTCGACGTCGAGCCCGTTCGCCGTCGCAATCGCGGCGAGGCGCCGCCCGAAGACGCCGACCGGGCAAACCAGCACCCGGTCGCCCGGCGAGAACGAATTGACGATCGCCGCTTCCAAGCCGCCGGAGCCCGAACTGCCGAGCAACAGCACGTCGTGTTCGGTCCCGAAGATCGGCCGCAAGCCGCGCACGATCCGTTCCAGTAACGCGGCGAATTCGGGGCCCCGATGGTCGACGAGCGGCAGCGCCATCGCCTCGAGCACCTCCGGCGCGCACGCAACCGGACCGGGAATGAAGAGCAAGTGGTTCGCCATGCTGCCTGCTATGGTACCACAGGCCGGAACGGCCGCCGAAGCGGTTCCTTACTGCGGCTTTTGGTGGTCGCTCCGGCCGCGCTGGGCACCGTGCTGCGGGGCGCCGTGCTGCGGTGCCGCGTGCTGCGCGCCCACGCGATCGGCAGGCTTGACGCGAGCGAACGCCGCGGAGCGATTCGTCGCGCTCAGCGGGCGCACCACGGCCAAGACCGGCGGGCGCTTGTGATTGACGTTCGCAAGCAGGCTGCGGTCCTGCGCGGCCGCTCGGACGTGCTGTTGCTGCACCGGGGTCATCTCCACGCGGCGCGACGCGGCGAATGCCGCCTGTTGCTGCGTCGGGCGCTTGTGCACGCCGCCCGGGCCGCCGTTATATCCGGGGCGCGGCGCCGCAACGTTGTTGACGTACACGGTGCGATCGACGTAGGTGTATTTCGAATACGGTGGGGCGACGCGCGTCACGTACCGATTGTAACGGAACGTCCGGCCGGACCAACGCCCGCCCACGTAACCGTTACCGTAGTATCCGGCGCCGTAGTTCACGCCGCCGTAATAGCCGACGGTGGGTCCCCAGTAGCCCTCGTGCCAGCGGTAGCGGCCCGAGTTCCAACCCCAATACCCCGGAGTCCAGAGGTAACCGGGTCGCGGCGCAAAGACCCACGTGCCGGGGACCCAATAATAGCCATAGTCGCCGTAGGCCCAATAACCTGGAACCCAGATCTCGTTCGGGGCTGGGAGCTCGGGTTGCTGATAATAGGGAATCTCGGGCGGCGCGACGCCGACGTTAAAGCTGATCCCGATCGAAACTTGCGCTAGGGAAGGCAACGGAAAAGCGGCCATCGCGAACGCGGCGGCGGCCGCCATGCCCAGCGCTTTGAAGTTCCTCATCGCTACCATCCCTATCGTAGGCTCGCTTCCATCGCATCAATACGATCGAAGACGAACTCGCGTCGCCAGCGTACTCCCATCCGATTCTCGCGAACATCCTGAAAAAAGGGGGTACGCGGCCCCTGAGTTCCCCCATTTTCACGGTTACCACGTCCACTCGGCGTTGCTACCATCGTAGACACCACGCGCGATACTCCGAGCTTTGGAGGAACCTATGGCCGGACTTTTGTGGACGGTAATCGTTATCTTATTCGTACTCTGGGTGCTCGGTTTCGCGTTGCACGTCGGCGGCGGTCTCATTCACCTCCTCCTCGTCGTAGCGCTGGTCATGCTCGCGATCAATCTCATCACCGGCCGCGGCGCTCGAGTATAACTCGCACTAGCCGAACTTCCGGCAACGCGCCGGTCGTCTCTGAAAGCGTTTTTCCGCATGGCCCGCACTTGCTGTTTGGCCGGCATCGATAAGGCGAAGGTACCGATGTTCAGCGCCGTATTCGAACAGGCCGGCGAGCCGCGCTTGGCGACGCTCGCGCAACTCGACGTATCCGCGTTAGGAAAGCTCGCTCCCGACGTGCTCGTCTGCGACGTCGACGATTACGCGAGCGACTCGCTCGAGCTGCTGCGTCAGATCCGTTTCGTGCTTCCGGTCTGCATGATCGCGGTGTACACGGGCGTGATGACGCGCCCGTGGGGTCGCGCGTGCCATCTCGCGGGCGCGAACTGCCTCCTCGCGAAAGAGTCGACGGAGCGACAGCTCTCGCACGGGCTACGGGACGCACTGCTCAGCGGCTGCTATACGGATCCTCGCTTCGCCGCATGAACACGAACGATTTCGGCGCGCGGCTCGCACTCGCACTCGATGCGAGCGTGTCCGTGTGGAGCGCGCCGGCGAACGGTGCGCGACTCGGCGGCGATTGGTGCGAAGCCTTCGCGATTTCCGAAGACGAGCTAGCCCTGACGGTCGGCGACGTCGCAGGACACGGCGAAGCGGCGAACGGGACGATGGTCGCCATGCGCTCGTCGCTCGTGCAGGCGCTGTGGGATATCCGAGTACCGTCGGAGGTTCTCTCGATCGCAAACGACATCGCGCTCGCACGAGGCGAGGACCTCATCGTCACCGCCATCGCCGGTTTCGTCAATTACCGGCTGCGCACGCTGACCTTTGCGAACGCCGGCCATCCGCCGCCGCTCCTGTTGAGTGCCGAGCATCTCGCGTTCCTGGAACACGGGCCGGCCAATCTTCCGCTCGGAGTCTTTCCGAAGCATCGGGCTGCGGACTACGCGATCACCCTGCCCCCGGACGCGATGCTCGTTCTCTACACCGACGGCATAACGGAACACGACCGCGATCCGATCAACGGCCAGATCGAGCTCGGCGATGCCGCTCGCCGCGTCTTCGATCGCCAAGAAGCCGACGCGGCCCTAGCAATTTCGCAGCTGACGCTGCGTAAGCCGCACGGCCGAGACGACGCGACCGCCATGGTGCTGCGCCCGCGCTTCCCGCGCTGAACGTCAGGCCTCGCGCACGTTCGGCGTCGAATCCCAGCCGAGCACCCGGCCGATCAATTCGCTGCGGTTACGACTGTCGGTCTTCTCGAGCATGCTCTTGATATGATCTTGTACGGTCGAGGAGGTGATGTGCAAGCGCTTTCCGATCTCGTCGAGTTGCTCGCCGTCGAGCAGCAACGCGAGGACCTGCACTTCACGCGGCGAGAGATGGAATCGTCGCGCCGCGCCCGTGAGCGAGTTGGGCGGCTGAAAGCGGTCGATGCGTACGCCGATGAAGAGTCCCGTCGGTCCTGACATCGGTTGCGTGCGAACGACGAGAAACGGCACCGGATGCCCGACGCCGCGCGCTTTCACCGTGCCGACAGACCAGCCGGCGGTTAGTTCGCGCACCGTTTCCTCGAGCGCGAGCGGAAGGCGCTCGGCGATCCGCGTGTGCAACCCGGTGAGCGCGATGCGGCGCTGGTCTTCCGCCGTCCACGCCAAGACGATTTGGAGATCCTGGTCGAGCACGTAGAATGCTCCCTCCGAAGATTCCGCAGCCGGTTCGCTCTCGCGACCGCCGAGCCGTTCGATCCGATCGTGGGTCGCCGGTTGCAGGCGCAGCGCCGAGAACTGTTCGGACGCAGCGTCCAGCGCGAAGGTCAGCATGCTGACCTCGCTCGAGGTGAACGGACCCAATTCCGCCGTCCGCAGCAGGGTGAGGATTCCAAAATCCGAGCGTTCGTCGGCGAATAAGAGCGTGATGCCGCTCGCGTAATCCCCGAGCGGCCCGAGCGTGGCTGCGATGCGCGAGCCTTTCTTCGCCGCGACGCGTTGGCGAACCAATTCGTCTTGCGCGAACCGCGATAGTTCTTCGCTATCTCCGCCGGAAGAAAGGAGCGTAGTTAATTCTCCGTCCGGCCGCACGCGCGCGAACGTCCAGCGCGAAGCCGGAACGATTCGCAAAATCGTCGATACGATCGTAAATGCCGGGTCTGCCTCGGGCATCGCGGCTGCCAGCGCGGCGTGCGCTTCTGCTTCTGCTCCGGCGCGCGGCTGGCCATCGGCGACTGGCGACTGAGCCTGTTTCCGGCCTCGGCTGCTCTTCTTCGGGATGCGCTTTGCCTCGCTAGAAATCGAACGGACTAGACTCTTTCGCTGCCTACCGTGCGCACCCCCGTGGTAGCGACTGCTAGCTCCTATGCTTTTCCCACGTCGCCGTTGCCCGGTTTCTTCAATCTCGATATTGCGAACGGCCCCCTCACCTTTCTACCACTTCATTTCAAACGACTACTAGTTGCGGTTCTCGACGGCAGGCAGCCGCCGACCGGTCGCTTCGCGGGCGGCGCCAGCATCATCACCGCGACGCCCGCCGTGATGATGCCCGCGCCGAGCGCGAGCCGCCACGAGAAGGGCTCGTCCAACGCGCCGATGCCGATCGAGAGCGCGACGATGGGATTCACATACGAGTACGTCGATGCCAGCGTCGTCGGAACGTGATTCATCAGCCACAAGAACGCGCTGAAGCCGACGATGCTGCCGAAGACGATCAGATACGCGAGCGCGCCGAGTGCCGTCGGCGTGAAGACCGCAAGCGACAGCGGCTCGCGCGTGACGACCGCCGCCGCGAGCAGCACGGCGCCGGCGGCGAGCATCTGCATCGAGCTCGCTTGCACGAGATCGCCCGAGCGGAAGCCGCGATGCAAGATCGATCCGAAAGCCCACGTGACCGACGTGCTGAGGCCGACGACGAGCGGCCACGTCGGAAGATGCTGGCCGCCGCTCGGCGAGTAGAGATACACCATGCCGGCGAGTCCGAGCGCGAGGCCTGCCGCGCCGACGCGCGACGGCCGTTCGCGTTCGAAGGCGAATGCGAAAACGGCCATCCAGAGCGGCGAGAGCGCGAAGAAGAGCGAACCGACGCCGCTCGGCAGATACTGCTCGCTCCACGCGAACAACCCGTTGGAGACGGCGAGCAAAATGATTCCGGTCAAGGCCGCCGCACCCCACTGGGCTGCGCTCGGCAGCGCGACGCCGCGCGCGCGGCACCAGGTCCACAGCAGCGTGCCCGCGATGGCGAACCGGATACCCGCCATCCACCACGGCGGGATCGACGCGACCGCGAGTTTGATCGCGGGCGCCGTCGAACCCCACGTAACGTAGACGAGCCCGAGCGCGAGCGCTACGGCGAACGAACGAGGAATCAGCGCTTGCGCGAGGAGACGGCGTTACGGCGCGCGGGCGGACGCTTGCGTTCCGCAACGGGCGCGCGTTTGGCCGAACGCCGCATCGGGACGACGACGCCGTCGCGACGTTCCGCTTCGTTGCCGAGCATGACCGGCGTGATGATCCGCTTGCCGAAGGCCTGTTCGAACACTTCGGAGATCTCTTCGACCGGCACGAAGGTCATCGTGTCGCGCACTTCCTTGGGCACGTCGTCGAGATCCGTCTCGTTGCGCTTGGGCAGCACGATCTTCGAGATGCCGGCACGCTTCGCGCCGAGCACTTTCTCTTTGAGGCCGCCGATCGGCAAGACTTGCCCCGTCAGCGTGATCTCGCCCGTCATCGCCAAGTTCGAATCGACCTTGGTGTTCGTCAGCAGCGACGCGAGCGACGTGGCGAGCGCGATGCCGGCCGAGGGACCGTCCTTCGGCGTCGCGCCGGCGGGAACGTGCACGTGCACGTCGTGCTTGGCGAAGTAGTCGTCGGGCAGCCCGAGTTCGGCCGAGCGCGAACGCAGGAACGAAACCGCGGCATGCGCCGACTCTTTCATGACGTCGCCGAGTTGACCGGTCAGCACCAGTTTGCCGCTGCCCGGCATCGTCGTGGTCTCGATGAACATGATGTCGCCGCCGACCGGCGTCCACGCGAGGCCCGTGGTCACGCCGACGGACGCGGTGCGCTTCTTCACTTCGTTGTAAAAGCGGGGCCGCGAGAGGTACTCGGCGACGTTCTCCGGCTTCACGCGCGCTTTGAAACGCGGCTCTTCCGCGATGCGGCGCGCGACCTTGCGGAAGATCGTGCCGATCTCGCGTTCGAGGTTGCGGACGCCCGCCTCCCGCGTGTAGTCGTTGATCACCGCGCGGATCGCGGCGTCGTTGATCTGCACTTGCGAATCCTTGAGACCGTTGGCCTCGCGCTGCTTCTTGAGGAGGTAGCGCTTGGCGATCTGCAGCTTCTCGAACTCGGTGTAACCCGAGAGTTGGATGATCTCCATGCGGTCGCGCAGCGGCGGGCTGATCGTCGAGAGGTCGTTGGCCGTGCAGACGAAGAGCACTTGCGAGAGGTCGAACGGCAGGTCGAGGTAGTGGTCGCGGAACGAGTTGTTTTGCGCCGGATCGAGCACCTCGAGGAGCGCGGACTGCGGATCGCCGCGGTAGTCCGAGCCGACCTTATCGATCTCGTCGATCATCATGACGGGGTTGCGCGTTCCGGCGTCGCGCAGCGCGCGCACGATCGTGCCGGGCATCGCGCCGATGTACGTGCGGCGATGGCCGCGAATCTCCGCTTCGTCGCGCACGCCGCCGACCGAAATGCGCACGAACTTGCGGCCCATCGAGCGCGCGATCGACTGCCCGAGCGACGTCTTGCCGACGCCGGGCGGGCCGACGAAGCACAGGATGGGGCCGGTCAGTTTGTTCTTGAGTTTGCCGACGGCCAGGTACTCGACGATACGGTCCTTGACTTTTTCGAGATCGTAGTGATCTTCGTCGAGCACCTTGCGCGCGACGGCGATGTCGATCGCGTCGGAGGTCTCCTTCGACCACGGCAGTTGCGTGATCCAATCCAAGTACGTCCGGATCACCGAGTATTCGGGCGAGGCTTGCGGGACTTTCGAGAGCCGCTCGAGTTCGCGGTCCGCGGCTTTCTTGACGTCCTCGGGCAGGCCGGCTTCGTCGAGCTTCTTGCGCAGGTCGTTGGTCTCGGCTTGCTGGGGATCGGTTTCGCCGAGTTCGTCCTGAATCGCGCGCAGCTGCTGGCGCAGGTAGAACTCGCGCTGGTTTTTCTCCATCTCGCGCTGGATGTCGGACTGAATCTTGTGGCCGAGCTCGACGACTTCCAATTCTTTGGTGAGCATCATCGTGAGCTTGCGCATGCGCTTTTCGGTGTTGCGCTCTTCGAGCAACGCTTGGCGGTCGGCCGTTTCGAGCCGCATCGAGCTCGCGATGAAATACGTCAGGAGATTGGAGTCGGTGATGTTGTTGACTTCCATCTCCATCTCGCGCGGCGCTTGCGGCAGATACCCGATCAGCTTCGAGAAGAGCGTGGCGAGGTTGCGATGCATCGCGACGAGTTCTTCCGAGGGCTTGGTGATGTCGGGCAGTTCGGTGTAGGTCGCCGCGAGGTAGGGCGTCGATTGCGTGAACGTGTCGGCGCGGAACACGCCGTTGCCGCCGACGATGCAGCGAATCGTGCCGTCGGGAACTTTGATCATGCGCTGGATCGTGCCGATCGTGCCGACGCGCCGCACGTCGTCGGGTCCGGGATCCTCGGTGTCCTTATCCTTGAGCGCGACGAGGCCGATCTGGCGGCCGTCGCGCAACGCTTCCTCGACGAGCGCGATGCCGGGCTTCTTGACGACGGCGAGCGGAATCACGGTGTTGGGAAACAGCACCGCGTCCTGCAAGGGCAGGATGCCCAGAACGTCGGTTTTCTTATCGAGTGAGGCGGCCATCAAACGGGGGTCCTTCTTACGGTCATTCGAATTTCGGTACGGCGCGCGGGCGCGAGCGAGTCGGGCGAGACGGGCAACACGATCGTGAGGATGCCGTCCCGGTAGGAGGCCGACGCGGCGTCGTACGCGATCGCGACGGGCAAGTGAATCTTCTTGACGAAATCGCCGTACTCGATTTCTTTCATGAGCACCGAGCCGCAGCCGGCGCGATCGCGTTCGAAACGGCGACCCACGATATAGAGACGCCGCTCTTCGACCATGACGCGCAGTTCCGCCGGGTCGGCCCCCGCGATCTCGACGTTGACGACGATCGACTCACCGTCCGCGGTCAGGTAGACGTCGGCGTTCGGTTCGAAACCGCCGGGCCGCGCCCGGCGCGCGAACTCGGCGAACATCGCGTCGAACTCGGCGAAAAACTCGTCGTTCATCTTAGCACTCTCAAGGACACTCTGCTAAAGGCGAGGGTTGCCGCTTACGGGCGCTCCCTCCTACCGTCGCGCGGCGCATCCGCTTTGGGGTAGAGGACTCCCATGGACGCTTCAACCTACGCTCGGGCTCTGGGGATCGGCGCCGTGGCCGGCATGCGCTCGATGACGGCCCCCGCCGCCACCCTTTCGGCGCGCGATCACCCCTTCGCCGGCCTCGCGGTCGCGGCCGCCGCGGGCGAGCTCGTGGTCGACAAACTACCGCTGACGCCGCCGCGGACGCTCCCCGGGCCGCTCGCCGTACGGGCGCTCGCCGGAGGGCTCGCGGGCGGAGCGGTGGCCGCCCGGCACGAGGACTCGCGCGCGCTCGGCTTCGCGGCGGGCGCGGCCGCCGCGGTCGCTTCGGCGTTCATCTTTTTCGAGCTGCGCCGGCGGCTCACGGAAGACGCCGGCGTCCCAGACGTGGCGGTGGCGCTCGCCGAGGACGCGCTCGCGGTGTGGGCCGCGCGCGCCGCGAACGCTTAGCGCGAGCGGTAGTCGCGCGCGCCCGTCGCCGGATCGTAGAGCACTTCGGTCGGCGCGCCCGTCGCCGGATCGAGGAAGCGTTCGCCCGTGGGACGCCACTCGGCGCCGGCCGGGACGCGCGGCCGGTAGCGCCCGCGTTCGAAGAGCGACGCCGCGCAGATGACGGCGCCCCAAATGGCCATCGGCAGCAACGCGGGCGAATGCCACAGCGCCATCGAGACGAGCGCGTACAAGACGCCCGTCGCCGAAACGATCGCGATGCCGTAGCGCCAGCCGTTCAACGCGCCTCCTCGGGAACGATCGTCACCGCGGTGCCGTAGGCCACGATCTCCGTCATGTACGAAGCGATCTCCGAGGAGTCAAACATCATCCGCACGACCGCGTTACCGCCCATGGTCTGGGCGCTAGCCACCATGCGATCGATGGCCTGACGCCGGGCATCCTCGACCATCGCCGTGTACTCGGGAATCTCGCCGCCGAAAATCGTGCGCAGGCCCGCGACGAGGTTGCCGCCGAGCCCGCGGCTGCGCACCACCACGCCGAATACCTGCCCTTTGGTTTCGGCGATGCGGAACCCGGCGACGTCTTCGGTCGTGACGACGATCATGCGCTGAACCTCCGGGCGATACTATCGCCGGACGTGCGGCGAGTTTCGCGTCGCACCGATCACACCGAACACCGCGACGCCGTTGCCGGCGCCCGGCACGAAGACGCGGCCGTCGCCGATCGTCGGCGTGAGCAGGGGAGCCGAATGCGCCCCCCATTCGCCGACGGGCTGCGAGGTCAGCACGTGGGCGAGGTTGGTCGCGTCGAAGGCCAAGAGCGAAAACGTGCTGCCGTAACGCACGCGGTTCATCGTCCACAGCACGGCGCTGCCCGGCTTGAGACCGTCGGATGAGATCGAGGGCGTGACGTCGCCGAGGGCCGCGGCCGTTCTCGACGACTCGACCAAGTGCGGCTGCGGCGACGTACGGACCGCGTACGCGACGAGCGGCCGGCCGGAAAAACCGTAATACACGGTCGTTCCGTACAGCGCCGGACCGTCGAAGAGCGCGGTCGTCGGACCGTCGATCTCTTGCAGCACCTTATCGGGACCGCCGGACGTGAAACCGCCGAGATCGTCGCGGTCGAGCAGAAAAATCGCGCCGTTCTTACCGCCCGCGACCGCCAGCCGGTACTTGCCCGTAAATTGCCCGGGGATCACCATGACGCCGGCCGAGCCGACGTCCAGATCGTTTTGAGCGAGATACTGCTGGTTGTACGGCGTGAAAAAATCTTTAACGGCGAGCCGCGGCGAGAGGCGCAACACGCTGTCGCCGTAGTTCGCACCGCCCGTCACGTCGGCGTCGAAGTCGCCGTTGCCGGTCGCGAGGAAAATATCGCCCGCGTCGTCGGCGGCCGGCCCGAACGTGCCTTGCCAGATCGAATCCATGTAGTAGCCGCTCTTCCCGAGGTAGTCGGGCGCTGTGTTGAAGACGGCGAGCCGCTTCATGGTAGCGGCGTCGTACGCGAAGAGCCATCCGGAAACGAACTCGGCGTGCTCGTCGCAACTGCTGCCGAAGCCGACGTACACGACGCCGCGCTCGAGCAAGAGCGCCGCGCGTTGCTGCTGCCACTGCGGCGTAAAGCGGTGCTTCGCGCCTCTGCCGTTGTTGAGCGTGACGGACGCGGCGATTTCGACGGGACGACGGTTCTCGTTCCCGGTTCCGAGGTCGAGCGAGCGCAATTGCGCGTGGTACGTCCGATCTTTGGGATCGAGGAATTTCGCTACGGCGTAGAGCGAGTGCGTCGCCGGGTCGACGACGGGCGTCGACGAGACGCCGATCGTTGGGGTGATCTGCGTGCAGCCGTTGACCGAACTAATCGGCTGCGGCACCTGATTCCCGGAGAGATACGAGTGCTTCCAGAGTTGCGTGCCCGTCGTCGCGTCGAAGGCGTAGGCGGTGTCGTTCTCGGTCGCGACGACGACCAGGTCGTGCGCCGTGCCGCCGACGCTGACGCCCGGCACGAAGAGCGGTTCCGCGAAGACCACGCTGTCGGTCGGCAACGTCCCGAGCCGGCCGAAGCGAACCGACGAAACGGTGGCCACGTCGAGCGTCTTCTCGGCCGGATTCCAGCCCGTGCGGGCGTTATCGTAGTGGAACGTGTACGTGCCGGCGGGAGGAGCGGCGGCTAGCGCGGGCGCGCCGCCCGCGAGCAGCATGGAAACGGTGAGCGCGACGTGCAGCTTCACGGGGAACGACTCCGAATCGGCAGGGGGCCAGGAGCCCTTGCGATTCGCCAACCTCCGGGCCGACTCCACGCGGGGCGGCGGCTAGGATACTCACACCTTAATCACCGCGTGTGTAAAGCGCGAAACGGACAAAAAAGGGGTCCCGCGCTGCCGCGGGGCCCCCTTGCTGCTTCGGCCGAACCGATGCGTTCTCGCTCGCGCGAGATTACATCATGTCGTAGCCGCCGCCCATGCCGCCCATGCCGCCGCCGGGGCCGCCGGCGCCGTTCTGGTTCTTCGGCTCGGGCTTGTCGGCGATCAGGGTCTCGGTCGTCAGGATCAGCGAGCCGATCGACGCGGCGTTTTGAAGCGCCGAACGGGTGACCTTGAACGGCTCGACGATGCCCGCCTTGAGCATGTCGACGAGATCGCCCGTCATCGCATCGAAGCCCATGCCCGGCTTCGAACCCTTGACGCGCTGCACTTCGACCGAACCCTCGTAGCCGGCGTTCTCGGCGATCTGACGGAGCGGCTCTTCGAGCGCGCGGCGGATGATGTCCCAGCCGATCTTCTCGTCGTGGGCGCCCGTGGTGCCGTTGCCGTGGACGTGCGTTTCGAGGGCCTTGATCGCGTGGACCAGCGACGAACCGCCGCCGGGGATCATGCCTTCCTGCACGGCCGCGCGGGTCGCCGAGAGCGCGTCCTCGATGCGGTGCTTCTTCTCTTTGAGTTCCGTTTCGGTGGCCGCGCCCACTTGCACGACGGCGACGCCGCCGCTGAGCTTGGCGAGGCGCTCCTGGAGCTTCTCACGATCGAAGTCGCTGTCGGTCTCTTCAATTTGAAGCTTGATCTGCTCGATACGCCCCTTGATGGCATCGGGCTTACCCTTGCCGTCGACGATCGTCGTCTCTTCCTTGGTGACCTTGACCGTCTTGGCCTGACCGAGAAGATCCGGCGTCACCTTGTCGAGCTTGAGGCCGAGCTCTTCGCTGATGACCGTGGCGCCCGTGAGCGTCGCGATATCCTTGAGCATCTCTTTGCGGCGATCGCCGAAGCCCGGCGCTTTGACCGCAACGGTCGTGAACGTGCCGCGCAGCTTGTTGACCACGAGCGTCGCGAGCGCTTCGCCCTCGACGTCTTCGGCGATCAGCAAGAGCGGCTTCTGGACCTGGACGATCTTCTCGAGCAGCGGCAGGATATCGGCGATCGCCGAGATCTTGCGCTCCGTCACGAGAATGTACGGATCGTTGAGCGTCGCTTCCATGCGCTCGCTGTCGGTGACCATGTACGGCGAGATGTAGCCCTTGTCGAACTGCATGCCGTCTTTGGTCTCGACTTCGGTCTTGGTCGTCTTCGACTCTTCGACCGTGATGACGCCGTCTTTACCGACGGCCTGCATCGCCTGCGAGATCAGCCCGCCGATTTCCGGATCGTTCGCGGAGATCGAGGCGACCTGCGCGATCTTCTCGGGCGTGTCGACCTTCTGCACGAGCTTTTCCATCTCGGAAACCGCGAGTTCGACGGCCTTGTCGATGCCGCGCTTGATCAGCAGCGGATTCGAGCCGGCCGTGACGTTGCGCAGACCTTCGCGGATGATCGCTTGCGCGAGCACCGTCGCCGTGGTCGTGCCGTCGCCCGCGATGTCGTTCGTCTTCGAAGCGACTTCCTTGACGAGCTGCGCGCCCATGTTCTCGAACGTGTTGGGAAGTTCGATTTCCTTCGCGATGGTCACGCCGTCGTTGGTGATCGTCGGCGAACCGAATTTCTTGTCGAGCACGACGTTGCGGCCCTTGGGTCCGAGCGTCACCTTGACGGCGTCGGCCAGGATGTTCGCACCGCGCTCGAGCGCGCGACGAGCGTTCTCGTCGAAAACGAGTTCTTTAGCAGCCATGATTGTCGTTTATACTCCCACCGGAACTTTAGCGTCGCTAAAGACGGCCAGCACGTCTTTTTCCGAGATGATCAGGTAGTCTTTACCTTCGATCTTGATCTCGGAGCCGCTATATTTCGAGTAAATGATCTTGTCGCCGACTTTGACGTCCATCGCGAGCTTGGTGCCGTTGTCGAGCGTACGGCCGGAACCGACCGCCAGAACGTGGCCCTCTTGGGGCTTCTCTTTGGCGGTGTCGGGCAAGAAGACGCCGCCTGACGTCTTTTCCGCTTGCTCGACGTGCTCGACGACCAGACGATCGCCCAAAGGCCGCAGATTCACGAAAAACCTCCTAGAACACGGGTAAAATGGTGGCTAGCACTCGTAGCAGCCTACTGCCGACCGCCTGAAATCTTAGCAGACTCGGGTTGAGAGTGCAAGGGCTTCGGGCGGCTTTGCCCGAGATAGGCCGGCTGCCCGAATAAGCGGCGATCTGCCCGAAAGACCCATGCCGCGGCGCCGCGCGCGCGGCGGCTCGCCGGGGCTACGGTATCGAACGGCAGCGCTACGGGACGAGCGGCGGAAAGGTGGCGCCTTCGTATGCGTTCGAAACGGCCACGACCTTCACCGGCAGCCCGCCTGCGGGGTAGCGATATTCGGCGATGGCGTTCGGCCCGTAGTTCGCCCACAGATGCGAACCATCGCCCGTCAGGCAGAGGAAATAGGGAACGTCCCGCTCGGGCAAGCGCGTCTTGAGGATCGTCGTTCGAATTGGCTGGCCGAAGAATCCGTTGACGGGATGCTTGTAGGTCAGGATGTGGCCGCTAAGAACATCGCCGACGACTAAATCATCATCGGCGTTGAACTGCAAGTGATTCTGCAAGTAAAACATCGGATTCTTAGGAAAGACTGCCGCGATCAGATTGGTCGCCTTGCATCCGCCGGGAATTATCGCGACGCCGGGTTCGGACGAAAAGCTGGCGCCGAAGAAAAGTTGACCTTCCCGATCGAAAGCGGCACCGTAACGAAGGGCGATATCGGCGTGACCTAGAGTCGCGCACGGCTTCGTGGCGCCGCGCCTGTAGAAATATGCGTAGTTGACCGCACCTCCGCCGACTTGATAATAATATCCGCCGATCGCAAAAAGGCCTTGCCTTGGATCGACCGCAACGCTGAAATGCGGGGAGCCCAATCGATCGTCAAAGCGAATGATTTTACTGACGTGATACGGCGGCGCGAGTACCCAAATCCGGTTCGAGCCACCGTCGGGAAAAATGGGCGTGTCGTAAAGCGTTCCGTCGTCGTCGACCGCGAAGTCTCCGTCGGGAGCAGCGGCCATACCGACGACGCGACCGCCGGCGTTGAGAATCAAACTCTGGCGCTCGTAACCTTGTCCGATAAATAATCGCGCCGCGCCGTTCAGGCCGCCATCGGTTTGCGCTTGGGCGCGCGAGGCACAGCCGGTCAAGCCGGGTGCAAAAAGCAACCATGCCGCGGCGTGCAATACTCTTTTCGTCGACCACCGAAATCGAAACCGAAGAGGCGTTTCCACCTCGCAATCTTAGGTTCGGCGGCGCACGGCGTCAACTCGCTCCGCGGTCGGCGAAGGCGCGCCGTCTGCGAAGATGAGCGTTCCGACCTGCCGGCCGGCGCCGAACATCGGCATCGCGGGGCTACGAGGCCGGAAGACTTCAGCGCGCGAGAATCAAGCGGTCACGCGCGTCAGCGCGCGGGCAGCGGTTCGCACGTCGGGGCTCGCGACGTTCAGCTCTTCCACGCGCTCGAGCTCGAGGCCAGCCGTATCCCAGAGCGCCACGTTCGCCCATTCGGGGAGGTAGTACGACCACCACGATACTCCGGTCCAACGGCGTTCACTGAAAATGACGCGACTCCACGCTTGCGAGACGGCGCGCGTGCGCGTAATCACGTCCGTCGGCTTCAGGCCAAGCCGGACGAGCGTGGGCGCGTCGTCGAGATCGCAGATGCGAACTTCCGAGAGGGCGAACGTTGCTAAGGCGTAGCGGCCGCGCGAGTGTTCGAACATTGCGTCGACCCACAGCGGAAAGCGGCCGAACGTCTCGCCGATCGCCCCGGCCGCGCTATCGGCAAGATACAGTTCGTCGTAGAGTCCGACGTTAGCAATACGATTGGAGGACCGTGACGGCGGGACGTAGAGAGCGCCTCCGCGTTCGCCGGGCGCGGCGGCGGCGTCGCTGCGAAACGCGCGGTAGAGAAGCGTCCTCAGGCGACGGCGCCGTCTTCAATTCCGTCGAGCGCGTCAAGCACCGGTCCCGCGCCTCGCAAGGCGAGCGCGTCGATCGGCCGCGCTCCGCCGAGCAGCGGCTCCGAACCGAACAACCACGACGCGACATTTTTCGCGGTGAGGACCTGGTGTGCGCGCAAGAGCACGGCGTGGACCGCGGCGATGCGTGCCGACATCTCTTCGCTGATCGGATCGCGACCGGACATCCAGCGGGACACCTGCGCGCGATCGACGTTCACGATCGAGGCGACGGTGCTCGCGTTATACGACCGAACGAGGCGTGCGAGCAGCGGATGCACGTCTTGCAAGCCGGCGGCGTCGCGTGCGGCACCCAAGCGCGTTACCATCGGCGACCAGCGGGGTGTACCCATCACTCAACATTTTATGTTGAGTTGATGTTGTCTGTCAACGCATCGCTGACATCAAGGCTCAGACGCGAAAATCGCGCTCAGGTCGCCGAAGGCGGGCGCCCCGTCCGCGAACGTGAACGTGCCGCGTTCGCGCATTTCGCGGCCGGCGGCGAGCAACGCGCCTAAGGCGGCGCGCGTCAGCGCCCCGCCGACGCTGATGCGCTTCACGCCGAGGGCGGCAAGTTCGCTTGCCCCAAGGGTCATGCCGCCGATGCCCGCCAAGACGTTGAGCGGCCGCCGCAGCGCCGCGACGACCGCCGCGATATCGCTTTTCTCGACCAGGCCCGGCGCGTAAAGCACGTCGGCGCCCGCCTCTTCGTAGGCCTGCAGCCGCTCGATCGTATCGTCGAGGTCCTCGCGGTCCCACAAGTAGTTCTCGGCGCGCGCCGTCAGCACGAACGGGAAGTCGAGCGAACGCGCGGCCTCCACCGCGGCTCGAATCCTCGCCACCGCGAGCGGCAACGGGTAAATCGGCGCGCTCGGATCCAGCGTCGCATCCTCGATCGACGCGCCGACCAGACCGGACGACGCCGCGAGCCGTATCGTTTCGGCCACCACCTCCGGCGCGTCGCCGAAACCGTTGCCGAGGTCGCCGCTGACCGGCAGCGGCGTCGCGGCGGCCACGGCGGCGACGTGCTCCATCATTTGGCCGCGACCGAGGGCGTTATCCCGTTTGCCCGCGGCAAATGCCGCGCCGGCGCTCGTCGTCGCCAAGGCCTCGAAACCGAGATGCGTCAGCAGCTTCGCCGAGCCCGCGTCCCAGGGGTTCGGCATGATGAACGCGCCCGCGCGCTCGTGCAAGGCGCGAAACGCGGTCGCCTTTTCACGTTGCCGCGCTGCCGAACGTTCCATCTACTACCTCGACGAAGTTGCGCTCTTCGCGCAAGATTAAGCGACGTTTGCGCGCGAACTCGAAATTCTCGCGCCCCTCCGGATCGTTCTTCAAAGCGGCGCGGTAGACTTCGTACGCGGCGAGGCTTTCGAACGCGATCAAGCCCCAGGCGATGTCGTTCGTCCCCTCCGCGGGAAGAAAATAGCCGATGAGGCGGCCGCCGCAGGCGGGGATGATGCGGCCCCATGCAGCGGCGTACGTCTCGAACTCTTCGCGCTGAAACGGGTCGATTTGGTAGCGAATGATGCAGGCCAGCATAGCCGCACGGTAACCCTTGCGGCGCAACCACGCTTCGCCTATCATCAAACTATGATTGCAGAGGACGGAGCCGACGTCGCGGCCTCGAGCGTCGCGGCGGCCATAGGCGAGCCGGCTCGCGCGCGGATGCTCTATTCGCTCATGGACGGCCGTGCACGAACGAGCACGGAGTTGGCGGTCATCGCCGAGGTCGGCCCTTCGACCGCCAGCACCCATTTGCAACGCCTCGCGAGCGAGGGGCTCGTGTCGGTCGTCGCCCAGGGAAAACATCGCTACTACCGGCTCGCCGATCCGGCCGTGGCCGCGGTGCTCGAAGGTTTGAGCGTCATCGCCGGAACGTCGTCCGTCTTCGTCGCGAAAACGCCGGACCGGTTGCGCGCCGCACGAACGTGTTACGACCACATGGCGGGCGCCGTCGCAGTCGCCGTTCACGATCGCTTCCTCGCCGCGGGGTGGCTCGTGGTGAGTGCGGAACCCGGCGCCGGCTACACGGTGAGCGCCGGAGGCAGTAGAGCGCTCGAGCCGCTAGGCATCGACGTCGCGCAGTTGCGCACGCTGCGACGCCGCTTCGCTTACGGCTACGTCGATTGGAGCGAACGGCGGCCGCACGTCGGCGGCGCGCTTGGTGCGGCTCTGCTTGGGGCGGCCTTGCGCAAACGTTGGGTTACGCAGCACGACGATTGCCGAGCGCTCGCGCTTACGAGCCTCGGACGGCGCGAACTGCAGGCGCGGTTCGGCGTCTGCTTTTCCT
>Ga0209698_10000880_pt1 | contig 34672 bp, 23 predicted proteins | sample LitLauG_LLR_2012_FD_187203 | JGI IMG/M metagenome (GOLD analysis project Ga0209698, IMG submission 187203) | Freshwater sediment microbial communities from Pennsylvania, USA - Little Laurel Run_MetaG_LLR_2012 (SPAdes) (version 2) | ecosystem: Environmental > Aquatic > Freshwater > Creek >... | reverse complement strand
ATTCCCGCCAGCGGACGCAGCGAATGTGCGATTTCTCCGGCCAATTTTACGTCTCCTTCCATCTTCCCGGTCATCTGTCCGCCGCCGTTTGGGAAGGCCGCTAAAAGTTGGGCCACGTTGATTCCGCTCAATCGCGCGTCGGTCTTAAAGCTTGAGTTCTTCGCCGACAAGTCGAACGAGAGTTCACCCACGGCACGCCCACCGTAGACTTCGGCTTTGACGTCGGTGATAAAAACGTGTCTCGATTCAAACCGCAGTTTGGAGTCCAGATTTCTTGCCTCGACAGCGCCAAACCGCAGAAGGCCTGCCTTTAGGCTGCCTTGGCCGTCCATCGAGGAAGAAGAAGGATTGATAATCCCGGCCAGGTTCACCTGCTCAAGTTCGCAGGAGATATCGTGAGCTTCGAAAAACATTGGCCCCGCCGCATCAGACGGCAAGAGATTCGACGCAATCACCGTTGCCCCCTTGATTTTAACGCTCGAAATGGGGCTGAGCGGAAAGGTATTTACAGAGATGGTTGATTGAGGATTCTCGAAGTTCCATGGGCCGTCGGGATCCGAAGTCAGATTCAAGACCGGGTCTTCAAGCACGAGGGACTTGATGACCACCTGTCGGTGCAGGAGCGCTCCGATGCTCAGTTCAGCATCGATCCGCGCCACCTGAATGACATAACCAGCGGGAAATATTGGAGGATTCTTAACGCCGATATGATCAACGTGAATCGTTGCGCGAAAAAACGTGAGCGCCAGCCTTCTGATTTCGATCTGCTTTCCGGTTTTTTCCTGGAGATACGAGATCACCTGGGGCCGGTAGCGATCCACGTTAATGAGAGCAGGTACAACGAAGATGAGCGCGAGCAAGAATAGCGTAGCGATTCCCACAACGATGAGAGTTGTCCCACGACGGATGGGCATAGCGACCTCTTAAAATACGAGCCGGTGGACTGGCATCCACCAGCATTCTATAGAACCTGTCGCTAGACAGTTCAATTGTGACCAGGTTTAACGACATCATGGCGATTGTGCCCGGATGACGGGCTAGTTGCTAACGTGTCTGCAATGGCCGCATTTCCGGCTTGCTTCCTACCAATGTCCGTCTGAGCAATTCTGGATGAGGTCGAGGGACTGGGACAAGCTCACGGTCAAGATACGACGAGTATCCCGGTCTGTTCCGCGATACACTTCCAAGCACTGCAGCCAGCTGATCAGAAGAAAGAAGGCGATCAGGAACACGCTGAGTGCGGTCCGACGCCCTGCTGCGGCACAGCGAGGTGAAGTAAGCAGCGGACGAGAAAGCCTGGAAGCACGCTGTGCATTTCGGTACATTTGGGGCTTCATTTTCCTTTCCGGCGTCCGACGTAGGAACGCTCGCACTAGGAGAAACCGATATTCCAAGCCGCCGCCGACTGGTTCTATGACCTTGACGCTTGAAATCAAGCAGGAAAGCAAATGCAGGGCGAATAAATTCTGGGTCAAGAGCGAAGTCAGTGAAAACACAAGCGTTCTACGCTGAGGTAAAATTCCTGCGATTCCAGCTTTTGGCGGGTCGCCCGCCGGTTTCCTCTCCTATTCCGGAATAGTGGCCTCCCTCAACTCGGACGACCGCATCTAAGGCTTGAGAGTCTATGCGCAATTTCACTCGCCGAAAATTGCTTAAACTTGGGACTGCGGCGGCAGTTGCAGAACTGGCGTCTTTGAGTTTGCACGGTTGCGGTGTTTCCAGCTTGGTTCCGTCGGTTGCATCCGGCTGCTCCAAGTTAACTGACATCGAACATGTGGTGATCCTGACTCAGGAAAACCGCTCTTTCGATCACTACTTCGGAAGCTACCGGGGAGTCCGTGGATTTTCCGATCGAAGCGCTGCATTCCAGCAACCCGATCCAGCGAACACTGCGATCTCGCCGGTGGGACAACTCCTGCCGTTTCACTTGGACACCACCAAAGCGAATGCCGCGTGCACGCACGACATCAGCCACGACTGGGTGCCGCAACATGAGAGCTGGGACAAGGGCAAGATGGACGGTTTTGTGAGTTCGCGTCTGCCGATTGATGCGAATGACGCGGTACTGAGCATGGGCTACTACACTCGCGCAGACCTCCCTTATTACTACGCACTGGCCGATGGCTTCACGATCTGCGACAACTATTTTTGCTCAGTCATGGGTCCGACCGATCCGAATCGCCTCTACACGATGGCGGCCTCGCTCGATCCAGATGGAAAAAATGGCGGACCAATTTTGCAGACGATTGTCACAAATCGTTCCTCAATGTACGGACGTCTGACCTATACGACCATGCCCGAGCAACTTCACGCCCGGGGGATTTCCTGGAAGGTGTACTCGTCGCCGGATGAAAATATTCTGGGCGGGATTCTGTCGGACAATGTGCTCTCCTATTTCAAGAATTTCCAGGATCCTGCATCGGTGCTGCATCAAGATGCATTTGTCCCACAGTTTCCCGTCGACTTCCTGTCCGATGTAGCGCTCGGCAATTTGCCCCAGGTATCGTGGCTGATCGGGTCGATCCTGACTTCCGATCACCCGCCAGCGCCTTCGCTGTTCGGGGAGAATGTTCTTTCCCTTATCGTCAGTGCACTCAGCGCAAACCCCGTACTGTGGGCGAAGACGGTTTTGCTGGTGAACTACGATGAAAATGGTGGATTCTTTGATCATGTCCCACCGGTCACGGCGCCTCCCGGCACGCCCGGCGAATATGTGACCGCCCCCGCGGTTCCGGATCCGACCAAGGTCGGAAACCCAGCGATCACCGGGCCGATCGGGCTGGGCTTTCGCGTCCCTTTGTTGATCATTTCGCCGTTCAGTCGCGGCGGACTCGTATCCTCGGACCGGTTCGATCACACTTCAGTGTTGCGATTTCTGGAGACTCTCTTCGGAGCCGAAGTGCCCAACCTGAGCGCCTGGCGCCGGGCCGCGGTCGGAGACCTAACTAGCGCATTCAATTTCAAGAATCCTGACCAGTCAATTCCGAGTTTGCCTTCTACTCTGCAGGGCGATCCGCAGGCGATCTTACAATGTGCGAACAACTTGGCTGGAGCGACACCGTTCACAGTGCTACCCACGCAGACCCTTCCGACTCAGGAATCCGGGACACCCAGTCGTCCCAGCGGAACATGCTAACCAGGATATGAGGAGAGCTGGCTTCCCCGCCGGCCAGGGCCGGCCGGCGTCAAGTCTGTTCCTAAAAAGGTTCCCGCCTTTGGGAACTGAACGATGCAAGTTGCCCAGATGTCGGGAATGCAATCTAATCAGTACCTCCGGACCCGGCTTTTTTCATCGATAGAGCCTCATTCCTTATGCTTTCTGCGCCAGCTGTCTCGCTCCGTGCCAGGCGTAGTTCACTGGCTCACAAATCCTCCGGATTCGACATCAAACACAGGTCTCCTCCACCAGCTGCTGAACCTGCTCGGCGACGAGAAGCTCATTTAGGACGCTGCGAGCACAGTCAGTGAGTTCGGTTTGCGTTCCTTGGCGAATGCAAGGCGAAAGCTGCAGGGAAACTGTGCTAATTCCTGGCGGATGTTAAGGTTTTGATCGGGAAGCCGGATTGATTCCAGAGGATTTCCTTTGTTATCAATATCTTTGCCCGTTCGACCCCCACACGCTTCCGCCAATTCATGCGATTTGTTATTGCCCTTTGGCGGTGGGATAACCCTTATCCCGCCAGTCGGTGCCGAAGTTGTCGGCAATGTGCAGCACCTTTACATTCGTGAATCCCATGGTGCGGAGGGCATCGTCGGCGGGCTTGACCGAGGGGCAATGATCCCACGGGCAACAGCCGCAGTAAATCACAATGAATTTGTTTCGGGGCAGGGACTCAACTCGCGCGCGCAAGCGCTGCAGGCCTGCTGCTTCTGAAGCGGGGCCGAAATACTCGGCGCCGGGAATGTGTGCCTGCAAATAAAGCACGTGGAACCCAACGTGAAGGATCAGCGGTTTCTCGGCCTTTGAGGGCTGTAGTAGTTTTGCGAGTTCGTCGGGTTGGATTAGCCGCGAATCCGGGATCGAAGCTGCCTGAGCAAAAACCGTGGCGGCTATCGCCATCAAGGCTGCCACGATGAAAAAGACGTTGCGGCGTTTGGAATGTGTCATATCGATCCTCTTTAGCCATTATCGGTTCTGACCTCAATCCGGGCAAGGTTCGCCCGCACGGCCTATTTTTCCGCAGAAGTAGGATCTGCGCTCCGTTGACATCGATGGGCGGGGGCGGTAATATGGCGTTAGACGACATGTCGTCAGAGATCATAATGGAAACGCTCCCACTCAGTGAACCGGTACTGCTGATTCTTCTCAGCCTGGCGGACCGCTCCCGGCACGGATACGCCATTCTCAAAGATGTTGAGGGAATGAGCGATGGTCGCGTCGTACTGAGCACGGGCACTCTGTATGGAGCCCTGCGGCGGCTGCTCGACGACGAGTGGATCGAACGCCTGGAAGAGGAAGACAGTTCGAGGGGCCGCCAGGCATATCGGCTGACGCCGCGAGGACGAAAGAGTCTACAGCTTGAAGTGAGCCGGATGAAGCACCTGACGCGAGTCGCTAACCTGCGGGTCGCGGCAAGGGGGAATTCCTAATGCTCGGAATCTATCGAGGCCTTCTGCGTTTCTATCCGGCGGCACACCGGAAGCAATTCGGTGCTGAAATGGCGGTTGTTTTCCGGGACCTTGAGGCGGATGCCGCCACGTGCGGTCGATTCGCGCAAGCGATTTTTCGCCTGCACGAGATCACCGGCCTGCTCACCGGCGCCGTGCGCGAACACGTTCGAGCGTTTGGTGGTGACCGCGATTGGCTGCCCCTTCCTATCAGGAGCTTTACCATGCACAGCGAATTTCGCTTTCCCAAATCCACGCCCGTTCTGATGACGATGATTCTGGCGGGCATCATCGTGGCCATCGAAAAAGGCAAAGCCATTCAGGCGTCCCTACCGGACTTGAACCCTCCCATTGGACCGATTCAACCGCCGCACCATGCATTCCTGCCCAGTATCGTGTTGGCATTGGTGATTTTCTATGCGGCGGGTCTGATCGGATGGGGTATCTTGTACGCGCTCCGTCGCTCCGGCGTGCACCGGTTGGATGAGACGCCAGCGATCGGGAAATAAGTGCGAGCCGAGTTTCCGCCGCATCCTTCGATGCGGTCGCACGACTCCAGCTTGCTTGTCCCCCGGCAATGACTCTACACTCGTTGCCTGACGTCGATTCCAGGACAGTCAGAAACAACGGGGGAACAGGTTTGAGTTGGTACTTCGTCTTCTTTTTCGTTTCGGGGTTCTGCAGCGTCCTATACGAACTGGTGTGGTTACGGCTGGCGATGGCTCAGTTTGGGGTTACCACCGCCATGGTTTCAATTGTCCTTTCGGTGTTCATGGCGGGACTTGGGCTGGGATCGTGGGCCAGCGGCCGTTGGCTCGGGAAGGCCGATGCAGAACAGAAGCTCCCGGCGCTGCGGATTTACGCTTTCGCGGAATTGTTGATTGGGACCGCCGGCATGCTCGTTCCCCACGGACTGTTATGGGGCCGCGTACTGCTTCAGCATTCAGGATTATCTTCGTCCCTCCTCTATTATTGTCTGGCTGGAGTCTGGGTGGCGATCACCCTGCTCCCCGGGTGTACCTTGATGGGAGCCACGATCCCGGTTGGAATGCGCGCCATCGCGCAGACCCTTCCGTCCGAGTCGAGCCGGTCGTTCAGTTATCTCTACATGGCCAATGTTGGCGGGGCTGTGGTCGGAACGTTCCTGCCATTGTTGCTGATCGAACTGCTTGGATTTCGCGGCACGCTGAGGATCGGCATCTTCTGCAACGGGCTGATAGCAATCTCTGCGTTCGTTTTGTCGAAGCGTATGCAGGTACGGCCCGGAACGGTTGAGCGGCCCGTCTCAGACGCCAGCTCCGGTGGAAGGGATACGCGCATTCTGGGACTGCTGTTCCTGAGCGGTCTGAGTTCTATGGCGATGGAGCTCGTCTGGGTGCGTTCCTACACGCCCTACCTGGGGACGGTGGTGTACAGCTTCGCCTGCATTCTCGGCTTGTACCTGACGGCAACTTTCATGGGCTCCATCGCCTACCGCCGCTGGAGCCTGCAGCAAACGGCGGAAAATCCGGTGGTGTGGACCCTGTTGGCGGTGTGCGCCCTGCTACCCCTACTCGGAGCGAGTCCCGCCCTCCCTCTATCACGGGTGGCACGGCTTCTACTGGGCCCGCCGGCGTTCACCGCCTTGCTCGGTTTTCTCACGCCGATGCTGGTGGATCGTTACTCCGCAGGAGATCCGCGCAAGGCGGGAAAAGGCTATGCCATGAATGTCGCCGGGTGCATTGTCGGTCCGCTCGTGGCCGGGTTTGCCTTGCTGCCATTCGTCAGCGAACGCTGGGCTCTGGTCGTGTTGACGCTGCCCTGGCTGATCGTGGGACTCGCGCCGCTGCGGCCTTCGGCAAAGTTGCTCTTGGCGTGGCGTGCAGCCAGCTACGCCTTGTTTGCCGCCGCAATCGTAATCATTTTTCTTGGCAGGGGTTATGACGAGGCGCGCCTCCACGGGAGGATCCTCCGGGATCAAACTGCCACCGTAATTGCAACCGGGGCGGGAATGGAGAAACAGCTGCTGGTCAACGGTTATGGGATGACGAGCATCACGCCAATCACCAAAGTGATGGCGCATTTCCCGCTGGTGTTTCTTGATCGGCCGCCGCAGGACGCGTTGGTGATTTGCTTCGGCATGGGAACCACATTCCGTTCCCTGCACTCGTGGGGCATCCCGGTGACCGCGGTCGAACTGGTGCCCAGCGTTCCGCGCCTTTTCAGTTACTACCACAGCGACGGGGAGGCGGTTCTGGCATCGCCTCTGTCTCACGTGATCATTGATGATGGACGCCGTTACCTGGAGCGAACGACAAACCAGTATGACGTCATCACCATTGACCCTCCGCCTCCGCTAAAGGCTGCGGCTTCGAGCCTGCTTTATTCGGAGGAGTTCTACCAGGCGGCGCGGAGGAAATTGCGTCCGGGCGGAATTTTGCAACAGTGGCTGCCCACAACGAAGGAAGTAGATGCCGTCGACGTGGCCGCGGTGACTCGGTCCTTGCACAACTCCTTCCCGTTTGTGCGCGCCTTTCCGGATGAATTCGGCATCCATTATCTGTGCAGCGACCGGGCGATTCCACCCCGTACGGCAACGGAACTGTTGCGAAGGATGCCCAGCAGCGCGGTCGCTGATTTCTCCGAGTGGGACACCGGGGATGGCGAAGCAGCCTCGGATGCGGCAGAAGACCGCTTCAGCGACCTGCTCAAGGGAGAAGTTACACCGGATTACTTGATTGCCGGTTCACCCGAGACTCCCGCGCTCACCGACGATCGTCCGATCAACGAATACTTTCTGTTCCGCGAGTGGCGGGCGCAAGGGCATCGAACCGCCATGCAAGATGGGTTGCGCAAACTGATGAGCAGTCTCAGCCCAGGGTCTCAGCCCAGGGTCTCAGCCCAGGGGTTGACTGCCCCGACGCTCGGCCAGCATCCTCATCCCAAATCTTGGGCGCAACGTGATCAGCGGCTGCGGCTCCACTGGGTGACCGGGAACCAGTTTCAGTTTCCACTTCTGCGCCAGCGTGGCCAGCAAAAGCACACCCTCCATCCAGGCAAACGATTCACCAATGCATTGCCGCACGCCGGCGCCAAACGGAAAGTAGGTGAATTTGGGACGGCGTGCCTTGGCCTCGGGCGCAAACCGCTCGGGATCGAAACGCAGGGGATCGGGGAAAAATCTCGGGTCGCGATGCAGGACGAACTGGCTCATCAGGACGGTGGTCCTGGCCGGCAGGAGGAATTCGCCAAGGCGAAAATCCGCGCGAGCATAACGTCCCATCGCCCACGCGGGTGGGTACAGCCTCAGCGACTCGGCGAACACCATCTCGGCATAGCGCAGGCGGGGCACGTCGTCGAAGACCGGCAGGCGTCCTTGTAATTCGCGGTCAATCTCGTCGTGCAGACGGCGCTCGCAGTCCTCGTTTTGCGAGAGAAGATACCATGTCCAAATAAGGGCGTTGGCTACAGTTTCGTAGCCTGCCAGGAAAATTGTGATGACTTGATCGCGCAGCGACTGCTCGGACTCCGGGCTTTGATCGGGAGACGCAGCCAGCATGAGGTCGAGCAGGCTGCCACGATCTGACTTCTGGCGCCGGTGCGCCGTGATCATGCGGTAGACAACGGCGTCAATGCGCTTTCGAGCCCGCACGAACCCCGCGAGGCCGGGAGGCCGGACATGAACCAGCCATTCAGCGGCGGGCAGCATAACGAGGAAGTTGTAGAGGTCCATGATGCGGTTGATCGCGTCCGCCAGTTCGTCTACCTCGGCGCGGAGGTCGGTGGCAAACAGTGTATCGGCCACAATGTTCAAGGTGAGATGCATCATGTCGATGGCAACGTCGCGCTGCTGGCCAGCGCGCCAGGTCTGGCGCACGCGCGCCGCCTCGCGAACCATGGCCGCCGCATATTCCGGGATCCGCTGGCGATGGAACGCCGGCTGCGCCACCTGCCTTTGCAACCGGTGCTGAGCGCCCTCGGCGGTGATCATGCCTTCGCCAAGAAGCATCTTCGAGCGCCGCACCGTGCGTTCCTTGACGAAATTGTCGTTCTGCACCACCAGTATTTCGCGGATGTAATCCGGATGATTCAGGAACAGGATGTGGTTCCAGCCAATCTTGTAGTGGGCGATGTCGCCGTACGCTTGCGCTAGGTGTTGAAACAGGGTGATCGGATTGGCCGGGCGAAACCGGCGCCAGGCAAACCAGAGAAGATTCCTTTGGAAGCCAGGCGGAAAGTGATACCGGCCGCTGGTTGGGCTCACCTGGTTGCCGACAGCTGTCGCCATCATCCTAATCTACATCTTCGCGGAGGTTCCGGGAGACCGCGCGCTTCCGCTTGCAGGTGGGAAGGCTGGATTTACCCGGACGGGAAAGACAAAGTCGAATCCCGCTCAATGCCCGGCCGCTTTTTGCAATCGATCTAATTCTGCCAAAACTTCCGCGCTGTGCTTCTGAGGGTCCACGCTGGTATAGGTCTTGGCGACTTTGCCGTCGGGATCGACGAGAAACGTGTGCCGGGAAGAAAACTTCACCAGTCCGAGATTGGTGAGGGAACCGTAAAGTTCGCTCACCTTGTGATCGGCATCGGAAAGCAATTTGAAATTCAGACCCTGCTTGGCGCAGAAACGCTTGTGTGAATCTACGCTGTCGACGCTCACCCCCAGCACGACGGCGTTGCGGTCCGCGTATTTCGGCTGATCGACCTGAAAGTCATGAGCTTCGCGGGAGCAGCCCGGCGTCTGATCCTTGGGATAGAAGTAAAGAACGACCCACTTGCCGCGAAGATCCTTCAAGCTGATGGCGGAACCCTCCTGTGAAGGCAGGGTAAAATCAGGCGCGCCACTTCCCTCCGCGGGCGGGCTAGAGCGTGACAGGAGACGCGGTACCAACATCACCAGCACGACTAGCACAATCAACAACAGCAATGCGATCTTGAGCACGGGGTCCTCCTGCGGCCGGAAGCGTGAATCCCGGCCTGATTCTAAATCAATGGGGGCGCCTCACGGGCTGCGATCCCAATGGCTCGCCGGACACTTCCTCGGGACGGCGCGGGCAAAGCCTCGTGCCGGCGTCTGCAAAAATCCGGATAATTCTTTATGATGGAGTATTGCGCTTAAGACAACGGAGAAACCAGACGTGGCCTCTACGCAGACCGACGGACTAGAAGTACTGGAAACCAGGGAGTGGGTCGACTCCCTGGACTATGTTCTTGCCAGGGGGGGGCCTAACCGGGCTGGACGCCTGCTGCAGGAACTTGCCCTGCACGTGCGCCGCGAGGCCGGCATCAATCTGCCGTTTTCGGCGACCACGCCATACCAGAACACGATCCCAGCGCGGCAGCAGCCTCCCTTCCCCGGCAGCCAGGAGATGGAACGCCGCATCAAGAGCCTGGTCCGCTGGAACGCGCTGGCCATGGTCGTGCGCGCCAACAAGATCCAGGAGGGTATCGGCGGCCATATTTCGACCTTTGCTTCCGCGGCCACTCTGTACGAAGTTGCTTTCAATCACTTCCTGCGCGCGCAGACGGAAACCGGTGATCGTGACGTCGTTTACTTCCAGGGTCACGCCGCCCCCGGAATGTACTCGCGCGCTTATCTGGAAGGGCGAATTCCGAAGGAAAAATTGCAGAACTTCCGTCGCGAACTCAAGCCCGGCGGGGGATTGAGTTCCTATCCGCATCCCTGGCTGATGCCCGACTTCTGGGAGTTCCCGACGGTTTCGATGGGTCTGGGACCGATTCAGGCGATCTATCACGCGCGCTTCATCAAGTACCTGGAAAATCGCGGCCTCAAGCAATCGACCGGCGGCAAAGTTTGGGCGTTTCTGGGCGACGGCGAAATGGACGAGCCCGAGTCGCTGGGTTCGATCACGCTCGCCTCGCGGGAAAAACTCGACAACTTGATCTTCGTCGTGAACTGCAACCTGCAGCGGCTCGATGGGCCGGTGCGCGGGAATGGAAAAATCATCCAGGAACTCGAGGCGATTTTCCGTGGCGCCGGCTGGAACGTGATCAAGGTCATCTGGGGCTCGGATTGGGACAGCCTCATCCAGAACGACCGCGACGGCCTGCTGGTCAAGCGTTTGGGCGAAGTGAGTGATGGACAATATCAGAAATATTTCGTCGAAAGCGGAGCCTATTTCAGGCAAAACCTGTTCGGCAGCGATCCCCGTTTGCTGAAGATGGTTGAGCACCTGTCCGACGATCAACTTGCGCGGATGCGGCTTGGCGGTCACGATCCGATCAAAGTGCACGCGGCGTACCGCGCCGCGGTCGATCACGCTGGTGCTCCCACCATCGTGCTCGCGAAGACCATCAAAGGCTACGGCCTCGGCGAAGCGGGTGAGGGCAAGAACATCACGCACCAGCAGAAAAAGCTGAACGACGACGAATTACAGATGTTCCGCTCACGTTTCGGAATCCCCATCCCGGACGACGAACTGCATAATGCGCCGTTCTACCGCCCCGCGGACGACAGTCCTGAGATCAAGTACATGCAGGCCCGCCGCCAGGCGCTGGGCGGGTACATGCCGCAACGTAAAGTGCGCGCCACACCGTTGAAGCCTTTCCCGGATTCGCATTTCGAGGAATTCCACAAAGGCACCGAGGGCCGCGAAGTCTCGACCACCATGGTCTTCGTGCGGCTGCTGGCGAAATTGTTGCGCGACCCCGAACTGGGCAAGTTCATCGTGCCCATTGTGCCCGACGAAGCACGCACCTTCGGCATGGAAGCGCTGTTCCGGCAGGTTGGAATTTATTCGAGCGTCGGCCAGAACTACGAACCCGTCGACATGGACACCCTGCTCTATTACAAGGAAGCCAAGAATGGGCAGATCCTCGAGGAAGGAATTACCGAGTCGGGTTCGATGTGTTCTCTGATCGCGGCGGGAACGGCGTATTCGAATCACGGCATCAACACCATTCCCTTCTTTATTTATTACTCCATGTTCGGCTTCCAGCGCATCGGCGATCTAATCTGGGCGGCGGCGGACATGCGCTGCCGTGGATTTCTTATCGGCGGCACCGCGGGTCGCACCACGCTGGCCGGAGAAGGCCTGCAGCACCAGGACGGCCACAGCCACGTGCTCGCCCTTCCCGTACCGAATCTGGTTGCGTACGATCCGGCATTCGCTTATGAGATTGCCATCATCATTCAGGATGGCATCAAGCGGATGTATATCGATCAGGAGTCGATCTTCTATTACCTGACGGTCACCAACGAGCCTTTGCCCATGCCCGAAATGCCTGCGGAAGGCAACGTTCGCGAAGGCGTGCTGAAAGGGCTCTACCGCTTCAAACCATCGGCCAAAAACGATGCCAAGTTGCGCGCACAGTTGCTGGGCAGCGGCACCATCATGTTCGAAGTGCTGAAAGCGCAACAGATTCTCGCGGATAAGTACGGCGTGGCTGCTGACGTCTGGAGTGTGACCAGCTACAAGGAGCTCTACCGCAACGCGAACGATTGCGAGCGATGGAACCTGCTGCACCCCGACGAACCGGCGAAAGTTCCCTACCTGACCGAAACGTTGAAAGACGCGCAGGGTCCGTTCATCGCCGCGTCCGATTATATGAAAGTTCTCCCCGAAAGCCTGGCAAAATGGGTCCCGGGACAGCTCGTCTCGCTTGGGACCGACGGCTTTGGCCGCAGCGAGAGCCGCGAGGCCTTGCGCGATTTCTTCGAAGTCGATGCCAAACATATCGTGCTGGCAACTCTAAGTGCGCTGGCGCGAGAGAAGAAGATAGCCATTGACGTTGTGAAGCGCGCGGTCAAGGACTTGGGGATCAATTCAGAAAAACCGAACCCGGCGGTCAGTTAGGCTGCATCTCGGTGTGCCGCCCTGCAAGAAGACTCCAAACGAAGGAAATCAAAACGCAGTGATTGAATTCAGACTCCCCGAACTCGGCGAGAACATCGAACAAGGTGACTTGGTGCGCCTGATGGTAGCGCCCGGCGCGACGGTCAATGCCGGCCAGTCGGTGATGGAACTGGAAACGGACAAAGCCGTCCTCGAGGTGCCGTCGTCGGTGAGCGGGACGGTGCAGGAGATTCGAGTTAAAGAAGGCGACAAGATCAAGGTTGGCCAGGTCATCTTCACAGTCGACGGAGCGGAGGCCAAGACATCTGCCGCGGCGTCGGGACAACCTGGAACTGTATCCGCGCCGGTTCCGGAGCCTACTCCAACTCCTGTCGTTGCTCCTCCCGTCGCACGCCGGGAAGAACCGCCGGTTGCCGCTCCCTTGATAACTTCCGCGCCTGCTTCGGGTGCGAACGACTTCAAACTCCCCGAACTGGGAGAAAACATCTCGCAGGGCGATCTGGTTCGCCTGATGATCGCGCCCGGCACTCGCGTGTCCGAAGGCCAGCCGGTCATGGAACTCGAAACCGATAAGGCCGTCGTAGAGGTGCCGTCGTCGGTGAGTGGCATCGTCAGGGAAGTACTGGTTAAGGAAGGAGGGAAGATCAAGGTCGGGCAGGTGATCTTCACCCTTGAAGGCGGCAGTGCGCAAACTGAGCCGCCGCGTGCCCGCACAGCCCCGGTGGAACACGTATCCGGCCAACACGGTGCGCGACTGGCCTTTCAGGCTGCGATCCGCGCGGAGGGCAAAACCGAAGAGCAGGCACTGCCTCCCGACCAGCCGATGCCGGCGCCTCCGGTATTCCGCATGCCGGTGCAACTGGGAAAAGTAGCGGGCACGGAGCAGCGCCAGCCAATTCCGGCGGCGCCGCATGTACGCCGTCTGGCCCGCGAAGTCGGACTCGATATTTACGAGGTGACAGGCACCGGTCCCGGCGGCCGCATCAGCGAAGACGACGTCAAAGCGTACGCGAAGGCTCTTCTATCGGCGGCCAGCGCGGCTCAAGGGCAGCCGCGCGCCGGGCACTTCCCCCAGCCTCAGCTTCCGGACTTCGCGAAGTGGGGGAAGATCGAGCGCGTCTCGATGAGGGGAGTCCGCCGCAAGACAGCTCAACACCTGGCTGAGTCGTGGAACACCATTCCGCACGTGACCCAGCATGACCGTGCCGACATCACCGAACTGGAGCAACTGCGCGCCCGCTTCGCTCCCAAGGCGGAAGAGGCCGGTGGCAAGATGACTGTCACCGCGATCGCGCTCAAGGTCTGCGCCGCGGCTCTAAAGGTTTTTCCGCAATTCAACGCAAGCATCGACATCGAGAAAGAGGAAATTGTCTACAAGCAGTACATCAGCATCGGAGTGGCGGCCGATACCGACCGCGGCCTGCTGGTTCCGGTGATTCGAGATGTCGACAAGAAGAATATCGTCGAGCTCGCGGTCGAGTTGTCGCAGCTGTCGAAAAAGGCACGTGAAAAAAAGCTGACGCCCGCGGAGATGGAAGGCGGAACCTTTACCATCACCAATCTTGGTGGCATTGGCGGAATCGGCTTTACACCCATCGTGAATCATCCGGAAGTGGCCATCCTTGGCCTGTCGCGTTCGCGCGTGGAACCGGAGTGGATTCACGACAAGTTCGAGCCGCGCCTGATTTTGCCCCTTTCGCTTTCCTACGATCATCGCCTGATCGACGGTGCCGACGCGGCCCGTTTTCTGCGCTGGATCGCGGAAGCGTTTGAGCAACCATTCTTGCTGTCGGTACAGGGATAAGAAACTCTTCAAGGTTTCAAGGTTTCAAGGTTTCAACGTTTCAGAGTCTGGCGCGCAGGTAACATCTTTTTCATTTTTCATCCTGAGCGAAGCGAAGGACCCATGCATTCAGCCGATATCGTAGCCGTCCTCATTTTTCTGAAATCTCGAACGCACTCATGAACGAATCGCAGTCCTTAAACATAGCCGTCGTCGGCGCCGGCCCCGGAGGATACGCTGCGGCGTTTCTTGCCGCCGATCTCGGGTTGGCCGTCACTCTCATCGATCCGGAGGTAAATCCCGGCGGCGTCTGCCTGTACCGCGGCTGCATTCCGTCGAAAGCCCTGCTGCACGTAGCCAAGCTGCTGGAAGAATCGCAGCAGGCCAAGAATTGGGGGATCGAGTTCGCCGCCCCGAAAATCGATCTGGCGCGCCTGCGGTCATGGAAAGACGGAGTGGTCCAGAAGCTGACTGGAGGCCTGGGCCTGCTCTCCAAGCAACGTAAAGTGCATTACGTACAAGGCCACGCGGCGTTCGAGAACTCGACCACGCTGCGCGTGACCAAACCCGATGGCTCTGCCGAGACGCTCACGTTCGACCGCATCATTCTCGCTACCGGTTCCCGCCCGGCCATTGTTCCGACCTTAAAACTCGAAACGCCGCGCATGATGGACTCCACCGGCGGCTTGAAGCTTGAAGACATTCCTGGCACGCTGCTGGTCGTGGGCGGAGGTTACATCGGCCTGGAACTGGGCTCGGTGTACGCTGCTCTCGGCACGCGCGTCACCGTTGTTGAAATGCTGCCCGGCCTGTTACCCGGCGCGGATCGCGATCTGGTTCTCCCCCTGCACAAGCGCCTGGAAAAAATGTTAGACGGGATCCTGCTGAACACTACCGTGGCTGCGGTCAAGGACGAGGGCAACGGAATCCGCGCCACGTTTGAAGGGCCGGGAGTCAAAGAACGCGAAAAGGTGTTCGATCGCTTGCTCGTATCCGTCGGGCGCAAACCAAATTCCGAGATTTCGGGCTTGGACAAAACCCGCGTGCAAGTCGGCCAGCGCGGCTTCATCCAGGTCAACACGCAGCTCGAAACCGATGATCCTTACATTTACGCCATCGGCGACGTAGTCGGCGAGCCTATGCTGGCCCACAAGGCAATGCACGAAGGCCGGGTCGCGGTCGAAGCCATTGCCGGACACAGAGTCGCTTTCGAACCGAATGCCATTCCGGCGGTCGTGTTCACCGACCCGGAAGTGGCGTGGTGCGGACTCACCGAAACCCAGGCACAAAAGGATCATCGCGAAATCAAGGTAGCCAAGTTCCCCTGGGCTGCCTCTGGACGCGCCATCACCCTGGATCGTCCCGAGGGCTTGACCAAGATTCTGTTCGATCCGCAAACCGAGCGTGTGTTGGGCGTCGGCATCGTCGGACCAGGCGCTGGCGAAATGATCGCCGAAGGTGTGCTGGCCATCGAGATGGCCGCACTCGCCCGCGACGTGGCTCTCACCATTCACCCGCATCCGACACTTTCGGAAACAATAATGGAATCCGCGGAAGTTTTCTTCGGCACCAGCACTGACATCTACCGCCCCAAGCGGGGATGACGCAGGCAAGCGGATTTCAGCGAGGAGTTGGCGCTTTCTTTTCGATAGAATGATTCCTCACTCTTTTGACTCGCGCGCCTCCACGCGTGGGCCCGCGAATAGTCCGGTGGGAGAAGATCATGCCTTCCCTTCCTAAAACCGTGTTCATCTTCGCAATTTGTCTCGCGCTCTGTTCTCCCGTGCTGGCTGAGACGTCTCTCGCCCCGGCCCTGCAATCCTCGTCCACGCCCGCCAACCCTACGAATCCTCCGGCCGATCCCCTGAACCGCACGACCCCGGCCGGCACGGTGCTCGGATTCCTGCAGGCGGCACAGCGCGGGGATAACAGCATTGCCGCGCAATACCTGCAAATGAGCAATGCCCGCCGCCAGGCTGAAGGCGAACCCCTGGTTGTCAAGCTGAAGTACGTGATGGACAACGCCTTCGCCGGCAGCCTCAAGAACGTCAGCGCGCAGCCGGACGGAACTGCCCAGGAAGGCGTTCCGCTGGGCCGCCAGAAGTTGGGCAGCATGGCGTCTGGTGATGAGGAAGTCGATCTCGATCTGGTGCGCGTCGCCGACCCCAGCGCGGGCAGGATCTGGCTGATTTCTTCCGACACTCTGGCAAAGGTTCCGGAACTGTACGAACAGGTCGAAGCCCGGCAGGTCGAGCACAAGCTGCCTGACATCCTGGTCAAGCATCAACTTGCCGGGATGCCTTTGTGGCAATGGCTGGCGCTGCTGCTGGCGATGCCGATTGCCGCAGCGGCCGGCTGGATTGTGCTGGTCGTGCTCGAGATCCCGGTGCGATGGTGGGCGCGCAGACGGGGCGACGCCGCGGTCGCGAACTGGCGCTCGGTTTCCGCCCCAGCCTGGCTCCTGACGGGGACGCTGGCCCATCAGGTCATGGCCGTCAACCTGCGCATGCCGCTGCTGCCACGTCATTACTACTTTCAGGCCACCTCCGTCGCGCTCATAGTCAGCGCCACGTGGATCGCCTGGCGGGTGATTCGGTGGTCGTTGCGGCGCGTGCGTGATCGCGCCCTGGCCTACGGACACGCTGGTACCGGCTCGCTCATGCTACTCGGCGAGCGCATCATCAAGGCCTCCGTTTTCGTAGCCGGTGCGCTTGCGGTCCTGGGCAGCCTGGGCTTCAACATGAGCACGGCGCTGGCTGGCCTTGGCATTGGCGGCCTGGCCATCGGCTTCGGCGCGCAAAAGACCATCGAGAATCTCTTTGGCGGAGTTTCTGTTCTTGGCGATGAGGTGATGCGGGTCGGCGACGTCTGCCGCTTCGGCGACCGCACGGGTACCGTCGAGGATATCGGCCTGCGCTCCACGCGCATCCGCACCGAAGAGCGAACGCTGGTTGCCATTCCCAACGGCACTGTGGCGACGATTAACGTGGAGAATTTCAGCCGCCGCGAGAAAATCCTGTTCAAGACGAATCTTGGGCTGCGCGCGGAAAGCAAGTCAGATCACGTCCGCTATGTGCTGGCAGAAATTCGCCGCCTGCTGTACAGCCATCCTCGAATTGAGAGCAAGAGTGTGCGCGTCCGGCTCACCGACATTGCAGGCACCTCGCTGAACCTGGAGGTCTTTTCTTACATCTTGACCCGCGATTTCAACGAATACGCCGCCGTTCGCGAGGACTTGCTGCTGCGCGTACTTGACATCATGGAAGACTCCGGGAGTGGTCTGGCCTTTCCATCACAGACGTTATACGTGGCCCGCGATCCCGGGATCGAGAAAGAAAAGGCCGAGAATGCTGTCCAGAAGGTTGCCGAGTTGCGCGACGGAAAGCGGCTGCCATTTCCTGATTTCCATGAGCAGGAGATCTCATCTTTCAAGGGATCGATCGAGTATCCGTCGTCAGAATCCGCAGTGCGTAGGCCGCCGAGCGATGACAAATCACACTAGCCGCGCGGCTTCCAGTTCCGCATTGCTCTGGCGATCACGAGGTGTGTAGGAAAATAGACGAAAAGCGGGACCAGAATCAAATAGCCCAGCAGATACACCCATCCCGGCAGGGCATGCTGTTCGTGGAAAAACGGCCCGCGCGCCCAATTCACGTCCAGGTCAGGCCGCCAGAAATAGTTGATCGGCACCACGACCCACGCCGTCAAAGTTTGCAGCTTCCATCCGCGGCGGTCGTAGCCTAGCCGCCAGATCGCCCACATCAGCAGAGGCGGAGTGGACACGTGAAACAGACTCAACAGGCGGAGGAACAGCGGCAGCCCTGGATCAAACATGTATTCAGTGCCGCCGATAAGGTGGTGACCGCTTACCAGTGCGCCCGCGAGATCGATCGTGTACAACGTTTGAAATAACAGAAGCCCGCAGGCGACCCACGAGAAGATCAGTTCGCTCTCCAACCACAAACCAATTCCGACCAGCACGTTTCCGATATCACAGAAGAACAGAAAATTCTGCGGGCCGTACTGCCGCCAATACACGGGAGCCCACACCATGAGCCAGGCGGTCCAGGCGATCTTGAGCCAGAGCGGCACGCGCATGCAGGGCCTATTCTAAGCGACGCTGGAAGGTGCCCGGGCGCGCCCCCTCGCACCCTAAGAATCAACATAACCTGAATTACCTGCGTAACTTGCTGGCCCTTCTAGGTGTTACCTACGATGGAATTGGTATGGCTTACCAAGCTCTTCTCTTCTGCCCCGAGGACAAAACAGCTCGCACGGTGACGCAGGTCCTGAGCGAACTGGAGTTCAACGTGGAGCCCTGCACGGAGCCCTTCGCCGCCGTTAAGAAGTTGATGAGCCAACATTTCGACGCTGTTGTGGTGGACTGCGATAACGAGCAGAACGCCACCTTGTTGTTCAAAAGCGCGCGCAATTCGACGTCAAACCAGGCATCGCTTGCCGTAGCCATAGTGGAAGGCCAGGCCGGGGTGGCAAAAGCATTTCGTATCGGTGCCAACCTCGTCCTGACCAAACCCATCAATGTCGAACAATCCAAGGGGACCCTGCGAGTGGCGCGGGGATTGCTCCGCAAAGGCGAGTCGCCCAAACCGCCGGCAGCCACCACGCCCGTACCGACCGCCGCGGCTGTTCCCGCTGCGCCACCGGTGCCGAAACCGGCTCCGACGATGACCGCCGCTGTGACTCCGCCAACCGCCGCAGCTCCCGCCCGGCCCGTAACTCCGAAGCCGGTTGCTCCCGTGAAGCCGCAAGCGCCTGCCGCACCGGTCACGGTGTCGACTCCGCGTCCAATGCCTGCGCCGGTGGCAAAACCCACAGCGAACGTAGCTCCCGTCCGCGCGGCCGTCGCAACCGCAAAGACGGCACCCGAGGTGCAAAGCGAGATTGCAGCCAGCAAGACCGTGAAATCACCGGTGGTGCCCGCTGCTGCCGCCCCTGCGGCTCAGACAGCCCCGGCCGCAGTTCCTTCTGTTACGGCCGCGGCTCCCGTCGCACCCAACAAGCCCATCATCCCACCTGCGGCGGCGAAATTGCCAGAGGCGACTCTATCGGCACCCCCTTCACGACCAGTATTCTTGGGCGCCCCTGAAGGTCCGGTCCCCGCTTTCGGAAGCGGAGCCGCGAGCGCTCCAGCCCCGGCTCGGGAAGTTCCGCCTTCGCAGGCTGTGCCAACAGCGCAGACTGTTCAAGAGCCAAGATCTGCGCCAGCGCCAGCATCAGGCACGCCCCACGCCGCCGAGGAACTTCTCGAAAAGCCGGTCGAGGCAACTCGTGAAAAAGCTATCGTTTCGGCGCCCCTGAAAACCGAAACCGCGCCTTCATTTACGTTTGGCGGAGCCAACGTCGCCGAAGAATCAAGTGGAGCACGCAAGAAAATCATGCTCGGCGCTGCGGTCTTGCTGCTCGCTGTCGTCGGCTACTTCGCGTGGAACCACTTTCAATCGCTCATGAAGCGTGCCAACCCGACTGCCGCGCCAGCCGCGGTGAACAGCGCACCGCAGCCGAGCATGGCTGCGGCTCCTGCGCCCGAGAAGCCGTCCAGTCCGTCTCTGACGACATCTCAACCGCAAGTGCCACCCGCCGCGCAGAACGCCCAGTCGGAGCCGGCATCCCAAAACAACGAACCTGCTACAGAGGGTTCTCCAAGCACGCAACCGCTTCCGAGCAAACCGGCACCTTCAGTTCCGGCCGCAAGCAAACCCACCGCAGCCGCGAAGCCAGCCGTGGAGCCCCTGATTGTAAAGGGCGGCTCCGCTCCGGTGTTTGATCAAGCTCCGCCCGCTTCCGATAGCTCGGCGCCGAGTGTAGCCGAAATCCCAACCACAGGCTCCGACGGTGCACTCTCAAACCTCGTTTCAGGAAATGGAACAGGGCCCCAACCGGTCCTGCAGACGATCAACATTTCACAGGGCGTGTCGCAGGGCCTGCTCCTCAAGAAGGTGCAGCCGATGTATCCGAGAAGTGCCTTGGCCATGCGCATCGAAGGCAATGTCGAGTTGGTGGCGACCGTCTCCAAGACAGGGGCAATCACGAGTGTAAAGGTGATCAAGGGAGAGCAGCAGCTGAGCCGGGCCGCAGTTGATGCCGTCAAACAATGGAAGTACAAACCTTACCTGCTAAACGGCGATCCGGTCGAGATTCAGACGCAAGTAACCGTCGTCTTCAAGCTGCCTCAGTAGTTAGACGAATTACAAACAGGGCATGCCATCGAATTTCGCATGCCCTGTTTGCCTTTTGGACTTCCACCGACCGGCACAGTACCTAGCCTAGAACGATATCGGCTCGCCGGTATCGGACTTCAGGAACAAACGTCCCTCCGACCGGATCCGCCCGAAGTTGAACATCTGGCTGATGGAATTCGCAATTCCATCAAACGAACCGTTGCCAATTCTTTGCCCGTTCAGCCAGTTGTCTTCGATGAACCGCATGATCGAAGCCTGGTCGGTGACGGTATGATCGACAAAGTTCTGCCTGGCCCAGGGCGAAATCACCAGCAGAGGCAGCCGGGGGCCATACCCGCAACGGCCCAGTGCATGGGGGTTGGCTGGATTCAAGCCCGGCAGCGAATTGGCTGCCGTTCCACAAGCGCCAGGTCCGGTCAGGGCATCTTGTGGTCCGGTTGACGTGTTCACAATCGGGCCCATCTGGTGGTCGTACCATCCGTCGGAATCGTCGTACACAATCACCACAGCCGTGCTTTTCCACGATGGCAGAGCCTCGAGGAAGTTGATGGTTTGGACCAGGAACGTCTGTTCGTCCAACGGATCCGAGTAACCCGCATGTCCGTCCTGATAGGCCGCCGCTTTCAGGAAGCTCACGCCTGGGAGGTTCCCGAGCGCAGCGGCAGCGTAGAAGTCCTGCAGATCGTACTGATGATTCGCTGGCCCGGCATTGCCGATCTCGGCCAGAGATGCTGGGCGCGTGTGGGCCAGATTCGCCGTCGACGCATAGTAGTTGAAGAACGAGTGGTGAGGGATGTAGTCGCTGGTAGCAACGCCGTCCACGGTATTGACCGAACTGCGCGCGCAGCCGGTAGTGCGGTTGGCATTGACTGTCGAGAGGTTGAAACCGCCCATGAACGATCCCCAGGTAACGCCCGCCGAGTTCAACAGATCACCAATGTTCTTGCTGCCCATGGTCACCTGGTTCCGCGTGGGATTGGAACAGGCATCGCCCAGGGGATCAGCGTCGCTGATCAGGGTCAATGAGCCATCGCTACCGCCGTTTACCTCGAATGCGGTACCGTTCTTAATCGCCGCAATCCCATTGGTCTGGCCTGAAGTAAGGTTGATGACGCCCGGCGTCGAGGGGCCAAACGTCGTGCCATAAGAATTGTCACTCATGGCGAAGTTCTGGGCATAGTTCCACAATGCGGTCACGGTGTTACCGTCATAGTAGCCCATCACGATGCTGCTGCCGCCCGAACCGGTAGAGAGGGGGAACAGGTCCATCAGTCCAGCGTCAAATGCCTGTTGCTCGGCCAAATAGTTATGATCCTGGTCGGAGGTCACTGCCTGCGAACGGTCGAGCCGGAAGGGATTCGAGGCCCCGGCACCGTTGGCGGGATTCAGGTTCGGATTGAAGTTCAGCAGCGCGTTGCTCAGGCCATCCACGGTGGGCGTGCCGGGAGCGGCAGTGAAAGAGGGCTCACCTGGAGGGTTGGTGGCAACCGGGTAGGTTCCAAAATAATGGTCGAAGGAAACGTTTTCCTGGAAAATAACAACCAGATGTTTGATGGGCGTAGCAGTTGGGGCAGCCGCAGCCGTGTCCATCTGAACCGGTTTGGAAGCGGCAAATGCAGGAATGACGCTTGGTCCCAGGGCGGTGACCAATGCCAGCAGCATGGCCATCGCTCTTCTGGGGGCTTCTGATTTCGGCTTCTTCATCGTAGTCCTCCCGTCCCGCGGCTTGCCAGCGCCCCACACAACGACCCCACCTGATGCCGCCACGCACTGCGCCTGAGCCGGGGATGGCAATGACCATAGCCCTCGAATGTTTCGCGTCGGTTGCACCACGGTTAAACGAAAGTAAAATGGCAATTACGATTTCCGAAAAGATGGCGTCAAAAGGCGATGGCTTGCGGGATCGCCTCGCATGCCATCGTTATTGTCGGGGGCGAGAGGAGAGTTTTACCGGCCGGTTCTGCGCATGGCGATTGGTGTCACTGCGGCTGTAGCACTTCGTCCACCACCACCTTGCCGCCCTTGTCGGCGGTGACGACTTTGCGCACTGGCGCGTAGCCGGTGAGGGTGATATCGATGACGTAGTTGCCGGGATCGAGCGCGACATCCAGTGGAGAATTTTTCTCTACAAGGTGCTGGTTGATCGCGACCTGCGCGCCCTTCGGCTGGGTATGGATGCTGACCGTTGCCTGCCCCGGCTGGGCGCCTTTGCCTCCAAACAGCTTCGACATTTTGCCCACGGTGCGTATGTTGTCGGCATTGCCTAGCGCACGCAGCGACGGAGCGAAATTGGAGGTCTGGCCCAGCGCGAACTGGCCGTTCATGGTCTCGTCGATGTAGCCCATCTTGCGCACCAGGACTACGTGCTGACCCTTGTCCACGCTGACCTGCGCCGGGGTTTTCGTGCCTGTGTCCCGGCCGTCCACGTAGACGCTGGCGCCGGCCGGATCGCTGGTGACCACCAGCGTGGCCATCAGCTGCGACAAGTGAGCTACTACGGTCGCGCGGTTCCCGGAGGTCACGTTCACCGTGCGCGTGTCGCTGGAATAGCCGGCCTTACTGACCGTGATCGTGTGCTGTCCCGGCTGCACATAGGTAAGAGCGAAGGGCGTCACGTAGCTCACATCGGTTCGCCCGTCCACCTGCACCTGGGCCCCCTGGGGGGTGGAATCCACCGCCATCTGCCCGGGGATGATCACCGGCGCCGGCGGAGCTGACTTCTTCTTCCCGTTTTTCGCTTTGGCGGCCGCCGCGGATCGAATCGCGGGGCGCTCGGGCTCAACACTGTCCTCCGTCCGGGCAGGAGGCGGGGTGATCTTCTTCGCCGACTCTTTGGGTGCGGGCTTGTCCTCCGTGGGTTCAGCGGGAGTTTCCGCTGCAGCGCCGGGTCTAGCTGCGGTCGGCTCGTCGTCGCTGTTCTGCTGATGAATGTAGACCGTGACTCCGATTCCGATGGCCAGAATCAGCACTCCCGCGCCTCCCAGCGCGTAAAGCATCAGTTTGTGGGGCACGCTCTTGATCTCTCGGATCGCCTTCTCGGCCACTTCGCGCGCCTGCACCCTGGGTTTCTCGTCGTGTTTCACGATGCCGGAAAAAACTGTCGGCGCCTGCGGTGTAGCGGACTCCGCCTGAAACACCGGCGGTGGCGGTGGAGGGGGAACGTACGCTTCTTTGAGCGGCGGCAGTTCGGAGATGTCTGAGAAACTGGCGCCGGAACTTGCGGTCGTCGCGCCCTCGGCCATCATCGGGTCGACCGCAATCTTCGGACTTTTGTCGGCCTGGGGCGCGAACGTCTCGATCTGCGGCTCATCTACGACCGCGGAAGACATCTGCGCCGCAGGCTGTTCCGCCGCTGCAATCGTCGCTTTCACCGCGACCGAAATAAATTTGTCGGACAAGTCGATTTCGGGAATGTCGGAAGAATACGAAGGCATGTCGGCGCTGCCGGCGCCCGCCGCTGCCGCAGCCGCTTTCGGGGCAGCCAGGCTGGACGCGGGTGGCGCAGAATTGCTCCGCGCGCTGGCCAATGAACTTCCCTCCCGTTTCTTTTCTGCGGCGCCTGCAGATTCCGCTGGCGTCGGAGAAGCAGGCATCGCCAACGATGACTTCGTTTCGGTGGAACGTGAGGTGGGGCTGGCCGGACCGGAAGGCCGTGCCAGTCCGGACTGAGGCGAAGCGGCCGGGGGTGACGGCGGCTTGGCGATCGGGGACGGCGCTGGCGCCGGCGGTTTCACAGCGGGCTTTGCCGCAGAAGTCAAAAATTTCGATTGCGCCGCTGCTTTCGCAGCGCCCGCCGCCATCGTTCCTTTGGCTGGTTCGGGCTTTTTCGCCGCCAGGGTCTTTGACTCTTTGCATTTCTCGAGATCGTCGAGCAACGCCCTGCCGGTCGCGTAGCGCTCGGCCGGATCCTTCGACAGCGTTTTCATGATGAGATCGCTGAGCAGAGGATGCACCTTCGGGCTCACGTGCACGGGCGGGACCGGGTTGCTTTCCAGGATGCTTTGCCGCAGATTCTCCGCGTCTGGGCGATCAAACGCCTTCCGCTCCGTCACCATCTCGTAGAACATCGCTCCCAGGCTGAACAGATTGGAGCGAATGTCCATGGGCTGGCCTTTGATTTGCTCCGGTGACATATAGTGCAGAATGCTGGGAAGCCCCTCCGGCAGGTACTGCACAAAGTTGCCCACACTCGACATGCCGAAACTGAGAATCTTGACCGTGCCGTCCCAGCCACACATCACCTTAGCCGGTTCCAGGCTGTAATGAATAATGTTGTGCGAGGCGGCGTGATCCAGACCGCTGCACAATTGGCGCCCGATATCGAGCAGATCCCAGATGGAGAACCCTTCTTTACGCGCCAGCATGGTGGCAATGCTGTTTCCCTGCACGTATTCCATGGCCGCGAAGAATTGACCTTCGATTTCTCCGGCGCCAATCACGGGCGTGATGTTGGGGCTGCTCAGAACCTTGGTTTCTTCCGCTTCTGCCAGAAGCGCTTTCTCCAGCGCAACTGCGCCATCTCCGAAGGCGCCCAACTGAATCGCCTTCAAGGCAACGGTTTGCCCGCTTTCCGGGTCCGTTGCTTTGTAGACGGTTCCGGTCAGCGATTTCGCCAGTTCACTCAATATCTCGAAGGGGCCGATTTTCATTGACATTGCTCTATTGACTCCATTGCACCGCGAGCCGCTCGCGCCAACGCGAACGAGGCTCCGCCAGCGGAGACCCCGGGGGATAGGGTACCCGTAGAATATCGCTGTGTTTGCCGAGGTTCGAGTTACCAAGGTAAGCGGAAACCACAAGTCGCTCTCCTCTGCGGGGCCAGTACGGCCGCCGTAGCTATTGAGCCTTCCGTGCTCGTAACTTTGAGCTCCTGACGGCAGTTGTACCTGTTGCTGGATTACTGGCGTGACATTTGTCATCTGAGCCGGATGACGATCTCCACTGGCAAGCCAGCCGCATTCGCGAGACCATGCCGTGGACGCTGGCAGAGAAGAGGCTGGTTGATCGCGCCGAGACTCAAAACCCGTGCGGTTGCCGAGGGCGCGGTTCGTCATCTATGCTGGGTGGGCCGGGGCGCGCCCATCTCCCGCGTCCGGCCCCTGCGCTTTCCCGGAGTTCTTCTATGACTCTGACCCGGTTCGTCACCAAGAACGCTTTCCGCAACAAGCGGCGCAGCACTCTGACCGTACTGAGCATCGCCGTCTCCCTGCTTCTGCTGACGTTCATGATGGCTCTATGGCACGCATTCGAGCTGAACGACGGCAGCGCCGAGTCCGCGCAAAGGCTGGTGGTACGGCACCGGGTGTCGCTCACCTTCACGCTGCCCGGCTTCTATCGTGAAAAGATCCGGGCCATTCCGGGGGTGGTGGCGGTGGTGCCGGTGTCGTGGTTTCAAGGAGTCTACAAAGACCAAAAGCCGGAAAATTTCTTCCCGCGTTTCGGAACCGACCCGGAGGAATTCTTCAAGGTATTTCGCGACATGGAAATGCCCGAAGATCAAATCAAGGCGTGGCAGCGCGACCGGCAGGGGGTGATCGTCGACGATACCCTCGCGAAGAAATACGGCTGGAAACTCGGGGACCGGATCTTTATTCAGGGAGACATTTATCCGGTCAACCTCGAACTGAACGTCCGCGGCATTTTTCACTCGACTCCAGATAATAAGTCGGCATACTTCAACGCCAAGTACGTGGAAGAAGCCGTACCGTTTTTCAAGGGGCGGGCCGGTACCTTCAGCATTTTGGCGGCGAGTCCGGCCGACGTAAGCAAGGTTGCCAGTGCCATTGACGACATGTTCCGCAACTCGCCCCAACCCACGAAAGCGGAAAGCGAAAAGGCGTTCGGGCTGGAATTCGTAGCCATGTTGGGCAACGTGAAAGCGTTCATCCTGTACATCTGCTCTGCGGTAGTGTTCGCGACACTCCTGGTTTCTGCCAACACCATCGCGATGTCGATTCGCGAACGAACTCGGGAAGTAGCTGTTCTCAAGACGCTGGGCTTTACCAGGCGGGGTGTGCTTGGTCTGTTTGTGAGCGAAGCGGTGGCCCTGGCTCTGGTCGGAGGATTGCTCGGCGCGAGCATGGGAGGGTTGATGATCTTCGGCTTTGGGCAAATGTTGCAGGTCACATTCTTTCCATTGCGAATGACCCCGGAAATCTGGGGGCTCGCGCTTCTGACTTCGGGACTTGTGGGACTGCTGAGCGCCGCGTTGCCTTCTTACCATGCGTCGCAAGTCAACATCGTGGATGGACTCCGCCACATCGGGTGATGGTATGACGATGGGAAGTTTTATCGTGCGCAACACGTTCCGCAACAAGCGGCGCAGCCTCCTCACCATGATCAGCATCAGCTTCTCGCTGCTGCTGCTGACACTCATGATCTGCATCTGGCGCGCGTTTTATGTGGATCAGGTCGCGCCGGAAGCGTCGCGCCGCCTGATCATTCGCGACCGAGTCTCGCTGGCGTTTTTTCTGCCAGCGTACTACCGCGACAAGATTCGCGGCGTGCAGGGTGTAACCGCGATTGCTCCCATGACCTGGTTCGGCGGGCGCTACATCGACGACCGTCCGGAGCATTTCTTCGCGCAGCTGGCTACCGATCCGGACGAATATTTGAAAGTAGCGTCGGACAAGATCGTTCCTGCGGATCAGATGAAGGACTGGCAACGCGACCGCGCTGGAGCGCTGGTCGACGTTACCCTGGCTAACAAGTATGGATGGAAGGTGGGCGACAAGATTGCCCTGCAGGGAACCATTTTCTCGGTCAACCCTCAGTTAACGATTCGCGCTATCTACCACCGCGATCCGCCCCAGAATGCGCTGTATTTCCACACGAAATATCTCGAAGAGGCGGTGCCCTGGTTCAAAGGTCAGGCGGGCTGGTATAGCGCGCAGATCGACTCCGCGGAAAACGTCGGGCGCGCCTCCAAAGAAATCGACGACATGTTCCGCAACTCCCCTTTGCAGACGAAGACCGAGAGTGAGAAGGCGTTTCAACTCGGCTTCGTAGCTTCGCTGGGCAATGTGAAAGCATTCATACTCGGAATCTGTGGCGCTGTCGTCTTTGCCATCATGCTGGTTTCGGCTAACACCATGGCTATGTCGGTGCGCAGTCGGATTCGCGAAGTTGCCGTGCTCAAGACGCTCGGCTTCACCCGCCAGCGCGTGCTCTCGGTTTTTGTGAGTGAAGCCATCGCCTTATCCGTCGCGGGCGGACTACTGGGAGTCCTGGTGGCGATTCCGGTCATCACGGCGATGACGCATCGTTTTATCGGCCTTGGCATCCCGCTCGACATGAAGGTCAAACTGCCCACTGCGGGGCTGGCCCTGCTGTCGGCTGTCATCTTGGGAGTGGTAAGCGGATACGTGCCCGCGTACCGCGCGTCACGGATGAATATCGTGGACGCGCTTCGTCACGTCGGCTGATTTACTGCCAGGCAACTGGGCTGTGTATGCCCGGGTCCGAGAGGATGATGCTCAGGGAATTCGAAAGAGTGCGCTATGGCGATACCGATCAAATATAACGTTCGCAACTTAAGGCTCCGCAAAGGCCTCACCGTCATGACCGCGCTCGGAATTGCCCTGACGGTGACCACTGCGATCTTCTTGATGGCGCTCATTGCGGGACTCAACCGCGCCTTCGTCAGCAGCGGCAGCAAACTCAATGTGCTGGTGCTGCGCAAGGGATCGGAATCGGAATTGACTGGCGGGTTCGATGCGTCTCTTTTTCCCACGCTGAAAACTCTTCCTGGCATCGCCAAAGACAGCCACGGCGAACCGATGGCTTCTGGCGAATGGAACGTAGTGATCGTACTGCCGCGCAAAGATGGCACGGGAGAGGTCAACGTCACGGTTCGGGGCATGATGCCCGATGGTCTGGAGATGCGCCAGTTGCCCGGTCCGGAGAACAAACCCAGTGTAAAACTTGTGGAAGGGCGATGGTTCAGCCCGGGTCAGCGCGAAGTCGTAGTCAGCAAATCCATTCGCGATCGCTTCTCGCATGCCAACATCGACGACACCCTGGAGTTTGGCAAAGGATCCTGGAAGGTGGTGGGAATCTTTGATGCCGGAGGCTCCGCTTACGAGTCGGAAGTTTGGGGAGACGTGAATCAGATGTCATCGGATTTTGATCGCCAGGGAGGGTTCTCGTCGGCCTATGTGCGCGCGACGGATCCCATCGCCGCAGAGGCGCTGACCCAGCGTGTCAGCGACGACCAGCGGCTCAAACTTGATGGTGTTCTGGAAACGGATTATTACGCGAAGCAGACCAGTTCTGGAACACCGATCAAGGTCATTGGATTCGTGGTGGCCATCATCATGGCGATCGGATCGATCTTCGCCGCGATGAACACGATGTACGCCGCCGTGGCCTACCGCGGGCGCGAAATCGCTACGCTACGCGTCATCGGCTTCTCCCGGCCGGCCATCTTGACATCGTTTGTGCTGGAATCGCAGTTGCTCGCTCTATTGGGGGCAATCGTCGGAATCGTGCTCATGCTGCCGTTTAATGGGATGCAGACCGGCACGTCGAATCCCGTGACCTTCGCCGAAGTCGTGTTCGCGCTGCGGATCACATGGCAGGTTGCCCTGTACGCTGTCGCGTTTGCGCTGATGATGGGCCTGGTGGGCGGTCTGGCGCCGGCCTGGCACGCCGCGCGGCAGAATATTTTGAGCGCGCTCCGGGGTTAGCTGGCACGAAACAAATCGGCTGGATGGATCGTAGTCCCCTTTATGGCGATAGATACCAAACACGAAGATTTGCAAAGCCTGCGCATCGACCGCTCGCAGCGCGGTGACAGCGGCGGAGAACCGCCCGCATGGGCCCGCCGCTATATTCTGGGCGGCATCGCGCTCGTCGTGCTGCTCGGTCTGTCCGCTCTGGCTTACCGGGCGTTCTCGTCAGACACCCCCGAAGTCGAAGTGGTGCGGGCCGCCGTCCAGACCAGCAGCACCGGCGCCGGCGCAACCGTACTCTCTGCCACCGGCTACATCGTGGCCCATCACACCATCAACGTGAACTCAAAGGTCACCGGACGCCTCGCCTGGATCGGTGTCGAGAAGGGTGACAAAGTCAAAGAAGGCCAGGTGCTGGTCCGTCTCGAAGACCAGGAATTCCGCGCCTCGTACGAGCAGGCCAAAGGCGCCCTGGCGAATGCCCGCGCGTATCTCGACGAGTTGCAGCACGGATCGCGCCCCGAGGAAATTCAGCAGGCACAGCACAATCTCGATGAAGCCCGCGCCACCCTGGCCAATGACAAGCTGACGCTCGATCGCGTCAAGGAACTGGCCGCCGGCGGCGTCGTTTCCAGGCAGCAACTCGACGACGCGACCGCCAAGTTCGAAGCCGATCAGCAGCGCGTCAACTCTCTTCAGAGAGCATTCGAACTGGCGAAAATTGGCCCCCGCCCGGAAGAAATCGCCCGCGCCCAGGGCGCTCTGGCGCAGGCCCAGGGCCAGCTTGACTATGCCAAGTCGCAGCTCGACGCTACGGTCATCCGCGCACCCGTAACCGGAACCATTCTCGACCGTACCGCGGAAAAGGGCGAATTGATCACGGCGCAGTTCGCCAGCGCAGCAGCCGGCGGCCCGCAGGGATCGGTGGTGTCGCTCGCGGACTTGAACGACTTGCAGGTGGAACTCGACATTGCCCAAGCCGACTTCGCCCGCCTTGGTCCTGCTCAGAAAGCCAGTGTGACCACCGACGCCTATCCCGACAAAGCCTACGACGGTGTCATCGCGCAGATTTCCCCTGAGGCCAACCGGCAAAAGGCCACCGTGCAGGTCAAAGTGCAAGTGCTGAATCCCGACAAATATCCGGACGTTCAGCTTCGTCCGGAAGAAAATGCAACAGTCAAATTCCTGGCCAACGACACGCCGAAAACGTCGCAGGGACCATCCGGAGTGTTCGTGCCCTCCACCGCGATTCGCGATCGCGGCGGCAAGCAGATCGTGCTGATCGCATTTGGTGGAAAGGCAGTAGCTCGCGAGATTCGCCTGCAGAGCCAACGCAGCGACGGAGCGCTGGTCGACGGCCTGGTGGGCGGGGAGAACGTCATCACCGCCGCGCCCGCGACTTTGAAGGATGGAGATAAAATCAAAATTAAGGGGCAATCATGAGTACAGTTGCACAAACCAACGTGGCCGCAGGCACCAAAGTGGTGCAGGTGCGCGGAGTCAGCAAGATTTTCAAGCGGGACGCATTTGAAGTGAAGGCCCTTGACGATGTCTCGATCGACATCGCCAAAGGCGAGTTTCTGGCCCTCATGGGCCCGTCAGGATCCGGCAAAACCACGCTCCTGAACATGATCGCCGCCATCGACCGCCCCAGTTCCGGGGAACTGCTGGTGCAAGGACAGGACATTTTCCGCTTCAACGACGCCCAGATCGCGCGCTGGCGCAACGAGCACATTGGCTACGTCTTTCAGACGTTCAACCTGATCCCCGTGCTCACTGCCTTCGAAAACGTTGAGTTGCCCCTGCTGCTGACGCGACTCACCGCGCAACAGCGTCGTGACCATGTTTTGACAGCATTGAAGCTGGTGAGGCTGGAAGATCGCAAAGATCATCTTCCCAAGCAGCTGTCGGGCGGTCAGGAACAGCGTGTCGCCATCGCTCGCGCCATCGTCAGCGATCCTACCCTGTTGCTGGCGGACGAGCCGACGGGCGACTTGGACAGCCATTCTGCCACGGAAGTATTGGAGATTCTGCGGCGGCTGAACCAGGACTTCCAAAAAACGATCGTCATGGTGACGCATGACCCTCACGCCGCGTCCTACGCACACCTGACGCGTCACCTGGAAAAAGGGATGCTGCTGCCACCGGCGTGATCGAGTGTGTGATGGCACGGCCCCAGCGACCGTGCCGTCACTCTCGAAGCCTGCGATCAGCAGCGCAGTTCGCCAGCACCGTTCGCAACCTGCAATTCCGGGTTGCTTTCGGCCACCCAGAGCCAAGCCCGTCTGCCGTTGCCTGACAGTACTGCCTGCGCTTCGCCATAATCCACCAAGCGGTTGAGGACAGTCGTGACCGAAGCCATCGGGTCTTTATGACGGGCCAGCAGCGCCGGCATTCTTTGCTGGAAATAGTCACAGATGTCGCGGGCACTCATAGCACGGCCCGCCTCCATCAAAATCATGCGGCAGGCTTTGGTAAACCCGGGCTGTCGGCCGCTGCTCTTCCGGTCGACCATCTCCATGAGTTCCTCGCTCAAGACTCCATCGCCGAACAGATTGGCCAGCCCTGCTATGGTCTGTTTGACGGTTCCAATACGCTTCATAACATCAGCGCGCTGTTGCAGGAGCTGACGCAGCTCTTCATGAGCCTGTCGAATCACTTCCTGCACGTGGCCGACGTCATACCGCTCCGATGGCCTGATTGAGCCATTCCCATTCTGCACACTCTCCATAATCCCCCCATTTGTCTGACCCGCGTTGATTTCCTCGCCAGTTTCGGAGCTCCCACAAGCTTTCAAAAAGCTGAAACGGGCCCGTCCTACAGCCGCAAAACGCAGGGGCGCGGTCCGTATTACCACCTTGACGCCACGCAGAGAGCGCTGAGCGGAGGGCCAAGCCTCGCTTCACGGTCTATACGCAGAGTGGTTGGCCGGCGTTCCCTACTCAATGAGCGGATTTTCGCAGGAAGCACCAGATTTACTGCTTTAGACGCGCCAGATTGCAATTTGGTTAACAATACGGCGATTGCGGAACGAAATACAGTCTTGGTGAGAAATGAAGCTGTATCAAGGGGATGAAACTCGATGTCTTTGTATTGTTTCCCTCTTACGTCCTAACCCGGGAATTTCTTGGCATCATTACGAATCCCTGATTCAATCGAGTCTCCGAAAACCGGAACACAGCCAACCAAAAAGCGGATCCCCCGCAAAAGCAGCAGCCACGTAAATGCCATATAGTTCCGGTAGTAACAACTCGCCGGGCACTGCAAGACTGCGACCAGTTCGGCCCTCCTGCGCCGGAGTAAACACGGTTTGGACGCCAAACTTTCCAGACCCTATAATCGAGCTGCGCGAACTGTGCATGAATCCTTCCGCGGCACCCCTGCGACCAGAGAGTAGCACGCCCGCCCCGTCGACCAGTCCTGCCCAACCGCTCCAACGGGTCGCTCTGACCTCCCTGTACATCCTCACCGGATTGTGGCTGGCGATTTATTTCGCGGGCATGTTTACGCCTCCGCTGCTCGACGATGTGGACGCGCTCCACGCTGAAGCCGCCCGCGAGATGTTGCTTCACCACGACTGGGTAACGCTCTACACCAACGGCTTCCGCTACCTGGAAAAGGCGCCGCTGCTGTATTGGTCGCTCGCCGCCAGCTACGAAGTATTCGGTATCAGTGACTGGAGCACCCGTTTTCCGCTCATGCTGGGGGTTCTTGCGCTGGTGTTGACGACTTATCACTTAGGGAGTTATGCCTTCGGCGAGCGCGGCGGATTTTATTCCGGGCTTGCTCTGGTGACCTCGATCGGCCCCTATATCTTCACTCGTTTCCTGATTCCTGACGTGCTCGTCGGTCTGTGGTTGGTACTTTCGTATTATTTGTTTCTGCTTTCTCTCGAGCAGGAAAAACCGTCACGCTTTGTCTGCTGGGGATTCGCCGCAGCCTGCGCATTGAATGTCCTGACCAAAGGCCTGATCGGACTTGCGTTTCCGGTCACCACGATCGGGCTTTTCCTTTTGCTGACCCGCAATCTGCGCCACCTTTCCAGGTTGCGAGTGTTTTCCAGCACGGTGGTTTTCTTTCTTCTGGCGGCTCCGTGGCACATCCTCGCCGCCGTCCGCAACCCGGCGCAAGGTGAGGCGCGTGGCTTCCTGTGGTTCTATTTCGTCAACGAACACATCATGCGCTTTCTCAACAAGCGTGTGCCTCCCGGCTACGACACGGTTCCGCTGGTCCTGTTCTGGGCTTTTCTGGTGCTGTGGCTGATGCCGTGGGCAGTATTTCTTCCCCAGGCTCTGCGGCAGGTGCCGCTGCGGTTGCGTAGTCTGCAAACTCCGCTCGACCGGCGCTCGAAAGCAAGTTTGCTGTTCTTCCTGTGGGCACTGGTGATTTTGCTCTTCTTCAGTTTCTCGACTCGCCAGGAGTATTACACCATCCCGGCGCTGCCGGGGATCGCCCTGCTGGCGGGTGCTTGGCTGGCGCAGGAGACGTCCGAGGAGTCTAACGGACCCGCTCGCAGCGCCGGGCGCATCTCCTCCCTGGTGCTCATGGTCATTGGTGTTCTCTCGGGCGCCGTAGGGCTGGCGCTGTTCTCGATTACTCACGCGCCTGCGGCCGGGGTAGATCTGGCGGAACTCCTGAGGAAAAACCCGCAGGATTACGATTTTTCCCTGGGTCACGTACTCGATTTCACGCCGCAGGCGCTCGGCATGTTCCGCGCACCTTTACTGGGAGCGTCCCTGTCCCTGCTGGTTGGTACGTCGCTGAACTGGTGGATGCGGCGCCGCGGACGGCTGGGGATGGCCAACTCCGCCCTGGCATTAATGATGGTCTGCCTGCTGACTTGCGTCCACGTTTCGTTCGCAACCTTCTCGCCCATTCTTTCTTCGCACGATCTTGCCGTCGCCATTCAAAAACAATACCAGCCCGGTGATGTGATCGTGGTCGATGGCCAGTATCACGAAGCATCGACCCTGAACTTCTACACTCACGTCCCGCTTCGCGTGCTGCACGAACCCAGCGGAAACTTGTGGTACGGCGCCAAGTTCCCCGACGCCCCCCAGGCCTTCGAGAATCAGCAGTCGTTCACCAGGCTGTGGCAAGGTCCGTCGCGTGTATTTTTGTGGTCGGATCAGGATGATCCCAAAGAACTCGCCGGATTACAGCACTTCCTGCTTGCCCGCAGCGGCGGAAAAGCGATCTTCACCAACCGCGCTCGCTAAGAACAGTGTGGCTGAAGCCGGCACCCGTCGGCACGTATAATGAGTCCGCTCGCTGCGTTCCTTTTCCACCCATGCCCCCAGGCGCAACATGCGCTTCGCTCCTGACCCTGTCGAAGTATCATCCCCGGGACATTCTCGCCGGAGGCCTGCTCCTCATTCTTTGCGGGGCAATTGTCTATTCCCTGCTGCAGATCATCGCTGCTTTGCGTTATCGCGCCGTTAAGCCGCCTGCCCTGCGTTCAACCGAGCCCATCAGCATCCTGAAACCGCTATCGGGCCTGGACCTTGATCTCGAATCCAACCTGCAGACCTTTTTCCGGCAAGATTACCCCGATTTCGAGATTCTGTTCGCGGTCCGGATCGCTTGCGCTCCGGCCCGCGAACAGAATCTCGA
>Ga0209698_10000878_pt1 | contig 34698 bp, 32 predicted proteins | sample LitLauG_LLR_2012_FD_187203 | JGI IMG/M metagenome (GOLD analysis project Ga0209698, IMG submission 187203) | Freshwater sediment microbial communities from Pennsylvania, USA - Little Laurel Run_MetaG_LLR_2012 (SPAdes) (version 2) | ecosystem: Environmental > Aquatic > Freshwater > Creek >... | reverse complement strand
GCCGGCACGGCGTTCGACGGCACGCATCTGTACCAGATCGCCGAAACGCGCATCGACAAGATCGACCCGGCGAGCGGCGCCGTCGTGGCATCCATCCCGGCGCCCGGCGCCGGCGGCGATTCGGGCCTGGCCTGGGCCGAAGGCAGCCTGTGGGTCGGGCAGTACCGCGAACGCAAGATCTACCAGATCGATCCAGCGACCGGCGCGATCCGGCGCACGATCGAGTCCAACCGCCACGTCACGGGCGTGACCTGGGTCGACGGCGAACTGTGGCACGGCACCATCGAAGGCGATGAAAGCGAATTGCGCCATCTCGATCCGGACAGCGGCGTCGTGCTGGACCGGCTGGCGATGCCGAGCGGAACCGCGGTCAGCGGGCTCGAGTCCGACGGCAAGGACCTGTTTTATTGCGGCGGCGGATCCAGCGGCAAGGTCCGCGCCGTGCGGCGCCCCGCCGGGGCGGACCGCTGAAAGGTGGCGCCGGCGCCCGCAAGGCCGATCCGGCACAGGACGAAGGAAGAACAAACGGCTCTTCGAGCCAAGGAGCGGAAGATGGACAGGATCGAATCTCCGGCAAAAAAACTGGAACACACGATCGCCTCCAGGGCGGATTGGTTGACCCGGCGCAAGGCCTTGCTGTCGCGCGAAAAGGAGCTGACGCGCCTGCACGACCAGATCGCCGGCGAGCGGCGGGCGCTGCCCTGGGTGCGCATCGACAAGGACTACGTCTTCGAGGGGCCGGCCGGCCGGCAATCGCTGGTTGAACTGTTCGAGGGCCGGCGCCAGTTGCTGATGCAGCACTTCATGTTCGGCCCCGGCTGGGAGCAAGGTTGCCCCAGCTGCTCGTTCATGGCCGACCACATCGACGGCATGAGCGCCCACCTCGCGCAGCGCGACGTGGCGTTCGTCGTCGTATCGCGCGCCCCGCTCGCCCAGATCGAACCCTTTCGCCGGCGCATGGGCTGGCGCTTCCCCTGGGTGTCTTCGTTCGGCAGCGAATTCAATCATGACTTCTGCGTCAGCTTCAGCGCGCAGGAGCGGGCGCGTGGCGAGGTGGACTACAACTACACCCGGCAGTCGTTCCCGGTCGAAGAAGCCCCCGGCATCAGCGCCTTCATCCGGGACGATGCGGACCAGGTCTTCCACACCTACTCGACCTACGGCCGCGGCGTCGAGGTGATGATGGGCACGTACGCCATGCTCGATCTTGCCCCGCGCGGCCGCGCCGAGGACGGCCTGGCCCACACCATGGAATGGGTGCGGCACCACGACCGCTACGATGCGCAGCCCGGTGCGGCGGCGCGCCGCGACTCCTGCTGCACGGCGCGCAGCTGAAGGTCCTGCACGACACCCGCGCGCGGCGGCGCCATGACCAACCTGTGGCCGTGGCTGGCCATTGCCGGACTCGGGGCTTCGCATGGCTTGAGTCCGGCAAACGGCTGGATGTTCGCCGCCGCCTGCGGCCTGCGCGCGCGCGACAGCGGGCAGGCGCGGCGCGCACTGGTTCCCATTGCCGTCGGCCATGCCGCATCGATCATCCTGGTGGCCGGCGCGGTGACGCAAGGGTTGCGGCTCGATGGCGCGGCTTGCCAGCGCGTCGCGGGCGCCCTGCTCGTCGGCCTGGCGTGCTGGCGCACCCTGCGCAGCCCTGTCGCGCCAACGGCGGTCCGTCCCGAAACCGGCTACGCCGGAATCGCATTCTGGTCATTCCTGATGGCGACGGCACAGGGCACTGGCATGATGCTGGTGCCGGTTCTCGTGCCGATGTGTCTGGCCGGCAACCCGGCACGCGAGATCACCGCATCGGGCTCGCTGACGCTGGCCCTGGCGGCGGTCGGCTTGCACCTGGCGGCGATGCTCGCCACGACCGGGGTCATCGCCGCGGGGGTGTGCCGCGGACTGGCCAGCCAGCCGCGCTGGATGAGCGGCGCGCTACCCTCGCGGGCATGGACCGCAATGCTGGTCATTACCGGAATGCTCATGCTGACCCACGCTTGAGTACCATACCGGTCAAGCGGCGCTGACAGCCGGTAGGCGATTTGCCTTGCACCCAAAGCATTTCATGGCCTGCGAGAGTCGCCGGCGAGACCGGCCGGTTCGCTGGACACGCTGGCCTGGCGCCGTGGGCGCCCCGCGGCAGCGAACGATCCCGACCGTAGCCAGAAGGAAGGACAGGTCATGAATCCGAGCGCGCCTTCCAGCCTGAGCAAGACCTTGAATACCGTTCAGCTGTGGGCCATCGCCGTCGGTCTGGTGATTTCCGGCGAATACTTTGGCTGGAGCTATGGCTGGGCCTCGGCCGGTACCTTGGGTTTCCTGGTCACGACCGGCTTCGTCGCATCGATGTACGTGAGCTTCATCTTCAGCTTCACGGAATTGACCACCTCGATCCCCCACGCTGGCGGGCCGTTCGAGTACGGGCGGCGCGCCTTCGGCGCAACCGGCGGCTATCTTGCCGGCTTTGCCACACTGGTCGAATTCCTTTTCGCGCCACCGGCGATCGCCTTGGCCATTGGCGCCTACCTCAATGTACAGTTTCCTATGGTGCCGCCAAGGGCGGCCGCCGTTTGCGCCTATCTCGTCTTCATGGCGCTCAACGTGGTTGGCGTGCAGATCGCCGCCAGCTTCGAACTTGTGGTGACGATGCTCGCCATTTTCGAGCTGCTCGTTTTCATGGGCGTGGTCGCGCCGGGCTTCTCTGCAAGCCGGCTGATCAAGGGCGGCTGGTCCGGCACGGACGCCTTCAGCGCCGCGGCGGTCCCCGGCATCGTTGCCGCCATTCCGTTCGCCATATGGTTTTTCCTCGCGATCGAAGGTGTCGCCATGGCCGCCGAAGAGGTCCGGAACCCGCGGCGCTCGATTCCGATCGCCTACATCGGCGGAATCCTCACCCTGACGATCCTGGCCGCAGGCGTCATGGTATTTGCGGGCGGCGCCGGCGACTGGACCGCGCTCGCCAATATCAACGATCCGCTGCCGCAGGCGATGAAGCTCGTCGTCGGCGCCAACAGCGGCTGGATGCACATGCTGGTCTGGCTGGGCATGTTCGGCCTGGTGGCCTCGTTCCACGGAATCATCCTCGGCTATTCGCGGCAGATCTTCGCGCTGGCCCGCGCCGGCGTATTGCCGAAGGTTCTGGGCCGCGTGCACCCGCGATTTCATACGCCACATTTCGCCATCCTTGCCGGCGGCGCAGTGGGTATTGCCGCGATTTTCAGCGACGAATTGCTTTCGTTCGGCGGCCAGTCGCTGACAGCCAACATCGTGACCTTGAGCGTGTTCGGCGCCATCGTGATGTACATCGTCAGCATGCTCAGCCTGTTTCGGCTGCGCCGCCTCGAGCCCGCCTTGGTGCGCACCTTCCGGGCACCTTTGTATCCTGTTTTCCCGGTTTTCGCGCTCGCCGCGGCCACGGTTTGCCTGGCGACGATGATCTACTACAACCGGCTGATCGCCCTGCTGTTCATCGCGCTCGGCGCATGCGGCTACGGCTACTTCATCGCAACGCGCGCACGTCGCGCAACGGGCGCCTCGATCGGCGCAGGAAGTTCCTAGGCAAGGATCGGCGGGCGAGTCGGCCGTCGCATTGCGCAATGAGGGCGGATTGAAGGCAACCAAGGGCTACTTGCTGATGCTGGGTTCCGCCGCGGGATCTGGCGCATTCCTGAGCGCCTGCACCACGCACGCGACGCGGCAGACAATCAGCGAACGCTCGAAATTTATTCATTTTGCGCACGACCTGGGGCAACTCGATGTCATGGCGATTGCCTGCGGGATTCCCAAATCCCTTCAGACCCAAGGTTGCAAAAGCCGGGAAATGAGGTACCAACACCGTATCAATGCAATCGCATTCTTTGCGATTTGTCTCGCCCTGGCATGCAATGCTTCATCTGCCGCGGAACCGGCGACCGGCACGACTGCCTTCGTGCGTCTGAACGGCCTTGTTGGGGCTTGGCAATTGGTGTCGCCGAAGAGCGCCAAGAATTCTGCGTTTCGGATCTCGTACCGGACAATTTCGCATGGCAGCGCCCTTGTCGAAACATTCGGCGACCCCAACGTCGATGTCACGGAAACGATCTACCACATGGATGGTCAACAGTTGATGATGACGCACTATTGCGCGCAGGGCAATCAACCTCGGCTGCGCCTCGCTGCGGATAGCACGACGCAAGCGTTGCATTTTGTTTTTCTTGATGCGACCAATCTGCCCGATCCCGCAACTTCCCATCTGATCGATTTGAGATTCGAATTCCTGCAGGACGGGCACGTGATCAGGCGCGAGATTTATCGCGAAAACGGAAAGGACGATGTATCCGAATTGATTCTGGAGCCGGCTCAAATCAAATAGCTGATTGTGATGCGACCTTTCGCCAGCGTCTCTTTGAGGATGAGTCTTGGAGCCAAACCTGAGCCACCTGGAACGCCTAGGGGGCAAGCCGGGGCTGGCCCTGCAGACCCTGGGCGGCTGGCGCGACGGCAGGATCGTGCGCCTCGACCCGCACCCGGCGGGCCCGGAACGGCTGGCGCCGGCCAACATGATCCGTGTTCGACGGATCGTTCGCGCCATTCGCACACGGTCCGCGCGTTCGGAACCCGAGACGACCCGTGTACAGACGCAGGCGATGGGAATTGGATGGGGTGGCCGATGGGATTCGAACCCACAACAACTGGAATCACAACGGCGACGGCGGCAAGATTACATCCATAAAATCAATTACTTCCGAAGAACCCGGACGTTCAAAAACGCCAAAAAAGGCGAGCTAAACGCACAAAATTCGCACAGTCCTTTCGACCCGGCCGCGGCGGCGTCTGTCGCAGTCCCCCTCGATCAGGGAAATGGTACCTCGTGGTACGAGCCGGCGTCCGCACCATCGACCGCGGTGACCACCGCCGCCAAGGCCCGCTGAATCCGCGGCCTGCTTGTGGTTGTCAGATCAACGACGGCAATTCGACGAGAAGCTAATTGCTGCTGGAATTTGAGATTGGTATCCGTGGTGACCAGAACCTCGAACCCATCGCGTTCGGCCGCGTCAAGCAGATCGCCATTCTTGAAGGACGACCAACCTTTCTCGGGAACGGACCAAGCCCCGTCTCGCCACAACCGGACCCATATTCGACAAGTCGACCCGTTCCGAACTTTCCGGCCCGCGGATAGCGACAACCCGCAGTCTGTGGGAGCGGACATTGCGGCCTTCCAACGAATCCCTTACAATTTGTCGACAAGTAAGGACATCCCGGAGGCGATCATGTCCGAAGCCACCATGACGAGCAAAGGTCAGGTAACCATTCCAGCGGAAATTCGCAAGGCAATGGGCCTAAATGCCGGCGAGCGGGTCGTATTCACGCAGCTGGATGATGGGACGACGGTGATGCGGGCAAAGACTCGGTCGATTCTTGAGCTGAGAGGGATGCTCAAGCCCGTGCGCGGGGACAAGAAAAGGATTGGAATTCAGGACATGAATATCGGGCGAAGCTGATGCCCAGCCTGGATACCAATGTCCTGGTGCGGTGGCTCGTTCGAGACGACGAACGCCAATCAATTCGCGCGCGCTCCTTGCTTGAATCTGCGCACGCCGATGCCTTCACGCTGTTCGTTCCGATTACCGTCGCGCTCGAACTAGAGTGGGTACTGCGCTCACGATACGATTTCGACAAGCCTACGGTAATGGGCGTCTTCACCGCGTTGCTGGAAACCCAGGAGATTGAATTCCAAGATGAGGCAGCCCTCGAGCGAGCGCTGCACCTGTATCGCCGCAGCACGGCAGAATTCGCTGACTGTCTACACGCTGGCATTTGTGGAATGCAGGCTCGATCGCCGTTGCTCACGTTCGATGCAAAGGCCGCACGATTGGCGGGTGTCGAACTACTCGCGGCCGGTTGAATCGCAATGATCGCATCGCGACGTATTGCAGACAGCCCGATTGCAATCCGGCAGCGGGCCACGTATTGAACAATCGACCCGAGCGGACGTATGCCGTAGTGAAGACAAGCGTTATGGGCGTGCCAGCGACGCCGGTGTTGACGTCGCCAGCCGGAACGTTCGACTGGACTGTCAACGGCCCGTTCATCGAAATGAGATTCGCAAAGGCAAACTGGGTCGACACGGTTGGTGCAGGATCCGAGGTTGTCGCCGTCACCGAGACGTGGTCCGTCGAAAGCGAAACCGTAGCTGCCGGAGGCGATCCGGAGCCTCCGCAGCCAGCCAGGAGAGCTGCGGCCAGCAACGACGACACCGTGAGTGCGCCGGGTCTCATCAACAGACTTAACGATCTCGAAATACGCATGGGTGGGGGCCGAAGCTCTCTAGGTCCGGGATGTTCCCGCGCCCGAGGCAGATCATCCACAGCGCCATGACAGGCAGATGTCCGCTCTGCAAACGAAGCAGCAGCTTGCAACTTCGTCCACTGGCCGATATCGGAAACTTCGAGGGCGAAAAGGTTCGCCTGGCCACCATGCTGCCGCAGCTGCCGACCTGGCTGGACGAGCTCACGACAGCGCGCATGACGCAGGTGCGCAACAAGCTGCGCGCCGATCGCACGCGCCGGCGCTTCCAGGCGCTGACCACCGAGCAGGCCGCGCGCCTTCTTGCCGAGCTGCCCGAGCACCTGGCCGCGATGGCCCGCTTTGCGCTGGCCACCGGGTTGCGCGACGCCAATGTGCGCGGGCTGCGCTGGGAGCACGTCGACCTGGGCCGGCGCATGGTGCTCGTGCCCGGCGACGAAGCCAAGGCCGGCGACGACATCGTGGTGCCGCTGTCGGACGACGCTGTGGAGGTCCTGCCGTCGCAGCTGGGCAAGCACGCCACCCACGTCTTCACCTTCGCGGTGTTCGACAAGCACGGCAAGCAGCTGCGCCGCGAGCCCATCGGCAAGCGTTCGAACAACACGGCCTGGAGGAAGGCGCGAGTACGCGCCGGACTGCCGACGCTGCGCTGGCGTGACCTGCGCCATACCTGGGCCACCTGGCACGCCCAGGGCGGCACGCCGGGGCTGACCCTGCAAACCCTGGGCGGCTGGCACGACGGGAGGATGGTGCGCCACTACACGCACCTGGCAGGCCGGGATCTGCTGGCGCATGCCAATGCGATCCGGGTGCCGCAGATCGTTCGCATCGATCGCACAAAATTCGCACAATCGGCACCGGAGACGACCCCGGAGAACACGCAAGCTATTGAATTAAGTGGGGTGGCCGATGGGATTCGAACCCACAACAACTGGAATCACAATCCAGGACTCTACCGTTGAGCTACGGCCACCACGGAACTGCGCGGAACATTGCTTGCAACTTGGCCTGCCCGGCCGGACTCGAACCAGCGACCCTCAGCTTAGAAGGCTGATGCTCTATCCAACTGAGCTACGGGCAGACGGTCATCCCCCGGGCTTTGGGCTGCCGCAGCAAAGTTGGTCGGGGCGAGAGGATTCGAACCTCCGACCCCCTGCGCCCAAGGCAGGTGCGCTACCAGGCTGCGCCACACCCCGAAAAGGGCGATGATACCGGTCTGGTCGGAACCGGGCAATTTTCCTCCCAGCAACTCCGGCAAAGGCACAGGCATCGGCCATTTCGGGAGCGCGCCATGCTGCGCAGTTTCAAGCAGGGTTGTCACCCTGTACTTTGGCCTGGCGCCGGCCGGAAGCGGCCGGCCAGCCCCCCGCCGGTGCGGCGGCGCGCCGCCGGCGCGTTTTCCGCCCTGCTGGCGGGCGCCGTCCTGGCCGGCTGTGCCGCGCCCGCCCCGCCTGCAACGCCGGTTCCGATCGAGTTGCTCCACGACCAGGCGTTCACCCCGGCGGCCGAGCGGGTCGATGGGGACGACGTGTTCGCGCTCAGCGCCGAGATGAGGCGCTTCGCGCACACCGAGCTGCGCAAACCGATGCACGCGGTGCAGCAGGAGCTCACGCCGCAGAACCTGGTCGACGCGCTCTACCGGCGCGAACTGCTCAAGCTCGAGTACGACGCGACCGGCACGAGCAACGCGGCGCAGACCTTTGCGGCGCGCAAGGGCAATTGCCTGTCGCTCGTTCTGATGACGGCCGCCTTCGCGAAGGAACTGCATTTCCTCGTGACGTATCAGGTGGTCGATGCCGGCGAGTTCTGGAGCCGTCACGACGACATCGCCTTTCTCAGCGGGCACGTGAACATCGACCTGAGCCAGCGCACGGTGGACCGCATCGGCGGTTTCGACCCGGGCGCCAGCCTGGTCGTCGATTTCCTGCCGGGTACGGAGCTCAAGGGTCTGCGGGTCCATCCGATCTCCGAGGACACGCTGGTCGCGATGTACCTGAACAATCGCGCCGCCGAGGCCCTGGCGCAGGGCACCATCGACGCGGCCTACTGGTGGGTGCGCAGCGCCCTGCAGCGCGCGCCCGACTACAGTGCGCCCTACAACACCCTGGGCGTGGTCTACCTGCGCCATGGCGACCTCGACGCCGCGGCGCAGGTCCTGCGGCGCGTTCTGGCCCGCGATGGCGACAACCGCCAGGCCCTGTCCAACCTGGCCATCGTCGTCGAGCGCCAGGGCCTCGATGGCGAGGCGCGCGAACTGCGCGAGCGTCTGGCCCGCCTCGAGCCGGATCCGCCCTACAAGTTCTTCTTCCTCGGCCGCCAGGCGCTGCAGCAGGGCGATTTTCGCGCCGCGCACGATTACTTCGCCAAGGAGGTCGCGCGGGCCGACTACAACGGCGAGTTCCACTACTGGCTGGGCCTCGCCGAACTGCGCCTGGGCCGGCTGGTCGAGGCGCGCCGCCAAATGCAGCTGGCGATGGCCAGCAGCACCACCGCCGCGGCCCGCGACGTGTACGCCGCCAAGCTCGAGCGCCTGCGCGCCGTCGGGGTCAACTAGCCCGGCGGCCGTGCCATGCTAGGCCGCCAGGGCGCGCTGCAACAGTTCCTCCTCCGGCAAGCCGTCGACTTCGAAGCCGCCGGCAATGCGGCCCCAGTGCGGTGAAAAGCGGGTCGCGATGAATGCCTCGGCCACGGCAGGCGGCGTACTGCGGCGCAACAGGACAGCCTGCGCCAGCAGGACCAGCCGCATCACCAGGACGCGCGCGTGGGCCTCGGATTGCCCCGGGTCGACCGCCAGGGCGGCGCGCACCTGCCGGTACTCGGCCTGCAACCGCGATTCGTCGGCCGTGCCCAGGGCCAGATCGTCGAGCAGCGCGGCGGCGGCCTGCGGCTCACGGGCCAATGCGCGCAGCACGTCCAGGCACATCACGTTGCCCGAACCTTCCCAGATCGAATTGACCGGGGCCTCGCGAAAAAGCCGGGCGATCGGTCCGTCGTCGACGTAGCCATTGCCGCCGAAGATTTCCATGACCTCGCCGCCGATTTCGACGCCGCGCTTGCACACCCAGAACTTCGCCGCCGGGGTCATGATGCGCTTCCAGGCCCGCTCGAGCGGATCGGCATCGCGCTCGAAGGCCTGCGCCAGGCGCATCATGAGCACCACCGCCGCCTCGCTCTCCAGGGCCAGGTCGACCAGGACGCGGCGCATCAGGTCATGCTCGGCCAGCGCGCGCCCGAAGGCCTGGCGCCGGCGCGCATAGGCCAGCGCCTGCACCAGGCCCTGGCGCAGCAGGGCCGCGCTGCCGACCACGCAGTTGAGCCGGGTGTAGGTGGCCATCTCGATGATCGTCGGGATGCCGCGGCCCTCCTCGCCCAGCAGGACGCCATAGGCGTCGAGGAATTCGACCTCGCCGCTGGCATTGCTGCGATTGCCGACCTTGGACTTCAAGCGCTGGATCTGCACCGCGTTGCGTGTTCCGTCCGGGCGCCAGCGCGGCACGAAGAAGCAGGAATGGCCATGGGCATCGCGCGCCACGACCAGGTGCGCATCGCTGGTCGGCGCCGAATAGAACCACTTGTGCCCGCGCAGCTGGTAGGCCATGCCTCGCCCGCCACCGCCGACCGGCACGGCGCGGGTGGTGTTGGCACGCAAATCGGAGCCGCCCTGCTTCTCGGTCATGCCCATGCCGATCCAGATCGACGACTTGCGCTCGATCGGTATGTCGCGCGCGTCATGGCGGCGATCAAAGAGCCGCTGGCGCAGCTGCGGCCACAGCGCCGGTTCCTGGCGCAGCACCGGGATTGCCGCCTGGGTCATGGTCGCGGGGCATAGCGTGCCGGCCTCGACCTGCCCATGCAGGTAGAAGCCGGCGGCCCAGGCGGCCCAGCGGCCGGCGCCGTGATCCTCGAAGGGCAGGCTCACCAGACCCTCGGAACGCAGCATCGTGAGCAGGCCGTGCCAGGCCGGATGGAAATCGACCTGATCGATGCGCCGGCCGCGCCGGTCGAAGAGCCGCAGTTCCGGCACCTGGCGGTTGGCCTGCTCGGCAAGGGCGAAGCTCGCCGCGGCACCGAGCCGCGCACCGTAGGCTTCCAGGGCGGGCACGAAGGCGCCGGCCTGCGCGCGCTGCAGCGCCTCTTGCAATGGCCGATCGGTGGCGTACAGGTTGTAGTCGACCAGCTCGTCGAACTGGTTCGTCACCTCGTGGGTCGATCCGATCATCGCCACCCTTTGCGTCGGGAATTTTCGCTTTGCGAAATATTATGCCGCGTGACCGCTACGTTGCTATGGGATCGAGCAATTCCACGGCATGTCACACAATGGTCATGATTTGCGGTTCATGCTCGGTCGGTGGTCCAAAGGCGCCAAGCCGGGCGGCGATTCCGGCGCAAAAAGGCGGCACGCGGGACCAGTTGAGGGATGCCATGGTGCAACGCGGTATCATGGCGCGGTTTGGGAACCAGGGCCATCGCCACCAGTGAGTGGCGGTCGGTCTCGGCCAGTGGCGGGCAAGCTGCATGGTGCCGGCCACCACGGGAGAGAGGACAAGCATGGGTGTGATCTACGCGAATCCCAATGAGGCCGCGCTGCACGAGGCGGCCATCGACAGTATCGCCAATGAATTGCGCCGGCCGGCCGCGGAGATAAAGCCCCACTACGAACGCGAAGTCCTGGCCCTGATGGAAGGCGCCCGGGTGCGCGAATTCCTCAGTGTCTGTGCAGCCCGACGAACGCGCGAATCGCTGCGCGGCACCCGCCACGGATAGCGGTACAGCGCCGTTCGCGGCGGCCCCGCCGCGCGCCCCGAGGTGGTCTTGATCAGGCGGCGTCCGCCGCCGCGGCATTCGCGTCGGCCGGGGCGGCATCCCTGACGGCCAGCCGCGACCGGGGCAGCCAGGCCGAGAACGTGCTGCCACGGCCCACTTCCGATTCGATATCCAGGCGCCCGTCGTGGCGCAGCAACACGTGCTTGACGATGGCCAGCCCGAGCCCGGTGCCGCCGGTTTCGCGCGAACGGCTTTTCTCGACGCGGTAGAAGCGCTCGGTCAGGCGCGGCATGTGCTCGGGGGCGATGCCGATGCCGCTGTCGGCCACCTCGAAGCAGACCGCGTCTTCCTTCTCGACCCAGGCCAGGCGGATGGTGCCGCCCGCGGGCGTGTAGCGGATCGCATTGGATACGAGGTTGCCGAAGGCGCTGCGCAGCTCGTCGCGGCTGCCGCGCACGAAGGCCGGCGCGACCGCCACGCTGATCTGGTGGCGCCCGGCCGAGAGCGTGCGCGCCTCGTCGGCGACCTCGTTGACCAGCTGGGCGATGTCGATCCTGTCGTCCTGGTTCGGGCTCTCGGATTCGAGGCGCGACAGCATCAGCAGATCCTCGATCAGGCGGTGCATGCGCTCGGCCTGCTCTTCCATCAGCCGCAGGTGATGCTGGCGCACGGTCCCGAGTTCGGCGCCGGCGTCGACAAAGGACTCGAGAAAACCCTTGATGACCGTGAGGGGCGTGCGCAGCTCGTGCGAGACGTTGGCGACGAAGTCGCGCCGCATCGCATCGACCCGCTCGCTTTGCGTGATGTCGCGGGTGATGACGATGGAGCGCGCCGGCTCGAAGCCGATCACCGCCAGCGACAGGACCAGGGTCGGGTTGGCCAGCGGCCGGAAGATCAGCTCGCCATCGAACTGCCCCGAGGTCATGTAGGCGACCAGGCGCGGATCGCGCACCAGGTTGGTCAGGCGCAGTCCCTGGTCGGCCCGCAGCGAGAGCGAGAGGTGGCGCTCGGCAACCGGGTTGCACCACTCGATCTGCAGCGCCGCGTCGACCAGGATGATGCCGTCGGGCAGCGCGCTGATCGTGCGCCGGAAGCGTTCCTCGTTGTCGAGCAGGCGGCGCTGGCCGATCTCGCTGGCGCGATACAGCCGGTGCAGCCGGGCGAACACGTCGGCCCAGACGCCGAAACCGTCGGGGATGTCCTGCAGCGCGGGCCGGCTCAGCCAGCTGCCCAGCGCCCCGAGAAAATAGATCTGGATCGCGTACAGCACCAGCAGGGCGGCCAGGCCCAGCGCGAGGCCGGCCACCGGACCGGCCAGCGCGCCGACGACACCGCAGACCAGCAGGAGGATCCCGACGCCGACGATCGCCGGCAGGACGATGCGCAGGGGTCGGGCGGACAGTCCAGCCACGGATCGATCAGCCGTTCTGCCCGGTAGAGAGCCGATAGCCGAGCCCGCGCACGGTCTGGACCAGGTGCTGCGAACCCACCGGCATCAGGGCCTTGCGCAGGCGCAAGACGTGCACGTCGACCGTGCGCTCCTCGATGAAGACGTGGTCGCCCCAGACGTTGTCGAGCAGCTGGCTGCGCGAGAACACCCGCTCCGGATGGCCGACCAGGAAGGTGAGCAGCTTGAATTCTGCCAGGCCCATGCGCACCGGCCGGCCGTCGACCTGCACCTCGTGGCGCGCCGGGTCGATCGACAGGCTGCCGTAGGTGATGGTCTCGCCGCTTTTTTCCGGCGCCTTGCGGCGGAAGACCGCGCGCACCCGCGAGACGAGTTCGCGCGGCGAGAACGGCTTGACGACGTAGTCGTCGGCGCCGCTGTCCAGGCCGGTGACGCGGTCGCCCTCGGCGCCCTTGGCGGTCAGCATGATGACCGGGACGCCGCGGGTGCGCTCGGCCTTGCGCAGCTCGCGCAGGAAATCGATGCCGGCCCGGTCGGGCAGCATCCAGTCGAGAATGACCAGATCCGGCAGTTCGCCGCGGATGGCGTTCTCGGCGGCGCCAACCGATTCGGCCCGGCGCACCTTGTAGCCGCTGTTGCCGCAGGAGAAGGCGACGAGCTCCTGGATCGCGGGCTCGTCTTCGACGATGAGGATCGATGCACTGGTCATGGCTCTGTACGCTCCTGGGAAACGGCGCGCGCGACTTCCTCGGGGCTGGCGTGGCGTACGTCCGCCCCCTGCGCGACGAAAATGACGTGTTCGGCGATGTTCTTGGCGTGGTCGCCGACGCGTTCGATGGCCTTGGCGACCCAGACCGCGTCGAGCGAAGGCGAGATCGTGCGCGGATCCTCCATCATGAAGGTGATCAGCTGGCGCAGGATGGCCTGGAACTGCTGGTCGACGCCGCGGTCCTCCTCGATGATCGCCGCGGCGGCCGCCGCGTCGAGCCGCGCGAAGGCGTCGAGCGCGCCGCGCAGCATGCTGGCCGCGGCGAGCGCCGAGTTGTGGATGTCGCGCAGGCGCGGCGTGCGCACGCTGCGCTGCTTGTCGAACAGCCACTTGGCGGCGCGCGCGATCTTGGTGGCCTCGTCGCCGATGCGCTCGAGCTCGGTCACCGTGCGCGCGACGCCGATGATCAGGCGCAGGTCGCCGGCGGTCGGCTGGCGGCGCACGATCATGTTGACGACCACGCGATCGAGCTCGACCTCCTCCTCGTTGACTGTGCGGTCGGCGGCGATGGCCTCGTCGGCGAGCTTGATGTCCGGCCGCTCGTAGCTGGCGATCGCCGATTGCAGCTGGGTCTCGACCAGGCCGCCCATGTGCAGGATGCGGGCACGCAGGGATTCGAGCTCCTGGTCATAGACCTTCGACAGGTGTTCGCCGTTGTTGCTCATGATCGCGCCTCTTTCCCTGTGCCGGCCCGCTAGCCGAAGCGTCCGGTGATGTAGTCCTCGGTCTGCTTGCGGGTCGGCCGGACGAAGATCTGGTCCGTCTCGCCGAATTCGACCAGTTCCCCCATATAAAGAAAGGCCGTGTAGTCCGAACAGCGCGCCGCCTGCTGCATGTTGTGGGTGACGATGAGGATCGACACCGTGTCCTTGATATCGCTGATCAGCTCCTCGATCGACGCCGTGGCGATCGGGTCGAGCGCCGAGGTCGGCTCATCGAACAGGAGCAGTTCCGGATCGGCGGCCAGGGCCCGGGCGATGCACAGGCGCTGCTGCTGGCCCCCTGAAAGATTCGAGGCCAGGCTGTGCAGGCGGTCCTTGACCTCGTCCCACAGCGCGGCGCCGCGCAGCGACTCCTCGACCTTGTCGGCGACCGCCGCGCGCGGCGCCAGGCCGCGCAGGCGCAGGCCGTAGGCGACGTTCTCGAAGATCGTGGTCGGAAAGGGGCTGGGCTTCTGGAAGACCATCCCGACCCGCATGCGCACGTCGATCGGATCGACTTCCCTGGACAGGATATTGACGTTGTCCGGTTGCAGCACGATCGATCCCTCGTAGCGGTTGCCCGGGTAGAGGTCGTGGATGCGGTTGAAGCAGCGCAGGAAGGTCGACTTGCCGCAGCCCGACGGGCCGATCAGGGCCGTCACGCGCTTGCTGTGCACCGTGAGCGAGATGTCCTTGAGCCCGCGGAAGCTGCCGTAATAGAAATTGAGGCCGCGCACTTCGGCCTTGACCGGCAGCACCGCCGTCACCGGCGGGGCCGCCCCGGCCATCTGTTGCGCCTCGGGGACCGCGCTGGCGGAGGTCTGCTCCATGGACACTGTTTCTCGCGGCGATGCGCGACGTGGTTTTTCAGCTTTCCAGTCTATGACTGGTTTGTCACGTTATTGTGACATGACACAAAAACGACTGCCGGGGCGCGCAGCCCCGGCCCGCCGGGGCTTCGCTACCCTTTTTTCCGGTTGGCGAGCGACGCCCTGCCCGGATCAGCTGCGGTAGCCCGGATCCGTGCGTTCGAGCTTGCGCAGCAGTGCCGGCCAGACGAACTGCCCGCCCGAACCGCCGGTCTGCACCCGGACCGACTCCCGAACACCATCCAGGATGGCCTGCGGCACCTGGTGCAATTCGCCGCCGGCCTGCGCCGCGATCTGGATCTGGCAGGTGGTCTCGAACAGGTACATGTTCAGGAAGGCATCGGCGACCGTCGCGCCGACGGTCAACAGCCCATGATTGCGCAGGCAGAGAAAATGCTTGCTGCCCAGGTCGGCCTGCAGGCGCGGCTTTTCGTCGGCACGGAAGGCCACGCCCTCGTAGTCGTGATAGGCCAGCGAAGACAGCACGAAGGTGCTCTGCTGCGAGATCGGCAGGATGCCGCACTTTTGCGCCGCAACGGCGACGCCGGCCCGGGTATGCGTGTGCAGCACGCAGCGCGCATCCTCGCGTCCCGCATGCACCGCACTGTGGATGGTGAACCCCGCCGGATTGACGTTGTACGGGCTGTCCTGGCGCTTGTTGCCCTCCTGGTCGACGCGGATGAGTGACGACGCGGTGATCTCGTCGAACAGCATGCCGTACGGATTGATGAGGAACTGGTGATCCGGACCCGGCAGCCGCACGCTGATGTGGGTGAAGACGAGGTCGCTCCAGCCGTACAGTGCGACCAGCCGGTAGGCTGCGGCGAGGTCGCAGCGCAACTGCCATTCCTCGGTGCTGACGCGCCCCTGCAACGATGGGATCTCCATGCGGCCTCCTCGGACGCGATGACCGCGACACGGCCGGCCAGGACCTGGCCGGATGGCGCCGCTGGACGCGTCAAAGGGAGAAAGTAGATCAAAACGGCCGGGCTGACCAGCGCAGCGTCTGCGCTATTCTCGGAGCGCCAAAAACGACAAGGCTCTCCGACCCGCCCATGACTGCCGGCCTGGCCGAACTCGCCGCCGCGTACGCACCGGCCGGCGTGCTGCGCGCGTCGATCAACCTCGGCAATCCGCTGCTCGCCCGGCGCGACGCCGCGGGCGCCGACGTGCAAGGCGTGTCGGTCGACTTGGCGCGGGCGCTGGCGGCGCGGCTGGGCCTGGAGCTGAAACTGCAGGTTTTCGATGCGGCGGCGCGCTCGGTCGAGGCCCTGCGCGGCGGCGCGGCGGACGTCGGATTCTTCGCGGTCGACCCGCTGCGCGGGGCGGGCATCGCGTTCAGCGCACCCTACTTGCTCATCGAAGGCGCATATCTCGTGCGCGACGGGTCCGCCTTGCAGCGCAACGACGAAGTCGACCGTGCCGGCATGCGCGTCGTGGTCGGCCAGGGCAGCGCCTACGATCTCTTCCTGGGGCGCGCGCTGCAACAGGCGCAGATCCTGCGCGCCCCCACCCCGGCCGGTGTCCTGCCGCTCTTTCTCGAGAGCGGCGCGGAGGTCGCCGCCGGCATCCGGCCGCAACTGATCGAGGAAGCCGCACGGCACGGCGGCCTGCGTGTGCTGCCCGGGCGATTCATGGTGATCGAGCAGGCCATGGGCGTGCCCGCGGCGCGCGGCAGCGCGGTCGCCGAAGACCTGGCCGCCTTCGTCGAGGAGGCCAAGCGCAGCGGCCAGGTCGCCGCGGCCCTGGCCCGCCACGGCGTGCGCGGCGCGCTGGTGGCGCCGCCGGCCTGAAGCGCGGCGCCTGGCGTCACTGGCCGGCGGGCGGCTGCCACAGTTCGACCTTGTTGCCTTCCGGATCGATGACCCAGGCGAACTTTCCGTACTCCGACTCGTCGATCTTCTCGAGGACATTGCAGCCCTCCTCGCGCAAGGTTCGAACGAGGCCGTGCAGATCTTCGACCCGGTAATTGATCATGAATGACGCGTTGCCGGGTGCGAACTGATCGCTTTGCGCCTCGGCGATCGACCAGACGGTGGTTCCGGCCACCGGCCTGCCTGCGCCATCGGCCCAGGTGAACGCGGTACCACCCCATGGCTGGACATCAATGCCCAGGTGTCGCTGGTACCAGGACCGCTGTGCCGCAGGGTCTCGGGCCTTGAAGAAGATACCGCCTATGCCGGTGACTCGTTTCATGCTGCCTCCGCGGTCGGGTCGAGCCGGAAGTCTAGGCGCCGGCGCGCGCGCGCAACAGCCCTCGCCCGCCCGATCAGTCGCTGGGCCAGGGCATGACCGCGGACGGCGCGCCATCCGTGGCCGCGGCCGCACCCATCGCCGGGGCCATGCCCCGCTGTCCGTCGACGCTGCGCCACCACGGGCGAGGTTCATGGTCGTGCGCCGGCTCGATCGCCTGGCCCAGCAGCGGCAGCAGCAGGCGCGCGCCCGGCGGCGGGCCCAGTTCCAGCAGGGTCTCGACGGGTTCGTCCCAGTCGTGCATCGCCAGCGCAAAGGTGCCCCAGTGCACCGGCAGCAGGGCACCGCCGCCGAGCAGCTGCAGCGCTTCGAGCGCGTGGCGCGGCCCCAGGTGGATATGGCCCCACGACGGGTGGTAGGCGCCGACCTCGAGCATGACGAGGTCGAACGGCCCGAGCCGCTCGCGGATGGCGGCGTACTCGGTGGTCAATCCGGTGTCGCCGCTGAAGAATACGGCGTGGCGCGCGCTGCGCACGACCATGGCCGACCAGAGGGTCGCGTTGCGATCGCGCAGGCCGCGGCCGGAGAAGTGCTGCGACGGCGCCGCGGTCACGGTCAGTTCGGATCCGGGCAGCGCGAAGGTCTCCCACCAGTCGAGCTCGTGGATGCGGGACGGAGCTACGCCCCAGGCTTCCAGGTGCGCGCCGACGCCCAGCGAGGTCACGAACGGCACGGCAGTGGCGGCCAGCGCGCGCACGGTTGGATAGTCGAGGTGATCGTAGTGATCGTGAGAGAGCACGACCAGATCGACCGGCGGCATCGCGCGCAACGCGACAGGCGCCGGCTGGAAGCGCCGCGGCCCGACCAGGGTCGAGGGCGAGGCGCGCTTGCCCCAGACCGGATCGGTCAGGACGCGCCGGCCGTCGATTTCGAGCAGCACCGTCGAATGGCCCAGCCAGGTGGCGCGCAGGCCCGAGTCCGGGGCGCGGCGCCAGGTGTCCCGCGGGTCGTCGGCTGGCAGCGGTCCGGCAGGCAGGCGCCGCCCGCCGCCGCGCAGGAAATCGGACAGCGTCGGCGCCGGAACCTGCGGATCGCGCAGGTGCGGCAGGATCGGATGGACGTTGCGAAAAACCGCGCCTGCGGCATCCCAGCGCGGCGAGGCCCGCATGCGCTCGAGGCGCGCACCGGCCGCGGCAGCGCCCATCGACTTCATGGCCGGCCCCGCGCGCCGCGCTTCACGAGCGGACGCTCGCCGCGAGGCGGCCGGCCAGGCGCTGCGCCAGATCGGCATCGGCCGCCTCGACCATCACGCGCAGCACGGGCTCGGTGCCGGAGGGCCGGATGAGCACGCGGCCCGCGCCGTGCAGCTCGGACTCGACGCGCGCCAGCTCGCGCGCCAGCGGCGCATGGTCGTGCCAGGCGAAGCCCTCGATCACCGGGACGTTGATCATGGTCTGCGCCATCATCTTCAGCTCGGCGGTGAGGTCGGCAAGCCGGCCGCCGATGCGGCGCACCGCGGCCAGCACCTGCAAGGCGCTGATGATGCCGTCGCCGGTCGTGTGGCGATCGAGGCAGATCAGGTGCCCCGAGCTCTCGCCGCCGTACAGCCAGCCGCGCTCCTCGAGCGCCTCGAGCACGTAGCGATCGCCGACCCGCGCCCGCACGAACGGCACGCCGAGCTCGGCGAAGCGATGCTCGACGGCATAGTTGGTCATCTGCGTGCCGACCACGCCCTGCACCGGCACCTGGCGCATGCGCTCGCGCACGACCGCGTACAGCAGTTCGTCGCCGTTGAAGGTGCGGCCGCCGCGCTCGACCATGATGACCCGGTCGGCGTCGCCGTCCAGGGCGATGCCGAAATCGGCGTCCTGGGCGAGCACCTGCGCCGCCAGGCCGGCGCTGTGCACGGCGCCGACGCCGTCGTTGATGTTGAAGCCGTTGGGCGTCGCGCCGACCGCGACGACGTCCGCGCCGAGTTCGTGGAAGACGTCCGGCGCGACGTGGTAGGCGGCGCCGTGCGCGCAATCGACCACCAGGCGCAGGCCCTTGAGATCGACCTCGGCCGGAAAGGTGCTCTTGCAAAACTCGATGTAGCGCCCGGCGGCGTCGTCGAGCCGGCGCGCCTTGCCCAGATGGCGCGAGGCGACACAGGTCAGCGCTTCATCGAGCGCGCCTTCGATCTGCTCCTCGGTCTCGTCGGGCAGCTTCTTGCCGGCGCCGGAGAAGAACTTGATGCCGTTGTCCTGGTAGGGATTGTGCGAGGCGCTGATCACCACGCCGGCGGTCAGGCGCAGCGCGCGCGTCAGATAGGCCACGGCCGGCGTCGGCAGCGGCCCGCACAGCACGACATCGACGCCGGCGCTGGAAAAACCGGCCTCCAGGGCGGCCTCGAGCATGTAGCCGGAAATGCGCGTGTCCTTGCCGATCAGCACGGCCGGCCGCCCGGCGGCATTGCCGCGCGCCAGGACCCGCCCGGCGGCGTGGCCAAGGCGCAGGACGAATTCGGGCGTGATGACGCCCTGGCCCACCGTGCCGCGGATGCCATCGGTACCGAAGTAGCGGCGTGTCATGCGAGTGTCTCGCTGCGTGCGCGATCGGCGCAATCGGCCACACTTTCCCAGATTGCCAGCACGTCACGCGTCGCCGCGACGTCGTGCACGCGCACGATGCGCGCGCCGCGCTCGACCGCGAGCAGCGCCGCGGCCAGCGAGGCGGGCAGCCGGTCGGCCACGGCGCGCCCGGTGAGCCGGCCCAGGCTGGACTTGCGCGAGAGCCCGACCAGCAGCGGCCGGCCCAGGTCGGCCAGCCGATCGAGTCCGGCGAGCAGTTGCCGGTTGTGCTCGTGCGTCTTGCCAAAGCCGAATCCCGGGTCGAGCGCCAGGCGATCCGCGGCCACGCCCTCAGCGAGCACGGCGTCGGCACGGGCCGCCAGCCAGCCGCGGACCTCGCCCACCACGTCGGCATAGGCCGGTGCATCCTGCATCGTCGCGGGCTCGCCCGGCAGGTGCATGAGCACCACGCCGCAATCGGCCGCGCGCACCGCCTCGAGCGCGCCCGGCCGGCGCAGGGCCCGCACGTCGTTGACGATCGAGACGCCGGCGTCGAGCGCGGCGCGCATCAGCGCCGGGTCGCTGGTGTCGACCGAGATCGGCCGCGCGAGGTCGCGCAATTGGCGCAGCACCGGCAGTACGCGCGCCCGCTCGACCTCGGCGGGCACCGGCGTGGCACCCGGCCGGGTCGATTCGCCGCCGACATCGAGGATGTCTGCGCCCTCGTCGATCAGGACCCGGGCGCGCGCCAGCGCGGCGTCCAGGGTGGCATGGCGGCCGCCATCGGAGAAGGAATCGGGGGTCACGTTGAGCACACCCATGACCAGGACCCGATCGAGCGCCAGTGCGTAGCGGCCGCAACGCCATGACCCGGATCGCGGGCCCGAAGGGACTGGCGGCGGCATGATGGCGGCGGCAGCGGCGGCGATGCGCGGGACGGTCGGGCCGCGCCGATCAGCAGTGGATGCTGCGGCGATGGCAGCGGAAATTGCAGCGGTGATGGCCAAGGAGATTGCCGCGAAGATTGCCGCCGCGCAGGCTGCCGCGGCCGCAACGCTTCGGTCCGCCGGGCTTCATGCCGGCTGGGTGGCCTCTTGGACACCGCCGCCGGGCGAGCTCGAGCCGCTGCTCGCGGTGGTCGGAACGGGCGACTTGGGCGGACGCGGCGGACGGCCTTCCATGATGTCGAGGATCTGGTCCGCATCGATGGTTTCCCAATCGAGCAGGGTCTTGGCCATGGCCTCGACCTTGTCGCGATTCTCCTCGAGCAGGCGGCGCGCCAGGTGGTACTGCTCGTCGATGATGCGGCGGATCTCGGCATCGACGATGCGCATCGTCTCTTCCGACATGTTGACGGTCTTGGTGATCGACCGGCCGAGGAAGACCTCGCCCTCGTTCTCAGCGTACACCATGGGCCCGAGCAGGTCGCTCATGCCGTAGCGGGTGACCATGTCGCGCGCCATCTGCGTCGCCCGCTCGAAGTCGTTGCTCGCCCCGGTGGTCATCTGCTTCATGAAGAGCTCCTCGGCGACGCGGCCGCCGAACAGCACGGCGATGCGGGCCAGGAGGTAGTCGCGGTCGTAGGCGTAGCGGTCCTGCTCGGGCAGCTGCATGGTCAGGCCCAGGGCACGCCCGCGCGGGATGATGGTCACCTTGTGGACCGGATCGGTGCGCGGGATCAGGCGTGCCACCACGGCATGGCCCGACTCGTGGTAGGCGGTGTTGCGCCGTTCGTCCTCGGACATGACCATGGAGCGGCGCTCGGCGCCCATCATGACCTTGTCCTTGGCCTTCTCGAAATCCTGCATCTCGACCACACGGGCGCCGCGCCGGGCGGCGAACAGGGCGGATTCGTTGACCAGGTTGGCCAGGTCGGCGCCGGAGAAGCCCGGCGTGCCGCGCGCCAGGATGTCGGCCTTGACGTCGCCGCCGATCGGCACCTTGCGCATGTGCACCACCAGGATCTGCTCGCGGCCGCGGATATCGGGCAGCGGGACGACGACCTGCCGGTCGAAGCGGCCGGGGCGCAGCAGGGCCGGATCGAGCACGTCGGGGCGGTTGGTCGCGGCGATGACGATGATGCCCTGGCCGGTCTCGAAGCCGTCCATCTCGACCAGCATCTGGTTGAGGGTCTGCTCGCGCTCGTCGTTGCCGCCGCCCAGGCCGGCGCCGCGCTGGCGCCCGACCGCGTCGATCTCGTCGATGAAGATGATGCAGGGCGCATGTTTCTTGGCGGTCTCGAACATGTCGCGCACCCGCGCCGCGCCGACACCGACGAACATCTCGACGAAATCGGAGCCCGAGATCGTGAAGAACGGCACCTTGGCCTCGCCGGCGATCGCCTTGGCGAGCAGGGTCTTGCCGGTTCCGGGCGAGCCGACCATGAGGACGCCGCGCGGGATGCGCCCGCCGAGCTTCTGGAACTTGGACGGATCGCGCAGGAACTCGACCAGCTCCTGCACCTCGTCCTTGGCCTCGTCGCAGCCGGCGACGTCGCCGAAGGTGATGTTGTTGTTCGATTCGTCGAGCATGCGCGCGCGCGACTTGCCGAACGAGAACGCGCCGCCGCGGCCGCCGCCCTGCATCTGGCGCATGAAGAAGACCCAGACGCCGATCAGCAGGATCACCGGGCCGAAGGCGTAGAAAAAGTTGAGCAGCGGCGACTGGGTCTCGCGCTGTTCCATCTCGAACTTGACGTTGGCGTCGAGCAGGTCCTTGAACAGGCCGCGGTCGTACAGCGTGCCCGTGGTGTGCAGCTGCGAGCCTTCCTTGGTCTTGGCCTGGATCTCGATCATCCCCGACGAGGTTTCCTGGATGCGCGCGGTGTCGATGTGCCCTTCGTGCACTTCCTTGAGGAACTGCGAGTAGATGACGCTGGTCGGGTTGCCGGAGGAGGTTCGTTCCAGCTTCTGGAACACGGTAAAAAGGACGACGGCGATGACGAGCCAGATGGCGGCCTTCGCGAGGGTGCTGTTGTTCAAGGTGATACTCCTGCCGGATGCTGCCGCCGCTGCCCGCTGACCGGGACATCGCCGCCCGTCCGGCGTTCGGCCGGCCCGATCGGCGGCCTTTGGCCGATTCTAGGCCCATATTGCCGTCCAGGCACCCCGCGTCGCCCGGAAATGCCCCCGGCCAGCTGCGGAATTCGAGGGCAATTGCACCCTATATGCGTACGCAACACGGGCAAATCAAGGCCCGTCGCGCGATTTCGCCCGGGCCCCGCGCGCGCTGCCACGGACGATCGTGCGGGCTACGCGCCGTTGCCCGCGTCGCCTGCTGCGGCCGCGTCGCCGCTGGCGCCGGCGGGCCGCCCGGCGCCGGCGCGGCCCGCCGGCTTCAGACCGCTGGCAAGCAGGTAAGTTTCCGCCGATTCCTGGCGCGAGGCCGGCGGCTTGCGCACGACGACGCGCGCGAAATGCCGCTTGAGCTGCTCGACGAACTGGCTGTAGCCGCTGCCCTGGAACGCCTTGGTGAGCAGGCGTCCGTCGGGCTGCAGATGCTGCAGTGCGAATTCGAGCGCCAGGTCCCAGAGGTGCGCACTGCGCGCCGCATCGGCGGCGCCGATGCCGCTCAAGTTGGGCGCCATGTCCGACAGGACCAGGTCGGCGCGCTGGCCCGCCAGGGCGTCGGCCAGCCGGCGCATCACCGCCTCCTCGCGAAAATCGCCCTGGATGAATTCCACGCCGTCGAGCGGCGCCATCGGCAGGATGTCGAGCGCGACGACCCGGCCGGCGAGCTGGCCGGCGCGCTGGCCCAGGCGCTCGACCACCACCTGGGTCCAGCTGCCCGGCGCCGCGCCCAGGTCGATGACCACCCGGCCAGGCCGCAACAGGTGGTCGCGCTGGTCGATCTCGATCAGCTTGTAGGCGGCGCGCGAGCGGTAGCCGTGGCGCGTGGCGGCCTGGACATAGGGATCATGGATGTGGCGCTCGATCCAGGCGCGATTGGATCGATGGCGCGACGGCGCCTTGGCCACCTTGGCGTTGGGCTTGTCGGTCATAGCGGCTACCATCGGCATCTGGCGCGGCACGCCACGGCGGGGGCGCGCGGCCGGTCCGGTCTTGGCGGGCGGCTCATCCTGCGATTTTCCACCGTTCCCGTTTCCACCGTTCCCGAAGCGTCGATCAACAAGGTTCCATCCTTCCAGGCGTATCCATGGCCGAGCTCGCGCTGTCGCAGGAAACCACCCTCGCCCTGCGCGCCCAGGCGCACGGTCTCGATCCGGTCGTGCTGCTCGGTGCGGCCGGCCTGAGCGAAGCCGCGCTGCGCGAGATCGACCGCGCCTTGAGCGCCCACGGCCTGGTCAAGGTGCGCGCGGGCAAGCTCGAACGCGCGGCGCGCGATACCCTGTTCGCCGCCATGGCCGAGCGGCTGGATGCCGCCCGCGTGCAGGTGATCGGCCACACCTTCGTGCTGTTCCGGCCGATCCCCGCGGAGCCGGTGCGGGCGCACCGCGCGAAAGCGCAGGCCCAGGCCACTGCGGCCGGCGCCCGGCCGGCGGGCAAGACCCGGGCGGCGCCGGACAAGCCGGTGCGCGGCCAGCGGACCGACGCGCCACGGGCGCGGGCACCGGCCAAGGCGGGATCGCGGCCGCCGGCGCGCCCGGGCGCGCCGCGCGGCGCCCGCACCGCGTCGGCCGCGCCGCGGCGGGCCACGCCGCGCCGCACCCGCTAGGCCGGCCAGCGGCGCGCCGCGCACGGCGGCTAGCGATAGCGCACGTCGAGGATTTCGTACTCGCGCTTGCCGCCGGGAGCGACGACGGTTGCGGTGTCACCGATGCTCTTGCCGATCAGGGCGCGTGCCGTCGGGCTGGAGACCGAGATCAGGCCCGACTTGATGTCGGCCTCGTCGTCGCCGACGATCTGGTACTGGACCTTGGTCCCGGCCTGGATGTCCTCGAGCTCGACCATGGCGCCGAACACGATGCGCTCGCCCGCGTCGACCTGCGCCGGGTCGATGATCTGCAGGCTGGAGAGCTTGCCTTCGAGCTCCTGGATGCGGCCCTCGATGAAGCCCTGGCGCTCGCGCGCCGCATCGTATTCGGCATTTTCGGAGAGATCGCCCTTCTCGCGCGCCTCCTTGATGGCGAGGATCACGGCCGGCCGGTCGGTCGACTTGAGCCGCGCCAGCTCGGCCTTGAGCATCTCGGCGCCACGCGCGGTAATCGGAATCGCTGCCATTTGGCCTATGTCCGTAGAAGGGGAAAAACCGTACCCCGGCGCCGTCCGCGGACGTCCCGGACCAATGTACCGAGGCCCCGGGTTGCTGTCCATCCCGGCAACCGCCGCAGAGCGCCTGGCCGCGCGCCGTGCGCCGGCGGCGCCTCAGGCGTGCGCCGCACGGGCGAGCTCCGCGTGGAGGGACTGCAGATCGTAGACCTCGAGCGCCGCCAGGTGGCGCATGCCTTCGACCGCGGCGCGGCCACCGGCGACCGTGGTGTAGTAGGTGACACGCTGCGCCAGCGCGGTGGTTCGGATCGAGCGCGAATCGGCGATCGTCGCGCGCCGTTCCTCGACCGTGGTGATGACCAGGTCGATCTCGCCGTTCTTGAGCAGGTCGACGACGTGCGGCCGGCCGTCCTTGACCTTGTTCACCGTCTTCACGGGAATGCCGGCCGCCTCGACCGCCGCCGCGGTGCCGCGCGTGGCGGCCAACGCATAGCCCATGTCGTGCAACAGGCGGGCGATCTCGACCGTCTTGGGCTTGTCCGTATCCTTGACGCTGAGAAAGACGGTGCCGCGCGGCGGCAGGCTCGCGCCGGCGGCCAGCTGCGACTTGAACAGCGCCTCGCCGAAGGTGCGCCCAACCCCCATGACCTCGCCGGTCGAGCGCATCTCCGGACCGAGCAGGGGGTCGACCCCGAGGAACTTGGCGAACGGGAACACCGCCTCCTTGACCGAGAAATACGGCGGCACGATCTCGACCTGCACGCCCTGCTCGCGCAGGCCGCGGCCCAGCATGCAGCGCGCGGCGACCTTGGCCACGGCGACGCCGGTGGCCTTGGAGACGAAGGGCACCGTGCGCGAGGCGCGCGGATTGACCTCGAGCACGTAGACCACGCCGTTCTGGATCGCGAACTGGACGTTCATCAGCCCGACCACCTTGAGGGCATGGGCCATCTGGCGGGTCTGGCGCTTGAGTTCCTCGACGGTGGCGGGCGACAGCGAGTACGGCGGCAGCGAGCACGCCGAATCGCCGGAATGCACGCCGGCCTGCTCGATGTGCTCCATCACGCCGGCGATCGCCACCTCGCTGCCGTCGCAGATGCAGTCGACATCGACCTCGATGGCATCGTCGAGAAAGCGGTCGAGCAGCACCGGCGACTCGTTCGACACCTTGACCGCCTCGCGCATGTAGCGCTCGAGATCGCGCATCTCGTGGACGATCTCCATGGCGCGGCCGCCCAGCACGTAGCTCGGGCGCACCACCAGCGGGTAACCGATCTCCTCGGCCAGGCGCAGCGCCTGGGTCTCGTCGCGCGCGGTGCGATTGGGCGGCTGCTTGAGCCCGAGGCGGTGCAGCAGCTGCTGGAACCGCTCGCGATCCTCGGCGATGTCGATCGAGTCGGGGCAGGTGCCGACGATGGGCACGCCGTGCGCTTCGAGGTCGCGCGCCAGCTTGAGCGGGGTCTGGCCGCCGTACTGCACGATGACGCCCACCGGCCGCTCGAGCTCGACGATCTCGAGCACGTCCTCGAGCGTCAGCGGCTCGAAGTACAAGCGGTCGGAGGTATCGAAATCGGTCGATACGGTCTCCGGATTGCAATTGACCATGATCGTCTCATAGCCGTCCTCGCGCAGGGCCAGCGCGGCATGCACGCAGCAGTAGTCGAACTCGATGCCCTGGCCGATCCGGTTGGGCCCGCCGCCCAGCACCATGACCTTGCGCCGGTCGGTGGGCGCCGCCTCGCATTGCTCGCCGTAGGTCGAATACAGGTAGGCGGTGGCGGTGGCGAACTCGGCGGCACAGGTGTCGACGCGGCGGTAGGCCGGGCGCACGCCGTGCGCCCGGCGCAGGGTGCGCACGCGCTCGGGCGACTCGGCCAGCAGGCCGGCCAGGCGACGGTCGGAAAAGCCCTTGCGCTTGAGCAGCATCCATTCGGCGGCATCGAGCGAGGCCGCCGGCCGGCTGGCCAGGCGCTGCTCGAGCCGCACCAGCTCCTCGATCTGGGCCAAGAACCAGGGGTCGATGCCGGTCTCCTCAAAGACCTGCTCGACGCTCAGTCCCAGGCGGAAGGCGTCGGCCACGAACCAGATGCGATGCGGCCCGGGCTCGCCGATCTCCTCGACGATCTCGTCGCGGTCGGTCGACATCTCGTTGAGCCCGTCGACGCCGATTTCCAGGCCGCGCAGCGCCTTCTGCAGCGACTCCTGGAACGTGCGCCCGATGGCCATCACCTCGCCGACCGATTTCATCTGGGTCGTCAGGTGGTTGTCGGCCTGGGGGAATTTCTCGAAGGCGAAGCGCGGCACCTTGGTGACGACGTAGTCGATGGTCGGCTCGAAGGACGCCGGCGTGGCGCGGCCGGTGATCTCGTTGCGCAGTTCGTCCAGCGTGTAGCCGATGGCCAGCTTGGCCGCCACCTTGGCGATCGGGAAGCCGGTGGCCTTGGAGGCCAGCGCCGAGGAGCGCGAGACGCGCGGATTCATCTCGATGACGATCATCCGGCCGTCGCGCGGATCGACCGCGAACTGCACGTTGGAGCCGCCGGTATCGACGCCGATCTCGCGCAGGATCGCGATCGAGGCGTCGCGCATGCGCTGGTATTCCTTGTCGGTGAGGGTCTGCGCCGGCGCGACGGTGATCGAATCGCCGGTGTGGATCCCCATGGGGTCGAGGTTCTCGATGGCGCAGACGATGATGCAGTTGTCACGGCGGTCGCGCACGACCTCCATCTCGAATTCCTTCCAGCCGATGAGCGACTCCTCGATCAGCAGCTCGCGGGTCGGCGACAGCTCGAGGCCGCGCTGGCAGATGGCGACGAACTCCTCCATGTTGTACGCGATGCCGCCGCCGGTGCCGCCCAGGGTGAAGCTGGGCCGGATCACCGCCGGAAAACCGACCAGTTCCTGGACCGCCAGGGCCTCGGCAAGGGTGTGCGCCACCGCGGACATCGCCGAGAGCAGGCCGATGCGCGTCATGGCCAGCTTGAACTTCTGGCGGTCCTCGGCCATCTCGATGGCGCGCGGCGTGGCGCCGATCAGCTGCACGCCGTGGCGCTCGAGCACGCCCTCGCGGTGCAGGTCCATGGCGCAGTTGAGCGCGGTCTGCCCGCCCATCGTCGGCAGGATGGCGTCGGGCCGCTCGCGCGCGATGATGCGCTCGAGCACCTGCCAGGTGATCGGTTCGACGTAGGTGACGTCGGCCAGCCCCGGATCGGTCATGATGGTCGCCGGGTTGCTGTTGACCAGGATGACGCGATAGCCCTCCTCGCGCAGCGCCTTGCAGGCCTGGGCCCCGGAGTAGTCGAATTCGCAGGCCTGGCCGATGACGATGGGCCCGGCGCCGATGATGAGGATGGAGGAGAGGTCGGTGCGGCGCGGCATGGGCTCAGGCGGTACGGGCGCGGGGTCTGGCCTGGGCGGCGCGCGACTCGGCAGCGGCGGCCATCAGGCCGACGAAGCGGTCGAACAGGTAGCCGATGTCATGCGGACCGGGGCTGGCCTCAGGATGACCCTGGAAGCAGAACGCCGGCCGGTCGACGCGGCGAAAACCCTGCAGCGAGCCGTCGAACAGCGAGACGTGGGTCACCTGGCAATTGACCGGCAGGCTGGCCGCATCGACCGCGAAGCCGTGGTTCTGGGAGGTGATCAGCACCCGCCCGGTCTCGAGGTCCTGCACCGGGTGGTTGGCGCCGTGGTGGCCGAATTTCATCTTGATGGTGCGGCCGCCCGAAGCCAGTCCGAGAATCTGGTGGCCCAGGCAGATGCCGAAGGTGGGCAGGCCGCCCTCGACCAGGGCGCGCGTTGCCGCGATGGCGTAGTCGCAGGGTTCGGGGTCGCCCGGGCCATTGGAGAGAAAGATGCCGTCGGGCTGCAGCGCCAGCACCTCCTGGGCGCTGGTGCGCGCCGGGACCACGGTCAGCCGGCAGCCGCGCTGCGCCAGCATGCGAAGAATGTTGCGCTTGATGCCGAAATCGTAGGCCACGACGTGATGCCGCGGCGCTTCCTGCCGGCCGTAGCCCCCGTCCAGGGTCCATTCGGTCTGGTCCCAAGTGTAGGCCGTCGTCGTGGACACGGCCGCCGCGAGGTCGAGGCCGCTCATTCCCGGGAAATCGCGCGCCAGGGCGAGCGCCGCCGCGGCGTCCTCGCCGACCAGTACCGCGCCGGCCTGGGCGCCGCCGTCGCGCAAGCGGCGTGTCAGGCTGCGGGTATCGACTCCGGCGATGGCCACGACGCCGCGCTGGGCCAGGAAGGCCGGCAAATCGCAGCGCGACCGGAAGTTCGAGACGCGCGGCGGCAGGTCGCGGATGACCAGGGCCGAGGCGTAGACGCCGCCGGATTCGTCGTCGTCGTCGTTGGTGCCGACGTTGCCGATGTGCGGATAGGTCAGCGTGATGATCTGCCGCGCATAGCTCGGATCGGTGAGGATTTCCTGGTAACCGGTCAGGGCGGTGTTGAAGACCACTTCGCCGACCGAGGAACCCGGCGCGCCGATCGATACCCCGCGAAAAACCGTCCCGTCGGCGAGCACAAGCAGCGCCACCGGGCGGGAATGATCGATCAGGCTGGGCACCGATGCTCCTGGAGGACGCCGGAACGGCCGCAGAAGGCACGGGCATTCCGGCCCGTAACACGATCTGCGCGGCCGCAGCGGGAGAAAAGCGCTGGCTCGACCGTGGAATCCGGGGGCTAACGCTGGATAAACTACCGGATTATAACGGGGTCGGCGGCCGGACCTCGGATCGCCCGCTGGCGCTCGACCCGGCCCGGTCGAGCCCGGCGCCGCCAACCGGCCTGCCGCCGCCCGGCGGCCGCAAGACGCACTGGTAACCGGCGACATGCTGCTGCTCCTGCCGTACCGCGACCGCTCGATGACCGCCCATCTCCCGGTGGTCACCATCCTGCTGGCCCTCGCCTGCGTGTTCGGGCTGTTTGTGCTGCAGGGACGCGACGACGAGCGGGCCCGCCAGGCCGAGGATTTCTACCGCACGAGCGGGCTGGGCGAGATCGAATCGCCGCGCTACCAGGCCTACCTGGCGCAGCGCGAGGATGGCGCGGCGGCACAGCGCCTGCGCCTGCTCAAGGCGCTGCCGTCGGGCGACCCCAACGCGACGCGACTGCTGCAAAGCGATGCCCATTTCGTCGCCGAGCTGCGGGCCGAGCGCATCGTGCGGCCGACCGATCCGGTCTATGCGCAGTGGCATGCGCAGCGCACCCGCTTCGATGAGCTGTGGCGCGCCACCGCGGTCGCCCGTTACGGCCTCGAGCGGGCCGACGCGGCGCAGGCCTGGCGCTTCGTCACCTACGGCTTCCTGCATGCGGGCACCGCGCACCTGCTGGGCAACCTGCTGGTGCTGGCGCTGGTCGGCCCGCTGGTCGAGGCCGCCCTCGGACGGCTGCGATTCCTGGCCGGCTATCTGGCCGGCGGTGCCGCCGCCGGCGCGCTGCAGCTGGTCTTTTCCGATCTGCCGGTGATCGGTGCCTCGGGCGCGATCGCCGCCACGGTCGGCATGCTCGCCGTGCTCTACGGCACGCGGCGGGTCCCGGTGTTCTACTGGATCGTCTTCGTCTTTGGCACCGCGCGGATTCCGGCCCTGGTCGTGCTGCCGGTCTGGCTCGGCAACGAGGGCCTGCAGTGGATCGCCCAGTCGCACGCCGGTGCCGAAGGCACGAGCGTCGCCTACGCGGCACATATCGGCGGCCTGCTCGCCGGCGCGCTGCTCGCGACCCTGCTGCGCCAGGCGCCGGCGGCGCGGCCGCGCGCCGATCCGGGCGAGCGCCGCGCCGAGGTCGGTTCGTCCCTCGCCGCCCAGGCCCAGGAAGCGGCGTCGCGCCTGGACATCCGGCGGGCCACCCGGCTCTACCAGCAGCTGGTCGAGCTCGAGCCCGAACGCACCGACCACATGGGCGCCTATCTCAACGTCGCGCTGCTGGGCCCCGACGAGGAGACGCTGCGCGACGCCGCGCTGCGCCTGCTGTGGACCAAGTTCCGCAAGCCGACCGACGAGCTGCGCCGGACCTTCCTGCAACTGGCCCAGGACAAGGTGCTCAAGGTGCTGCCGGTCGATGAGCAACTGCGCCTGGCGCGGCGGCTGGTGAAATTCCGCGAGGACGTCACGGCGCTGCGCGTGCTCGATGCCGTGCTGCGCAACGAGCACTTGCGCCAGACCTATGCGCGCCAGCTCGCCGACTGCCTGCTGGGCCTGTTCACGGCCTACTCGCGCCACGGTTTGCAACGCCAGGCCGACCAGATCAGCACCCGCCTGTCGACCTACTTTCCGCGCGGCAGCGCAATCGGCGGCGAGGCGCCGGCGAACCGCCCGCCGCCGACCATCGTCACGATGTTCCGCAACACGTCGCCCGGATTCGCGGCGACCCAGCCGCTGGCCGATCCGGGCCCCGGGCCGGCGCCGGGCGGCGCCGCGCCGCGCTGAAGCGCGGCGCCGCCCGCCCCGCGATCAGGCGTAGCGCTCGAGGTAGCGCTTGGCCTCGAGCGCGGCGGGCGTGCCGGCGAAGTTCGACACGACATACTTCAGCAGGCGCTGCGCCTGGGCCGGCTGCTCGCCCTGCAGCAGCACGCGGGCCCCGATGACGTAGGCATCGGCGATTCGCGGATCGGCCGGGAAGCGCTTGTCGAACCCGCGGATGATCTCGGCGGCCTGCTCCGGCTGACCAGCCACCAGCGCCTCGTTGGCCAGCAGCGTCCAGTGCGCCGGGTCGCGCAGGGCAAAGGCCGGGAAGCGGGCCCGCGTGGCGACCCACAGCTCGAGCGCATCGCGCCGGCAGTCGGCGGCCAGCAGCAGTTCGAGGTAGCGCGCCGCGTGCGTCTCGATGCGCGGCGCCGAGCCCTCGTGCAGCAGCAGCTTGTGCAGCCGGACGTGCAGCGAGAGGTCGTTCGGGCGCTCGGCCAGCTCGCCATTGATCAGTTCGATCGCCTCGCGAAACTCGCCCGCTGCGACCATCTTGCCGATCAGCGCCTCGCGCTGGCGCCGGGCGTGGGCCGCGGCGCTGGCCGGCGCGGCGCGCCCGGGGCGGGTCTCACCCGGGCCGACGACATCGATGCCCAGCGCCCCGCTGTACTGGTACATGACATAGCCGATGAGGGCGCAGGTCAGGACGAAGAAATAGTTGAACACGAAGCCGACGGCGAACACGAGCAGCGCAACCGTCGGCACGGAAAGCGTGACCCGGGGCAGCGCCGCGCCGGCCGTGCCGGTGGTCGCGTCGGGCGGCACCGGGGCGACGTGCACGGCCGAGCCGGCGCCGCGCAGCACGACACCCAGCACCTCGTTGAATCCGACGTTGATCAGGAAGAGGTACACGCACAGCAGCAGGTACGGCGCGCCGATGCCGCGGGCGACCTGCAGGCAGCGCGACGGGTTGACCGCCTCGGTGAAACTATCGGTGAGGGTCATCACCATCACCGACGCCGGCAGCAGCAGCGTCCAGCCGATGAGCAGCAGCGGGCCGAGCCAGCGCGGCCCGAGGTGGCCGACGATGCCCAGCACGACCGGCACCAGCACCAGCACCAGGAACATCTTGATCGGCCGGCTCCAGCCGCCGCCCTCGATGTCCGGCGGATAGGCCCGCGAATCGAGGTAGCCCGAGGCTGAGCGCTCGATGACCTGGAACGAAAAGCCGGCGATGTACAGCGTGCCGGCGAAGGAAACGAGCAGCATCCAGCCGACCGCCCGCATCAGGCCGGCGAGGATCTGGCCCGGGGCCTGTGTCGTGCCGCTGACGACCTGCGAGAACACCAGGGCGGCCAGTACGCAGGAAACGGCGCTGACCGCCAGGATGCGCAGCAGCGGCGGGCGCTGCAGCGGAAACAGGAACAGCCGCGGCATGCGCTGCCAGAACGGTGCGATGGCCGCTGGCGGCGCGTCGTCCGGCGCCGCCTCGGCATGGTTCGACGGCGCACCGGGCGCCGCCGACCCGCCGCCCGGTGCGGCGTCGGGCGGGTCGCCCAGGGGCGCTCCCATGCGGGCCAGCAGCGGCGCCGGCGGCGGCACGGCGGGGGCAGGCTTGACGCGGTCCGGGGAGCGGTTCATCGCGAAGGTCGGCGCGGCGCGGAGCGGCAGCCGGGACTACTGAACGCGCCGATCGAGCATGGCCTGGGCGATCGTGTTGACGTCGGTGTATTCGAGCTCGGCCCCGGCCGGGACGCCGCGCGCCAGGCGCGTCACCTTGATCCGGCCATTGCGGGCCTGCACGATCTCGGAGATGAAATGGGCGGTCGCGTCGCCTTCCGGGGTGAAGGAGGTCGCCACGACGAGTTCGCGCACGACGCCGTCATCGGCGCGCTGCGCCAGCTGCGTCAGCTCGATCTCGCGCGGCCCGATGCCGTCGAGCGGCGAGAGCCGTCCGAGCAGGACGAAGTACATCCCGGTGTAGGCCAGCGACTGCTCGATCACCATCTGGTCGGCCGGCGACTCGACGACGCACAGCAGGCCCGGGTCGCGCCGCGGATCGGCACAGGTCTCGCAGATCTCGAGTTCGGTGAGGGTGTTGCAGCGGGCGCAGCGGCCGACCCGCTCGGCCGCGGTGAGCAGCGCCTGGCCCAGCACGACCGCGAGGTCGCGCTCATGCTGCAGCAGATGAAAAGCGATGCGCTGCGCCGAGCGCGGGCCGATACCCGGCAGGCGCTTGAGCGCGTCGACCAGCCCGTCGAGGGAGCGACCGAGCTTCATGCCGGGCGCACCGCCGCCGCCTGCCGCAGGGCGCCGGCAGCCGGGCACCCATATTGGCCCACGGTTGCGACGGCCGGCACGGCGGAATCAGGCAAAGGGCATCTTGAAGCCGGGCGGCAGCGGCAGCCCGGCGGTGACCGTGGCCATGCGCTGCTGCGAGGTTTCCTCGGCGCGCCGCACGCCGTCGTTGAACGCCGCGGCGACGAGGTCTTCGAGCATGTCGCGGTCTTCGCCAACCAGCGACGGATCGATGCTGACCCGCCGGACCTTGAACTTGCAGGTCATCGTGACCTTGACGAGCCCGGCACCCGACTGGCCTTCGATCTCGAGATTGGCCAGCTCGTCGTTCAGGCGCTGGACGTTCTCCTGCATCTTCTGCGCCTGCTGCATCAGGCCGGCCAACTGGTTTTTCATCATGACGGATTCCGCTTGTTCGTCGCACGACCTTCCGAAGCGCCCGGACCGCGGGCGGCGAGCCCGCGCGCGCCGTGCGCCTGCCGGGCGCCGATGCGGCGCCGCACTCAGGATTCCGGCGCCGGCCGGATCGAATCCGGGTCGACGACGGCGCCGAAGTTCTCGATCAATTCTCGCACGAATGGGTCGGCATGGATGGCGTCTTCGGCCTGCTTCTGGCGCGCCAGGCGGGCCTGCTCGCCGCGGCTTGCCGCGGTCGCGCCCTGCGTGACACCGACCAGGACCTGCACGCCGATCGGCCGCCCGAAGTGCTCGCGCAGCGCGGCGCGCAGGCGCGCTTCGCCGCCGGCCTCGAGCAGTGCCTTGACCGGCACGCGCAAGGTCAGCCGGTCGCCCTCGTCGGCGACCAGCTCGCTGCGCACCGCCAGCTCGCGCGCCAGGCCGGTCAGAGCGAGGCGCGCGGCGAGCGCCGGCCAGTCGAGCGGGCCGCCGGCGACCCCGCCGCCCGACCCGGCCTGCGTTGGCGCCACGGGCGCCACCGGCGCCGCGGCGCCGTCGATCGATCTGACAGGCATTTGCGGGTCCGCCGCTTGCCGGTGCGCTGCCTGCCGGTCCGTCGCGTGCGCGTCGGCCGCTTGCACATCGGCCGCTTGCGGGTCGACCGCCTGCGCGTCGACCCCTGGCGAGCCGGCCGCCCGCGCGTCGGCCGCCGGCGAGCCCGGGGCTGGCGCGGCAGGGGTTCGCGCGGCGAGGGCCTGCGACTGGGCAGCCTGGCGCCGCGGCGGCGCCAGCGGCGCAAGCTCCGCCGCGGCGCGCGGCGCGCGGGCGCGCAGCGCGGCGCTGCGCCCGGCCGTGGCCGGCGGCGCCAGTTCGGGTGCGAAGGCCAGCATCCGCAGC
>Ga0209698_10000877_pt1 | contig 34702 bp, 52 predicted proteins | sample LitLauG_LLR_2012_FD_187203 | JGI IMG/M metagenome (GOLD analysis project Ga0209698, IMG submission 187203) | Freshwater sediment microbial communities from Pennsylvania, USA - Little Laurel Run_MetaG_LLR_2012 (SPAdes) (version 2) | ecosystem: Environmental > Aquatic > Freshwater > Creek >... | reverse complement strand
CCTTCGGCTCTAAGGGGTTTCCAGCAATTAACGGGGTTTAACGTCAACTCGACCTTAAGTTAATTGACGTGATCGGCGAACACCAGATCGTTTTCGAGAGCCATCAGGCCCTCGTTGGTGATCTGTGCGATGGTCAAAAGATTGTTCGACACGGAGGTCTCCTGGACCCTCAGTGCCTGCGACCGCTCCTGCGAATCTCCTCCATCCTCAGACGCTTGTACTCGTTGAAGTTGGAGGCTTGTGCGGAATCAGACACGACTGTGGCTTCTCCCGTTCGCAGCGACTGGACAGGCGCTGGAGCCTTGCTGGTTTCAATTGTGGGTTTGGCAGCGGGCGGAGGTGGCGGCGGTTCGCCTTCCTTCTTCGCCTGCTTCTCGTATCTCGCTTCGATGCGACCCAGTGCTGCAAGAGCAAGCTCAGGTCGAAGGGCCAGGATGCGCTTCTGCTCATCCGGGTACTTGGCGAGGTGATACGCAATCTGCGGACCAACCTCGGATACCTTGATCAGGTTCTGGACATAGATCGGAAGCTCGACCTTCACCCGGTCTGCCGCCTCGATCACCGCATTGAAGTCTGGAAGGTCTCCCCTCGCCACTTCAATTCGGGCCGCAAGGAGTTCGTTCTCGCGTTCCATCTGGACACGAACGCGCTCCTCCTCGCGAGCCTGTGCGATTTCCCTGTCGCGAACCTTCTTCTGGTATTCCCGGTCGGCCTTGATGAAATCACCGACCGTCTTGTACTGCGGATCGTTCGGATCCGGCTCCTTCAACTCTTCCTGCTTGACCGGCGGCGGCTGGTTTCGCGCCGATTCCAATTCCTTCTCCAGTTCCTGGACGCGACCCTCTGCACGCAGGCGAGCGTTGTACTCCTCGCGTGCGAACTCCTCCGTTTCCTCGCGGGCACGGGTGAGTTCATCAAGTCGCTTCTGGACACCTGGGTCCGTACCCGCTTTCGCTTTCGCGATGTCCTCTTTCGAGGGAGCCTTGGCGGTAGGCTTGAGGTTGCCGGGATCCGGCGGTGCGTCCTTCGTCTCTGCTACCCCATCCTTGATGACGGGATTACCCGGAGTGGCCTCGGTCCTGTCGCCCTTCTTCGCGTTCTCGATGCGGTCAGCCGCAGCGACAAGCTGGTCGGGATTCAGGATCTGAGAGCCTTTTGCCGTCCGTTCGGCAATGAACTCAGCGACATTCGACGCATCGACAGTTCTGACAGCCATGACTTGGGAACCCCCAATCGAAACCCCGGATACCGTCCGGTGCGGTGATCAATCCTCGCGCTCGCGATACTTGGATCGCACGCGCTCAATCATCTCTTCATGCTGTGCCTCACTGTGGTTCTGCTTGCACTTAGGGCAGGCATTCGGGTGTGCCAGCAAGGTGGGAATGTCATCTGTGTGGAACCCGTACTTCACGCCACAGGTAGCATGGATGGAGTTCTTCGGAACCCCATTGGAATCCCTCATGCCTATCGCATGATGGACATAGGAATCCTCCAGCATCCCCTTGGAATCGCGGCGCACCACGACAGGCGAAGTCTTCTCCTTCTCCTCATATCCAGAACGCGGTCTGGGAGTACTCGTCTCTGGAAGGTCAAGGATCGAACGGTATGCGCCCATTATTCCACCCTGTGACTCGCCACGTCGGCGTCCTCGAGTGCTTCCCTGGTCATTTCCTTCTCATGCGCCTGCGCGACGTGCGTCTGGAGGATGCTCCCGGCCTGATTGATCTCCGCCACGTCGTGAGCGGTGATCGCACGCACGGTCGTGTCGTGAACCTTGACGTGAGCGTTCACGTCGGTGTCGCGCTTCTTGGCGTCGGTCTGGATGATCGTGCGGTGCGTGGCCGCAGCTTCCTTGAGAGCCACCCGGTCGGTCTCGCCCTTCTGCTGCGTCTCGATGTTCTGGTGACGACCCTTGAGTTCCAGTTCCAGGGCCATGCTCTTCTGGCCTTCCTGCTGAAGCTGCTGCTGGAGACCCTTGATCATCATCTGGTACTTCGGCGGGCAGTCGCTGTCCTTGTCGATCTGCGCGGTGGGCATGTTCGCGGCCATGCGGTCGGCAATCGTGTCCGACTCCGGGAAGTCCATCGAACGCACCACGATGTCGCCCGCAGCCGCAGCCACAGTCTCGCCAAGAGGCGTGCCGAGAAGGGTCATCATGTTGATGGCACCCTCCTCGCGCTTCGTCTGGTACGAAGGCCCGCTGTCCACCACGCTGTCGTAGAGTCCGCCGGTCAGGTCGTTCTTGACCTTGCCCTCGGCGGTCTTCTCGTTGATCTTCACGGTCCTCGGAGTGCCATCGTCACCGATGATCCGCTGCATGCGCTCCGTGTCGTAGAAGTGCGGGATCAGGTCGCTGATGATGTTCCCCACCTGACGCAGCGAGCGCGACAGGTTGTCGGAAAAGTCGAAGTGCGAGATGTCCGACATGCCCTGCCGCTTCTTGATGGCGACACCGGAAATCACCTGTCCCTGCTCGTCCTGGCCGGGATCGTTCGGCATTCCGGCGACGGCGAGGAAGTCCGACTTGGTGCTGTCGCCCCACTCCGCAAAGCCTGTGTTCGGCTGCGGCGGCGGCTGGCGCTGCGGAGGCGGGGCCATCGTGCCGTCCGGGTTCTGTACCGGCTTGTACGGCAACGCGACGATGGGCTTGCGGTTGGCGTCGCGCCACGCATCCTCATGCCCCTCCATCTGCCCCTCGGCAATCATCCAGGGAGCCTTGGGCATCAGCGCATAGACTTCGGTCTTGGCAGTCGTCGCGTAGTTGTACATGCGCGCCGGGTCGCGGAGGTCGCGCACCATGCCCTTGCGCTCGATCCGCCCATTGACGTTCGTCTGGCGACCGTACACCGGGACCACGGGAATGAACTTCCCCGGCCACTCACGCTTGTCGAGAACCTTCGCGGCAGACAGCAGGAACCACTGCACCTTCTTGCGGTACGTCGGGCGCTCGCGAATGACGTACAGACCGTCCTTCGCCATCTGCTCCTTGGTCGGCATCTCGCTGCTGTACAGCGAGCCGTACACACCCTGATGGTCGCCAACCAGATACAGGCGCTCCGGGACCAGCTTGATGCGCCAGTACTCCGCAACGCGGATCTCTTCATTGTTCGACCAGTCCTTGATGTCCTCACCGGCACCGACGAACTGCCAGCCCTTCGGATCACGGTCACCGTACCGCTGCTTGTACTCGTCCCGGCGCATCCAGTGCGAGGCGACACACCACTGCGCGTCCGATCCATCCGGCATCGTTGAGGCGGGATCGAGGTAGTAGGTGAACTGGTTCGGGACAGCCTCGATGGTCAGATCCTGGTCGAAGCTGCGCTCGTCAATGTAGCGCGAGCCGACCCGGATGTAGCCCCAGCCAGACCGCACCGCCGACTCGACGGCAGTGTCGTAGGCATAGTCGGCATTCGATGAGGTCTCGATGTGCCGCATCAACCCGTCACGGACCTTGGCGGTCTCGATGTCGGTGTCCTTGACCGGGTGGAACTTGATGCGCGGGCGGTTCTCGCGCAGCGCATTGGTCACGCGGCGCACCATTGCGTCGGTGATGTTGACGGTCAGGCACGGTCTCGCGTCGCTGTCGCGGTCCCGCTTGATGTCCACAGGCCACTGGTCGCCATTGGCGAAGCGAAGGTCGTACAGGGCTTCCTTGCGGTTCTCTGACTCGGCGTCGGCGGAAAGCTTGAGGCGCGCAGCGCACTCGGTGATCACCTGTGGGTCGGTGTCTTTCTCTTTCTCGTCGGAGAGGACCGCAGACATCAGCCAGAACCGTCCTTCGCGCCCTTCGTCTTTCCCTGCATGGCCTCGGTGATCTTCTGCTTGCAGGCTTCGCAGGCAGTCGGGTGCGAGTAGAACGCTCCGGTGTGATTGGTGAGGCTCTTGCCACTCTCACCGCACAGCGTGGAATTCATGTCGTGAGCGAAGTGCAGGGTGTCGTTGGTGCGGGCCTGGGACTGCACGCCGATCCTGCGGTTCTCCATGCGCTTCGAATTGCTCTTTGGCATCAGCGTTCCTTTCTTGCGGCTGCGGCTTCGCCTGCGTAATCAGCGTCAGACTGTGCGCGAACAGCCTTCTGACACGACTTGCATCCGGCGGGATGCCTGTAGAGGATTCCAAGATTGTTCGTCATGGCATCACCTTTGGTGCCGCAGATCGGCGTACTCAGGTCATGCGAATAATGGATAGGCCCGTCGGTTCTTCCTGAAGTTAGCGTTCCCATTCAGCCCATCCATCCGTTGTTGCGTGGGGGAGGCGGCGGCACGTTGCGTGATGGCTTCGCGCCCTTCACCTTGAAGAAGCGACGCATCATCACCGCATAGCGCGTGGCACTCATCAGATCCTCGTTGACCTTGACGATCAACCCGTCCTTGCGGTGGTAGAGACCAAACTCCTCCCACCAGTCGAGGAGATGCGCGAACACCTTGAAGCGTCCGGTCTCCATGCGCTCCAGCATCTCGGCAATTCCAGCCTCGACACCATTGCTGCCATCCTCAAACTGGGCGCGAATCGGCAGCATGTTGAGACCGGCGGACTTGTACTGCTTCGCAAGCTGCTCGCCCGATCCCTTGTCGTGCGCGAGACCATCGTGCGGCCACGACCACGGCAACCAGTCGCCCCACGGCAGGACGCCAGCGGCGAACATGGTCGGGATCTGCTGCCGCGCCCGGTGGCAGGCAGTGACGTACAGCGTGTCCGAGTCGCGGTCCCAGGCCATCCTCACTGCGGCAGATGGATGGTCCCAGCCGAAGTCGATTCCACATCCCTGCGGCCAATGGGGCGGAATCTGAAAGGACTCGCACTTAAGGGAGCCTTCGGCCACTGGGAATACCCGCCCAGACCCAAGCTGCGGGATGCCCTTGGTGCGAGCTTCCCTCTCAAATTCAGGATACGAGGAGACGATTGCACTGCGTTCTTCCTCCGTGTAGTGAGCGGCGTCCCAGATGGTCATCTGCGTGACGTGCGTGCCCGGCACATGCTCGATGATGAACCGCCGCACGATGTCCGAGACACCAAGGAGCGGCGTGAACGTCATCATCACCAGCCCGCCGGTCGCGTTCGTCCGAGTCAGACCCTCAAGGTAGATGTCCTGGTCGGGTTCTTCGTCGAACCAGACACCATCGAGGCTCTCGCCCTGCCACTTCGCTCGACCGCGCTCGTAGGACTTGAGCGCAATGGTGGACTCACCACCGCTGACGTGCGCTACACGGATCGTATCAACGAGTTCCGCCACGCCCCTGGAGGGAGTCGTTTCAAGGATCGTGGATTTCGGTATCGAACCCGTACCACGCTGCCCGATCCGACCGAGAAGAATTCGCTGCACGTTATCGCGGGTGGACTCACCCGTAACACCAGCCGCCCACCAGTGAGTGGGTCGATCAAAGCGACGGCCATTCCACCATTCGGGATACTGACCCGTGACGTGCATGGCGACTTCCATGCCCGCTGCAAGCGTCTTGCCCAACTGGTTACCCGCCATGAGCAGTCGCTCACGGTTCGCGAATCCAGCGGAGTGAAAGTCAGCCTGCTTCGGGTACGGAGCATAGGACTGGAGCGCACGCTCACTGAGTCGTCTCTGAGCCTCCGCCTGAAGCTGACCCATCAAGCGGGCCAATAGCGACGAATCGCTGGAGAGCATCGATGGCAGCGCGGAGTTCAGCATCGTCCATGTCCTCCAGCGGACGCTTCACGTCAAGCTCGCGTGGGCACAGCGACGCCACGATCTTCAGGTAGGCCGCAGGCTCGCTCAGTCGCGTGACCTGAATGACAGATGCCCCATGCTGTTCGAAGTCCTCATGGAGCGCCTGGAGGAATGCCTCGGTCAACTTGTTGCGCGAACCCTTGGGACGACCGGCGGGATTGCCGCTTTGGCCGGGCTGCCAAGGAGGCTTGAGGAAGTCCAGCTTGCGAAGCGGTGTACTCACGGTGCAATTTCACCGACGTTCTGATGCACCGCAGCAACGTCCTTCTCGCTCGCCACGATCACGTCCTCACCGTTGAGGCAGACGCGGGTGAAGGCGTAGCCGCTGTCGTGTTCCTGTCCGCCGAGTTCGACCACGTCACCGATCTTCACCTCGGTGGGGCGGAAGTGCTTGGACTGGTGACGCTTGCTGCGGTCTCGGTTGTAGATCCACGGGTACTCTCCGGGGCCGACTGCCATCACCGTGCCCAGGAAGTTGCCCTGTCTGGCGGCGATGATGATCTGGGAGAGTTTCACGGGGAGGGGCCTGACCACGATCCGGTCGCCCATTGGCTTGAGGGATCCCTCCACGAACTCGACCCGCTTCGGGTTGAGGCTGGTACCGGACTTCTCAAGATGCATTGGGTAGTTCCGGGTGGAATGCGCCATTGATGGCGGTCGAGATCTTGTCCACGTCCGCGACCTTCCAGTCCTGCGTCTTCTGGTAGCTCAGGGCAATGTGATCCATGTTCCCGCCGCAGTCAGCATGCTCCCTGTACCAACCGTCTACGTCCTGCGGGCGCGGAGCGCCATAGTAGCCGGTGCCACGCCTCCGACCGATGCACAGGGACTGCTTCTCGGTGGCGTGATAGCGGCACACCAGGAAGATCCGGTTGGTGTCCTCGGGAAAGATGTCGCTCACTTCCTGACCTTCTTGCGCTTGCGGAACTTGCTGTAGGCGACTGCGGCACGCTGCTTCTGGTCCGGGAAGTCTTCACCGGCTTCCTTGCTGCCCATGAAGCGGGACATGAAGCTGTGCAGGGTCTCACGGGGCTTTGGGTTTGGCATCCTGGGTCTTCCGGTGCGCCTCGACCAGCCGGTCTCCCTTTCCCTGCTGGAACTTCCCGTCCGGTGCCCGCACAGGCGGAACTCTCGGAACTGCCAGAGCGCGGTTCGCGGCCTTCATGCGTATGGCCCCCGGACTCCCCAGTGCCCGCCCATCGGGTTGCCGTCACCGGGAGTCATCACCCTGCCACTGGTGGTCGGGCCGGGCGCGACAGGGGTAGATACCGGACCCGGCATGATGCGCTGCGGACCCATTCCGGGATCGAATGGCATGCGCTCGGGACCGGGCTGAACCCGGTTGGGGGCGGCAGGCTGGTTGGGTAGCTGGGTGGACGGCATGAGCCGCAGACCGCCGACGACATTGTCGAAGAGCATCACTTCCCTGCCTTGGGTCCGTGGACCCCATCGAGCATCTCGCTGCCGGTGTCGTGAGAATGCATCTGGAGCGTGTGATTGGATCCGGTGATCTTCGGCCAATTCGGGCGTTCGCGACGATTCAGATAATCGCCCAAGTCTTCGCCTTCTGTTTTGCGAGGAGCATACGGCCCGGTCTTGTTGCGGTGGTTCTCGAGATCTTTCTCGTACGCAGCCTGCTGCGCCTTCGTCGGCATGGCGTGCTGCATCCCACTGCGGTTACGAGCCATCAGCCAGGCTCGTCGGACTTGCGCTCGTCGCCGGGGCGACCGGCCTTCGATCCGCGCATCGGGCCTTCGTTCGCCTGCTCCTTGCCGGGTTTCGGAGCCTTGCCCTCGGAGAAGCCCATGAAGTCATGGTGCCGCTCGCTGCCGTGATCGTGGACGATCTTGAGGTTCATCAGTTTCCCATTGCGGGAACCGTAGACGATGTCCGGGATACCCGGACCCTGCTCGGTCTTGGCGACGGTGTTCGGCTGACCGTCCGTGCTGGAGGTCGGAGGAGGCTTGCGCGGCATGCCCGGCGCACGCGAAGGATGACGGTCAACGGCCATTAGCGTTGCTCCTGAGAGGTGTTTGGGAGGGGGCGGGGGAGGAAATGCCCACGCTACTTCCGATATACATCAACTGTCCGGGGACTGCAAATTCCGGTTTGTCGTACTCGGTGTGAACGAACCACGCGCCCTCTTCAAGGAGATCGAAGTACGTCGATTTCGCTAGGCGGGCACGCAGCGCCTTCTCCCTCACCGATCCCCGCGTGCAGAAGTGGCGGATCAGTATTTTCCGAAGACGGAGTTCCGCCCTGCCGACGATCTGGTCGGTCCTGACGCACTCGGGGTTCTCCATCGTCGCGGTCGAGCGGCTCCCGCAGTTGATCCGCATGAAGGCCGACATCATTGGGAACCCGGAGACACCGTACCCGGCAGACCATATCCCCCAGTCGACCAACCGTCTGCGTGTATCTCCCGGAATCATACGTCGCCCTTCCACATTGCCCAGAGGAAGGTCGCCGCCCATGCGATTACGAAGAAGAATCCGATCCAGAGCATGGCTACTCCCTGAGCACTGAGCTGTCGCGAATCTTGGTTCCTACTCCAATCGCACGCAATGCTTCGCTCGGAGTGGTGACCACCGGGATGTCGTGCAGTTCGATGAACTCTCCCTGCTCCTTGCGCTCCTTGAGATGGTTCTTCTCGTAGCCTGGAGTCTTGCACTCCATTGGCGTCCACAACCACTGGAACGTCTCCGGGTCGCGATACTTGACGAGGAGGTCTACCGGTCTGCCTATCGGATAGACGAAGGCACCAGCGGCTCGTAATGCGGCCACGATGAGTGCCTGGGACTTGTCCACTTTGGCTGCGCGCCTCATTCCCTGCGCTCCGGTTTCTGCTTGCGCCGCATCCACTCGATGAACTCGGTCATCCACGGTTCCCGGTACTTGTGGGCGCGCATCCAGATGCCCCACTGTCGAATGTACTCCGCCTGACGTTCATGCGGAACGTAGCGCGGGTCTTTGACGTGCCCCTGATCCTCGGGCATCGATTTCCGGGCGTCACGGGCCTCGGGACTCTCCCAGACCTTGGGCATGGGCTGTCTCATTGCGGAGCTTCTGGCTGCGCCAGACTGCGGTTGCTTTTGGGTATTCGATGCAGTGACCAGCAATTAGCACACAACGTCAGATCTTTGGGGAAAGTCTCGCTGATCGTCGGTTGCCACACAGGAGACCCATTCTCAACCTGACACAACGTCCTGCGATTATCGTTCAGGATGTGTACTCGCTTAGACTTAACCCATGCATAGATCATTGATTATTAACCCCTAACCAATGTCCCAAGATCCCCGTGGCGCACCCGTCCCATCCCCACCGTAGCGAGGAAGGAACGAGCGTCTGTCCCTGAGTCCACAGGACGCCCCGGTGTTGCTTTCACCTTTCGGTGCCGTAGCGCCCTCACCGGGTTCCCCGTGGCGCTGCCTCTGGAACGGATCCCCCAGTAGAGGCGACAGCAGGGCCGTGCTGGTGCTTGTGAGCGTCCACGGAGCCTGACGCGGCTGGACGTGGACGGACAGGGGTGGACTTGTGTAGATTGCGACCTATCGGAAGCCGGGGTCGCGATGGCACCACATCCACCCGGAGCGCCCGCCAAGCGCAACCGAGTAAGACGGACCCTACGCGGGTCCGTTTTGCTTTGCAATGCTACCTGCACTGGATCGTGCCCTGACAGCGCACCGGATGCAGTGTCTTGTCGTGGCGCGGCATCGATCTGGCGCACCCCGCCGAAATACCTATTGACATCCCAATTGCGACATAGAGTGTCGCTATGGTATAAGCCCGGTATCGCGCAGGAACCCCGAAAGCGTAACCCTGCCGTCCCAAAGACCCCCGTCCGGCTAGGCCACCGAGGCGGGGGTTCTTCATTCTCCCTTCAGAATCCTCTGCGAGTTCAGCGTCATCGAGTCTGCGACGTTCCGCAGCGTGTAGATCACGTCGCAGCAACGCTCCGGGGAAATCCCGGCCTTGACGAGAGCCTCGTCAACCTCTTGGAGTCCGATGTTGATCTGGCGACCGATCTGCATGAGTAAGACGGCAAGCTGCTCGTTGGTCATCTTGCCCTCCAGATCGTCGCAGCCCGCCCAGAGCGGGTTTTGCGGGTCAGGCCGCTGTCGTACACCTTGCCGCGCTCCACAAGCTCCACGCGCCTCGGACGAGCCGTGGAAGGGTTCAGCTTGAGGGCGTGGCAGATCTCCTCGTCCGTGGCTCCGTAGGCCGCCCTACCCAGGATCAGTTCGTAGACGAGAGCCTGCAACCGGCCCATGTCCTTCTCGATCCCACGCGCAGCCTCCTTGGAAGGAGGACTGTGCGGCTGAAAGGGTGCGGTATTCACCGAGTCGATCTGCTCTATTTTAGACGCCACAGAGACCCTCACATTCGTTTCCAAACATGTCCACCTGAGCCTCGTTCACGAACTCGACCTGATCAATGGGCTTCAGGGATCGGTGCATGAACTGGCGGGAATGCATTTTCGGAGTGACCCGAATCGCAGCGTCGATCTCGACCACGTCAGCCCACTCCTCGGGAACCTGTTTGATCTCCTGCCACTGCTGGTCGGAGTGGTAGGGGCACCCGAGGCAAGACGATTTCGGGGGCCGTGGGTAGCCATTACGCTCCATCCACATCAGGCAGTCCGCCCGAGTCATGCGGAGGTCAATCAGCGGCCACGTATGGTGCTGCCACTTGTTTCGGGCAGGCTTCATCCGATGCGCCTCATCGACGCTAATGCCGATGCAGACCTCGACGTGCCCTCCCTTACCGACCAGTTCCCGCATCTTGCGCCGCAGCGGATCGACCTTGTACTCGCGGGTACACTGGCGGCGACCAATTGCACCGCCGCCATCGGGACGCAGCATGTGCCACGGCACAGAGGCAAAGCGGCCCCCGGTGGCGTTTGCCTGACGCAGCACAGCATCTCTCAGATTGCCCTCAGAGACCCTGTAAATCGGAAAGGGTAGCTGCGTCTCAAGCCAATCGAGCCATTCGTAGACAGCCTTAGGCTCCCATTGAGTGTCGGCAAAGATGGCACAGTCAGGCGGAGGGATCTCCCCCTTCGCCATCATCAAAGCCATCGTAGAAGACTGAACTCCTGCCCCCAAAGACAGAACACGGAACATCTCCTTGCGAAGCCTGACACTCTTCTTTGCCATTACAGACCCTTGGTGAGATCGTCCAATGACAGCCCGGTCGCCTTCTGGAGGCGACGCAGGGTGTCGAGGTTCGGACGCTTCTTCCCACGCAGCCAGCGATTGACCTGATGCCGGTCCACGCCCAGGAGGCGCGCGAACTCGGACTGGGTGAGCCCCTGGTCTTTCATCCATTTGGCAATGACTTTCATGCCCGCCTTCTAGCACAGGGTTGCCCCGGAGGTCAACTTTCCTGGACTGTGAGGTAGGTCACAAATAATTGTTGCATGCCGGGGCAACTTATGAAACGCTACTCCCCGGCGAAAGAACCGCCCCAACGAACACCAGAGAACGGAGCGAATCATGGCAACCTTCAAGCAGATCTACGGTGGAACGCGGCAGGAACTGACCGGCAACCTGGGCTACTCGCGCTACGGCTTCGACGGCAACCTGAACACCCTGCGCTATATCGCCGACCGCGCCGCCGATGAGATCACCGCCAAGCACTCGGCCTTCAAAAGCTTCGTTGACCTCCTGAACGCTGAAGGCGGCTACTTCCCGACGATCCGCTGCAACTCGACCACCGGCCTGCGCCGCGCGGAACTGACCTACCTCGCCGATGCCTACGACTACTTCATGCTCTGCCGTAACGACAGCCGCCGCGCGCACCGCGCCTGAACGACCCCAACGAACCCCGGAGAAAGCAAATGAACGTCGAAACGCCCCCGCCTGGATTCCGCTACGTCGTCAGGGACAACCGCTGCGGCACCGTCGCCGGTGTCTACAACGCGCTCGAAAACGCCAAGGCCTCGGCGGCCCTCCTGAACATCGGATTCGCCGCTGGCCGCTTCACCATCGAGGACACCGTGGCGAGCCAGTCGAAAGCCAACATCATCTTCCTCAGGACCGATCTGCGGGCCTCGGATCGCGCCACCGCGACCTACCGCTGGCTCTGCATCCCGATAGCGCCCGGTGGCGCTGCTTCGGGACCGTCCTGGTGGTTCCGCACACGCAACGATGCCAGAACGTGGGCACGCCTCTTCCACAACCGCACGGATCGTTACGTCATCGGGAGCTTCGCGTGATGGGCAAGGTCATCGACATCACTCCCTTTCGCAGGGACCAGATCGACTTCGATGATGCCGTCAAGGCAATCGGCGTCGCCATCGATCACATCAGGCTTGCGAAGGAGAAGCAGGACGCATTCCTGCTGCTCGCGGGCCTTGAGGAAGCGGACGCGGCATTCCAGCGGCTGCGCGAGTTCAGGAGGCGCAGATGATCGGTCGTCTCCTCCGTGGCTGGGCACGCAAGACGCTCCGCAGGCAGGACACCCGCGTGATCCGCCTCGACCCACACATCGTCACCGGCATGACGCGACAGGTCGACAGCGACCTTCGCATCGAGGCCCGCTGGCGCGAGAACGTAGCCAGGAACATTCCGAGGAGTCGTCGATGAAATTCTGCAAGGATTGCGCCCACTATCGCGCAATGAGCGAGTCGCAGTACGACCGGTGCGAGAAACTGATCGCCGTCGATCCGGTGCGCGGAGGCCAGATGTACAGCAAGTACGTCTATTGCAGCGTCCTGCGTAATCACGATCTCAAGGATACCTGCGGCCCCGATGCGAAATGGTTCGATCCTGTCGCGCCGATGGGGTCGGTTCCCGAAGCCAACGGACCCGCGTGATGGGACGCATGAAGGATCTGTCCCAGGAGCAACCCGATACGTCCACGGACGATTTCGAGTGCTGCTGGGCTGAGTGGCAGAAGGTCGCCAAGGCAGACCCTGCTTTTGAAAAGTGGCTCGACAACATGGAGAAAGACTGTGAAATTCGCAGCGAAAACTTCCGTAGACTTTGAAATCGTCCCGGCTGGAAACCATGTCGCGATTCTGAACGGGATCGTTGACCTGGGCATTCAGCCCGGTCGCGGGATCTATCCGACACCACGGCATGAGGTGTATCTGCGCTTCGAACTGTCGAACGAGCGCATCAAGTACGAGAAGGACGGCAAGCCCATCGAGGGGCCGATGTCCATCGGTCGCACGTTCACCGCTTCGATGTCGGAGAAGGCGAACCTCCGCAAGTTCATCGAGGGCTGGTTTGGCAAGCAGTTCCCCACGGACGGTGCCGCAGAGGCTTTCGAGTTCAAGCAGCTACTGTCTCGCCAGTGCCTGCTGAACGTCACGCACAACGAGCGCGGAGGCAAGACCTACGCGAACATCAACAGTGCGGCCCCGATTCCGCGTGGCATGCAAGTCACGGCGAAGCAGGAGAACCCGTCGCTGTACTTCGATCTGCATGAGCCGGATCAGAAGGTGTTCGATTCCCTGCCGAAGTGGCTCAAGGAGAAGATCCAGTCGCGGATGCCGGAATCCGAGCCGACCGCCGCCGCGAAGAGCGTAGAGGAACGCGCTGCCCAGATCGAGAAAGAGCAGGCGCATGCGCTCGATGACGACATCCCTTTTAATTGATACCCTTTCTAATTCATGTTAAGGTGCCTGGGTAACAAAAGATAGGGCACAAACACATGAAAAAGTGCTTTAAGTGCGGCGTAGTTAGATCCCTGAACAGATTCTACAAACATCCTCAGATGGCAGACGGTCATCTGAACAAATGCAAGCAGTGCACAAAGAAAGATGTTCGTGAAAACTACGCCGCCAAACGCGATCAGTACGCTGAATATGATCGCGAGCGTTTCCAGACTCCTAAAAGGAAGGAGTGCGTCCGAAAATATCAGCAGCAGCGAAGATTGCGTAGACCGGGAAGGGCAAGAGCGGCCTATGCCGTCAGCAATGCAATTCGTGATGGAAAATTGGTCAGGAAACCATGCGAGAAGTGTGGAGATCGCGCAGAAGCCCACCATGACGATTACCGAAAGCCTTTGGACGTTCGCTGGCTGTGCCGAAAGCATCATCTTGAACATCACGGAAAAATAGCGATTCAACGGAAACCCAAATGATCAACATCTACATCGACATCGAAACTCTTCCCACGGACAACGAGAAGATCCGCGAGCGCATTGCCGCGACGATCAAGGCTCCCGGCAACTACAAGAAGCCTGAGAGCATCAAGCAGTGGATGGACGAGAACTTCCAGACCGAATTCCAGGCTGCGGTGCAGAAGACCGCGCTCGATGGAACCTGGGGTAAGATCGTCTGCATCGGCTGGGCCGTGGATGACGGTCCTGTCAACGTGACGATTGGCGACGGAGAGTTTGAGGTGCTCACTCGCTGGGCTGACGGTCTCGCAATCGAGATCGACAGGATTCACGGCAAGAGCAGTGAAGACTACGGTCGTCCGTGGTGGACTCGCGCCCAGTGGATCGGGCACAACATACAGGACTTCGACATCCGCTTCCTGTGGCAGCGTCTCCGCATCCATCGTCTGCAACTCAACTTCCCGCTGCCTATGGAGCGGTATCCGAAAGGCCCCTACATCTACGACACGATGAAGGAGTGGTCCGGGTATGGTAAGTACGTCAAGCAGACCGACCTAGAGCTTGCATTCGGCATTGAGCGCAATGATCCGCTCGCGAGCGGAGCGGACGTGGCGACGGCATCTCTGGCCGACATTGTCGCGCATTGCGAGGAAGATGTTCGGTGCCTGAGACTGATACACAAGGTAATGCAGTGAGAGCAAATATCCTAGCCACAGAACTTGCTGTCGGCATTGAGGATGGGTGTTTGGTAATAGTGACCGAAATGACAGGTATGCCTGTCGGCCGCCTAACGCGAGAGCAATCTGTAGAGATCGCGAAAGCGATCTTAGAGCACACGTCTGATTCGTCGGCAGGGAGTCAGAAGTGAGCCACCACACGCAACGCTGCGGCTGCCAGTACGGAGGCCCCTGCACGCGCACGACGCTATGCCGGGTCGATGCCGTCAGGGACGAGATGCAGGAGGAGATCGACCGCCTGCCTGACGTAACTGTCAAGCAGTCCCGCGGCACGCCGCTCGAGATGGTGCGTCACACGTCCTACGGATCTCTTGCTCAGTCTGAGGTGAAGTGATGGGCATCGACGCCGAAATGCTTGTCCGTCGTGTACCGAGGATCGCGGTCACGGACGAATGGCTCAAGGAAACCTCTTGGAAGCTATGCAAGGCCATTGGCGCCGAGCATTTCTTTGTGGAGGCAGGGCCTACGCCGAGACTCGCGATCGACAGGACGCTCACCAGATACCGCGACGCGGATACGCCAGCGATGGGGTCGGTCTATCAACAGGACGGCGATGACGTTCCGGCCGAGAATGGTGAATGTCTGCTGGAACTCAGCCTGTCTGGTCGCTACTACGGCCCAGGCTACGAGCGCGGCGATATCCTCGCTTACTGCGCCATTGCCGAGTGGCTTGAGGCCAACATCGAAGGCTGCGAGGTCTGGTACGGCGGCGATAGCTCGGGCGTCTGCGCTGAGCCGTTCCCAGAGGCCAAGCGCCGTGAACTGAAGCTGCATCTGTTCGGCAAGAACGGTCGCGACTATTTCGGCCACTTCGAGAACAGCGGATTGTTCTCGGATGGTTGCAAACGGCCGGAGCCTTGCTCGCTGTGCCCTCGCGGGCAGTATCGCGGCATTCGTAACGGCTTCGGTCGCAACGGCGCCTATGGCGTCTTCCATTGCGCCGGCTGCGGGAAGTCAGTGATGACTGAAGACGGCGGCGCGACGTTCAAGTCGCACAAAGATGACTAGAGAAGCTCATCTACGGGGAGTTGCGCGAAGTGATTGACGACATGCAGATCGGCGGCCCATGCCCTAAATGCGGTATCTCGCAGGTAGACCACGCTGGCATGACATGCGCCGAGGCCAAGAAAGCCGAAGATGCCCGCTGGCGCGCCGCATGGAAACCGATGCAGGACGCAATGCGTGAGGCTCTGAAGAATGCCCCAGGGCGCGAAGCGGCCACCGCGACCAAAAGCACCGGCGGGGGCGCGGCCGCTTTGCCCCCAGTCAAACACAAGGCCAGCCACATAGGAGCGCCTGCCGTATTCGCGCTTGAGCTTGCGCTGCAGCACCTCCGGTCAGCGTTCGGGCATTACGGCTGCTACGTGGTCGGCTCGTCTCTGGATCGCGCGGATTGGCGCGACGTGGACGTGCGCTACATCATGGAGGATGCCGAGTTCGCCAAGCTGTTCCCAGACGCTGGCGACAACTGGGAGTTCGACCCGCGCTGGCTGATCCTCACGGTGGCGATCTCCGGCTGGCTATCGCAGCAGAGCGGCCTGCCGGTGGATTTCCAGTTCCAGCCGCAGACTCACGCCAATAAGCGACACCCGTTCAAGCGCAACGCGGCCGGCATCCGCATAAAGCGCACAACTGTTTCGTCGGCAGGGAGTCAGGTAAAGTGAGCAATATCGACGCAACACTTGAGGCGCGCGGTTCCCGGTACGGCAATTTCGCCGATCATGCGCGGCTCACTCAGGATATCAAGCGTGCGATGGCTAACCATTGGGCATGGCACGCTCGCCTGTCTGATGACCAGCGGGAGGCGTTGGAGATGGTGGCCCACAAGATCGGCCGCATCCTCAACGGAGACCCGAACTACATCGATTCGTGGCACGACATCATCGGGTACACGCGACTGGTCGAGCAGCGCTTGGAAGCTGCGGCTGCGCTCGATGCCGTCAGCGATGATGCGATTCACAGAGCCGCTGCCAGCGCAACAGTGCGTCCATCTGTGGACAGTGAACGCGACGGCGTGTTTGACGACTACCAAGGCCCAGAAAAGGCGTGATGCGTGTCCTCGACCTCTTCTCCGGCATCGGCGGATTCAGCCTCGGCCTCGAGCGAGCCGGGATGCGAACCGTCGCGTTCTGCGAAATCGACCCGTTCTGCCGCGCCGTCCTCGCCAAGCACTGGCCTGCCGTCATCTGCTACGACGACATCCGCACCTTGGACGCAAACCGACTGTTTCAGGACAGCCACGGAGAGCTTCCCGATGTCATCTGCGGAGGGTTCCCCTGTCAGGACATCAGCTACGCCGGAGACGGTGCCGGCCTTGCTGGAGAACGCAGCGGCCTATGGTCGGAGTACGCCCGTCTCATTGGCGAAATACGACCCAGCTTCGTCATCGTGGAAAACGTCTCAGCACTGCTTAGTCGAGGGCTTGGAGACGTTCTCAGAGATCTGGCCGCGCTCCGGTACGATGCGGAATGGCACTGCATACCAGCTTCGTCCGTTGGTGCCCCTCACCGCCGCGATCGGTTCTGGCTTGTTGGCTACCCCCACGACAAAAGCGAATCAGCTTTCCCCGTCCATGATGAAGCACCCTGGTTGCCGCGCGCTATTGCCGACGCCGCGGCCGTGCTCTGGGCTTCGGAGTTCGGGGGCGAACCGGACGGAGATCCTTCGCGGGCTCAAGATGTGGCCGACGCCGGTGGCCAGAGATTACAAGGGGCAGGGGATGTCTCGGGCGAGGCGCGACACGCGCCCTCCGGACAATCTGTGCTCGGCAACGCTTTTGACGGACGGCAGTGGCGCGTTGAACCAGACGTGGGTCGAGTGGCTAATGGGGTTCCCGCTCGGGTGGACCGTCTGCGAAGCCTGGGAAACTCGGTCGTCCCGCAAATCACTGAGATCCTTGGTCGAGCAATTGTTAGAGCATCCGTGAACGTAAACGAGGGTCTGTGAATGGACGCTTATATGCGGCAGGCTTACTCGCTGGTTTCGTGGCACGAGACGCACCGGATTGGCAAACACGTCCACATGCGCCGAGGCACCGGAGAGACCGGCTGGTGGCACGACTGCTCGGATTCTGGCAAGGACTACGGCGGTAATCCGATGGACAACGACCGGGAGCGCAAGGGGGGCCTCGTCTGCCGTACCTGTGGCGAACGCTGGAGCCCTGAGCCACGCGGGTTCGTCTGCCTTGGCGGATGGGCCGGGCGCACGGAGCAAGAGGTCGTGATCGTCGGTGAGACGCCGCAGCGATATCGCATCCGGTCGATCGACGGAAAGACGGTGCGGCTTGCCGGCCGCTGCCGGTCAATCCAGGGAGACGCGACGGCGCTCGTGCCGAAGCGCGCTATCAGACTCGCTCAGGCCGTGGACGCTGCTCAGGGAGAGAAGCATGAGTGACCTAATCGACGGGCTGCGGGACTGGGACGATGACTACGAGCGCCGCGTGATTTATCTGTGGAACGAAGCCTACCGGCTCCAGAAGGTCACGGACGAACTGTGCAAACGTCTCGGATGTAAGCCTGTAGCGCCCGCACCTGAGAGTCCGCGTCCCGGCCTACGGTGACGGTGGGCCGACTGTCCCAGTCTTCGGCAGGCTGTCCCTGATCCGCTTCTCGTAGTCTGGTGCCTGCATCAGCGACGGATCCGGCGCGGGCGGCTGGTAGCACTTCACCGGGATGGGATGGCTGGGCAGCAGGGCACATCCGGTAGTGAGGAGCAACGACAGGAGCGGCAATCTCTTCAGCATGGGTTTTCGCCTCTTCCTTGACGACCTCGGAAGCCTTGCCTTCCGCAGCCGCAATCTTCACTTCCTGCTTGGTCCCTGCCTGCACGTCTGAACTCACGCAATTCTGCGCGCCCTGGTGACGTTCGTAGGCAATGCCGAGTCCCACGGCAAGGATCACCAGCACCGCCCACACCAGCCGCTCCTGGATCATTGTGGCTCCGCCATCTTGCGCCTGACGCGCAGGTAGATCACGCCCAGGAAGCCAGCCGCCAGCAGCAGATGGTGTACCTGTTCCTGATGGCTCTTCGGGATGTAGTAGGCAACGTACGCCCACGCATCCGGCAGGACATCAGGGAGACCGGCGAGCGCGGCCATGAACATGGCGAACCATGTCGTCCATTTGCTGCGCGCCTCGACGCAGAACCGGCAGACCCACGTCACATCACTCTCCCTTGTCGATCAGATCAGGCCAGCCGGGAACCTGGAAGTGCGCGGCCTCGCGGAACATCGAGTCCGGTGCGCCGAGCCACTGGAGTCCGCGAGCCTGACCGAGCGCGCCGATCTCCAGCCACAGCGGGTCCGTTCCAGACCAATCCGGCTTGCCGTTGACGATGGGCACGATGTCCATGCCAAGACCGTACTGATGCGCCGACTGACCGGGCTTCGCGTTGGTGACGATGGCTCCGGGAACCGTGCGGCCCTGCGCGTAGAGCGCGGCTTGTTCTGCCTCGCTTCGCAGGGTACAGGTCACCAGAATGTCGTAGCCAGCCGCCGCACAGTCATCCAGGAACGGGTCTGCGAGGCGTCGCATCTCAGGGCGAAGGTCGGTCAGCAGGCGGCTCAAGGGTGCTTGCCGCCCATGAAGTCGATCAGCCAATGGACAGCCGATCCGACGCCGACGCCCAGACCACCGATGACCCAGATCGCTCCGCGACCCTTGGCAATCGTTTCGTTGAGGGACGAAACTGAATCCTCCAGGGACTTCACGGTATCGATGAGGTGATCGACGCTGACCGACAGCCTGCCGTTGGCAACTCGGAGATCGGCCACATGAGTCTCCAAATCGTGGACTCTTTCTTCCATCACACCTTACTCGCCACCTTTGCGCGAGCAGATGCGATTTTGGCCGCAACGAACGCGAAAGCCTTCGGAACCGTTACGACAACCACTGCACCGATGACGGCACCGACGAGCAGGGCGGGAAGGTTTTCGAGGAAGAACTTCAGCATGGTCTCTCCTTACAGTTTGAATGGCTGCGGAACTGAGGCGCGGTAGTAAACCGCGAGTCCGCTCGCTCCCGGATCCGAATCGCACTGGATCGCAAAGCTGTTGGCGGCAAAGGCCCCGGCACTCACCATCCTCGGAGTGTTCGTCGGAGTCTTGGTTCCCGGAGTCAGGTAGACCATCGTCGCGTCCATCGTGTAGGACGATGAAATCAGGTTCGGCGTGATGGTCTGCGACGTTGCGCCGCTCGCAATCGTCGTCGCCCCGGTCTTGACGACATCGTATCCGCCCTGGATCAGAGGACAGGTGCATGGGTATTCGACCACGTTGCCGATGATCGTGTACGGGTAGACACCACCACCGGTCGGCAGTGTGTTCAGGCAGTAGCGGGTATTGTCGCTGTTCAGGAATCTGTTGTTGACGATCTGATGCGAGACGGCGGTAAGGTGGATCGCGCCCCAGCCGGTAGCGGAGCGGTCCCAGTTCTCGATCCGGTTGCCCTCGATGATGTTGTCGCGGTCGGACGAATAGATGCCTGCGCCATTGCATCCGATGATCTGGTTGTTCGCGCAAATGTTGCGCCCGCTGTAGACGCCGACTCCGCTGTTGAACGCGATACCATGTCCGCCGCAATTCTCCAGCCGGTTCCCGGTGATGACGAACTCGCGTTGCAGCGGCCAATACGCGGATGCTCCGTCGATTGCCAGACCGGTGGTATTGGTGAACGTGCCCTGCATCCATGCGGTCGTGATCGTTCCGGCAGACAATGCGCCAGCCCAGTTGCAGGTCGTGTTCGTAGTGACCGTGACGGAGCGCGTCTCGCCATCCGAGAAGGTGGTGTTATAGGTTCCGTTCGGAACGCCCACCGACAGCGTGCCGGTGGTGAGTCCGGCGACGTTGCCGGTGAAGGTGACCGTCGACATGGGGTCGCAGTTGCGAAGATTGTTGCCGGTCCAAGTTGCGCGGAAGCATTCCGTGCCGCGCAACGGAGACTGGTATCCCTGAGAGTCGTTGCCGGTGAACGTCGCGCCCATGCACCGCTGCATCTTGATGCCGCGCTGCGAGGGCGGGGTCGGAAAGACTGCGGCTCCCTGGAAGATTTCCCACGCTTTGGTGCCGTTGAGGATGTTGCCGTTCGCGACAGCGGCCTCGCAGTAGGTCATGTCGCAGCCGAAAAACGCCCCCATGATCGAGTTGTTCTCAAGGGTCGCGGAGCGAAAGCCCTGGATGTCGATGTTCGCTCCAGGAGAGCCGCCCACGGTATTGCCGATGTTCTCCTCGAAAACGCAACTGCGGACCTTGCAGTCGATGCCGTAGAAAATTCCCAGGAGGTCTGGCTGGTTCGCTCCGTTCACGTTGAAGTTGAAGAACCGCATGTTCTCCATCAGGACGCTGCGATAGATGCAGGCGCGAATGCACATTCCGAGCGAGCCTGGGGTCGTGTACAGGGAGCCATCCCAGTCCACGTTCCTGAACCAGCAACGCTGCCAGAGCGTAGTGCTGTTGTTGTAGAGGTTGCAGGAGATCGTTCCCCAGTAGATCCAGGCGACCCCGCCATCCGAGATGCCGACGTTCGGCGTGGTGCCTGTCGGGCCTCCCGCGCCAGCCGAGGTGCCAGGTATGGCGCAGAAGTAGATGTTGCCGCCGTTGGTGACGAAGTCACCGTAAACGTAGGCAGTCGTGGCCTGCCAGTTGAAGTTGCCGGTCGAGTTCGTATTGCTGATGTAGTCGAACGGCAGCGGCCGGTCGAGCGTGAGGATCAGCCCGGTGATCTGCTTGATCTGCGCCCAGAAGAACGGCAGGCCAATCGACCCCTGAATGCAGATCGTCTGCCCGACAGCGAGACTCGCAGTACTGGCTACCGTGACGAACAGGGTTCCCTTGAGCGCAAGCGTGACGTTGGTCGTCGCATCGGGAGCGCCGATGTTCCGGTAAAGCTGCCCTGCCACCGAGGGACGCATGACGCAGCCCTGGCCGTCGAAGATGATGTCCTTCGGCAACGCGATATTGCCGCTGTACTTGTAGGTGCATTGCGGGCCTCCGCCATACACCAGGACATTGGAGTTGAATGCGTTCTGGATCGCGGTCGTGGAGTCCGTGGCACCACTCGGATCGGCACCGTACCTTCTCAGGTCTCCATACGGGTAGCCGTAGTTCGTCGGCGTGACGCCAGCGGTGATCTCCGTGGCGCTCCGCATGAACGTCTGGTCGATTGCGTAGATGACCGATGTCGGAGCAAGCGAAGAGTCGGTGACGAGTCCCGTGAGGGATCCGACAGGAGCAATCAGGTTATCGACGCTCCAGATCGGGTTCGTCGGAGGGTCGCTGTCGGTCGATGGCGCGAGGACGATCTTGTACGCAGTCCCTGGCGGCATCCAGATGCCGATGCTCGCGCCTGCTGAATTCGCGGTCTCGCCGCGAGCGTTCAGGATGCAGGGATTCGGGACGGGAGTCGTGCCGGTGCTGTCGGTATAGACGCTCTGCTTGATCGTCGTGCCGGCCTGATAGAAGAACAGCTTGCCACCGACGAGCGCGGCTCCGGTGTTGCTGTCCTTGAAGGCCCAAACCGGCAGATAACCTGAGACGACTGTGGTCATTTTAGATCAACGGGTAGGTGAAGGACGCGCCGAAGCCAAAGCCCTTGACTCCGGTATTGGTGAACCCGGAACCGTTCGGCGGTGCCGTGCCGATTCCAAAGGTGATGTTCCCGGAGAGTCCGAATGATACCGACCCGAGTGCGGTATTGTTGTTGTCGATCACCCATACCGGAACGCGGGCACCGCCGCCGGTCGATGGCTGGAGGTTCGCCGGAAGATTGGTGATCGTCATCGATGTCGAATTGCTGGTCCCGGTGCCGTTGATGCTGAAGGCCATCGTCACCAGATTGCCGATCTTCGTCCACAGGATGCTTCCTGTCGGAGCCACCGAGAATCCGGTCCATGACGGATTGAAGCTGCCGCTGCTGAACGAGGACTGACCGGCAGTCAGCAGGATCCACTTCAACGATTGCTGAACCACCGTTGCGATGGTGCCGTTGGTGAGCGCACCGGCTTGAAGCGGAGAGCCATCGGGATAGACGACAGACAGCGCGCCGATGCCGTTGACGTTGAGTGTCGATGCCCCGGTGTTCGTTACGTTCGGCACCCAGTAGATCACGATGCCGTCGTTGTAGGAGCCGTACTGCGCGGAATAGGTCAGCGCATAGGTGTTCGCCGGGCCGGTCGAGACTCCGCCATACAGCGACGGGTAGACGTTGCCGGAAGAGACCAGCAACCACTGCCCACCCTTGTACATGATCACCGCAACCTGGTTCGCGAGGATGTTGTTCGACGCGAGCGCGGTGCCGTCCTGACGGACGATGTTGGTGATGCCGTAGTTGTTGACGTTGATCGTGCTGGGTCCGGTATTGTTGTGCGCCGGGATCCAGTAGATGACGATGCCGTCAGTCAGGGCATTGAAGTTCGATACGAAGTTGATGACATACGCATTGGCGATGCCGGTGTCGACTCCGCCATAGAGTGTGATCAACTGCGAACTGACGATGCTGTCGACCGTCCAGATCGGATTCGTCGGCGGGTCCGTGTCGGTCGCACTCGCAAGGACGTACTTGTACGAGACGTTCGGCGGGATCCAGAGATTGCACTCACCACGCGAGTTCAGGACCACCGGGTTGGTATTGACCGTGCCGACGCTGTCCTTGTAGCTCGAAAGCTTGGTGGTCGTTCCCGCCTGATAGGTGAACAACTGCATGCCGACGCCAGGGTTGCCATTCTGGTCCCAGGCGCGGAAGATTGGTGCAGGCGAGAGGACTTCAGTCGTCATGTGGCTGTTTCTGTCGGTTGTGCTGCTGCTGGCGGTTTACCATAAGGGATTCAGGACGGTCCTGTACTTCCTCGCTGGAGCGTTCGTCCTGTTCATGGCTGTCGCACTGGCATTCTTGCGTTGACGCCCGCGCCGGGCGCGACAGCGTCTTCCGCAAAGGCGCGCTTCGCAGCGGCAATCGATTCTGCGGACTTCGCAGCAGACCGCTCCGCCCAGACCTTCTCACCGATCTTCTTGGCGAGAACCACCGGGCCACCCATGTGCATTGCCGCCACGTCGCCTCCCATGCTCGCGAGATCTCTAGCCATGCTGCTGCCTGCGGGGAACTGCGCCCCGAAACGGTTGAGCGTTCCTGCGGTCCCTGCCCGATTGATTTCCGTGCCTGGAGGAGACCACGTCACGTCGCTGGAGAAGTCGCGAAGATTCGCCGTGTGTTCGGCACTCTCTGGACTCATCAGGACATCGGCCTTCGGCTCAAGCGCATTGCGGGCGTTGCGATACGAGGCGTGCCCGAATCCTGACGCACGCGGCGTGCCGAATTGATCGATGCCAGCGGCATCCCGCAGATTGTTCAGCGCAGCGGCCTCGATGGTTTTTGAGAACTCAGGATCCTTGACCACACCCTTGATGCGAGAGACGTAGGCTCGCGAGGCATTCTTGCCGTCACCCAGGAAGTACTGATCCATGAACCTGTCGGCAAGCGGAGAAGGAGCGCCGATCTCATGGAGTCCATGCTCGTCTTTCGGGACGTTGTCCTCGACCGCCGCCTTGTAGGCCGGGTTCTGCCTAATGCGGTCGAACCGCTCCTTGGCTGACGCCTTCGCATCGTTGAGCATTCCGCGAAGTCCTTGCGCGCCCTCACTCAGCGGCATGTTCTCAAACTGCTCGCGGATGATTCCGGCGGCAGTTCCCTCCGAGCTTCCCTTGCGCTGCACTTCCGAGAGAGCCTTGGTCGCGGACTCCCAGTCCTCGAAAGTCATCGGATCGCCAGAGCGCAACTTCTCCATGATTGGCCCGAGGACCGGATGGTCGTCGACCAGCTTGGAGAGATAGCCTTTCTTCAAGGCCGCATCGGCGGTCGTCGCGGCGGCTCCCTTGTCGATAGGCATTGCCCCGCCGTTCTGGTCGGCGAGCGCCTTGTACTTCGCCCGCGTGGCCGTGACCAGGGCATTGTCTTCGGCCTTGATCGAGTCGATTGCCGCCTGCCCATGATCGAGGTTGTTGCGCTGCACAATGTCGGGAGTGGCGCGGCGGCGGATCTCCCCGAGACTCAGGGCGGCTTTCTCGCTCTGCTCATCGAAGCGGTCGGTCAGCAGGCCCCCGGTGTCTGGATCCTGGCGGAGGTTGCGCTCGTCGCTGATCTGCTGGGAGTCCCGCGCCGCCTGCCCCTTCGTGAGCCTCGGAGGGGTCTCCCCTTCGGGCATCGGCAGGGATTCGGCCCTTGCCTGACGGTCGAGGGCTTCCTGATGGAGCGTCCCGGACTGGTGCGCTTCTTGGGCTGCGGCGCGGAGTTCAGGAGTGACCCGAGACAGGTCGGTAGCGGCAGCGGCTGACCCGGCTGACCGATTTCCCGTCACCCCCGCCATCCCAGCCTCGGCTGCGTCCTCGCCCGCCACAGGCGCTCTGGCGAGCAGGAATGGAGCCTGCTGGATGGCGAAGTTCGTCGCCATGCCGAGTTCCGGGATTCCGGTCTTCTCGGTGACCCATGTTCCTGGGTAGTCGATGACCTTCCCGGTCGCCTTGCCGAGTTCCGTGACCTGTTTCCCCTCCGGGGAGCGCGGCTCGTAGGTCAGGAGATTCCTGACTTCCGGGTAATCGCCCCCTTGGGGAGTATGACTGAGGATCCCGGCCACCTTCGATGATCCCCAGTGCAGGAGCGCCTCTGCGCCGCCCGCCAGCCCGCGAGCCTCGTCCCCCTCGGTGGCATACGGATCTGGTTCAGGGGGGGCTGGAGGAGTCGGTTCCGGTGCCTCTGCGGCAAGAACGGCAGGGCTGTAGGGGCGCGCAGGCGCGGCAGGGGCATCGGAGGCGGCTGACGGGTCGTCAGCGGCAAGGACTGCTGGACTGTATGCGCGCTCGCCCATTACTTCAGGACTTCCGGCATGTGCTGCTTGATCCCCTGAACCTCATCGACAAAGTTCTGGCGCGACTCCCGATCTCCGAAATTACGCTTCAGGAACGCACCGCGCTCCTTGTCGGTCTTCAGAGCGTTGTACTCATGGTGAAGCGGATTGGTCGCGTTCTGAATGACGAGGTCGGATCCGGCAAATCCCGGCAGGTTCGGATCCTTCTGGCCGGAAAGGTTACGGCCGCGAGCAAGATCCTGCCGCAGTGCGCCGCGAATGTAGTCCATTGCGGCATGAGTGGTGTTCGCAGGAGTGGTGTCGGTCGGATAGCCTTTTGAGATCGCCGCTGCGCGGGCGTCGGATCCTGATCTCGAAACAACGGTTCCCTCGACCAGCCCGAGATCCTTGACGAGTTGGGCGCGGGCTTCGTTGACACCTGACGCGCCAACATAGTTGAAGAACTGGCTGGTGCCCTTTGCGATATTGCCGTTGTCGATCTCGTCGCGCAGCCGGTCGATCTCGGTGGTGAGCGGCAGGAGCCTGGAGGCATTCTGCTGTGCGGACGTGACTTCCTTGGCAGCATCGAAATCGCGGTTGCCGCTGCTGACTGCCCGGCCACTCAGACCGGCCACCGTCGATCCCGGAGGCGCAACGACACCACCCTGATAATTGACTCCGCTGACACCGGATACGTCCCCGGTGAGCCTCGACCGGGCGATTGGTTGCTGGTTCGAATTCACTTCCAGTTCTGGAGACAGCAAGCCTCCGGTGCCAGAGAGTTCCGCAGGACTCAGGTTGCCGCGCACCATCCCAGTCACGAACGTCTGCGCGCCCTCCAGGCCATGCTTCGATGCAGATGCGGTGACACCATCCGTGACGTTCTGGGCAATGCGCCGGGCCGCAGCTTCACTGGGAGTTCCCTCGAATTCCTTTGCCGTGGACTGCGCTGCCGCAATGATGTCGGCAGGATTCTTGGCATTGATCGCAGCCCCCTGAAGCCTTGTTCCAAAGGCTGAACGCTCCGCGCTGCCGAGTGAAAGCATGTCGTTCGCAAGCTGCGTGTGCCCGCGCATTGCCATAATCAGGTCTCCATATTTCTGGAGTCCGGTCTTCGGGGCAGCAGCGAGAATGATATTCCTGGCGTTCGGAGTCTCGTTCCCCTGCGCGTCAACGATTCCAGCCTTGACCGGATCGCGCATGATGGGGATGAGATTCTGCATCTCCGTGGCATCCTGCTGTTGCTGCTGCGCCGCCGCTGCCTGCTGCTGCTGGATGTACTGCCCGGTCTGAAGGTTCTGCTGGGCCTGCTTGAGTCCCAGGATCTTCGAATACATGTCGAGACCGGCATTGGGGTTGACGTTTACCCCTGCCGCTACTGCCAGATCGCCCATCAGGAGATCCTCGCGTAATCGACCATCTGGTACCCATCATCACCGACGATGACGGCATCCGGGAATAGATTCTTCGCCTCGTCGGCCATGACTCCGACGTGCCACATCGAAAGATCCCTGATGTAGCGGAAGACGTAGAGCGGAAGGCCGGAAGCGAGCGCGCCGAAGCGTGCGATGTCGGTCTTCAGCCTGCGGTCGGACTGAGACCAGTCCGAAGTCATGCTTGGTGAAGGCAGTCCAATCGGAGTCGAGATCATGCTCCCTGCATTGGAACTCGACAACGAAGCTGGATTGTTTGCGGCAGTGCTTCCCAATAGCCACGGCAACGAACTCGCGGCCCCGCCAAGTGAGTTCGTAACACCAACAATGCCGCCTGCCTGCGCGGTGCCTGCGTTCGCAATCTGCGTGCCGATGCTGCCACCATAAGACGATCCGCCGGTCGCGGAATTCGACGCTGCGGCCTGACCCGTCCCTGCGACTCCAGCGAGACGCGAGTAGATGTTGTTCTGCTGCGTGTTCCACTGGTTGAAGGCATTGTTGAACGAGGTGTTCGCGAGACCCTGGTTGAAGGAGATCAGATCCTTCTGGGCGGCACCCGAGAGAGACCCGGCCCCTGCGGAATCTCCGTTCATCGTCCCTTGGATGCCCTGCTGCAACTGGAACTGGTAGGCAGGGGAGAACTGCTTGAACGTGTCGATGGTGAACGGCGAGAGCAGCGAACCGAAACCCGAGTTCGGTCCTGAAGATGGCGAGGTCGTAGTGCCGCCGGGGATCACACCATTAATCGGCCCACCACCCAGGGTTCCGTATCCATTCCCTCCCCAGTTGTACGATGGCGCGGTGGTCGTGACCCCACCGGCACCCCCCTGTGAGCCGGGCAACCCAAGAAGGTAATCGAGGTAATTCTGCGCCGACGTTCCGCTGGATACGAATGGAGCTTCGCGTGCAACCGTGGAGTTGTACATGCCAAGCTGCATGTTCGCGGCATTGGTTGCCGCGCTCGCCTGCGTGTCCGCAGCCTGATTGGAGCCAACGGCACCGACCACGGCACCAACGACTACTGCGCCCGCTACCCAGAAAGTCATTCTTGATGCTCCAAGGCTCGCAGCGTATTCCCTGCGAGATACATTGAGTTGGGATCGTCCTCGACAAGTTCCTTCTCGATCTCCTCGATGTCGGTCTTGTCGGTACGATGAATGGTGATGCAAACGGTGTCTTGCAGCGCATAGACCGCACGCTTCGTCCCAGGCTCGCTCACAACGATGGCCGGTGCCTTCATGCGTTTAGGACCATCGGGACCACCGGCAATCTCGATCTCGCCCTGGATGACGAGGTAGAAATGCTGCTTTTTGTGGACTTTCCCGATCACCAGTGTCCCGGCCTTTCGAAACACCCAGCGCAGATACATGCCGTCAGCGAAGTAGTGCGTCGTCTCTGGCTGGTATTGCTCCATCTTTGAGACGACAGCCTGTAGCCGCAGGATCGCAGCCACAGGGTCTTCCTGCTGAAAGATGAGTTCGTTCACTCGACCAGCAGCGTGATGACAGCGTCGCCAGCGGTGGTGGAGGTATTGTCGGCGTCGGTCGCGACCTTGGTCACCGCAACCCACAACTGACCGTTGCCGGTGACACCATCCGGCCACGACTGCTCGTTGTGACCGACGCCAGTGCTTGGCACGCCGACCTCGATGGTCATGTTCGGGACTGTGGTTCCGACGACAGGCGTCGGGGCTGCGGCGGTCGGGACGAACCAGTAAAGCTTGATGAAGACCGGATACGCCGCAATCACGACTGCGGAATATCCCTTGAGGTTCCCGCCCTGCCCGGCGCGAACAGGCTGAAGATTGTTGCTTGAGGCGAGCGTGAACTTATACGGTACGGAAGCCATAATGCCTCACTGTGGAACGAAGGTCAGTGACGGTGCCACTGAGTAGTTGATGATCAGAGAATCACCGGCACTCAGGGCGAACATGCCCTGCGTCTGCCCGGTCGTGTAGTTGTTGGTGCCATTGCGACTGAACTGTATCAGGGACACGGTCCCACCCTGGACGATCAGCGAACCCTTGATGGGAGCGACGAACGTGAACGGAGACACTGTCGGAGTGACCGCATACTCGCTTGCGGTCGGCCTGCCGGTATGAAGGTCCGACAGGAACCGATACCACACCTTCGAAGTCGTTCCCTTCTCGTTGAGCGGCTGGCTGACAGAAGGAAGGTTGGTGAGTTGGACGGTCATGCCACTTCCGGCTCCTGCTCGTTACCCTGGCCCCAGAGTGTCGCGCCGATGATGTCACGCTGCGTCGGATCGGTGTAGGTGACCTCGTAGACCCGGTCACGCGCACGCCCGAGCCTGCGCCAGATGGCGCGGTTCTTGGTCATGCCGGTCGCGCCGATGGTCGTCCAGTGTTCGTTCGACCACGTCTGCCCGCCGTCATTCGACCAGCGCAGCATCACCTGTGGGTTCGATCCCTGCCCGGTCGCGAGTCCGACGCCCGGCGTGAACTCGACCTGAAGGGCCGACATGAACACGCGCTCGCGGTTCTCCTTCGACCAGACATGCGGAGTCCGCCGCTGGCAGCGCAGCACATTGCCCGCATCCGTGTAGTAGCTGCGGGACATCTGGTGGATCTGCCCGGTCTGGCAATCGCCCACCACCCGCATGTCCGCGAACTGCGCGTAGCAGTTGGAGCGGTGACGGTGATAGACACCGAGATTCGAATCCCAGCTTCCACGCTGATGCCACCCGAGCTTGCCCTCGCTCTGCCGGTACAGCGTCACGTCCAGGCACCACGTCACGTCCGCCGTGGGGAACGTGAGCATGTAGAAGACATGGTTGTCCTCTTCGTAGCAGTAGCCGATGGCATCGTTGCGAACCGCATACGAGGTGATTGCATGGTTGATCGCGGAGGTCGAGACCGTCTCCCAGGAATACTCGTTCGTCATGGCGACGAAGTTCTGGCCCTGCTCGTTCTGCGCGAGCCAGATGAGTGCGGTGCCTGCTCTCGAGATCGAGTGGACCGCGCCGCAGCCTACTTGCGGGCCGATACCAGGGAGACGCGAGAAGGCGAAGTTCGCGCCTCCCTGGTTGAACCACACTTCTGTGGTTCGCTCGCCGAATAGCCAGAGTTCCCGTGCATTCTCGTAAAGAGTGATGAGGTTGTCGGAACTGCTATCTTTGAGCGAATAGAACGATCCGGGAAACGCCAGCGTGTAGGCAATCGGCCCGGTCGTGAAGAACGTGCGTGTCTTGGTGTAGTTGAACACCAGCCAGCCTTCGATGAACGCAATCCGGTCGGCAGGCAGGAATCCCGGATCCACGATCTGACCGAATACCGGAGTGGTCACCGTGAACGTGTCGGAAGGAGTGACACCAACCGACGTGTACGACATCGTGATCGTATTGGCGTTGAAGTTCGTCTGCGTCAGCGTCGTACCGGCTGGCAGCACACCGAGCGAGTCCGTGATCACGCTTCCGGCAACGAGGTATGGGTTCACCGTCCCAACCGGAGTGATCACGTTCGATCCGACAGCAAGCGAGCCGACGAACTGCGTGGACGTTGGAAGCCCGGTCAGTGCGTAGTAGTAGCCGTACTTGCCGTCAACGATGACCGCATAGCCGCCAGCGAACCCCAAGGTCGTCTGCTGCGTGACTCCGTTGTCGCGAATGCAGACTGGCCCCGAATTGGTCAGCAGCGTTCCGACAGCGACGGTCGAGAACTGCGCCGCCTGGAACTGTGTCGCCGGGACCGTGACGGTCGAGACGTAGAGCGTGTTCCCGGTGACGAACAGGCACTGCTGGCCTCCGGGAAGTACCCACGCGCCGCGCACCTGTCCGGTCTGTGTCGAGATGACCGGGTTGAGTCCTGGGCACCCGAGCAGCGCCACAGGCATCTTCGCATGCTCACTGGGATCGAACTCGACGTACCAGTTGATGAGCCGCTGCGCGTCCTGCAACAGCATCGGGGCCTCGTATGCGCCTCCGACGAAGCCAAAATCTGCGCCTTCGAAGCTCAATTCGCGAACCCGCCGTGCATGATCCAACCCGCGTCAGTGCGCTTGCCGCGCACGATGTCAGCGTCGAAGAACGCAGTGACGGTCGGGATCGAGTTGAGTGCGCGCACGGAATCCTTCGACTCCTTCGCCTGCCTGACGAGCAGCGCGCCTGCGGTCTTGCCATACTCCGGGGCAAGCTCCAGAGCGAGGTTCTTCTTGAGGGCACGCGCATAGCCCTGCGGGAGAAGGATCGTCTGGTTGATGGTCTGGAAGTCCGCGAGGACCGTGTCGCTCCAGAGGTGCAGTACGCCAGCCTGCGAGGGATTGGGGTAGAAGTAGATCGTGCCCCACGGATAGGTCGGGTCGTAGTAGAGCATCGTCGGCCACGGCCCCGAGACACCCTTGAGACCGATCACCGTGTACTTGTCCTTGGTGATGATGTCGATGGGATAGTCGAGTCCGGTGTTCCCGGATGAGGTGATGCGCGTGAACGCATTGGTGATCCGCACCGGCCGCTGGATCGGAGCGAGACTCTGCGCGTCCTGGTAGAAGTTTCCGGGGATCAGGTAGGTGAACGTGTCGGAACCGATGCTGTTCGCAGTCGCGTTCTGAGTCATCGTCACCGTGTTCAGTCCCGAGTTGTAACTCAGGACGCTCGTCCCTGCCGGGAACGAGTAGCTGCTCGTCGGAAACAGTCCCTGCGCGTCGGTGATCGGAGCGCCGACCGCGAGTCCACTCGGAACAGTCACTCCGGTGATCGTCGGAGAACCGGAGGTAGCCACTCCCGTGAAGGTTCCACCCGGAGCGTTGCCAATCGTGTACTGGTACTGCCCCGCCGTGAAGTTCAGGAAGTTCTCGGTCTGCGCGAAGACCAGACACTTGTCGATAGACCACGACTCCAGCATGTCGTTGAGGACCTGGAGCGCGTCGTTGGCATCCTGGGCACTCGGAGTTTCACCGGCTTCCAGTGCATTGATGTTGCGAAGCGCGCCCACGATGATGTCGAGCGCGCTCTGGGTCGTTGCTGCCACCGACGCTCCTTGAATAGATGCCCCTCTTGCGAGGGGCGAAAGTTACTGAAGGACCGAAGGAATCGCCGCACCGGCAGGCAAAGCCTGCGCGTTCTCGCAGCGACAGATCGACCACATCACCGTGACAGAGCCGGTGCTGATACCGGTGCCGTCCGTACCCCACAGGATGGTGATGGTGTTATTCGCCGAGACGTAGGCATTGTCGAGCGTGAGGTGGGCGGGCGGATTGATCATCGAGAAGGTGACGAGGTCGTAAGGCTGAACACCCGGAAGCGTGAAGGTGTTCGTACCAGAAGCAGATGCGGCGAGCGTTGGGTAGGTGACTGCTGCTGAGAGCAGCACCATATCCATTACTTCGTTGCCCTGCTGAACGCGAGTTGCACCCGGCATTGGGTTCTCCTGAAGAAAGGGGGCCGCGAGCGCCCCCGAATGCTGATGTCAGCGAGGGGATCAGTTGGTGGTGACGGAAGTCGGCAGCGACGAGAACGTGCCCGGCGTGACCGACGTGGACTGGTTGAAGCGGGCCACGGTGATCAGGTAGATGCCGGAAGCCGGAGTCACGCCAGCCGCAGTCGGGTTGACGAACGTGACGTAGAACTTGTCGGCCACTGCCGTATCCACGCGGAAGCCAGCGATACCGACGCCAGCGACGAGCGAGGGGGCACTGATCCCCAGGATCACGTCGCCCGGCAGGATGCCGGTTGCCGCCGTGGCCTGAGACACACCGTTCGCGCCGAAGGACTGTTCCGCCGTCGTGATGGTGGCGACGATCAGCGGAGTCATCGACACCGCAATCGTCTGGATGGTCTGGTCGGTCGAGCGCGGCGGCTGAGTGTTCAGGCTCGTCGCAACTGCGGGACCCGGATTGACTGAAGGCATTGAAGGATCTCCCGAGAAAGAAGTGAAGGGATCCGCTGCGGATACCGATCATTGCTGATCGTGTACCCGCAACGGAAAACCCTATGATTTAGCCTGCGACGCGAACGCCCAGCTCCGGGTACAGCTTCGCCCAGCCGTACAGCACATCGAATCGGCACGGAAGAGCGTCGTTGTTGATCGTGTACTGTCGGACGACACGGAAGTTGATTCCGGCCTCCTCGTCCACGGCCCGAGCCGCCATGTCCACGCCACCCGGCAGATCGAGATCCGCGAAGGCGAGCGCGAGACAGTCGCGGTGCATGGCGATGCTCTGCGGCGAAACCGCATTGGCATACGCGCCGGTCGTCACGCCCCAGACCTGGATCGTCGCGGTCGCGCCGGGCTGCGCCGAGATGTTCTGGAACTGACCACCGTAGATGCCGCAGTTCGCGACGTAGAAGTCGAGCGCACCGCCAGCGGTGGACGAGTACACACCCGTCGTGCTGTTGTACGTTCCGTTCGCCAGCGTCGCGGTCGGCGGGACCACCACGAACTGCCGCTGACGGTTGGAACCGTACACACCACGGTTCTGCGGGTTCACCGAGTACACGCCGGTCACGGTGACGATGTCGCCAACCGTGAGTCGCGGGTTCGCGGACGCAGTCCAGGTATTGGACTGGATGAGACCGCTCTGCGCCCAACCTGACGCGAGCCACGCGCTCGACGTATTGTTGATCAGCGCAGCCGAGATCGCGGTGCCGGTACCGTTGCCGTTGCCGACAGCGTAGGACACCACATTCTGGTCGAGGTACCAGTCGAATCCGAGCGTGTTCTTGCCGATGAGACCCTTGGTGTACTGCTCACCGATCTGCACCTGGGGATTGAACAGCCCCTTCAGTGCGTCCTGCATGTAGGCCATGCTGAACGGATCGAGGATCAGGACGCGGGTACCGTCACGCGGAGCGGCCTCGCCGTCGAGGACTGCACTCGCGAGGTTCGCGACCAGTGCCGACGCGGGAGGCACACCGGGCGTGCCGACAGCATTCGGGATGTTCTGGTACGCATAGACCGCACCGTCGCGGTCGATCTTGTTCGCGACCGCCGCGACCGCCGGATTGATGATGCGCTCCTTGAAGAGATCGACCGAAGTCGCCAAGTCGGCAGTCGTGAACTGCACGTCGACGTGGAACTGGGTCGTCAACGTGACGGGAATGTACGTCTCGTTGGTGTCTTCGATGTTGAGTGCCGGGCCGGTCGTGCCGATGAAGCGCGGCGGCTTGCGGACGTTACAGGTGTAACCGATCTTCGCGCCCGAGAGGGCGAACTGATCAGCATATTGGCGCGTATGTATTTGATTGAGATCGCTATTCCCAATCCGCCTTTCGGCGCTCTGACTCTCGCCAGAGACTAGACTATATCTTTCAGATGTGAGCCCAGTACTTCCGGGATCTGACCATGTGGACCGTTGCTTGAGAAACACCGAATTGCTTCGCGATGTCTCTCTGTTTACCTGTCGAAGCGCGAATGCCTTTCACCGTCTCATCGGTGAGTTTGGCATTCCCATGCTTAGTACCCTTGGCTTGCCGATTCTTTGAAACCTTATCGGCAATATTTTCGGCTTGGGTTCCAATTCTGAGATGTTCGATATTGACGCATGCTGGGTTGTCGCAAGCATGCATCAGAATCAAACCGTCAGGAACTTCGCCTAATCCAGCCAAGAGCCAAGCAGCACGATGAGCAAAGACATTTTTACGCTTTGAACTCAGCGCAAAAATTCCATAGCCACATTCGTTCTTGCAGGCCGTCCATTCAATGCAGCCATTGTCTAGCTGCTTAGTCTTATCCCAAAATCTCTTCACACCCTACCCCGCGTTTCCGCATCGCTTGATGCGTACGAGCTTGCGCTCTAGTCGTTGAACCTTACTTGATTATAAATCAAGTCTTGGCTGCTGATTGCCCAATCCTCAGGATTTTTACGACTTTCGTCGTACCTTCGGCTCTAAGGGGTTTCCAGCAATTAACGGGGTTTAACGTCAACTCGACCTTAAGTTAATTGACGTGATCGGCGAACACCAGATCGTTTTCGAGA
>Ga0209698_10000876_pt1 | contig 34740 bp, 27 predicted proteins | sample LitLauG_LLR_2012_FD_187203 | JGI IMG/M metagenome (GOLD analysis project Ga0209698, IMG submission 187203) | Freshwater sediment microbial communities from Pennsylvania, USA - Little Laurel Run_MetaG_LLR_2012 (SPAdes) (version 2) | ecosystem: Environmental > Aquatic > Freshwater > Creek >... | reverse complement strand
CCGCGGCCGCGCCAACTTGGTACGGGCCGCTTCGATCGGTCGAGCCGGCACGGCGTCGCTCGGGCGGCGGCGTATGCTCGCTGGCGCCGCGCCGGGACGGCCGGCGCCACGCTTGAAGGGACCGCATAGACCTATGGATATCTCGGAACTGCTGGCGTTCTCGGTCAAGAACAAGGCCTCGGACCTGCACCTGTCCTCCGGCCTGCCACCGCTGATCCGGGTGCACGGCGACGTGCGCCGCATCAACCTCCCGCCGCTGGTCCACGACGATGTGCACGCCATGGTGTACGACATCATGAACGATGCGCAGCGCAAGACCTACGACGAGCACCTCGAGGTCGACTTCTCCTTCGACCTGCCGGGGCTGGCCCGCTTCCGGGTCAACGCCTTCAATCAGGACCGCGGCGCCGCGGCGGTGATCCGGACCATTCCGTCGCGCGTGCTGTCGCTCGAGGAGCTGCAGGCGCCGCGCGTGTTCGCCGAGCTCGCCCTCAAGCCGCGCGGCCTGGTGCTGGTGACCGGCCCGACCGGTTCGGGCAAGTCGACCACCCTGGCCGGGATGATCGACCACGTCAACAACAGCGTCTACGGGCACGTGCTCACGATCGAGGACCCGATCGAATTCGTGCACGAATCGCGCAAGTGCGTCATCAACCAGCGCGAAGTCGGCTCGCACACGCTGTCCTTCGCCAATGCGCTGCGCTCAGCCCTGCGCGAGGACCCCGACGTGGTGCTGGTGGGCGAGCTGCGCGATCTCGAGACGATCCGCCTGGCGCTCACCGCGGCCGAGACCGGCCACCTCGTGTTCGGCACCTTGCACACCTCGTCGGCGGCCAAGACCATCGACCGCGTGATCGACGTCTTTCCCGGCGCCGAGAAGGACATGGTCCGCTCCATGCTCTCGGAATCGCTGATCGCCGTGGTCTCGCAGGCGCTGATCAAGCTCAAGGACGGCAGCGGCCGGGTCGCCGCGCACGAGATCATGATCGGCACGCCGGCCATCCGCAACCTCATCCGCGAGGCCAAGGTGGCGCAGATGTACTCGGTGATCCAGACCGGCTCCCAGTACGGCATGCAGACCCTCGACCAGTGCATGATCGACCTGGTCAAGCGCAACATCATTTCCCCGGCCGAGGCGCGCACCTACGCCAAGTCCCCGGAGAGCTTCCCCGGCTGAGCCCGGGTCCGCCACCGGCCTGACCCCCGCCGGCCCACCGACCGCTCCCGAAGCAGGATTGCACATGGAACGCGACCAGGCCATACGTTTCATCCACGACCTTCTCAAGCTGCTGCTGACCAAGAAGGGCTCCGACCTGTTCCTCACCGCCGAATTCCCGCCGGCCTTCAAGGTCGACGGCCGGGTCCTGCCGGTGTCCAACCAGCCCCTGACGGCGCAGCACACGCAGGACCTCGTGCGCGCCATCATGAATGACCGCCAGGCCGCCGACTTCGAGGCGACCAAGGAGTGCAACTTCGCCATCAACCCGACCGGCATCGGGCGCTTCCGCGTCTCGGCCTTCGTCCAGCAGGGCAAGGTCGGCATCGTCCTGCGGACCATCGCCGACCAGATCCCGACGGTCGAGGAGCTGAACCTGCCGCCGCTGATGAACGACCTGGCCATGGCCAAGCGCGGCATCGTCATGGTGGTCGGCGCCACCGGTTCGGGAAAATCGACCACGCTGGCCGCGATGGTCGGGCACCGCAATGCCAACAGCCAGGGCCACATCATCACCATCGAGGACCCGATCGAGTACGTCCACCCGCACCGCAACTGCATCGTGACGCAGCGCGAGGTCGGGGTCGACACCTCGGACTGGGACGTGGCCCTGCGCAACACGCTGCGCCAGGCGCCCGACGTCATCCTCATCGGCGAGGTGCGCGAGCGCGAGACCATGGAGCACGCGATCGAGTTCGCCGAGACCGGCCACCTCGTCATGTGCACGCTGCACGCCAACAGCACCAACCAGGCGCTCGACCGGGTGATCAACTTCTTTCCCGAGGAGCGGCGCACGCAGCTGCTCATGGACCTGTCGCTGAACCTGCGCGCCATCGTCTCGCAGCGCCTGGTCGCCTTCAAGGACCGCAAGGGCCGCATCCCGGCCATCGAGGTGCTGCTCAACACGCCGCTCATCTCGGACCTCATCTTCAAGGGCGAGGTGCCGGAGATCCGCGAGGTCATGAAGCGCTCGCGCGACCAGGGCATGCAGACCTTCGACCAGTCGCTGTTCGACCTGCACGAGGCCGAGCTCATCACCTACGAGGACGCGCTGCGCAACGCCGATTCGGTGAACGACCTGCGCCTGCAGGTCAAGCTCAACTCCAAGCTCTTCGGCGGCGTTGCCGGCATCAACCGCGGCATCGAGCACCTGGGCCTGAGCAGCTGAGCCGGCGCGCCCGGGCGGCGCGGCCGCGCGCCGCGGCGCCGGTGCGCCGGATGTTTGCGGTTAGACTCGGCGACGCGGGCCGGCCCCTCCGGCCGGCCGCCGATCGGCCGCCGCCGCGGGCCGCTCGTCGACCCGGCCGTCCCTACTTGCGCGCGCGATGAACCTCTTTGCAAGACTCTATTACCAGCTGCGCAAGGCCGCGAAGGGGATCCAGCTCTACCTGGTGATCGCCGGGCCGGGCATCGTGGTCATGGTGGCCGACAACGACGCCGGCGGCATCACCACCTACGCGGCCACCGGCGCCAAGTACGGCTACAACCTGATCCTGTTCCTGGTCATCCTGATCCCCGTCGCCTACTACGTCCAGGAGATGACGGTACGGCTGGGCGCGGTCACCAAGCGCGGCCACGCCGAGGCGATCTTCTCCGGCTTCGGCGCCTTCTGGGGCTGGTTCTCGCTCATCGACCTGATGATCGTCGACTGGCTGACCCTGGTCACCGAGTTCATCGGCATGACCTCGGCGCTGGAGATCTTCGGCGTCCCGGCCTGGCTCACCACGGTCGGCGTGGTGGTCCTGCTCTCTTCCATCATGCTCAACGGCCGCTACTGGACCTGGGAAAAGATCGCGCTGCTCTTTTGCGCGCTCAACCTCGTCTACATTCCGGCCGCCTTCATGGTCAAGCCCTCGGCGCGGGAGATCCTGCACTCGACCTTCCTGCCCAGCTTCCCCGCCGGCTTCGACGGCCAGCTCTTCTTCTTCCTCATGGCCAACATCGGCACCACCATCGCCCCCTGGATGCTCTTCTTCCAGCAGAGCGCGGTGGTCGACAAGGGCCTGCTCGAGAAGGACATCCCCTGGGCCAAGTTCGACACCTGGCTGGGCTCGGTGCTGACCATCGCCGTGGCCATCTTCATCGTCATCGTCACCGGTACCGTGCTGCGCGGCGTCGACATCGACAGCGCGGCGCAGGCCTCGATCCAGCTGCAGGAGTCGCATCGCTGGGTCGGCACCTTCATGGCCATCGGCCTGTTCGACGCCGGGCTGCTCGGCGCGATCTGCATCTCGCTGGCCAGCTCCTGGGCCTTCGGGGAGATCTTCGGCTGGGCCCATTCGCTCAACACCAACATCAAGGAGGCGCCCTGGTTCTACGGCAGCTACTTCCTGACCCTGGCCAGCGCCGGCGCCGTGGTGCTGATCCCCGGGGCGCCGCTGGTGCTGATCACGCTGTTCGTGCAGGTGATCGCGGTCACGCTGCTGCCGGCGGCGCTGGTCTTCCTGATCCTGCTGCTCAACGACCGCGCGCACATGGGCGAGTACGCCAATTCGCGGCTGCAGAACGTCATCGGCGGCGCGATCGTGCTGGTCATCATCGCCTTGTCGACGCTGTACGGCATCAGCGTGATGTTCCCCAGGCTGTTCGGCTAGGAGGCACCCGTGGCCCGTGCCCTGCGCGGCATCGTCCGCAAGTTCCGCGCCATCAACCAGCGCTACCGCACGCCGCGCATCGGCATGTCGCCGGCGGTGCGGGTGTCGCTGATGGTGCTGCGCGTCTACCTGCTCGCCCTGGTCCTGCTCATGGTGTACAAGTTCACGACACTGCTGGCGGCCTAGCCGCCCGTACGATCCGGAGCCCCCGCCCGCCATGGTCACCGTCGTCGAGCCGGAATTCTTCCTGAGCGAGGTCATCGGCCGGCGCGTGCTGCGCCACGCCGGGCGCATCGGCCGGCTGCAGGACCTGGTCATCGTCGAGACCGGCAAGCTGCCCGAGGTGAGCCAGCTGGTGATCGCGCGGCCCTACGGCCAGCCGGCGCTGCTCGTGCCCTGGGATCGCCTGGTGGTGATCTCGCCCAACGAGATCTCGATCGACATCGCCCGGCCCGAGGACTACCAGCAGGCGCCCGGCGCCGGCGCCATCCTGCTGCGCGACTACATCCTGGACAAGAAGATCCTCGACATGGACGGCCGCGAGGTCGAGGTCGTGTACGACGTCAAGCTGGCCTTCCAGGGCGGCAAGCTGTATGCGAGCGAGGTCGATTTCAGCCGCCACCGCCTGCTGCGCCGCATGGGGCTGCGCAGCCTGGCCAATTTCATCGCCAAGCAGAGCGGCGACTCGACCGTCTCTTGGCTCTACGTGCAGCCGCTGCCCGACGACCTGGGCAGCTTCTCCGGCGACGTCAAGCTCAACGTGCTCAAGTCGAAGATCCACGAGATGCATCCGGTCGACCTGGCCGACATCCTCGAGGAGCTCGACAGCGGCCAGCGCCAGGCGTTGTTCAACACGCTCGAGCCCGAGCACGCCTCCGACACGCTCGAGGAGATCGAGCCGCGCGTGCAGCGCGAGCTCATGGCGACCATGCAGCGCGACCGCGCGGCCCGGCTGATCGGCGAGATGAGCCCGGCGCAGGCCGCCGACATCCTGGCCATCCTGCCGACCGCCGACGCCGACGGCATCCTGGGCCTGATCGACCCCGGCGATGCCGCCAAGGTGCGGCGCATCGTCGAGCACCATGACGAGAACATCCTGCTGTTCGCCACCCAGGCCTGCATCCGCCAGCCGCCCGGGGCGCGCGTCCAGGACGTGCTCGCCGGCTATCGCGAGCTGGCCCGCGACCAGGACGTGCTGGCCTATGTCTACGTTGTCGACGCCGACGGGCGGCTGCTGGGCGTCACCGGGCTGCGCGACCTGGTCGCCGCGGAGCCGGAGCAGACCCTGGGCAGCCTGATGACCGAGCAGCTCATCACCCTGCATCCGGACGAGACGCTGCGCGACGCGGTGCACGCGATCTCGCGCTACGGCCTGCGCGCCATTCCGGTCGTCGACGTCGGCCGGCGCCTGCTGGGCGTGGTGTCGGACCACGACGTGCGCGGCCTCAAACCGCGGCTCGACTAGCGATTGCCGCGGCGCAGCGCCGTTCGGCCACGCCACGGCGGCCGGGCGCCGTCGGCGGCCCGTCGTCCGCGACAATGGCCCGGCCGGAGCCGCCGTGGAACATCCGGCCTAGCGCCTACGCGGGGCGGGGGCGACCTCTGTGCCGGCCTGACGTGCTTGCGCGGTACCCCCTTGCTGGGAGCGCCCGCCCCACACTAAAGTCGCGGGTTCGACGCGCGTGCGGGAATATCGCGCGATGCTTTTCGTCCAGCCAACGCGGACCGTCCCGGGCGACCGGCGCCGCGGCCGCGAGGAATCGGTGATGTGTGATCTGACCCGGGCGTTTGCGGCCTACCAGGCGGGCGACCGCGCGGCGTTCGACCAGATCTTCGCCGCGATGTACCCCGAGCTGATCCGCCTGGCGCGCTCGCGCCTGCGCGCCGGGCAGCGCATGACCCTGGTCGACACGACCATGCTGGTCCACGAGTGCTTCCTGCGCTTTCTCAATTCGGGCCAGATGCAGATCGAGAGCCGCGGCCATTTCTTCGCCTATGCCGCCCGAGTCATGCGATCGATCATCGTCGACCACGCGCGCCGGCGCAAGGCCGAGCAGCGCGGCGGCGACCTCGACAAGGTGCCGTTCGATACCGCACTGGCCGATAGCCTTTCGGTGCCGCCCGAGGACGGCGTGCTGGAGATCGCCGAGGCGGTCGATCGCCTGGCCCGGCACGACGAGCGCCTGGCCAGCGTGATCGAGATGCGCTACTTCGCCGGCTTCACCGAGGCCGAGATCGCCGGCGCGCTGGGCGTCACCGAGCGCACCGTACGGCGCGATTTCGAGAAGGCCAAGCTCCTGCTGGCAGCCGATCTGGGTTGACACACCGGCCGCGAGCAAGGCGTGCCGCTTCGGGCGCACATGGAAATCGATCCGTCGCAGTGGGCCGACTTCTCCCGATTGATCGACGACATGCTCGATCAGCCGGAGCCGCGGCGCGAAGCCTGGGCGCGCGCCCTGGCCGGCGCCGACGCCGCCTTCGCGCCCAAGCTGCTCGAGCTGCTCAAGCCGACCGGGCGCACCCGCGCCTCCACCTGGTTCGACACGCTGCCCAAGCTTTCGGCACTGGACACGGACCAGGCCGCGGACGCCAGCCAGCTGATCGAACAGGCCGGCGACCACGTCGGTCCCTACCGGCTCGAGCGCCTGCTGGGCGTGGGCGGCATGGGCAGCGTCTGGTACGCCGAGCGCACCGACCAGCTCAAGCGGCGCGGCGTCGCGCTCAAGCTGCCCCTGGCGCTCGCCAACCGGACGCTGGCGGCACGCTTCGAGCGCGAGCGCGAGATCCTCGCCGGGCTGGTCCATCCGAACATCGCGCGGCTCTACGACGCGGGGATCTCGTCTTCCGGGCGCGCCTACCTGGCGCTCGAGTACGTCGAAGGCCAGAACCTCGACCGCTATTGCGACGAGCACCGGCTCGATTCCGGCGCGCGTGTGGAGCTGTACCAGCAGGTGCTGGCCGCGGTGCAGCATGCGCACAGCCGGCTGGTCATCCACCGCGACATCAAGCCGTCGAACATCCTGGTGGGTTCCGACGGGCAGGTCCGGCTGCTCGATTTCGGCGTCGCCAAGCTGCTCGACGTCGACAAGGCCGAGGAGACCGATCTCACGCGGCTGGGCGGGCCCGGCATGACGCTGGCCTATGCCGCGCCCGAGCAGATCGCCGGGCAGGCCGTGTCGACCGTGACCGACGTCTACACGCTGGGGGTCGTGCTGTACGAGCTGCTGACCGGCTCGCGGCCCTACCGGCTCGCGCGCGACACGCGCGGCGCACTCGAAGAGGCCATCCTCAAGGGCGACATCCCGCTGCCCAGCGCCATGCCGATCGACGCCAAGACCGCGGAGTTGCGCTCGAGCACCCCGGAGCGCCTGCGCCGTGCCCTGCGCGGCGACCTCGACGCCATCCTGCTCAAGGCGCTGCAGCGCGAACCGGCGCAGCGCTACGCCACGGTGGCGGCGTTCGCCGAGGACCTCGGGCGCTACCGCAGCGGCCTCGCGGTGCAGGCCCACCGGCCGTCGCGCGGCTACCAGGTGCGCAAGTTCGTGGTGCGCAACCGGCTGGTGGTGGGCAGTGCCGCGGCCGCCGCCTGTGCACTGCTCGCCGGAACGGGAGTTGCGATCTGGCAGGCGCGAGAAGCCCAACGGCAGGAATCCATAGCCGAGCAGGAGCGGGACCGGGCGCTCTCCGCTGCGGATCATCGGGAAGCGGTCGACGGCTTCCTTGCCGACTTGCTCATCGACGCGGGCCGCAGCGGGGATCCCATTTCGGTGCCATCCCTCATTGAGCGCGCCGAGGCGATCTCGGGCAAGGAATTCGCCGCGGATCCGGAAGCCAGGGCCGCGGTGCTGCGGACCGTTGGCGAATTCGAGACGGAGCTGCAGGAATTGCAGCTCGCGCTCAAGCATCTGGACGAAGGGCACAATCTCATTCGGGCGTCACCGGATATTGCGCTCCGAGCAAGTGTCGCGTGTCGCCGGGCCATGCTCCTGGGCGCAACGGGACGTTCGGCCGAATCGGACACCGCCTTCAAGGAGGTGCTGGATGACCCCTTGGTCCTGCCGAACCAGCGCAGCGACTGCTTACGCCTGCGCGCCGAATTGGCACTGTTCCGTGGCGACGGGCCTGCGGCAGGGCGGCTCGTCGACGAGGCATTGCGACAGGAAGGTCTCTCGCGTCGGACATCGAAGATGGCGCAATTGAATCTATTCACCGTACGCGCGCGCGCGCTGGCGCGCATCGGCCAGCCGGCCAAGGCGGAAGCAGACTATGCACGGGTCCTCGAAGAACTGCAGCGTCTCGGCCGCGGCCGCGGTGAACTTGCAGATGAAGTGCGATTGGATCGGATCGAGGCGGCATTTGAAAGCGGGCAGATCCGTCAGGCCGAGATACTCGTCGATGAAGCGATCCGGCTGGCAAACGCCGACATGCCGGGTCGGCCTGCGATCATGCACATTTTTGAGCGCGCGACGGTTCTGGCGCAGCTGGAACGATATTCCGACGCCCTCGATCAATTCAATCAGGTAGCGAAACTGGCAGCTTCCAGGGACTCGACCATTCAAATCCGCGCCGGGCTTGATGCGGCCGACATGCTGTCCAAGCTGGGGCGTACAGGGGATGCGGCGACTCGATTTCAGGACGCGGTGCGTGCGGCCGACGCGGCGCCTGCGGACGAATTCAGGGAATTGGAAATCCTCATGACGCGTGGAAAGCTGGAGCTGGACAGGCGTGAGTTCCGGGCCGCGTTGGCTTCCTTTTCTCGGGCACTACAGTCCGCGAACGTTCCCGCGGCAACCGCTGCGCGGATCAATCGATATCGGTCCGCTGCTGAACTAGCCATTGGCGAGTCGGACCTGGCCCTCACCCATGCGCACGTGGTTCTTGAATCGGCGTTGGCTCAGCGGGGGGATCGGCCATACTCGTTCTGGGTTGGCTTGGCTCAATTGCAGTTGGCCCGTGCGTTGGAGGGCAAAGGTGAGCTGGAACCCGCGCGAGTGGCGTATCTGGCGGCGATTGAGCAGATCGGGCAGAGTGCGGGTACTGAACACCCGGCGATCGGCCGAGCGACTCTGGGGCTGCGTGGACTCGCGGGTCGCTGATGCCTTTCGAAGCGGGTTCAGGCGAAGTCAGGATTGATACGCAATTGCGGCAGTTGGCATGTCATGCCGAATGTCCGAATCGGGGCTAGTTTCGCGTATTACCCGTAAGGGCGATCACTTGGTCATGCGGCCAGGTTGGGAACTTGGCAGGGGAAATTCATTCAGCGGAATGGAGGAAGAGAAAAATGGAAAAAGAATACGTTGTTACGCGCATCGTCCGGCGGACCAAGATGAAGGAGGAGCAGGCCGACAAGGCGATTGACACGGTGATAGGGGCCGTCAATTGCTATCTGCACGGCAGGCCGCCTCCCGCCGGCTGTCCGTTTCTTCCCGGCGCTCTCATCTCGAAGATGAAAGTTGACGCTGGAATCTCGCAGGAACAAGCGGGTGTTGCGCTGACGATCATCGTCGGCGCAGTCACCCATCTGGCCCATGCAAATGGAATTCGCTCGGTACTTGAATTCCATGACGAGGAGCTTTGAAGGGCAGGCATTCGTCGAGTCATTGCGTTGTTGACGGATTCCTCCATCGGGATTAGGTTTGCCTCGCGCCGCGCTTCCATGAGTAGTGGTCGCGGCGCATTTTGTCCTTGGGGTCCGCGCTACTTTCGATGGAGGCACCATGGCTTTCGTTTCGAAGGCTTTGACCATTGTGGATGATGACGACATCGTGGAGCTGAGCGATGAAATGAAGCTCGCTTGGGTTGGCGGCGGCATGGCTAAGGGGCCGCCACCTCCCGTTTTGAGGGGCCCACCACCTCCTTGATGTCAATTCCCAGTGACTCCGGCCCGCATCTCTTGTTGGTGGCGGAACGCCGCGGAGGCGTTCCAACGCGAGGCTGGGCGCTTTTCTTTTTTGTCGGGCGAGGATCTCGAAGGTTCCTCGCCCGTTTATTTTTTTGGAAGCGTGACTTGGTCGCGTCGAATTCGTCACGCAAATTCGGCCCAATCGCGCCGATTCAACCGCCTTGCCCAGAGCACCCAACTCGCGCTAGAATCCGCGGTTTCTCGACCTTCAGCAAGGCAGACCGAACATGGTGGTGATCCGGCTGGCGCGGGGCGGTGCCAAGAAGCGCCCGTTCTTCAATATCGTGGCGACCGATTCGCGCAATCCGCGCGACGGCCGCTTCATCGAGCGGGTCGGTTTCTACAACCCCGTGGCGGCCGAAGGCGAGGTCAAATTTCGCATTGCGGCAGATCGTCTCGGCCACTGGACCGGCGTCGGCGCCCAGATGAGCCCGACCGTGGCCCGCCTCGTCAAGCAGTTCCGCGCCGACCAGGGTGTCGCGCCCGCCGGCGCCGGGGTTGCCCCGGCCGAGGAAGCCGCAGCGGCCTGATTTTCCTGCGGAATTGCCGCGGTACGCGGGCGCGTCGCAATGGTTACGCGTTCCGTGGCCGCGCCGGAAGCACTGCCGGAGATTCCGCCCGATCTGGTCGAGATGGGCGTGCTGCGCGGGGCTTATGGTTTGCAGGGCTGGTCGCATGTGCAGCCGCATTCGGGCGATGCCCAGGTGCTGCGCGGCGCCAGGCAATGGTGGTTGTTCGGTCCGCGGCGCGAAGGCGCGGCGGAACTGGACCCGGCGGTTGCCGTCGGGCCGGTGCAGGTGACCGCGGTGCGGTCGCAGGGCGCCGGACTGGTGGCCAAGTGGCAGGGCTGCGAAGTTCCGGAAGCGGCGCAGCGCATGAAGGGCTGGCGGATCGCGGTGGCGCGCTCGAGCTTTCCGCGCCTGCCCAAGGGTGAGTATTACTGGGTCGACCTCGTCGGCTTGCAAGTCGTCAACCGTGGGGAAGTGGTGCTGGGTACGGTGCAGGGGCTGCGCAGTAATGGCGCGCACGACCTGCTCGAGGTTGCGCGCGCCGGGCAACCGGAACCGACGCTCATCCCGATGGTCGCGGCCTATCTGGACGAGATCGACCTGCCGCAACGTCGCATCCGGGTCGACTGGGAAGCCGATTGGTAGGTCGATTTGCCGCTTGGGCGGCAGCCGGATTCGGCAGCGGAATCGGCGGCGGAATCCGCGGCAGGTTCGTCGGACGATTCGGCAGCCGAAATGGCGGACCGATGGCCCGGCCGATCGAACCGGTTGGCGCAGGGCGGGAAGTACGGCAGGGGTTCGAGCAGGCGGACATGCGCGTCGACGTCGTCACCTTGTTCCCCGAGATGTTCGGCCTGCTGACGCAGTACGGGGTGACGCGGCGCGCGCACGAGCAGGGCGCCTGGCAGGTCCAATGCTGGGACCCGCGCCGCTACACCGCCGACGCCCACCGGACGGTCGATGACCGGCCGTTCGGCGGCGGGCCCGGCATGGTGCTGATGGCCGAGCCGCTGGCCTTGAGCGTGGAGGCCGCGTGCGCGGCGCAGCGCGACGCCGGGTGCGAACGGCACCATGTCATCGCGCTGTCGGCCAGTGGCGTCAGGCTGCGCGATGCGCGGGTCCGCGAACTGGCGGTGCAGGCGCAGCAGGCGGCGCCGCGCACGGGCTTCGTGCTGGTGTGCGGGCGCTACGAGGGCATCGACCAGCGCTTCGTCGATGCCTGTGCCGACGAGGAGATTTCGATCGGCGATTTCATCCTGTCCGGGGGCGAAATCGCCGCGCTGGCGCTGATCGATGCCGTGGTCCGGCATCTGCCCGGCACGATGAAACCGGAATCGGTCGCCGACGAATCCTTCGTCGACGGCCGGCTCGATGTGCCGCATTACACCCGGCCGGAAGTGTGGCGCGGGCGGGCGGTACCGCAAGTGCTGCTGTCGGGGCACCACGCGCGCATCGCGCAGTGGCGCGCCGAACAGTCGCTGGAGCGCACGCGGCGCGTGCGCCCGGATTTGCTGGCATCAACCCCATCCTCTGGGGGCGGATAACACGGCGCCACCGCGCGCCGAACAACAACCGCCGCACCATGATGGCATCTGGAGAGTGAACGTGAACGTGATCGAACAGCTGGAAAAAGAAGAGGTCGAGCGCCTGAGCGCGGTACGCGCCATCCCCCAGTTCGCCCCCGGCGACACGGTGGTGGTCAGCGTCAATGTGGTCGAAGGCACGCGCAAGCGGGTGCAGGCCTACGAGGGCGTGGTCATCGGCCGGCGCAACCGCGGCCTGAACAGCTCCTTTGTCGTGCGCAAGATCTCCAGCGGCGAAGGGGTCGAGCGGACCTTCCAGACCTATTCGCCGCAGATCGCCTCGATCGAGGTCAAGCGCCGCGGCGATGTGCGCCGCGCCAAGCTCTACTACCTGCGCGAACGCTCGGGCAAGTCGGCGCGGATCCGCGAAAAGCTCGAATTCAAGAACGAAGGCTGAGGAGCGGGCGTGGTGCCCGCCACGCCGCGCTCGACCCCTCGCGCCGGCCGCTGCTCGCTGCAGGACGGCCGATGAGGGTCACCCGGGTCGACCCCGAGGCCCTGCCGCCCGATCCGGAATTCGAGGCGCGGCGCGGCCCGGCCGTGCCGGCCGTCCTGCTCACGCGCGCCGCCTTGCAAGCGCGTTTCGCCGGGCAGTGCGCCGCGCCGGGCCCCTGGCCGATGGATCAGGACAGCGACGGCGGCTACTTCCGGCCGGAACGGCCGCTGCGGCCGGCCGCGGTCCTCATCGGTCTCGTCGACCGTCCCGATGGCGTCCAGCTCCTGCTGACCCGGCGCGCCGAGCACCTCAATGATCATGCGGGCCAGATCAGCTTTCCCGGTGGTCGGATCGAACCCGACGATCGCGGTGCCGCGGCGGCCGCCCTGCGCGAAGCCCACGAGGAGATCGGCCTGGCGCCCGAGCGCGTCGAGGTGCTCGGCCAGCTGCCGCCCTACCGCACGATCAGCGGCTACGAGGTGACGCCGGTGGTCGGCTGGATCGACCGCGCGGTGGCGCTGCGCACCGATCCCTTCGAGGTCGAAGAGGCCTTCGAGGTGCCGCTCGAGTTCCTGATGAACGGCGCCAACCACCAGCGTCGTCTCATTGTGCAGGGCGAACACCGGCGCACGGTCTACGCCATGGAATACTTCGGCCGGCGCCGCTACCTCATCTGGGGCGCGACCGCGGCGATGCTGCGCAATTTCTATCGCTTCGTCGCGGCCGGGCTCGACGCGCCGGCCGCCGACGCCGATGGCGCCGCGGACCGCTCGCGCACGAAATCCCTACAATCGCGGCCATGAGCTGGGTCGCCCTGATCCTTACCCTGCTGCTCGAGCAGGTTCGCGCCGTTCCATCCGGCAATCCGGTCTATGCCGGCGCGGCGGCCTGGGCCGACAAGGTCGCGCACAACCTCAATGCCGGTCGGCCGCGCCACGGCGCCTACGGCTGGCTGCTCGTGGTCGGCACGGGCATGCTGGCCACGCTGGTGGTGTTCGAGGCGGCCCGCTCCTTCAGCTGGTTCGCCGGTCTGGCGATCGACGTCTGCGTGCTGTTCTTCGCGCTCGGTTTTCGCCAGTTCAGCCACCCGATCACGCTCATCCAGACCGCGCTTGAACAGGGCGACCTCGACGAGGCGCGCCGCGTATTTGCCGCCTGGCGGCGCAAGTCCGACCCGCAATTCGACGCCGCCGAGCTGGCCGAAGGCGAGATCGCACGCCAGGCGATCGAATACGGGCTGCTCGCGGCGCATCGCCACGTCTTCGGCGTGCTGCTCTGGTTCCTCATCCTCCCGGGGCCCAGCGGCGCCGTGCTGTATCGCTTCAGCGAGTACCTGTCGCGCCGCTGGAACCGGGCCGCCGGGCCGGGCGACATGCCGCCCGACCGCTTCGGCGAATTCGCGCAGCAGATCTACGCCTGGATCGACTGGTTGCCGGTGCGCTTTTCCGCGCTGGGCTTTGCCATCGTCGGCGACTTCGAAGGCGCGGTGCATTGCTGGCGCAACCTGAACACCGATTCGCGGCCGAGCATCCTGGGCGGACGCACCCTGATCCTGGCCGCGGCCAGCGGCGCGCTGGGCGTGCGCATCTTCAGCGCCATGGATACGGCGCGCTACCTCGACCCGGCGGCGCAGGAAGGCGCCGCGCTGGCCGAGCCCGGGCCGGAGGCCTTGCGCTCGGCGGTCGGGCTAGCCTGGCGCGCGATGATCCTCTGGCTGGTGCTGCTGCTGCTGCTCACCCTGGCGGCGGCCCTCGCCTGAGGCCGCCGCCGGGCTGCGAGACGCTCTTCAGGGGCAGTTCGCGCTCTGCGCATGCTGCAGGAAGGCCTGCATGACGCACTTGCGGTGCGGCAGGAAGACGTTTTCCAGGGCGGGCGAGATCTTGTAGCGCGGCCCGTCGGGGCCGATATCCGGGTCGACCAGCTGCTCGTGCGTGAAGAGCGCCGCCGGCACCGGTCCCAGGGTCAGCGGCCAGGCGCCCTGGCCACCGCCCATGTCGACGCCGCCGCTCAGGTGGTGGCAGCCGGCGCAGGTCTGGGTCGCGGCGCGATTGACGATGTCCTTGGGCTGCAAGCCGCTGCCCGGGGGAATCTGGCCCTGGATCGCGCTGACGAAGGCGCTCGTCGCATTGCCGAATGCGGCGGCGTAGTCCATCTCGGCGCCGGGCGGGTTGGGGCCCTGTTCGCTGCTTTGCCCGGAGTTGAAGGTGTCGGGCACGGTCATCGAGAACGTGTCGAGTCCGGGCCGGGCCAGTGCGGCCACCTGGGTCAGGAAGTGGCTGCGGAACGCCGGTCCGGCGCTTTGTGTCGGGTCGCTGTCGTTGAGCAGCGCGGCGATCGGATTGGTCTTGACCGTCACGGGTTCGAAGCGCAGGCTCGAGCCGTTGAGCACGAGGTGGAACTCGCGCAGCATCCAGGGCTGGTGCGGCGCGGCCGGCGCGCCGGGGGCCGTGACGTCCGGCGGAAAGCTCGGGTCCGGCGCCATGAATTCATTGGTGCGGACCTGGCCCTTGGACTTGGGCGTCGCCGAGCCGTAGTGGCTGATCTTCACCACCGGCTCGTAGCCCGCCAGGCCCTTGAAGTAGAAGTCATGCAGCAGGCGGGCGCGCACGTCGACCGGTTTGCGCGACAGGTCTTCCCAGAAGTCCTGCACCTTGAGGCAGCCATTGAGCGTCCGGCCGTCGGGCTGCGGATTGGGCAGCACGGCCTCGAAGATGATCAGCGAGCGGTTGGCCGGGTTGATCGCCCCGCTGTTGCGCTCGAACACGATGCGGTACTCGCCGCAATCGGTGTCGCCCTGGGTCGGGTCGCCGGCCAGGTCGAAGCGGTTGCTCAGTGCGATCGGCGTGTAGGTCGCCGGGGTGCTCGGCCCGAACGGGTCGAACAGGACCAGCTGGCCCTCGTCGCGCGGGCAGGTGTAGGGAAAACCGTTGAGCAGGCCGCTGTCGCAGTTGGGGCCGCTGAACGGCAGGCTGAACAGGCCGATCGGATTGGCCGAGTCGAACCACTGCTCGAAGAGCTGCTCGCGGGTCAAGGCATGCGAGCCGCTCTGGCGCACGAGCTGCTCCATGACCTCGTCGAAGGAGAACAGGCGCAGGACTTCGTAATCGGTGACGAAGATCGACTTGCGCTCGTCGATGTGCACGCTGGCCGTGCGCGGCGTGGTCAGCAGGCGCTTGACGGCCTTGTGGTCGAGCAGCCCGATGCCGCGGCGCTCCGGATTCTGGCTGGGTTCGGCGGCCTTCGAGCCACCTGCCCCTGCGGCGAGCAGCAAGGCGAGCGCGACGACGGTCGCGATGCGGGTCAAGAGTGGTTGCATGTCCGGTCTCCTGGTTTCGGTGGCGGTCGGGGCGCGGCCAGGCCGGCGAGGCCCCTGCGTTCCAATACGGCATCGCGGCGCGATTCCGGACATCCCTGGCGGCGCCGCCCGCCCGGCCGCCGCGGTGCGACCGGGAGGCGACCCACGCCCCGCCTTGCGTGATTGCCGCGGCGGCGCGACGCAGCCGAGAATCATTGCGCTCCGGACTGCCGCAACCCCGTCAAGGACTGTCATGACTCGTGCAACCTTGTTTCTCGCCCCGTGGCTGCTGCTGCCCGCGCTGGCCGCCGCGCCCGTGCCGGCCGCGGCGGCCGAGCCGCCGACGGCCGCCGACGCGGCGCGCTTCCTGCACGATGCCGAAGCGCGGCTCGACGGGCTTTACACCGACACGCAGCGCGCCCAGTGGGTCGCCGACAATTTCATCACCGACGACACCGAAGTCATGTCGGCGCAGGCGGCGGAGAAACTGCTGCAGGCCGGCGGCGAGCTCGCGCCGCTGGCGCGGCGCTATGGTGCGCTGGCGCTCGATCCGTCGAGTGCCCGCAAGCTGCGCCTGCTGCAGCTGAACCTGCGCTTTGCCGACGACGCCGACCGCGCCGCCTACACCCGGCTTGCCGCCGCCATGGAAGGCGCGTATGGCAAGGCCAAGTACTGCCCGCCGGCGCGCGATCCGGGCGCAAAGGACTCGGGCGAGCGCGATCCGGGCCCGCCGGATGCGGCGCCCGCAGCGGCCGTCGACGCCGGCTCGCCAGGCTGCCTGGCGCTGGGCGAGCTCGAAAAAATTCTCGCAGAAAGCCGCGACCCGGCGCGACTCAAGGAAGTCTGGCTCGGCTGGCACCAGCAGGCGCGGGCCTACAAGGAGCAGTACGCGGCCTACGTCGCCTTGTCGAACAAGGGCGCACACGAGATGGGCTTTGCCGATACCGGCGCGTTCTGGCGTTCGTTTTACGACATGCCACCCGATGCCTTCGCCGCCGAGGCCGAGCGCGCCTGGCGCCAGGTCCAGCCGCTCTACCAGTCGCTGCTCACCTATGCCCGGTTCAAGCTGCGCGCGCAGTACGGTCCGGCCGTGGTGCCGGCGAGCGGGCCGATCCCGGCGCACCTGTTCGGCAACATGTGGAGCCAGTCCTGGGAGAATATCTATCCCATCCTCAAGCCCGAAGTGGCGCGGCCGGGCATCGATCTCGACCGCATCCTGGTCGAGCGCAAGGTCGAGCCGCAGGCCATGGCGCGCTACGCCGAGCGGTTCTACTTGTCTTTGGGCATGCCCGCCCTGCCCGAGACATTCTGGAGCCGCTCGCTGTTCACCAAGCCGCGCGACCGCGAGGTGGTCTGTCATGCCTCGGCCTGGGACATCGACCAGCGCGACGACGTCCGCATCAAGATGTGCATCCGGCCGACCGAGGACGATTTCACCACGATCCACCACGAGCTGGGTCACGTCTACTACTTCCTGGCGTACCGCGACCAGCCCTACTTGTTCCGCAACGGCGCCAACGACGGCTTCCACGAGGCGATCGGCGATACCGTTGCCCTCTCCGTCACGCCGTCCTACCTGGAGCGGATCGGCCTCGTCGCGCCCGGCACAGCGGTGCAGGACGATGTCGACGTGCTCTTGCGCCGCGCGCTGCAGAAGGTGGCCTTCCTGCCTTTCGGATACCTGGTCGACCAGTGGCGCTGGCGGGTCTACGCCGGCGAGGTCGGGCCGCAGGACTACGACCGCCTCTGGTGGGAATTGCGCGAGCGCTACCAGGGCATCGGCCGTCCGGCACCGCTGCAGCCCGGCGGCTTCGACGCCGGCGCCAAGTACCACGTCGCGGGCGACGTGCCGTACGCCCGGTATTTCCTGGCCGACCTGCTGCAGTTCCAGTTCCATCGCGCGCTGTGCCGCGCCGCCGGGCACAGCGGACCGCTGCACCGCTGTTCGATCTTCCAGAGCGAGGCGGCCGGCGCGAAGTTCCGCGCCATGCTGGCACTGGGTTCCAGCCGGCCCTGGCCCGAGGCGCTCAAGGCGATGACCGGCGAAGAGCGCATCGACGGCAGCGCCATCCTCGAGTACTTCGCGCCGCTCAAGGTCTGGCTGGACGAACAGAATCGCCGCTTCGCGGCGGCCGATCCGGCGGTCGCCGTCGCGGGCGCCACGCACTAGGTTGGCCGGGTGCCGCTCCGCGCGCCGGGTGGTTGTGGCTGGCGCCCGGAGGCGATGGCAAAATGCATCGGTTGCCATCGAACTGGGAGCGGCCCATGAAATCGCGCATCACTGGAACCACCTTGCCGGTCCTCGAGATCGGCCTCGAGCCGGGCGACCGGATCATCTCCGAGCCCGGCCAGTTCTCCTGGATGAGCCCGAACGTCACACTGCAGACCTCGGCCCTGACCGCCGGGGTCAGCGGTTTGTGGGGCGTGCTCGGACGCGCCCTGGCGGGCGGCGGCATCTTCATGAACGAGTACCACACGACCGCCGGGCAGGGCATGGTCGCCTTCGCCGCCAAGGTGCCGGGCACGATCATGGAAGTCGCCGTGGTACCGGGCCAGAGCTATCTCGTGCACCGGCACGGCTTCCTGTGCGGTACCCAGGGCGTCGAGGTGTCGATCGGGTTCCAGCGCTCGCTAGGCGCGGGCCTGTTCGGCGGCGAAGGCCTGGTGCTGCAGAAGCTCTCGGGTTCAGCCACCGCCTGGGTCGAACTGGGCGGCGAGATCGTCGCCTATGACCTCAAGCCCGGTGAATCGCTGGTGGTCCATCCGGGCCACATCGGCATGTTCGAGAGCACGGTCAATTTCGACGTCTCGCTCATTCCCGGACTGAAGAATGCGCTGTTCGGCGGTGACGGCCTGTTCGTCGCGCGCCTCACCGGACCGGGCAAGATCTGGCTGCAGACCCTGACCATGCCCAACCTCGCGCATGCGCTCTCGCCCTACATGCCCACCGAGGGCGCCACCTCGGCGGCGGCGATCGGCAGCGGCATCGGCGGCGCCAGCAAGGGCGTCGGCGGCGCCGTGGCCGGTGCCGTGGTCGGTTCGGTGCTGGGCAGCCTGTTCGGCAGCGAATGATCCGCGGCGCGGCCGCGCGCGCCACGCGGGGCGGACGGAGGCGGCCGCCCGCGCGGGCGGCCGCGGCCGGCGCGGCAATCAGCGCGTGACGTCGATCACCACCCGCCCCTGGGTCTGACCGGCCAGGATGGCCTCGGCCAGTTGCGGCAGGTTGGACATCGGTTCGACGCGCGTCATGCGCCCCAGCGTCGCCGGATCGAGGTCGCGTGCCAAGCGCTGCCAGGCCCGTTCGCGCCGCGCCATCGGCGTCATCACCGAATCGACGCCCAGCAGTGCGACGCTGCGCAGGATGTGCGGCAGCACGGTGCCGTTCAGGTCCATGCCGCCGGCCAGTCCGCAAGCCGCCACGGCGCCGCCGTAGCGCGTCTGCGCCAGCAAATTGACCAGGGTCGAACTGCCCACCGTGTCGACGGCGCCGGCCCAGCGTTCCTTTTGCAGCGGGCCGCCCTTTTCCTGCAACGCCGCGCGGTCGAGGAACTGCGTCGCGCCGAGGGCGCGCAGGTAGTCATGCGACTGCGGCCGGCCGGTCGCCGCGGTCACCGCGAATCCGGCCTTGGCGAGCAGGGCGATGGCAACCGAACCGACGCCGCCCGCGGCCCCGGTGACCAGGATCTCGCCGCCGGCCGGCGTCAGCCCGCGATCGGCGAGTGCATCGATACAAAGGGCCGCGGTGTAGCCGGCCGTGCCGATCGCCATCGCCTGCTCCAGGCTGAAGGCCTGCGGCAGGCGCAGCAGCCATTCGGCCTTGACCCGCTGGTAGCGCGTGTAGCCGCCCCAGTGGCTCTCGGACAGCCCAAAGCCATTGAGCACCACCGCATCGCCCGGGCGCCACTGCGGCGCGCGCGATTCGACCACCGTGCCGGCCAGGTCGATCCCGCCCACCATCGGCAGCTTGCGCGCGACCTTGTTGCGGTTGCCGCACAACGCCAGTCCGTCCTTGTAGTTGAGGCCGGAATAGGCCACTTCGACCAGCACGTCGTCATCGGGCAAGTCGGCCAGGGTCAGCGGCTTGAGGACGGAACGCGCCTTGCCATCGATTTCCTCGATCAGCATGGCCATGAACGGCTTGTCGGGTAGGCTCGGATGCATGTCGGCTCCTGTTCAAAATCCCCGCTCGGCGCGGCGCTGTTCCAGTTCCTCGGCGCACAGCTTGCGGTAGAAAGCATAACGGTCGGCGGCGATTGCGCCGCGCTGCAGCGCTTCGCGGATGCGGCAGCCCGGCTCCTCGGCGTGGTGGCAGTCGGCGAAGCGGCACGGTTCGGTGATCGCGGCGAACTCCGGCAACCAGCGCACCAGTTCGGCGGCCGCCAGGTGGGCCAGTCCGAATTCATGAAAGCCGGGCGTATCGATCAGCGCGCCCGCGCTGCCGTAGTCGTACCAGCGTGTCGCGGTGGTCGTCTGCCGGCCGTGCGTGCCGCCGCGCGACAGCGCCCCGGTGCGGGTCTCGGCGTCGACCAGCAGGTTGATCAGGGTCGACTTGCCCATGCCCGACTGGCCGACCAGCAGCGTGACCCGCCCCGAGCATTCGTCGGCCACGACGGCGCGCGTGCCCTGCGGATCGGTGCGCGCCGAGACGCGCAGCACGCGGCCGCCCAGCGCGCCGATGTCGGCCAGGATGGCGAGTGCCGTGCCGCTCTCCAGGTCGGTCTTGTTGAGGATGGCGATCGAGCCCACGCCGGCGCTGCGGGCCGCGAGCAGCGCGCGCCAGATGAACTCCTTCTGCGGCGGCGGCTGCATGGCAAACACGATGGCGATCTGGTCGACATTGGCGGCCAGCGGCTTGGTGCGGTGGGCGTCCGAACGGAACAGCAGGTTGCGGCGCGGTGCCACCGATTCGATGATGTGCAATTCGCGCTCGCGCGAGCAGTGCACGCGGTCGCCGACCACCACGTCGAGCCGGCGTCCGCGCGGCACCGCGTCGACCTCGAGCGCGCCGGCAGCCTGTGTGGCGTGTGTCGCCTGTGCGGCCGGTGCGGCCGGCGCGGGCGGATCAAGCGCGACGATGCAGCGCCGGCCAAAGCGCGCCACGACGCGTCCGGCCAGGGCCGGCGCCGGCGGCGCGCCGCTTGTCGGCGCGGCGGCCGCGCTCAAGGGGCGCTGCCGTCGCGTGCCAGCCGGCCCAGCCGCTCGATGCGGATCGAGGCCGGCGGGTGCGAGTCGTAGAACGCGGAATGCAGCGGATCGGGCGTCAGCGTGGCGGCGTTGTCCTGGTAGAGCTTGACCAGCGCGCGCACCAGCGAGCGCGCCGAGGCGTGGACCGCGGCAAAGGCATCGGCCTCGAATTCATGGCGCCGCGACCACGCGCTCATGAGCGGCGCGAGGACGAAGGTCGCCTGCGGCATGATGAGCGCGTACAGGACGAGATCCAGGCCCTGCGCCGGCACGTCCGGGCGCGTCAGCACGCCCAGGCTGGCGGCGAAGCGATCGCCCGAGCCGAGCCAGGCGAACAGCGCCAGCCAGAGCAGGCTGAGCGCCAGTCCGACCGTGATGCCCTGGACGATGTGGCGCAGCCGGAAATGCCCCAGCTCGTGGGCCAGCACGGCTTCGATCTCGTCGGGCTGCAGGCGCTCGATGAGCGTGTCGTAGAACACGATGCGCTTGGCCGCGCCCAGGCCGGTGAAGTAGGCATTGCCGTGGCTCGAGCGGCGCGAGCCGTCCATGGTGTAGACGCCGCTGCTGCGAAAGCCGGTGCGCCGCAGCAGGTCGCCGATGCGCTGGCGCAGGCCTTCGTCGGCGAGCGGCGTGAAGCGGTTGAACAGCGGCGCGATGACCAGCGGAAAAAGCAGCGTCAGCGCGAACGAGAAGGCGGCCCACACCGCCCAGGCCGCAAGCCACCAGTAGGGTCCGCCGTGGCGCATCAGGGCCAGCACGGCGAGCAGCAGCGGCGAACCCAGCAGCGCCGCCAGCGCAACCGTCTTGGCCAGGTCGCCCAGGTACATCGCCTGCGTCATGCGATTGAAGCCGAAGGCCTGCTCGATGCGAAAGCGGCTGATCCAGTCGAACGGCAGGCCGGCGGCGCCCAGCAGCGCGAGCACCGCCGCCACCAGCGCGAAATCGAACCACAACGTGCCGCCGGGCAGGCCGGCGAGCAGCGGCAGCAGGTGCTCGGCGCCGGCGTCATAGAGCGCCTGCAGTCCGCCACCCCAGGTGAGCAGGACGAAGACCAGCGTGTCGAAGGCGGTGTGCGCCGCGCCCAGGCGCTGCCGCGCCAGCGTATAGCGGGCCGCGCGCTGGTGATCGGCCAGGCTGATCGCGCCGGCAAAGGCCGCCGGCACGTCGCTCGCCCGCCGCGCGACGTGGCGCGACTGGCGCAGCGCCAGCCAGAGGCGCAGCACCAGGTGCAGCGACACGATCAGGGCAAAGACCAGCGTCATGTGCGGGCCATCTCGTTCCGATGGGGCATCGGCGCACGGGCCCGGCGTCCGGCCCGGGCCCGCCATGCGACAATGCCGCCGGTCTGGTTCAGCGGGCGGCGCGCGAACGGCGCACACCACGGGCTAAGAGCGTCGAAAATTATGGCACACGAACCCGAATCGCCCGTCGCGGCCGCCGCGGCCGTCCAGCAAAGCCCGCTCGACCCGATCCAGGTCGACGACAATCATCTCGTCTGGATCGACATGGAGATGAGCGGACTGTACCCCGATTCGGACCGCATCCTGGAAATCGCGGTGGTCGTGACTGATTCCCAGCTGCGCACGGTGGCCGAAGGGCCGATCGTCGTCGTGCACCAGTCCGATGCCGTGCTCGACGGCATGGACGCCTGGAACAAGGGCACGCACGGCCGCTCCGGGCTGATCGAGCGCGTCCGCGCCTCGGCGCTGGATGACGCGGCGGCCGAGCAGGCCGTGCTGGCCTTCCTGGTCCGCTACCAGCGGCCCGGCAAGTCGCCCATGTGCGGCAACTCGATCTGCCAGGATCGGCGATTCCTGGCCCACTGGATGCCCACGCTCGAAGCGTTCTTCCACTACCGCAACCTGGACGTGAGCACGCTCAAGGAACTGGCCAAGCGGTGGAACCCCACCGTGCACCGCAGTTTCGAGAAGAAGAGCCGCCACGAGGCCCTGGCCGACGTCTACGAATCGATCGCCGAGCTGCAGCACTATCGCACCCACTGGCTGACCGTTCCGGCCTAGTACCGCGGTAGTTCGGGCCCGGTCGTTCACCGCCGGGCCAACGGCCGATCGGCCCGGCGTGGATGGGTGCGCGATGGAGTCGACTTTCGTGCGCGAATTCCGCGCGCGAATTCCGCGCGCAAAATCCGCGCTCGAATTGCGCACGCGAATTGCCCGCGCCGTCGTGCGAGGCGCGCGCCGCGGGGGCGCCCGCCGGATCCGGCCTCGAGTCCCCCCGCCTGGAGTCGAACCGGGATCTCACGCTTAGGAGGCGCGTGCACTATCCATTGTGCTACGGGGAGGGCGCGCGCAGTATAAGGGGGGCCGACGGGGCGAATCGAAGCGGCGCCGCGGCGCCGGGGCCAGCGGCCGGTCCCTTGCGTGGCGCATCGCGGCCCGGCGCAGTGCGCTGCTGCAGGAACGCGCAACCCAGAGCGCACCGCGTGGATTCGACGTCTGCCTCGCCCCCCGAGCGGCTTATCCACACGCTCTGTGGATAAAATCGGCGGTTCGCCGGGCGTCGCAACGCCCCTGGGCAGGCGGCGCCGACGCGGCGCGTAGGGTCGGCTGCGCGGCGTGGCGGTCGGCGCCGGCGCGCGCCGCAGGCTCCAGGGCGCCGAAGCAGGCAGGAGAACGGGCAACCATGGCAACCAGCAAGACGCGCAGCGCGGACAAGCCTGCGCCCGCTGTCGCAGGCAAGACCGACAAGACCGGCAAGGGTGCGGCCGCCGAATACGGCGAGGCCTCGATCCGCGTCCTCAAGGGCCTGGAGCCGGTGCGCCAGCGGCCGGGCATGTACACCCGCACCGAGAACCCGCTGCACATCGTGCAGGAGGTGATCGACAACGCCGCCGACGAGATCCTCGCCGGTTTCGGCGCGCACATCGTCGTCACCGTGCTCGCCGACGGCGCGGTGAGCGTCGAGGACGACGGCCGCGGCATTCCGGTGGGCAACCATCCGGAAGAGAAGGCGCCGGTGGTCGAGATCGTCTTCACCCGGCTGCACGCCGGCGGCAAGTTCGACAAGCGCGCAGGCGGCGCCTACTCGTTCTCCGGCGGCCTGCACGGCGTCGGCGTCTCGGTCACCAACGCGCTGTCGCGCCGGCTCGAGGTCGTGGTCTGGCGCGACCGGCGCGAGCACGTCATCGCCTTTGCCGGCGGCGAGGTCGCCGATCCGCTACGCTCGCGCGGCGCCTCCGATCATCCGACCGGCACCCGGATCACGGTCTGGCCCGATCCGGTCTACTTCGACAGCCCGCGGATCCCGCTCGAGGACCTCGAGCGCCTGCTGCGCAGCAAGGCCATGCTGCTGCCCGGCACGCAGATCAGCCTGCGCATTGCCGCCACCGGCGTCGAACGGACCTGGCGCTTCGAAGGCGGGCTGGCCGAGTACCTGGCCGGCGCCGTGGCCGGCGAGCTGCTCGTGCCCATCTTCGAGGCCGCCGGGCACGCGCCGGCCGACGACCCGAACTTCGCCGAAGGCGAGGGCGCCAACTGGGTCCTGGCCTGGACCGACGAGGGGCCGGTGGCGCGCGAATCCTTCGTCAACCTCATCCCGACCACCGCCGGCGGGACCCATGAATCGGGCCTGCGCGAGGGCGTGTACCAGGCCGTGCGGGCCTTTGCCGAAGCGCACGGCGCCTTGCCCAAGGGCGTGCGCCTGCTGCCCGAGGACGTGTTCAACCGGGTCAGCTTCGTGCTGTCGGCCAAGGTGCTCGACCCGCAGTTCCAGGGCCAGATCAAGGAGCGGCTCAACAGCCGCGATGCGGTGCGCCTGGTGGCCTCGTTCGTGCGGCCGCAGCTCGAGTTCTGGCTCAACCAGCATCCGGAACACGGCCGGCGCATCGCCGAGCTGGCGGTGCTGCAGGCCCAGGCCCGGACCCGCGCGCTGCAGAAGATCGAGAAGAAGAAGGGCTCGGCGGTGGCGGTGCTGCCGGGCAAGCTGACCGACTGCGAGAGCACCGAGCTGGCGCGCAACGAACTCTTCCTGGTCGAGGGCGACTCGGCGGGCGGCTCGGCCAAGATGGGCCGCGACAAGGGCTATCAGGCGGTGCTGCCCCTGCGCGGCAAGGTCCTCAACACCTGGGAAGTCGAGCGCGACCGGCTGTTCGGCAACGCCGAGGTGCACGACATCGCGGTGGCCATCGGGGTCGATCCGCACGGACCCGAGGACGCGGCCGACCTGTCGAACCTGCGCTACGGCAAGATCTGCATCCTGGCCGACGCCGATGTCGACGGGGCCCACATCCAGGTGCTGCTGTTGACCCTCTTCTATCGCCATTTTCCGCGCCTGGTCGAGGCCGGCCACGTGCACGTGGCGCGGCCGCCGCTGTTCCGCCTCGACGTGCCGGCGCAGGGCAAGCGGCCGGCGCGCCGGGTCTACTGCCTGGACGAGGACGAGCGCGCCGCCACCCTGGCCAAGCTCGCGGACGAGGGCGTGCGCGTCGAAGCGGTCGAGATCGGCCGCTTCAAGGGCCTGGGCGAGATGAGCGCCGAGCAGCTCTGGGAGACCACGCTCAACCCCGATACGCGCCGCCTGCTGCCGGTGCTGCGCGGCCACCTCGACGCCCGGGCCACCGCCGATACGCTCAACATGCTGATGGGGCGCGCCGAGGCCCCGGCGCGGCGCAGCTGGATCGAAGCGCATGGCAACGAGGTCGAGGCCGACGTCTAGGCGCGCGCCCGCCTTGCCCTGCCGCCGCCTGAGCCAAAGCCGCCTGTTCCGAAGCCGCCTGTTCCGAAGCCGTCCGACCCGAAGCCGCGCGCCCGAATCCGCCGACCCGAACCCGCATGAGACGACCCGTCGCGACATGAACCAGCAAGCCGACCTTTTCGCCCCGCCCGCCGACCCGGCCGAGACCCTTACCCTGGGCGATTTCGCCCAGCGCGCCTACCTCGACTATGCGGTCTCGGTGGTCAAGGGCCGCGCGCTGCCGGACGTCTGCGACGGCCAGAAGCCGGTGCAGCGGCGCATCCTGTACGCCATGAACGAGATGGGCCTGGCGGCCGGCGCCAAGCACGTCAAGTCGGCACGCGTGGTCGGCGACGTGCTGGGCAAGTACCACCCGCACGGCGACCAGTCGGCCTACGACGCCATGGTGCGCATGGCGCAGGACTTCTCGCTGCGCTACCCGCTGGTCGATGGCCAGGGCAACTACGGCAGCCGCGATGGCGACAACGCCGCGGCCTACCGCTACACCGAGGCCCGGCTGGCCCCGATCGCCCGCGTCCTGCTCGACGAGCTTGACGAGGGCACGGTCGATTTCGTGGCCAACTACGACGGCAAGGAGCGCGAGCCAACGGTCCTGCCGGCGCGCCTGCCGATGGTGCTGCTCAACGGCGCCTCCGGCATCGCCGTGGGCATGGCCACCGAGATCCCGTCGCACAACCTGCGCGAGATCGTCCAGGCGGCGCAGCGCCTGCTGCGCGAACCCGACGCGCCGCTCGGGCGCCTGCTCGAATGCGTGCACGGACCGGACTTCCCCGGCGGCGGCCAGATCATCTCCTCGGCGGCCGAGGTGCGCGCCATCTACGAGAGCGGTCGCGGCAGCCTGAAGGTGCGCGCCCGCTGGCGCTTCGAGGAACTGGCGCGCGGCCAGTGGCAGATGGTGGTCACCGAGCTGCCGCCCGGCACCTCGGCGCGCCGCGTCCAGGAGGAGATCGAGGAGCTGCTCAACCCCAAGGTGCGGACCGGGCGCAAGGCGCTCACGCCCGAGCAGCAGCAGAACAAGCAGGTCGTCAACGCGGTGATCGATCGCATGCGCGACGAGTGCGGCCGCGAGGCGCCGGTGCGCCTGGTCTTCGAGCCGCGGACCTCGAAGATCGAGCGCCAGGAACTGGTCAGCGCGCTGCTCGCCCACACCAGCCTCGAAGGCAATGTCCCGATCAACCTGGTGATGATCGGGCGCGATGGCCGGCCCTCGCAAAAAGGCCTGGCCGCGATCCTCGGCGAATGGGTCGCCTTCCGCGTCGACACGGTGCGCCGGCGCAGCCGGCATCGCCTCGACAAGGTGCTCGACCGCATCCACGTGCTCGAGGGCCGCCAGCAGGTGCTGCTCAACATCGACGCCGTGATCCGGCTGATCCGCGGCTCCGACCAGCCCAAGCCCGATCTCATGCGCGCCTTCGCCCTCACCGAGCGCCAGGCCGAGGACATCCTCGAGCTGCGCCTGCGCCAGCTGGCGCGCCTCGAGGGCATCCGCCTGGAGCAGGAACTGGCCGAGCTGCGCAAGCAGGAGTCCGGCCTGCGCAAGCTGCTCGACTCCGACGCTGCGCTGCGCCGTCAGATCGGCAAGGAGCTCGACGAGGACGCGCTCAAGTACGGCGACGCGCGGCGCACGCTGATCGAGGCCGCCGAACCGACCGTCCTCGAGACGCGCATCCCCGACGAACCGGTCACCGTCATCGTCTCCAACCAGGGCTTCGTGCGCGCCCGCGGCGGCCATGGTCACGACCCGGCGCAGTTCAGCTTCAAGGCCGGCGACAGCCTGTACGCCGCCTTCGAATGCCGCACGGTCGATCACCTGGTTGCGCTGGGCTCCAGCGGCCGGGTGTATTCGGTGACGGTGGCCAACCTGCCCTCGGCGCGCGGCGACGGACTGCCGGTGACCTCGATGATCGAACTCGAACCGGGCAGCCGCATCGTGGCCTATGTCGCCGGCGCGCCCGACCTCGCCCTGCTGCTGTCGAGCAGCGGCGGCACGGGCTTCGCCTGCCAGCTCGGCGACCTCCTTGGCCGCCAGCGCGGCGGCAAGCAATTCTTCAACCTGGACGAAGGTTCCGAGCCGCTGCGCCCGGCGCCGGTCGATCGGCTGGGCGATGACCGCATTGCCTGCGTCTCCGAGGGCGGGCGCCTGCTGGTCTTCGCGGCCACCGAGATCAAGGCGCAGCCGGCCGGCGGCCGCGGCGTGATCTTCCTCGGCCTCGACCCGGGCGAGAAGATGGTCGGCGCGGTCAGCTGCGGCGCCGGCGGAATCGTCGTCGAGGGCACCAGTCCGCGCGGCAAGCCGGTGCGCGCCGAGCTGGCCGGGGCGCAGCTCAAGGACTACCTCGGTACGCGGGCCCGCAAGGGCAGCCTGCTGGCGCCGCGCATGCGGCCGCTGCTGCTGGCCCGGCCGCGGCCAGCGGCCGTGGCCTGATGCGCACCATGGCGGCGGGGCCTTGAACCGGCGCCGACCGCCCCCATCTGGGGCGGGGCCGGCCACGGCCGGACCGGCGATCGCCGCACCGGCGCAACCCAAGACGGAAGAACCGAGATGAGCACCGAGAACCAGACCGAGACCCCAGCCGGCGACGCCGCCGGCACGCGCCAGACCCTGGGCTTCCAGGCCGAGGTCAAGCAGCTGCTGCACCTGATGATCCACTCGCTCTACAGCAATCGCGAGATCTTCCTGCGCGAGCTGGTGAGCAATGCCTCGGATGCCTGCGACCGGCTGCGCTTCGCGGCGATCGCCGACCCGGCGCTACTGCCGGCCGGCGAGGCGCTGGCCATCGAGGTCGACTACGACAAGGCCGCCCGGACCATCACCGTGCGCGACAACGGCATCGGCATGTCGCGCGACGAGATGATCGAGCACCTGGGCACGATCGCCAAGAGCGGCACGCGGGAATTCTTCGCCCGGCTCACCGGCGACCAGCGCAAGGACTCGCAGCTCATCGGCCAGTTCGGCGTCGGCTTCTACTCGGCCTTCATTGTCGCCGAGCGCGTCGCCGTGGTCTCGCGGCGTGCCGGCGACGAGGCCGCGGCCCGCTGGGAGTCCGACGGCGGCGGCGAATTCACGATCGAGCCGGCGACCCGCGCCGGACGCGGCACGGACATCGTGCTGCACCTGAAGGAAGGCAACGAGGAGCTGCTGTCGGGCTGGAAGCTCAAGTCCATCCTGACGCGCTACTCCGACCACATCGCCACGCCGATCCGCATGCCCAAGGAGGAATGGGACCAGGACGGCAAGGAGCTCAAGCGCACCGGCGCGGTCGAGACCGTCAACCAGGCCTCGGCCCTCTGGGCGCGGCCCAAGTCGGAAATCACCGACGAGCAGTACAAGGCGTTCTACAAGCACGTCGCGCACGACTACACCGATCCGCTGGCCTGGACCCACAACCGGGTCGAGGGGCGCAACGAATACGTGCAGCTGCTCTACCTGCCGCGCCAGGCGCCGTTCGACCTGTGGGACCGCAAGCGCCCGCACGGGCTCAAGCTCTACGTGCGGCGCGTCTTCATCATGGACGACGCGGAGCAGCTGCTGCCGGCCTACCTGCGCTTCACCCGCGGCGTGGTCGATTCGGCCGATCTGCCGCTCAACGTCTCGCGCGAGATCCTGCAGGAGAGCCGCGACGTCAAGGCGATCCGCGAAGGCTGCGCCAAGCGCGTGCTGTCGCTGCTCGAGGACCTGGCGCAGAACCGGCCGGACGACTACCTCGTGTTCTGGAAGGAATTCGGCGTCGTGCTCAAGGAGGGCATCGGCGAGGACCCGCCGCAGGCCGAGCGCATCGCCAAGCTGCTGCGCTTCGCCTCGACCGCGGACGAAGGCGGCAAGCTCACCTCGCTGGCCGAGTACCTGGGCCGGCGCAAGGGCGAGCAGAAGGCCATCTACTACCTTACCGCCGAGACCCTGCAGGCGGCGCGCAGCAGTCCGCACCTGGAGATCTTCCGCAAGAAGGGCGTCGAGGTGCTGCTGCTTGCCGACCGCGTCGACGAGTGGATGCTGTCCTTCCTGACCGAGTTCGAGGGCACGCCGCTGGCCTCGGTGGCCAAGGGCGATCTGGACCTCGATGCGCTCGATGACGAGCAGGAGAAGGAGGAGAAGAAGAAGGCCCAGGACGAGTACCAGGGCCTGGTGCAGCGCGTGAAGGACGCGCTGGGCGATCGCGTCACCGAGGTGCGGATCACGCTGCGCCTCACCGAGTCGCCGGCCTGCGTCGTGGTCGCCAAGGATGCGATGAGCTCGCATCTGCAGCGCCTGCTCAAGGCGAGCGGCCAGGAGACGCCGGTGCAGGCGCCGATCCTCGAGCTCAACCCGCACCACCCGCTGGTACAGCGCCTGCAGGCCCCCGATGCGCCGCTCGAGACCTGGGCGCCATTGCTGCTCGACCAGGCCATCCTGGCCGAAGGCGGCCAGCTCGCCGATCCGGCGGCCTTCGTGCGGCGCCTCAATGCCGTGCTGCTCGCCGCCACGCCCTAGCGCCGCCAGCCGTGCGGCAGGCCGTGGTCCGGCCGCCAGAGATCCGGCGACCTGTCGTGCGGCAACCTGTCGTGCGGCGAGCGGTCGTGCGGCGGCCTGCGGTGCCGCGGCTCGCGCCGCAACGACCCGCAGTGCGGCGAGCGGCCGTGCGCGCTGAAGTACCATAGCGCCATGCGGCGCCGGGCGCGCCGCCGCTTCGAACGGAGCGGGAAACATTGGGCGAAGAGTCGGCACCGCCGGCAGAGCAGCACCCGGACGCGGACGCGCTGACGGGGCCCGCCGCCGCCGAACTGCTCGAGGGCGGCTGGCGGCTGATCGAGACCGGCGTGCTGGCGCAGACGCCGCAGGTGCTGCAGCGGGCCAACCTGGCGCTGGCCCGCTCGCCGATCCAGAGCGAGATGCGGCTGGGCCGCGATTTGGCGCTGCGCGAGATCGCGCTGGGCGCGGCGTACGTGCAGGCCGTCCGCGCCGCGCACGCGCGGGCCTGCGTCGCGTTCGCCGCGCCGCCCGGGGCCGCGCCCGAAACGCCGCTCGGCGCCGCCGCGCTGGCCCTGGTCGAGATCGAGGAGACCGAAGCGGCGCGCCAGCTCGGCCGCTCCACCGCGCGCCTGCGCGATCTGGTCCAGCCGGCCTGGGATGAACTGGTGCGCCGCCTGCAGACGCTGGCCGGCGCCGCGCTCCCGGAGGCGCAACTGCCGCTGCGCCCGGGCCTCTTCCTGCAGGCCGTCGACGCCTTCGTGCTGGAGGGCGAGGCCCCGGTCGCCTTGCTGCGCGTGATGCCGGCGGCGCTGGCGCCCGAGCTCTTGCGCGCCTATCAGGCGATCAATGAACTGCTCGCCGGCGCCGGCATCGCCGAGCGCGCTGCGGCACGGGTGGCGCCGGTCTTGCGTCCGTCGGGACCGCCCAGCGTGCACCGCTTGCTGCCGCCGACCGTGCATCGCGACGCATTCGGGTCGGACGGCGATGCCCTGCTGGGCGTGGCCGCCGACGCCGCACTGCGCCGCGCCGCACCGGTGCAGCGCGAAAGCCTGCCCGAGCACGAGATTCCGGAGCGCCAGCCCGACGGCTGGGGCCTGCGCGAATACGCCCGCTTGCAGGCCCTGCTGGGTTTCGACAGCAAGGTGCTGCTCGACAGCGCTGTGCGCCGCGCGCAGCAGGGCCTGATTGGCGAACCGGTGCGCGATGTGCCGGCGCGCGCGCTCATCGGCGCCATGATCGCCGCGCAAAGGCTCGATGCGGCGCATGTCGCGCGCCTGACTGCGCGGCCGCTCGGCGCGGACGCTGCCGCCGGCGCTGAGGCGGCTGGCGCGCCGGCCCCCGGGCCCGGTGATACCGCGCCCGGGGAGCCGGCGGCGCCGCCCGGATCGCGCGAATACAGCCGCCAGATGATCGGCCTGGCGGTCCTGCCGGTGCACAAGCACACGGTGCAGCTGGTGGCGCGGATCTTCGCGCGCATCGAACGCGATCGCCAGCTCGGCGAGCCCGTGCGGGCGCTGCTGGTCGCGCTGCGCTTTCCCTTGCTGGAAGTCGCGCTGGCCGATCCGACCCTGTTCCTGCGCCCGGAGCACCCGGCCCGCCAGCTGCTCAATGTCCTGGGCGCGGCATCGGTCGCCGAGCCGGTTGACGCCGGCCTGGGCCGGCTGGGATTGCTGCGGGCTGCGGCGGCCGTTCGCGCCGTGCTCGCCGCGCCGGGCGGCGCGGCCGACGCCTTTGCGCAGGCGCTGGCCCGGCACAACGAGGCGACCCTGGCCGACGGCGTGCCGGCCGACGCCGGGCCGCTCGACCCATCGGCGGCGGCGGCGGCGCAGCGGCTGGCCGCGGCGCGTGCCGTGTTGCGCGCTGCCGAGGAGCGCGAACGCACCGCGCTCGAGGTCGGCGAAGCGCTGGCCGCGCTGCTGGTCGACGCGCCGCTCGACACCGAATTGCGCCGCTTCGTGCTGCGCGACTGGGCCCGCGTCATCGTCGCGGCGGCGCATGGCGATGGCGCCGATGGCGCCGATGGCCCGACCCAGGGCGCGCCCGCCCCAACGGCGGCGCGCGGCGGTCCGTCCGATGCGCGGCTGCGCCGCGTGCTCAACTTCATCCCCGACCTCATCTGGAGCGTGCAACCGATGGCCAGCGCGGCCGATCGGCAACGCTTCGGCGAACTGGCGCCGCAGCTGCTTGAAACCCTGCGCGACGGCCTGGCGCACCTTGGCGGATCGGGCACGCGGCTGCGCACCGTGGTCGAGCACCTGCGCCAGGTCCATGCCCGCGCCCTGGCGGCGGCCGCGCCCGGCGTTGCCGCTGGCGCCAGCCCGGGCGGCTACTCCGGCGGCTACTCCGGCGGCTACTCCATCAGCACGCTGCGCATCCGCCTCGACGGCTTTGACCTCGCCGCGCTCGCCGGGGCGCCGCGACTGAAGCCCTTCGAGGTGGTCGAAGAGGCGGTGCACCGCTACTTCGAGGCGCAGGGTGGCCTGGTGGTGCATCGGCGCGTGCGACCCGAGAAAGTCGAACCGCGGCCGGACGGCTTGCTCGATGCCGCGCAGGCGGCGCAGCGGGTCGAGGCGTGGCGGCCGGGCACCTGGTTCGACCTGCGCCAGGGCCCGGCGGCGCTGCGCCTGCGCCTCGAGGCCCACGGTGCGGCGCGCGCCCTGGCCCTGTTCAGCGCCACTTCCGGACCGGCCTTCATTTCCTTGTCGCACACCAGCCTGGTCGCCGCGCTGCGCCACGGCTGGATCACGCCGGTTGAAGAGCGGCCGCTGCTGGCGCGGGCCTTTCGCCGCGTGCTGCTCGACCTGCAACGCGCGCTCGACGGCGAGGGCCAGGGAGAGCGCAGTGGCGCGTGAGACCGCCGACGCGGCGGTCACGCTGTCCGAATCCGACGGCGTGCGCTTCCTGCATTTCGGCACCGAGTGGGTGCAGGGCGCGATGCAGATCCGGCGGCCGTATCGGCTCGAACTCGAGTACCAGCAGCAGATGATGGCGCCGCTGCTGTTCGTGCCGCAGCCGGCCGAAATCCTGCAACTGGGCCTGGGCGCCGCCGCCCTGACCAAGTTCTGCCACCGCCACCTGCGCGGCAGCCGCATCGTCGCCGTCGAACTGTCGCCGCGGGTGATCGAGGTCGCACGGCACTGGTTCGCCCTGCCGCCGGACGATGCGCGCCTGTGCGTCGTGCGGGCCGATGCCGGGCGATTCCTGCGTGCGGCGGCGCGCGCGGCCGCGGCTGGCGCGGCGGCCACCGCACCGGCGCGAACCCTGCCCGGCGCCGACTGGCTGCAGGTCGACCTGTACGACGCCCAGGCGCGCGGACCGGTGCTCGATGACGTTGCCTTCTACCGCGATTGCCGGCGGGTCCTGCGGGCCGGCGGCGTGGCCGCCTTCAACCTCTTCGGCAGCACCTTGCAACCGAGCCTGGTGCGCTTGCGCCAGGCCTTCGGCACCGACTGGCTGCGCCTGCCGCGCAGCGCGGCCGGCAATACCGTGGTCCTGGCGTTCGCCGCGGGCCCCGCGCAGTGGGATGCGCCGATGCTGCTGCAGCGCGCGGGGCAACTGGAACAGCGCTACGGCTTGCCCTTCGCCGACTGGCTCGCCGGCATGCGCACCGCGACCGCGCGCCGATTCATGCCCGGTACGGCGGGCCTGGTCCGGCTGGCGGTGCCGCGGTAATCGGCGCCGCCCGCAGGAGGGCGGCGCGCGCCGCGCCAGGCGCCGGCTGCCGGGCTCGATCGGCGGACCATCCGGATCGTCGAGGCGCGCCTGACCTATACGCGTGAGACGGCAGCCATAGGATCGTGCGGCGCGCCTGCTGTCGGCAAATTGGCCGGAAACTTTATGCCTTATCCGGGCAGCCGGGCGCTCTTGACAGGTAAAATCGCCCGGATACATTCATCCATGTGTCCCGGTCGTCGTCATGGCCGGGCAGATGGGCGCTGTCGGAGCCAAACCGAATCGTCCCCCGGACTCGAATCGCCCTGGTTCCATGACCCGCGAAGCAAAATTCCCTGACCTTCCCGAGCCCAGGCCCGCCACCGGGTCTGCGCCGGCGCCGGCCGCGACGGTCTCCGGTGGCCTGCCCTATTTTTCCGCGCAGCAGGCGGCGGCGCTCATGCGCTCGGGCGCCGCCATCGCCTGCGAACTGATGGCCGGCTCGTTCCCGACGATCATCGAACTGGTGCGCGACTCGCTCGCCGCCCGCTGGGACTTCGACGTCGGATCGCCCCTGGTGCAGCGCCTGCTCGCCACCAAGGACGGCGATCTGGCGGCGGCCTTCCTGCAGCACCTGCCCCGTTTCCAGGACCAGGCCTTCGAACGGCTGCTGGCGACCCGGCCGGTCGGGCTGGGCGGGAACCCGCTCGACGCCGCCGACCTGGAACTGGTCGTCGAGACCGAAGGCGGTGGCGAGGCGGTCGCCGGGCGCGCCGCGCGCCGCATGCGCGGCCTGGTCGAAGACCCGATGCGCGAACTGCACCTGGTCGTCGAATTCCTCAGCGGGCGCGAGCACGTTGCGGCCGCCGACAATCCCTTCGGGCCCGACGCCTACGTGCCGGCGCTGCTGCAGGCCGCGATCGATGTCGAACTGCACGCCGACGCCTGGGTCTTCTTCCTGACGGCTTTCGAACCGGATTTCTCCGGCGAGATCGGGCGCATCGCGCAGTCGCTGGTCGATCATTTCCGCACGCACGGGGTCGATGCCCGGGCCATCCGGCGGGCCCGCAGCGCGCGTCGCGCGCCGCCCTCGTCGGCCGGTGCGTCGGCCGCCGCCGCTGCGACCACCGCCGATTCCACGGGCGGCGGTGGTGGCGGCGGTGGTAGTGGCGGTTTTGGCGGCGGCCCCGAAGGCGGCGGCGCGCAAGGC
>Ga0209698_10000875_pt1 | contig 34740 bp, 27 predicted proteins | sample LitLauG_LLR_2012_FD_187203 | JGI IMG/M metagenome (GOLD analysis project Ga0209698, IMG submission 187203) | Freshwater sediment microbial communities from Pennsylvania, USA - Little Laurel Run_MetaG_LLR_2012 (SPAdes) (version 2) | ecosystem: Environmental > Aquatic > Freshwater > Creek >... | reverse complement strand
CCCTACGGGGGCGGGTCGTCGGTGGTCGGCGGGGTGGAGGCCGACCTCGGCGACGACCGGCCCGGCGTCGTCTCCCTCGACCTCACCCGCCTCGACCGGGTGGTCGAGATCGACCGGGTCAGCCGGGCCGCCCGCATCCAGGCCGGCGCACTGGGCCCGGTGCTCGAGTCCCAGCTCCGCCCGCACGGGCTGACCCTGCGCCACTATCCCCAGTCGTTCGAGTTCTCGACCCTGGGCGGCTGGCTGGCCACCCGGGCCGGCGGCCACTTCGCCACCGTCTACACCCACATCGACGACCTGTGCGAGTCGCTCCGGGTCGTGACCCCGTCGGGCACCGCCGAGTCACGGCGCCTGCCCGGCTCGGGGGCGGGCCCTTCGCCGGACCGGCTCTTCCTCGGGTCCGAAGGTGCGCTCGGGGTCATCACCGAGGCGTGGATGCGCCTCCAGGACCGTCCGAGATGGAAGGCGTCGGCCGGGGTCGAATTCGCCGGGTTCGACGCGGGCTCGTCCGCGGTGCGGGCGCTGGCCCAGTCGGGCCTCTTCCCGGTGAACTGCCGGCTGCTGGACACCGGCGAAGCGATGCTGTCGGCCACGCTCTCCCCCGGAGCGGGCGCCCTCCTCGTCCTGGGCTTCGAGTCGGCCGACCACCCGGTCGACGCCGCCATGGACCGTGCGCTCGAGCTGTGCCGGGACCACGGGGGCACCCTGCCGTCGGCACCCACCTCGACCGACGGTGGTGCGCCCGGGTCATCCGGGGACGGCACCGGTGCGGGACGGGACGGCGCCGCCGGCGAGTGGCGCAACTCCTTCCTGCGGGCGCCGTACACCCGCGACGCGCTGGTGCGGCTGGGCGTGATCTGCGAGACGTTCGAGACCGCGTGCACCTGGGACCGGTTCCCCGCGCTCCACGCATCGGTGACCGCCGCCGTCGAGGACGCGGTCCGGCGCATCTGCGGGGCGGGCTGGGTCACCTGCCGGTTCACCCACGCCTACCCGGACGGGGTCGCCCCCTACTTCAGCGTCCTCGCGCCCGGCACCCGGGGATCCGAGCTGTCCCAGTGGGCCGAGATCAAGGCGGCGGCCTCCGACGCGGTGCTGGCCGCCGGCGGGACCATCACCCACCACCACGCAGTGGGCCGGGACCACCGCCACTGGTACGACCGGCAGCGACCCGACGTCTTCGCCTCGGCGCTGCGGGCGGCCAAGGCGGCGGTCGACCCGTCCGGCATCATGAACCCCGGCGTGCTGGTCGACTGACAGACGACCGACGGTCCACCGACCGTGTGACCGGGGGGCGGCCGACCGGACGGCGCCACGGCGGTCCTGGGATCCCGCCCGGACCGAACCTAGTGTCGACCCATGGACCACGACGCCACGACGAGCAGCGGGGCCGCGACCGGACGACGACCCCTGACCCGCACCCTGGTGGCGGTGGGGATCGTCATCATGCTGGCCGGGCTCCTCTTCGGGTACGACCAGGGCGTCATCTCGGGTGCGCTGGACGGCATCCAAAAGGACTTCCACGTCAGCACCTTTCTCCTGGAGGTCATCACCAGCTGGGTCACCCTCGGGGCCATGGTGGGCGCACTGGTGGCCGGCGGCCTCGCCGACCGGCTCGGCCGGCGGGCCACCATCCTCCTGGCATCGGTGCTGTTCACCATCGGGGCGATGGTCGAGGCGCTCGCCCCTGGCTCCTACGTCCTGGTCCTCGGTCGGCTGGTGGTGGGGTTCGGTGTGGGCGTCGCGTCGGTGGCCGCCCCGCTGTACGCCGCCGAGATGGCCCCGGCCCGGGTTCGGGGGCGGTTCGTCTCGCTCTACCAGCTGGCCATCACCATCGGGATCTTCGTGGCCTACCTGGTCGACTACGTGCTCAGCCACTCCAGCGGGTGGAGGGTCATGCTCGGCGTGTCGGCGGTGCCGGCCGTCCTCCTGGTGCTGGCGGTCTGGCCGCTGTCGGACTCGCCCCGCTGGTACGTGCAGGTCGGCCGCCGCGACGACGCCGAGCGGTCGCTGCGCAAGGTGACCGGCGCGCGGGACGTGACCGAGGACCTCGACGCCATCCAGGGCGCCGTCGCCGAGGACTCGTCGCGTGCCGTCGGCTGGCGCGAGGTCTTCGCACCGCAGTGGCGCACGCCGCTGACCATCGGCGTGACCCTCGCCTTCCTCCAGCAGCTCACCGGCATCAACGCCATCATCTACTACGCCAACCAGATCTTTGCCGCCGCCGGGTTCACCTCCCCCCAGTCCCAGAGCCTGGCCACGCTGTGGGCCATCGGCGCAGTCAACGTCGTAGCCACCTTCGTCGCGGTGGCGTGGGTGGACCGATTCGGCCGCAAACCACTGCTCTTCATCGGCACCACCGGGATGGGACTCAGCCTGGTGGTCGTCGGCGCCATGTTCCTCAAACTGTCGTCGGTCGATCCCGGCACCACCGCCCACACGACCGGCACCACGGGCGAGGGCCTGATCACCCTGGTGGCGCTCGTCGTCTTCATCGCCTGCTTCGCCTTCTCCCTCGGGCCGATCGTGTGGACGATCATCAACGAGATCTTCCCGTCCCACGTGCGGGGCAAGGCGGTGGCGGTGGCCACCGCGGCCAACTGGTTCGCGGCCTGGCTGGTGTCGCAGTTCTTCCTGAGCCTGGTGGGCCTCATCACGACGACCGGTGTCTTCTGGCTGTTCGCCGCCTTCTGCGGGGTGACCTTCGTCTTCGTGCGGCGGGTGGTCCCCGAGACGAAGGGGAGGAGCCTCGAGGCGATCCAGTCCATGTGGGGCGACCAGGACGCGCTCGCCGCCGCCATGCGTGACGAATGACCGGCCTCCCGGGTCAGTCGAGCTGCTCGGCCTCGCGGATCGACCGGTTGGCCAGCTGGCGGGTGATCGACCAGCGGCGCTCCACGTCGGACACCGACATCCCCTCGGCGACGCCCAGGCCGATCAGCCGCAGCCGGGCCCGGTGGCGGAGTCGCTCGTAGTTGGTGAGCGAGTCGGTCAGCTTCGGCCGCCAGGTGCCCGAGTCGGCGGCGTCCAGCACGGACCCCAGGTCCTCGCCGTCGCACACGCCCGCGATGATCGCCTCGCAGATCGCGATGTGCCCGTCGAGGTCGTCACGCAGCACCGCTGCCGCCTCGATCAGGTGCTCCAGCTCGGCCACACTCCGCCGCCGCGCCTCGGCCGAGTCCCTCGTCGTCCGCTCGTCCATCTGCCACGATGCTGCCCGCAGCAGAAGGCCGGCGCAACCCTGGCGGACCCGACGGTGGGCCCGACGGTCCTCACCCCACCGGTCCCCACCGGCGAAGATGGAGGGGTGACCACGTCCCGAACCCCCGCCCGAAGCGCCTGGAGCGCCCGACACCGTGACGGGCGGGCCCGCGCCGTCGCTCCGCTGTTGGCGGTCGGCGCGCTCGCCGTGGGCCTCGCCGCGTGCGGCGGTTCGGGCTCCAACTCCTCGACCACGTCGACGACCAGGGCGTCCACCACGACGACGCCGCCCTCGAGCACCACCACGGGCCCGTCCGGCTCGTCCACCACCACGACCACGGCCGCTGCCGGCACGGCAGCCTGCCGGACCTCGTCGCTGGCGCTGACCTTCGGCTCGCCGAACGGGTCCGCCGGCGCCGTCCACTACACGCTGGCCTTCCGCAACACCGGGTCCACCCCGTGCACGCTGTACGGATACCCGGGGGTGTCCTTCCTCGACGGCTCGGGCAGCCAGATCGGCCAGCCCGCCCAGCGCCAGGGGACCACGCCGACCACCGTCACGATCGCCCCCGGGTCGAGTGCCTATTCGTCGGTCGCCGTCACCGACCCGGGCATCCCGCCGTGCAGCGGCTCCGCGGCTGCAGCCCAGGTCCTGGTGTTCCCTCCGGGGGAGACCCACGCCGCCACCCTGGCCACACCGTCGGGCATGCAGGTGTGCTCGTCGCCCGACACCGCCGGGTACCGGTCCTCCATCGTCACCCCGGTGTCCGCCACCGCACTCTGACCGCGTCGGGGCCCCCCGCAGGAGGTCGCCCGCCCCGGGATCAGCCCCGGGGCCGCTCGCCGGCGATGCTGGCCCGCTCCATCACCCGGCGCTCGGGCCAGTAGTCGCTGGACGCGTAGTGCTGCGTCGAGCGGTTGTCCCAGAAGGCGACCGCGTGCTCGCTCCAGGTGAAGCGACACTGGTACTCGACCGTCTCCGCCTCGGAGGCGAGTAGGTCGATCAGTGCGTCCGACTCGTCCCGGTCGAGTCCCACCACGTGGTCGGTGAAGAACCGGTTGACGAAGAGCATCCGCCGACCGGTGGCCGGGTGCACCCGCACGACGGGATGCTCCACCGGCGGGTACTGCGCCCGCATGGCCTCCCGGTCCTCGGCCCGCACGGTGTGACCGAACACCTTGGAGTAGTCGTGGACGGCCCGCAACCCGTCCGCCCGTGCCCGCAGGTCCTCGTCGAGGCCGTCGTAGGCGGCGCACATGTCGGCGAACAACGTGTCGCCCCCCACCCGCGGGATCGTCACGGCGTGGAGCACCGCCCCGAGGGACGGGCGCTCGCGCCAGGACACGTCGGAGTGCCAGCCGTTCTCGTACCCGCCGACGGTGGCCTCCTTGGCGAAGCGGACCAGTTCGGGGTGGTCGGGGTTGGCCGGGATGAACGGGTGGACCTCCAGGTCGCCGAACCTCCGGGCGAACGCCACGTGTTGGGCCGGGGTGAGCGGCTGGTCGCGGAAGAAGAGGACCTTGTACTCGTGCAGGGCGACCGAGAGCTCGGCGACCACCTCGTCGGCCAACGGCCGGCACAGGTCGACCCCGGACACCTCGGCGCCGATGGTGGCCCCGACCTGGCGCACCTCGACGTGGTCGAAGTCGAGCGCACCGAGCCGCTCCCGTTCGGCGGCCAGGTGGGCGAGCGGCCCGACCTTGACGCCCCACGGCTCCAGGACGACCCGCCGGACGCCGATGGCCGCGGCCGGATCGTGACGCGGTGCCTCGGTCGCATCCGGCGCCTCGGTCGCCACCGGGGCGTCGGTACGGTGCGGGGTCGTGGTCATGGATCTCCCTCCCTGGTGCGCCCGGTTCCAGAGCCGGCCGGCACCACGGTCCCACGCTAGCCACCTGTCCGGCGGCGGACCGGACCGTGCCGGCTTGCGGCGACCACGGCCAGCGGCCATCCTGCGTGTGGCCCACGTCCGGGCGGGTCCCCACCCGGCGCCGGCCCGGCACCCACCACACCACGAGCCACGGAGCCCGCATGCAGACCATCCCCGCCTTCGGCAACCACCTCCCGGTCAAGGTCCGCTTCGGCGAAGGCGTGTCGGGCACCCTCCCCGACGTGCTGGCCGAGCTGGGCGCAACCCATGTCTTCCTCATGGTCGACGAAGGCATCGAGCAGTTCAATCCGGCGGCTGCGACCCTGCTGGCCGCCCTGGGCGGTCGGTCGGGGCTGATCGTGACCCGGTTCGACAAGCCGGCGGCCGAGCCGACCATCGAGATGGTCGACGCCGCCACAGCGGCCCTGGTGGCCTCGGGTGCCACCGCACTGGTGGCGGTCGGCGGCGGCTCCGTGATCGACACGGCCAAGGCCGCCCGCCTGTGCGGCCAGCTCGGCATGACCTTCGCCGAGTTCCTGGCGGCCGCGCCCGGCTTCCCGGTGCCCGAGGTCGCCCTGGTGGCCGTGCCGACCAGCGCCGGCACCGGGTCCGAGGTGTCCGGCGGTTCTGTCGTGTCCGACCCCGGGGCCGGTCGCAAGAACGGGATCGCCAACGCCAACCTCCGGGCCCAGTACGCACTGGTCGATCCCGAGCTGACGTACTCGATGCCGCCGACCATGACCGCCAACACCGGGATCGACGCCCTGGCCCAGGCGATCGCCGCCATCGTCGCCAAGGTGCGCACCCCGATCGGTGACGGCATCGCCCTCGAGGCGGTCCGCATGATGACGCCGGCACTGGTGGCCGCCTACCGGGACGGCACCGACACCGCCGCCCGGTCCGGCATGTCGTGCGGGTCGATGATGGCCGGACTGGCCATGAACATCTCCGACTGCACCGCCGAGCACTCCCTCGGCCAGGCCATCGGCGGGATCACCCACGTCCCCCACGGGCTGACCATCGGCCTCGTGCTGGCCGAGACGCTCGAGCGCGAGCGGGCCCACGTGCCCGAGGTCCTGGAGCGGGTGGCCGACGCCATGGGCGAGCCCGACGACGGGTCGGGTGACGGGAGCCGCGCCGTGCGGGCCGTGCGCCGGATCCTGGCCGAGCTGGACTTCCCCGTGCTGTCCAGCCTCGGACTGGGCGAAGGGGACGTCGACCGCCTGGCCGACCTGGCCCTCGAGGACTACTTCATCACCATGTCGCCCGAACCCTGGACGAAGGACGAGGTGGTCGCGGCATTCACGAGCGCCCTCCGACTCGACGGACGCGCCGCCTGAGCGCGCCCGCTCCCACGCACCGGGGCGGATCGCCGGGCCCCGGCACCACGGCTACCCGGCGAACGACCCGGTGACGAACCTGGTGCAGAGGAAGTAGGCGCTCGGGACGAACAGCGCCAGCACCACGCGCTCACGCCACGGGTGCCCGGTCACGAACTCGGCGCCGGCGATGAAGAACGGAACCAGCGCCAGGACCTCGCGGGTCTCGCTGTAGAGGATGCTCTGGAAGGTGAAGACGCAGACCGCCAGGCCGAGCACCACGCCGTAGGACCTGCGGATCCTCCGCCACGACACGACGGCGGCCACGACCAGGAGCACCACCGTCACCGCGTCGAAGAGCTCCATCACGCTCGCCGTGCTCGTGTCGAGGAACCGCAGATGGACGAGATCGCCCGCCGTGGTCCAGGCCAGCGTCCACGGAAAGGCGGCGTGCCGGTTCCAGTGGGACTGTGCGTGCACGGCCGCCAGCGGGTCGTGGAACCGCACGGCGCTGAAGATCATCCAGCACACCCCGGCCGCCACGGTCGGGACGACCACCAGGAGCGTCCTGCGCAGGAACACCCGACGGGCCGCCGGCGTACCGGGTCGGGTGGACGTCCACAGCTCGACCAGGAGTCCGACGACCACCAGGGCCAGGTAGAACTTGGTGAGGAACGCCCCGGACGCCGCCAGCCCCGCCACCGCCCACCTCTGGTGACGGGCGGCCACGAACGCCAGCACGACGAGTGCCAGCGCCAACGCGTCGGCGTAATCGACGACCAGGAAGAACGCCGTCGGGAAGGCGACCAGCAGTGTGACGGCGGTGCCGGAATGCGCCTGGTCACGATCGAGTTCGACCAGATGGACCAGTCCGGCCAGTCCGGCGACCAACGCCAGGATGCTGACCATCTGGCCGGCGAGGAGGAGTCCGACGCCGGTCATCGAGTGCACCGTCCACAGCGCCAGCGGGTAGAGCGGGGCGAACGCGGCACGGGCCGGCGGCAGACCGTGGCTCACCGGATACCCGTGCTGGGCGATGGCCACGAAGAAGCCGGCGTCCCAGCTGTCGAAGACGGTGATCAGGACGTGGGGGTCGTGGGCCACGACGTGGGGGAAGCGCACGCCGTACACCGCCACCAGGGCGACGACTTCCACCACCACACGCAGCACGACCGCCGCCGAGGCGGCGATGAGCAGCGGTCGCTTCCACCGGGCGGCGACGGGGCCCCATCGCCCTGCGAACGTCGACTGTTGCCCCGGTAGCGCAGCAGTGACCACGAACGGCGAGCATATCGGGTCGACCCCGACGGCTCCGGCGTCCGGCGTGCGTCCGACCACCGACCAGCCGCCGGACGCGACGGCACGATGACGGACCGTCGGACGGACGGGTCGGCCGGGGTGCTCCCGGCAGCCAGGATGCGGCGCGGACGGAGCGGCCCTCGCCGGAGCGGGCGTCCGGTACGGGTGAGGTCCCGCCGGGCACCGGCTGGGCTACTGTTCGCGGACCCGCACGGTTCGGGCCGGCGGCGGTCCGCACGGACGCCGGGAGCATCACCCACAGCAGCCGCTGGTCGCGCCTTCCGGCTCCGTCCCGCCGTGGCCCCTACGATCAGCCATCATCCTGGACGGCCGGCCCATGATCTCCATCGACGCCGAATCCTCTGTTTCGGAGGACGAATCAGTAGGACGGCCGCCCGTGTCCAACTACCGGCACGCCTGGGTGGGCATCGTCGCCTACGGCATCCTGGCCCTGTTCGCCTATGCGCCGGCCTGGCCCGGCCGTGCGCACGTCGTGCCGTGGTGCGCCTGCGGTGACACGGCGCAGCAGATCTGGTACCTCGACTGGACGCCGTTCGCCGTGCTGCACGGACACCCACTCCTGACCTCGAACTGGATCGATCTCCCCGGCGGGGTCAATCTGGCGCAGAACGTGTCGATGCCCCTGCTGGGGGTGCTGGCCGCACCCGTCACCCTGACCCTCGGACCGGTCGCCGCCTTCAACACCCTGCTCTGGTTCTCCCTGGCGGCCTCGGCCTCGTCCTGCTTCCTCGTCCTCCTCCGGTGGGTGACCTGGAAGCCGGCGGCGTTCGCCGGGGGCCTGCTGTACGCGTTCTCCTCCTACATCGCCGGCCAGGCCCTGGGCCACCTCAATCTGATCTTCGTCCCCCTCCCCCCGCTGCTGGTGCTGGCGCTCAACGAGCTGGTCGTGGAGCAGCGGGGCAGCGGCCGCAGATGGGGCATCGCGCTCGGACTGCTGTCGGCGGCGCAGTTCCTGGTGTCTCCCGAGCTCCTACTCGATTCCGTGATCCTGGCGGTCGTCGGCATCCTCTTCCTGGCTGCGCTCCACGTCGGCGAAGTCGCCCGGCGACTCCGCCATGCGGTGACCGGGCTGGCGTGGGCGATGGTCGTGTTCGTCCCCGTGGCGGCCTATCCGCTGTGGGTGTACCTGGCCGGTCCGAGTCGGTACCACGGGTCGGCCTGGAACGGGTCGACGTTCCCCGAGGATCTCCTCGGTTCCGTGATCCCGTCCAGCAATCAGCGGGTGACGACCGGGGGGATCGCCGCCTTCGGGGACCGGCTCCAGAACAACCTGGCGGAGAACGGCGCCTACCTCGGGGTGACGCTCGTCGTCGTCCTGCTGGCCATCGCCGTGCACTACCGGCGGGTGGGCATCATCCGCTTCTTCTCCTGCATGGCGCTCGCCGCCTGGGTCCTCTCCCTCGGACCACGTCTGCAGGTGGGAGGGCACCCGACGGCGCTCGTCCTCCCCTTCCGGGTCTTCGTCCACCTCCCGGTACTCGATTCGCTCCTGGCCGGTCGCTTCACGCTCTTCGTCGACCTGTTCTGCGGATTCGTGCTGGCACTGGGCATCGACCGGCTCCGCAGCGCCATGCTGCGCAGGACGGCGGTCCCCCGGGCGCGGGTCACCGCCGTCCTGTTGCTGGTCCTGGCTGTCTGCCTCGCCCCGCTCGTCCCGCGTTGGCCGTATCCCGTCGTGCCGATCGACTCGACGACACCGGCGTTCTTCACGACGCCTCCGGTGCGCGCGATCCCCCAGGACAGCGCCGTGCTCACCTATCCGTACCCGGTCACCCCGTTCAACCAGGCGATGCTCTGGCAGGCCGTCTCGGGCATGCGGTTCCGCATCCTCGGCGGGTACGCGCTCGTGCCCGCAGCGGACGGCTCGGCCACGAGCGGTCCGGCCCCGGTCACCCCGGCGTCGGTTCCTGCGACCCTGATCGCCTACTACGCGGGCCAGGATCCGGGCAGCGGGGCCGCGAGTGCGCAGGACGTACGGGCGCTGGTGCGGCGCTACCACGTGTCCACCGTCGTCGCCGGTCCCGGGGGCGTCCACCGCGATGCAGCCGTGGCACTGTTCACGGCCGCACTGGGTCCTCCGCGGACCGTGTCGGGTATCGACCTCTGGACCGTGCCGGGCAACCGGTGAGGCGGGCCCGGGCGGTCAGCCGCCCCAGCCGGCACCCCGGGATCCGACCGCGACGCGCGGGACGACCACCGACCCCGTCCGGGACGGGCGTGGACACTCCGGTGGGGACGGAGGGGGTCGAACCCTCACTCGGGGCGGTTTAAGCGCCCTGCCTCTGCCAATTGGGCTACGTCCCCGTGCACGCGACTGTAGGCCGTCGGTTCGGGAGGCCCCGGGCCACCGCCCCGCCACCCGACCGTGGGGTCAGTGCCCCCGGTGGCCGATCCGGTCGCCCGCGAGGGACGCCACCGCATCCAGCTCGACGCCGCGTGGATCGTCCACCCGGTGCACCAGCCCGGTCGTCCCGGGCCACGGCCCGAGCACCGTCGTCGGCCGGTGCGTCGGGTCCCAGCTCGGCCACTCCACCGACCCGGCACCCGCCACCGCGGCGGACGGCTGCCCGGTCCGGGCGAAGGAGGTCCACGAGCTGCGCATGGCGTCCGACAGCGCCAGGGCGTCGTCGCCCCCGCCGGAGAAGCCCTGCACCATCGGGTTCGCCACCGTGCCGAACACGAACGGGATCTCCAGCGCGTGGCAGGAGCCCAGCACCCCGCCGAAGATCGGGGACTCCCAGGTGAACAGGTAGGCGAACGTACCGACACCCGGGTCCGCCGCCGCGGCATGGGCGTCGGCCAGTGCCACACTGCCCACCCGGAACACGAACTCGGTGGCGACGGCCGTCCACAGGTCACGGGGTTCGGTCGACTCACCCCGGCCGGCGCGTGCCGCGGCCACCGAGGCGATGACCGCGTCCGACGCGTCGCGGTCCGGTGTGACCCGGCGCATCCAGCGTCGCAGACCGTCGTGGTCCAGCGTCCGGAGGGTCGCGCTACCCAGGGCGAAGAAGGCCGATTCGTCCCGGGTCGTGCCGATGAGCAGGGGTACGGACGACGAGGCGCCGGCGGCCACCGCCTCGAGCGGCGGGCGGGGCACCAGTCCGCCGTCGACGACCGGGGTCATCAGCAGGCCGTCGTTCCCCGACACGTCGCCCAGTTCGCCGGCCGCCGCCACCAGCCGCTCGGCCGGGACCGACGACAGCCCGGCACGGGTGCACGACACGCCGAGGTGTGCGGCGATCCGCTCGGCCCGCTCGGCGGCCACGTCGGCCGAGCACGTGTAGGGCGGCCCGCTCTCGACCACGGCCCGATGGAACAGCCCGGCCGCCTCGGGCACCGACAGCAGCGTCGACACGCTCATGCCGCCGGCCGACTCACCGAACACGGTGACGTTCCCCGGGTCGCCCCCGAACCCGGCGACGTGGTCGCGCACCCAGACCAGCGCCGCCACCTGGTCGGCCAGGCCCCAGTTGCCCGAACCGGTCCACGGCCGGCCGTCGAGCCAGGTGGCGCCGGGTTCCGCCAGCGCCGGGTGACTGAGGAAGCCGAGGAACCCGAGCCGGTAGTTGATGGTGACGACCACCACGTCGCCCTCCCGGGCCAGCCGTCCGCCGCGGTACAGCCCGCCGGATCCCGCGCCGGACATGAACGACCCTCCGTGGACCCACACCATGACCGGACGCCGACCGTCGTCGAGTCCCGGTGTCCAGATGTTCAGGTTCAGGCACTCCTCGGACATGGGTCCGGGCGTGCCACCGAGCGACTGCTCGAGCATCCCCTGCGCCTGCGGGGCCATCGGACCGAAGGTGTCGCACGTCCGCACGCCGCTCCACGGTTCGGCCGGTCCCGGCGGCCGCCACCGGCGCGCGCCCGACCCGGCCGAGGCGAAGGGCACCCCGGAGAACGACCAGACGCCCCCGCGTTCGACACCGCGCACCCGCCCGCCGCCGACCTCGACCTCACCGTCGTCCACAACGACCTCCAGTCCGGCGCGATCCGTGCCGATATCCAACGCAACTTACCCAGGAGTAGGTCCCGCCCGGCCGCACGGGTGGCCCGACCGAGAGCACGGCCCATGACACACACGCGACACCGCATGTCCACCGATCGTTCATTCGGCGAGAAGTCCCTGCTGAGAGGCGAATTTCTCCCTTCCTGCCATTGTCGGCACCCCCGTGCGGGCGGTACCGTGCCCGGGTGGTCCCGATGAGCACGCCGACGCGGCACACCCAGGCCCCCGGGCCGGCGCGCCCCCGCGCCCGGCGCCCCGTGCGGGCCGGGGCGGTGGCGGGCGCCCTGTCAGCCGGACTCCTCGTGGCCCTGGGCGCCGCCACGGTCGCCCCGCACACGGTCGCCGGGGCCGCCGGGGCCGGGTCCACCACGACCTCCTCCTCGGTGGCCACCACGGCCACCACGGCCGCCCCGGGCTCGATCAGCGCCGGCGAGGCGCAGGTCGCCGCCCTCGAGACCCAGATCGCCCAGCAGCAGGCCACGCTGGGTGCGGCCACCGAATCCTACGACCGGGCCGTCGTGCAGCTCGACGCCACCAAGGCATCGCTGGCCGCCACGACGACGTCCCTGCAGGCCCAGCGGGCCAAGCTCGACGCCGCCCGGAACGTGCTCCGGAAAGACGTCCTCCAGTCGTACATCAGCGGCACGGCATCGGTCGCCGTCACCCGGCTGTTCGCCGCGCCGACCGGCAGCGACCAGACCCGCGTGCTCTACGAGCACCTGGGCATCGGCGACCTGGCCAGCGAGGTGGCACGGGTGCAGAGCGGCCAGCGGGAGCTGGCCTCCACCCAGGCCAAGCTGCTGGCCGAGGAGCAGAGCCAGACGCTCCAGGCCCAGGCGGCCAACCAGGCCGCCCAGCACGCCAGTGCGGCATCGGCGCTGTCCCAGGCGACTCTCGCCCAGGTGAAGGGCTCCCTCGCCCAGCAGATCGCGCAGCAGGCGGCCGCGCAGGCCGCTGCCGCCGCTGCCGCGGCCGCCGCCGCCACCACCCCGGCCGGTCGCCAGGCCGCCGCCGCCCAGGCGTCCCAGGCCGCCCAGGTGGCCAGTACCGTCAGCGGCGGCAGCACGGCCGCCACCAACGCCAACAGCGCCGCCAACCAGGCCGCCACCTCGGCCGCCACCGGCAGCTCGGGCGGTGGAGGCACCACGCCGACCACCACGCCGACCGGCGGGGGTGGGGTGACGGTGACCAGCGGGGGGTCCAACGCCGCCGGCCTGGCCGCGGTGCACGGGGCGATGCGCTACCTCGGCGTCCCCTACCTGTGGGGCGGCGCCGGCGCCACCGGTGTCGACTGCTCGGGCCTGACCATGCTGGCCTGGGCGAGTGCGGGCGTCTCGCTGCCCCACTCGGCCGCCCTGCAGTACGCCGACTTCCCCCACGTCAGTCTCTCCGCACTGCAACCGGGCGACCTGCTCTTCTACGACCTCGACGGCACCGGCATCGACCACGTGGTCATGTACGTCGGTCCGACGCTCGACGGCCAGCACACCGCGTACGGGTCGCAGACGATCATCCAGGCGGCCCACACCGGCACCGTGGTCACCTTCGACCCCCTCTGGTACTTCGGACTGGTCGGTGCCGCCCGTCCCTGACCGGTGCGGACCAACCCCGTCGCCGGACCTGCCTGTGGTCCCCGCGGCGCCGGCGGTCCGGAGGGCACCGTCGGACCGGTGACCCTCCAGCTGACCATCGTCGTCCCCGCCTTCAACGAGGCCCACCGGCTGGGCGCCGGCATGCGCCGGCTGGAGGCCGCCGTGGCGGCCGGCGCGGTCGACCTCGAACGGACCGAGGTACTGGTCGTCGACGACGGGAGCACCGACACCACCACCGCCACCGCCGAGAAGCTCCTGGCCGCCCTGCCGCACCACCGGGTGATCCGCCTGCCCTCCAACCGGGGCAAGGGTGCCGCGGTCCGGGCGGGGGTGGCCGCCGCCCGCTCGACCCACACCGCCTACATGGACGCGGACATGGCAATCGACCCCCTCGCCGTGCCCCTGCTGCTCGACGGCCTCGAGGCGCACGACGTGGCCATCGGGTGCCGGGCGCTGCCGGACTCGATGGTGGAGACCACCTACGTCGTGCGGTCGCTCATGGGTCGGCTCTTCAACGAGCTGGTGACCGCCGGGACCGGGCTCGGCCTGCGGGACACCCAGTGCGGGTTCAAGGCGTTCCGGACCCCGGTGGCCCGCCTGCTGTTCCACCTGGTCCACATCGACCGCTTCGCATTCGACGTCGAGATCCTGGCCCGGGCCCGCCGTCTCGGACTGAGCGTGACCGAGGTCCCCGTCCACTGGAAGCACGTGGAGGGCAGCACCGTCCACCCGCTGCACGATTCGGTCACCATGGTGGCCGACGTCTACCGCTCGCGTCGGGGCCTGCTCGCCGGGCCCCCGGTCCCCACCGTCTCGGTGCGACCGGCCGGTCGGGCCTCCGCTCCGGCGGACCTGGTCGGGCAGGTGACGCGCTCGCTCGACGCTGCGCTGGACGGCGCCCCGGTGCCGGTGGTGCCCGACGGAGACGGCGTGACCGCCCTGCTGGCGCTCGTCGGTCCCGCCGATGTGGCCCGGGTCCATGCCGGCCTGGTGGAGCGGTTCCCCGCCCTCGAGGTCACCCGGCGGGCGCTCCCGATCGACGGGCTGCGGGCCCTGGGTCCGCTCGGCGGACGGCTCGGACCGCCCGCGCCACCCGACCGCTCCTAGGCCGACCACCACGGAGACCGGGGCCGGCGACGCCGGGGTACGATCCCCAGGGTGAGCGACGACGGCGTGGAGACGGCGGACACCGCCCGGACGTCCGGGCACCCCGACGACCGCGACCTGATCGACGCAATCGTCGAGCACGCCACTCCGCCACCCGACCCGGGCGCGGCCTCGGCGCCCGCCGAGCTGACCGGCGCCACCGTCTCCTACCTGCCGGTGGCCACCCGCCGTCCGGAGCCGGCCGGGCCCCGGGTGGACGAGGACCGGCGCTCCGACGTCGACGAGTGGGGCCGGAGCGAGCACATGCGGTCCCTGGTGCGCAAGCTGTACGACCCCATGTACCGCTACTGGTTCCGGGTGGAGTGGGAGGGGCTCGAGAAGATCCCGACCGAGGGCGGCGCCCTGCTGATCGCCAACCATGCCGGGGCGATCCCGTCCGACGCCCCGGCGATCATGCACGGCATCGAGACCGAGCTCGACCGACCCGTCTACGGACTGGCCGACTACTTCTTCCGCACGCTCCCCGGGATCGGGACCATGTGGTCCCGCACCGGCGGGGTGCCCGCCCACCCCGACAACGCCTACCGCATCCTCCACGACCAGCAGCAGCTCGCCCTGGTCTTCCCCGAGGGCACCAAGGCCACCTCCAAGACGTACTCGGACCGGTACCGGCTGCGCCGGTTCGGCCGGGGCGGGTTCGTGGAGATCGCCATGCGGGCCGGGGTGCCGATCATCCCCATCGCCGTGGTCGGGGCCGAGGAGTCCATGCCCATCCTCTTCCGGATGACCGGCGTGGCGAAGGCCCTGAAGCTCCCCTACTTCCCGATCACCGCCAACTCGCTCCTCCTCGGGCCGCTCGGGTACGTCACCTACTTCCCGGCCAAGTTCAAACTGCGGGTCCTCGACCCCATCACCTTCGACGTGGAGCCCGGCCTCGAGCGCTACTCCCGCAGCCGGGTGATGGACGAGGCCGAGCGGATCCGAGCCTCCATGCAGGACACCCTCCACGACATGCTCCGCGAGCGCCGCAGCGTCTGGTTCGGCTGACCGGGTGGGACGCCGCGTACTGATCACCGGGCTCGACACCTTCTGGGGCGGCCGCATGGCCCAGGCCCTGGAGGCCAAGCCCGACGTCGAGATGATCCTCGGCCTCGGCACCAAGGAGCCGCGGGTCCCGCTCGAGCGGACCGAGTTCGTGCGCTCCGACCAGAAGTACTCGATCCTGTCGCGCATCGTGCGGGCCACCCAGGTGGACACCATCGTGCACACCTTCCTCGAGACCAATTCGCTGGCCGTGCCCAGCCGGACCCTGCACGAGATCAACGTCATCGGCACCCTCAACCTCCTGGCCGCCGCCGGTGCCAGCGGGACATCGGTGCGCAAGGTCATCGTGAAGTCCTCGACCCACGTCTACGGCGCCGCCGAACAGGACCCGGCCTGGTTCCGCGAGGAGGACACCCGGACCGGCAGCGTGCGGACCAAGCTCGAGCGGTCGCTGCTGGAGGTGGAATCGCTGGTCCGGGACTTCGCCGACGACAACCCGCACCTCGACGTGACCGTCCTCCGCTTCGCCAACGTGCTGGGCACCGACATCGTCACCCCGATCAGCCACAACCTCCGCCGCCGGCTGCTCCCGTGCATCGCCGGGTTCGACCCGCTGGTCCAGTTCGTCGAGGAGGACGACGTCGTGCGGGCCCTCGAGTTCGCCACGGCACACCGGGTGCCGGGCGTGTTCAACGTCGCCGGCGAGGGCAAGCTGCCCTGGAGCGAGGTCGCCTCGATCGCCGGGGCCCACCTCCTGCCGCTCCCGCCCGTCCGGCCCCGCCTGTTCGCCGTGCCGCTCGACCGCCTGGGCGGGGTGCGGTTCCCGCCGGAGATGGAGGCACTGGTCCGCTACGGCCGGGGTGTCGACACGTCGGCGTTGCGCGACCGGGGGTTCTCCTACCGCTACACCAGCGCCGGAGCCGTCGTGAGCTTCGCCCGGGCCAACAACCTGCGCCGGGCGACCGGGTCGACCGCTCCGGAGTACCGCTACGAGCAGGACGTCGAACAGTTCTTCCGGCACTCCCCCGCCGTGGTGCGGGGCACGGACATCTGAGGCGCCACGTCGGCCCGACGGCCGACGACCGCGGACGGGCTCAGGCGATCCAGTCGCGCCGCAGCTCGTCGGCCCGCACCGCCCACTCCTCGGAGGTCATGGCGTAGCGGACGTGGTCCTCCCACTGGCCGTTGATCTCCAGGAACCCGAGGGCGGTGCCCTCGTTGCGGAGCCGGAGCTTGTCGGCCACCCGGCGGCTCGCCGTGTTGCGGGGGATGATGGCGACCTCGACCCGGTGCAGGCGCAGCGTCTCGAAGGCGAACTGCAGCACGACCACCACCGCCTCGGGCGTCAGTCCCTGGCCGGCCACGTCCTGGTCGATCCAGTACCCGATGGCGCCGTTCTGGAACGGGCCCCGCTGGATGGACGACAGGGTCACCTCGCCGGCGAACCGGCCCTCGTGGAAGATCCCGAAGCCGAAGCCGGAGCCGAGCTGCCGCTCGCGCTCGCGCATGGCGCACCGGGCCCCGAAGCTGGTCTGGTCCTCGGCCGGCAGCGGGGCGCCCTTCGAGCGCGGCTCCCAGGGCACCAGCCAGTCGCGGCAGCGGATGCGGACCTCGAGCCAGGCGGGGTAGTCGGACTCGACCAGCGTGGCCAGGCGCACCCGCCGGCCGGCCAGCTCGAGGGACCGGACGTGGGTCTGGGATCGGATGCTCACCCCCGGGGCTGCTGACGGTAGGTCTGCGGTGTCCCGGGCCTCCGGCTCCGGTCGCCCGCCACGACCGCCGCCCGGCTCGCGTGGCGTGGGGTCGCCCCCCGTCGCACCAGGCCACAGATGTCGCATCGCACAGCAGCATCGTAGGTCACCGGGCCTTCGCCGGCGAGACCCCGCCTGCGGCGGTGCGGCGGCCCGTCGGGGCCCGGCACGCCCCCGCCCGACCGGATCGCCGTCGGTCGTCCCCGGGGACCGGTGGGCTATCATCGACCCAGCAGATCCGGGGCTCCGTGACCGGTCCCCCCTGACCGGTACCCGCGATCCCGTCGTGGTCCCCCGAGCGTGACAGAAGGCGTGCAGTTGTCGATCAAGAGCAGTGTCAAGAGGCTGGCGCAGCCCGTGATGGGCCGCTTCTACTCCCGGACCGAGAACGTGGTCCAGTCCACCGTCGTCCCGCTCACCTCCGGCCTCGAGTCCCGGCAGAACTGGACCGACACCCGGCTCGACGAGGCGGAGGCGCGGCTGCGCGAGCTCGCCGGCGACATCGAGGCGTTCTCCCGGTACCTGCCGACCGTCATCAACACCATCGCCTCGCAGAACGCCACCGGCCGCGAGCACGAGCGCCGGATGACCGCGCTGAGCGATCGGATCGACTGGGTGGAGGCGACCAGCGACCAGATCCGGAACGAGGCCGCCGAGCGCCTGGAGTTCATGCGGCGCGAACTCATGTACGAGCAGCGGTACGACGGTGGACCGCGGGCCGCAGCCGAGCCGGTGGAGCCCAGCATCGTCAACCCGGCCAAGCTCGACGCCATGGGTGACGACATCCGCCTGAACGTCGGCGCCGGCCACATCGCCAAGGCGGACTACCTCAACGTGGACGCCCGCGAGCTTCCGGGTATCGACATCGTGGCCGACGTCCGCGACCTCCCCTTCGAGGCGGAGCAGGTCACCGAGATCTACTCGGCCCACGTGCTCGAGCACTTCCCCACCGAGGAGCTGCGACGCAAGATCCTGCCGACCTGGGTGTCGCTGCTGCGCGACGGGGGCACCTTCGTCGCCGTCGTGCCCGACGTGGCCGCCATGGTCCGCGAGACGGCCGCGGGCACCATGCCCTTCGGCGACTTCATCCGGGTGATGTACGGCGACCAGGAGTACGAGGGTGACTTCCACTTCGCCGGCTACACCCAGGAGTCGCTGGCCGAACTGCTCGAGGGTGCCGGACTGTCCGACGTGGTGGTCCGCGAGGCGGGTCGCCGGAACGGCGCCTGCTTCGAGATGGAGATCGCGGCGACCCGTCGGCTGCACACCCCGGACTGAGCACTGCACCCGTGCCGTCCGGCGACCGAACCGATCCCCGCCCGTCGGACGTCCTGCGCGTCGCCCTGTACGCCGGCGTGGTGTTCGAGCACGACGCGGTGTCCACCAGCTTCCTGCACAAGCTCCGGATCCTGACCGGGCTGCGCGACGCCGGCTGCCCCGTGGAGGTGGTCGGGTTCACCCACGCCACCGACTTCGACCATCCCGACATCCGGCTGACCACCGGCCTGGTCGACCTGATGCGGAGCCCGGCGTTCGCCGCCGCGGACGTGCACGTCTTCGAATACACCATGTGGTATGAGCTGCTCAACGCCCTGTTCCTGCTGGAGCGCCCGACGCTGGTCATCGACCACAACACCACCCCGGTGGAGCTGGTGACCGACCCCGAGGTGCAGCGGGCCTGCGCCCGGGCCCGCCACGAGCGGCACAACCTGGTCCTGGCCACCCACGTGGCCACCGACGGGGAGTTCACCGCCGACGAACTGCGGGCGATGGGATTCCCGGCCGACCGCGTGTCGACGCTGCACCTGCCGGCCGCCACGGCGCACACCGCCCACCCGGACGCCGGCGACCGGCGTCGTCCGGGGGATCCGGTCCGCCTCCTCTACGTGGGCCGATTCGTGCGGGCCAAGGGCATGCTCGACCTGCTGTCGGCCATGGAGCAGGTGTGGGCGTCGGGGACGACCGACGTGACCCTGACCGTCACGGGCAGCATCCGGTTCCCGGACACCGAGGTGCTCGCCGTGCTCGAGGACGCCTGCACCACCCACCAGGACGACGGGAGACTGACCATGCACGTGGACCCCACCGATGACGAGCTGGCGGCGCTGTACGCCTCGGCCGACGCCCTGGTGATGCCGTCCCACCACGAGGGGTTCTGCGTTCCGGTGATCGAGGCCCTGTCCTCGGGGTGCTACGTGATCGGGGCGGACGCCGGCAACATCCCCTACGTGATGGGGGGCCTGGGCACCCTGTACCCCTGCGGGGACGTGCCGGCCCTGGCCGGGGCGATCACCCGCTACGCCGAGGAGGTCACCTCGGCCGAACGGGAGCGGCGCGCACCGGTCGTCGCCACCACCGCCGGACCCCTCGGACCCGCCGTCTGGCGCCAACGGGTGCAGCGCCACCTGGCGGAGTACAGCGCAGACGCGTACCGGGCGGGCTTCCTCGACCTGCTGGCACTGGTCCTGGCACAGGCCGCGCCTGACGGCGCGCCGACATGGCTCGTGGACGCCGGCCGATCGGCCGCTGCGGCCCCCACGGCTGGTGGGGGCGGTGCCCCCGATCGGTCCGAGGGTCCGGTACCGGTCCGATGAGCGACCGCACCGTCTCGGTCGTCGTCAACACGTACAACCGCGCCGACAGCCTGGCCGTCACGCTCGGGGCCCTGGAGCAGCTCGACTACCCGCACCTCGAGGTGGTGGTGGTGAACGGACCCTCCACCGACGGGACCGATGCGGTGCTGGCCGCCTGGGCCGGACGGGTGAAGATCGACTCGACCCCCAACCGCAACCTGTCGGAGTCACGGAACATCGGCATCCGTCGGGCGTCAGGCGACATCGTCGCCTTCATCGACGACGACGCCTATCCGGACCCGGGGTGGCTCGACGCTCTGGTTGCGGCCTTCGCATGGGATGAGGTGGCGGCCGCCGGCGGACCGGTGTTCGGGCACACCGGGTTCTGGTACCAGGTGTGGCACTCCCGGGCCGACCGCTTCGGCAACTTCTGGACCGACTTCCCCCCGTGCATGAATCCCACCGGGATGCTCTCGTTCCCCGGGAGCAAGGAGTTCATCTACACCATCGGCACGAACAGCTCGTTCCGCCGCGACAAGATCGTCGAGTTGGGCGGGTTCGACGAGGAGTTCGAGTACTACCTCGACGAGACCGACCTGTGCCTCCGGATCACCGATGCCGGGTGGATCGTCGCCGCCCTGGACACCGGGTTCGTGTTCCACAAGTTCCTGCCCAGCGACATACGCGAACGCCGGGACGTGGTGCGCGACTGGTACCAGGTGATGAAGAGCCGCTTCTACTTCGGCATGAAGCACGGACTGCCGTCGTCCTCCTTCGCCGAGCTGTGCATCCAGGAGGCCCGGTTCGTCGAGGAGATCCGGGCCAACGTCGAGCTCAACCTGGAGGCGGGCGTCCACGAGCCCGAGGTCCTCACCAAGTTCGAGGACGACGTGGCCACCGCGTCCGACCTCGCCCTCGGGTATCACGGGCGCTGCGGCACCAAGGAGCGGCCCCCGAGCTGGTTCGACAACGACGAGCCGTTCCTGCCGCTCGCCGTCAAGCGTCCCGCCGGGGGGAAGCTGCACATCTGCCTCCTCACCCAGGAGTACCCGCCGGCGCCCGTGAACGGGATCGCCCGGGTGATCCACGCACTGGCGGAAGGCCTGGCCGCCGAGGGGCACGTGGTCCGGATCCTCACCGAGGGCGCGGAGTACCCGCGGGTGGACCTCGAGAACGGCGTCTGGGTGCACCGGGTGCCGGCCGCCGGTCATCCGCTCCCCCCGGGCAGCGCCATCCCCCAGCACATCTGGGACCGCGCCGCCTCGATGCTCGAGGAGATCGACCGGATGGCGGAGATCCGCCCCGTCGACATCATCCAGGCGCCCAACTGGGACTCCGAGGGGATCGCCGCCATCGTCGACGGCCGCTACCCGGTGGTGGTCGGCCTCTACACCCCGCTCCGGACGGTCATCGACGCCGATCCGGCCATGCAGCGCCTGATGGCCTCCGGCGACCCACTCCTTCCCGCCCTGGTCGACGCCGAGCGCTCCACCTACCAGGATGCCGCCGGTTTCCTCGCCTGCGGTCCGGCCATCGTGGAGGAGATCGAGTACGGGTACGGGGTCATCTTCGACCCGGCCCGGCTGGGCACGGTGCCCCACGGCCTCCCCGACCTGGCCGCGACCGGGGCCGGCAGGCCCCGGACCTCCGATCGGGACGGTGACGCCGTGCGCCTGCTGTTCGTCGGACGCCTCGAAGGCCGCAAGGGCATCGACACCCTGCTGGACGCGGTGACCCGGCTGGTGGCGTCGGGCGACGATCTCGTGCTCACGGTCGTCGGTGACGACACGCTGCCGGGTCCGGGCGACGACGGTCTGACCTACCGGCAAGTGTTCGAGCGGGACCACCCGGACCTGTCCGACCGCGTGCGGTTCCTCGGCCGGGTCGACGACTCCGAGCTCGTCGAGCAGTATGCGGCGGCCGACGTCTTCGTGGCCCCGTCCCGGTTCGAGTCGTTCGGGTTGATGCTCCTCGAGGCGATGATGTTCGCCAAGCCGGTGGTCTGCGCCGACGTCGGTGGCATGCGCGACATCGTGGAGGACGGCGTCACCGGGTTCCGGGTGCGGGCCGACGACGCCGGCGCCCTGGCCGACGCACTCCACCGCCTGGCCGTGTCCCCGGACCTGCGGACCCGGATGGGGGACGCCGGCCGGCAGCGGTACGAGGACGCCTACTCGGTCCCGTCGATGGTCGCCGGGGTCGTCTCCTTCTACCGGTCGCTCCTCGGCGCCCGGGTCCCCGTCTGACCGTCCGGGGGTCCGGCCGGGTCAGCCCGGCTTGCGCACGGCGATGTGGACGCCGCCGGCCACACCCTTCAGGTCGTCGTGCGACATGAGCTCGTCGAACGACTCGAAGTCCGAACGGATGCGCTCGAGCTGGGCCGCCGGGATCCGGTCGGTCAGGTTGGCCACCGCCAGGAGCCACATCACCGTCTCGGACAGGGGCCCGAACCAGTTCGAGGCCAGGAGCTCGCACGAGGAGAACAGCTCCTGCACGCCCCAGAGCGTCATGTTGAAGAAGTGGAAGGGCACGGCGTGGAGCGGTTGGAGGAAGGCGACCTCGGTGATGATCAGGCCGCCGGGCTCGGTGACCCGGATGAGCTCGTCGGCGGCGGCCTGGGGGTTGGCCAGGTGCTCGAAGACGGCCTGACTGTGCACGACGGCGAAGGCGTCGTCCTCGAAGGGCAGGGTGTGGATGTCCCCGTACACATCGGCCAGCTCGAACTTCAGGTATTCGAAGTTGACATGGTTGGACAGACACCGGCGTCGGTCGCCCCCGCCCATCTCCAGGACCAGGTCTTCGGGACCCGCCAGCCCGACGTAGCCCTCGATGAACTCGCTGTAGGGATTCCCGAAATTGAGGGGCTGTGCCGGCCCGAAGCCCTCGAGCCCGGGAGGTCCGTACAGCACCAGCTCCTCCACGATCACCTCGCGTCCCGTCGAGGCGTCCCGCCCCGTCCCGCGCGCGGCGATGATGATGGTGTGTCGCCCCACGGGCAGGTCGGTGGCCGCCACCAGCGGCTCCACGAAGCTCCCCTCGGGGGTGAAGAGGTCGACCGAGGCCGTCAGCTGGTCGTCCACGAAGACGTCCACGAACCCACCCCGGGGCTGATGGAGGAACCGGACCAGGGCGTCGGTGAATTCACCGGTGAACGTGCACGTGTCCCCGGTGCCACCTGCGGTGCACCGGAAGTGCGGCGGGCTGACGGTCCAACGCTCCGAGCAGACCAGCTCCTCGGAGTCCGCCGGGATGCGTCGCTCCACCGACGGGTCCACCACCCGCGGCTCGCCGGCCAGCGGCACCAGGGGCTCCACCCCCTCGACGTGGAAGTCGTACTTGAACTGTGACACGACGGCCACGACGCGGGCACAGGAGTCGCAGATGAGCTGGCCCTCCTTGAGGCGCCCGGAACGGTCCTCGGACACGCGGACGTCCCGCAGCGGCCGGCGGCAGCCAGGACAGCACAGGGCCTGTGACCAGGACCTGTGCGTGGTGCCACCCCTGGTTCCGGCACCGGCCGGAGCAGCCACAGCGGTCGGATCAGGAGGATGCACGGGTCGACACTAGCGGCTCCCTCCCGGCGGACCAGGGTACCGCGGTCCGCGCCCCCCGGCTCATCCGCGGGACCGGTCCCCGTCGCTTGCGCCCCGGATCCGGTGCCCCGGTGCGGCCGCCTTCCGACGGGGCCACAGCACCGGCAGGAGCACGATGCCCGCCACGACGTCGACGTACACGTAGCGGTAGAGCATCTCGGGCACGGCGAAGATCGTCACCAGCGTGTAGACCAGCACCGCCGCCGCCAGCAGGGCCAGCACCCGATCGGCGCGGGTGCGGCGCCAGAGCACCACCGACGCCGCCGCCAGGATCAGCACGTAGATCCAGGCGTCGTAGAGCACGCTTCCGTAGAGGTTGTTCCCGCTCTGGGTGGTCGCGGACAGGTAGGACAGGGCCGGACGGTTCAGGGCCGGGAACTTCGGGGCCATGTCGGGTCCGGGCTCCTGGAAGAGCCAGAACTCCGGATGGGTGACGCCGAGGAGCTGCAGTCCGGACTGCAGCCGATCGCTCAGGTAGCCGTAGGGATGATGGAGGATGGCCGACTCCCAGCTGTGGGTCAGCGTCCGGTAGTCGGCGCCCTCGAGCGGCCACCGGATGGGTGCACCCGGTGCGTAGATCAGCTGCTCGTCGCCCTCCACCGTCGTGCCACGGACGATCAGGGAGAGGTTCTGACCCGGGTCGGCCACCTTGGGGAGCAGCATCGTCCCCTCCCGCTTGGACAGCGTCGTCAGGTCGTAGAGCATCGTGTTCTGCGCGGCGTGCATCGACCGGGTGTCGACGGCCACCAGGATCCCGGCCTGCACGCCCATCATGACCACCGTGGCCCCGATGCCGAGCCCCACCGCCCACACCCGGCGTCGCCTCCAGGCCGGCGGGAGCCACAGTGCCGCCACCACGGCGAGGAGGACGACCACTGCCGGAAAGGCATTGTGCCGGGCGGCGAGCCCGAGGAACCCCAGCACCGACGCGGCGATCAGGGATACGGTCCGCGACCGGCCGGTGATCCGTGCCGCCCGGGCGGCACACCCGAACCCGGCGAGCAGGAGCGCGGCGAACCATGCGTCGGTGCCGACATGGGCCTCCCAGCCGAGCACGGGGGGGAACACCGAGCACAGCACGGCCCCGATGCACGACCCGAGCTGGCCGAACCGGACCCGCAGCACGAGATAGAAACCGGTGACCAGGGTGAACACGCTGGCGAACAACACCGGACCCCTTCCGTGGACACCGGTCAGGTAGAGGCCCCGCCAGAGCACCTCGAGCATCGGGGCGTGCCAGTCGAGGTAGTGGCCGCTGGCCACGTCCTGGAGTGCCGACGAGGTGTCGGGGTCGCCCTGTCCGGGCCAGAACACCGTGGCCAGCGCGGCGCTCCACAGGCCGAGCACGGCGAAGACCGCCAGGTACCGGGTCCGAGCGGTGGTTCCGAACCGTGCTCCCGGTTCCGCACGGGTCACCGGTCCATCGGTCGGCGCCCCGCCGGCGTCCAAAACGACCGCGTCCACCGGGCAAGGGTACACGGGAGACTCGCCACGTCCCGGTCGCCGCCAACCGGTGCGCCGGAGGTCGGCGGCTCCGGAAATGGGCCAGTGTATGGTACCGACGTGAATTCACTCGATCGTGCCATCCAGCGGCTGCGATTCCGCCAGGCCGCCGCGCACATCCCGGTCGGTGCCCGGGTCCTCGACGTCGGCAGCGACGACGGGGCACTCTTCTCCTACCTCGCCTCGCGCATCGCGCCGAGCGTCGGTGTCGACCCCAACGCCCCCACGGCGTCTCTCGCCGGGGGCCACCAGCTGGTCACCGGATTCGTCGACGACCTCCCCGATGACCTGGCCGGGTTCGACTGCTGCACCGTGCTGGCCGTCCTCGAGCACCTGCACGACGAGGAGCTTGCCGCCCTCGGCCGATCCCTCGCCGACCGCACCGACGCAGGGGGCGCACTGATCGCCACCGTCCCGTCGCCCATGGTCGACCCGATCCTCGACGTCCTGATGCGGTTCCGGCTCCTCGACGGCATGGAGGTCGACCAGCACCACGGTGCCGTGGTCGCCCACATCCCCGAGGTGCTCGGGCAGTCCGGGTGGAAGCTCCGCCTCGAGAAGCGCTTCGAATTGGGCCTGAACAACCTCCTGGTCTTCGACCGCGCCTGAGGGCCGCCGGCACCCGGGGCCGGCCTGGACCCCCGGGTATAGTCGGGTGTGGCCCCACCGGAACTCACAATTCTCATGCCCTGCCTGAACGAGGCGGAGACCCTCGAGGTGTGCGTCACCAAGGCCCAGGACTTCCTCGCCCGCTCGGGCGTGGACGGCGAGGTCCTCATCGCCGACAACGGGAGCACCGACGGGAGCCAGGCCATCGCCCGGGCCGCAGGCGCGAGGGTGGTGGAGGTTCCCCAGCGCGGGTACGGGAGCGCACTGATCACCGGGATCCGTGACGCCAAGGGCACCTTCGTGATCATGGGTGACGCCGACGACAGCTACGACTTCTCCGACCTGGGCGCCTTCGTGGAGGCGCTCCGCGGGGGTGCCGACCTCGTCATGGGGGACCGGTTCGCCGGGGGGATCGCCCCGGGTGCGATGCCACCGCTACACCGCTACCTCGGCAACCCGGTCCTGAGCTTCGTCGGCCGCCTCTTCTTCCACTCGACGATCCGGGACTTCCACTGCGGGCTCCGCGGATTCCGGCGGTCCTCGATCATGGAGCTCGACCTGCAGTCGAGCGGCATGGAGTTCGCCAGTGAGATGGTGGTCAAGTCGACCCTGGCCGGACTGTCCATCGCCGAGGTGCCCACCACCCTCCGCCCCGACGGCCGGACCCGCGCACCGCACTTGCGGACCTGGCGGGACGGCTGGCGCCACCTGCGGTTCCTCCTGCTCTACAGCCCCCGATGGCTGTTCCTGTATCCAGGGGTCGCCCTGATGGTCCTGTCGGTCATCGTGGGTGTCGCGGTCGAGGCGACCACGGTCCGCATCTTTTCGGCGACGCTCGGCGTGGACACCCTGGTGCTGGCATCTGCCGGCCTGATCATCGGACTGCAGTCGGTCCTGTTCGCCGTGTTCACCAAGATCTACGGGGTCAACGCGGGGTTCCTCCCGTCGAGCACGAGGCTCGACCAGTTGAGCCGGTTCTTCACCCTCGAATCCGGACTGGTCGTGGGCGCGGGCCTGGCGGTGCTCGGCGTGATCGGACTGGTCGTCGCCATGGTCCACTGGAGCAGCGCGCAATTCGGCCACCTGGACGCGGTGAGCGAGCTGCACACCGTGGTCCCGTCGGCCACGCTCCTGACCATCGGGTTCCAGATCTCGCTGGCCAGCCTCTTCGTGGGCATCCTGGACATCGGCCACGTGGGCGCGGCACCCCGTGACCTCGGGGCGCAGCAGGACCTGTCGGCCCCCGCCACCGAACGGTGAGCCACCGGCCGGTCCCCGGCCCAGCCCGTCAGGCGGTCGTGCCCACCCCGTAGGGACTGGTCGGCATGGACAGCGAGATCGGCACCTCGATGGCCGCCGCCCCGGTGCCCACCAACCGGGTGTGGACGGCGAAGCGCAGGTCGTCGAGGGCGAAGGGGCACGACAGCACGGCCACGCCGTCGGGTGTGTCCGGGACCAGCTCGGCCGTCCCGACCAGCTCCTCGCCGGCCACCACCTCGAGCACGGCCACGGCGGCGCCCGGATCGTCCAGCCCGGACCAGGTGACCTCGACCGACACCTCGTAGGCGCCCCGGCGCAGGGCCAGCCACGGGCCCATCATGACGATGCCCGACTGCCCCTTGGCGAACGCCGCCGTCCGGCCGTCGGCCATGACGGTCTGGGCGGCGGTCGGCTCGGGGCGCATGCGGGCCACCCGCTCCCGCCAGTTGGCCTCGAAGACGGCACCGATGGCGGCCCGCAACCCGTCGGTGTCCGGCTCGCCCACCTTGCGGGCCTCGGCCCACCAGATGAACGAGTCCTCGGGACGGCTGGTGCCCAGCATCAGCCGGCGGAGCACGTCGGCCGACCCCTCGAGCGTGCCGTCCGGCTCGAGCGCCAGGAGCTCGCCGTCCTTGCGGCACAGCCACACGCCCTTCATCGTGACCACCTCGAAGCCGGCCAGACCCAGGAGCTCCGTGGCCTCGCCGGGGGTGAACTCGATGGTGTGCTCCCCCATGCTCCACTGGTAGGCCGCGGTCAGGTCGCGGTTGGGGCTGTCCACCACCAGCCAGCCGCCGTCCCGCAGCACCCGGTTGGACTCGACCAGGAACGCCTCGACCTGCTCGGGCCAGAGGTGTTCGATGTTCTGACCGGAGAACACCAGGTCGACCGAGTCCGGGCCGAGCATGGCCACACCTTCGGGGGAGGCGAGATCGGCCTCGACCCACTCGACGTTGTCCGGCAGCACCGCCGGCCGCGGCATGTAGGCCTCGACCCCGATGTGCCGGGGGATGCGGCCGTAGGACTGGTCGAACCAGGTGAAGTACCACTCGCCGTTGGCCCCCATGCTGAGCACCGTGTCGCAGCCCCGGGGCATGTCGGCCAGGGCCATGGTCCGGCCCTCGTGCAGGGTCGCGTGGCAGCAGGCCAGTGCCGGGGGCACGACCGGCTCCTCGGGGGTGGCGGGCCCCGGTGGCACCGTCTCGACCCGCTCGGCGACCCGGGCCGCCGTGCGCTCGATGTAGGGCTCCACGACCCGGTCGGCCAGGTGGCGGACACCGCGCTTGGCCGTGCCGATGACGCGGTGCACGCCGTGCTCGGTGGTCGCCGGTTCCGGTGCGGTCACGTCGGGGGACATGGCGTAGAACCTAGTGGGCGGTGGGAGCCCGATCCGGACCAACCCACCCGGTCACGTCAGCTGGCTGGCCACCAGGCCGTCGAGGATGTCGGCCTCGGACACCAGACACCGGTCGAACCCGAACCGCTCCATGACCGCGTGCAGGATCAGGGCGCCGCCGACGATGACGTCTTGGCGGCCCGGCTCCATGCCGGGCCGGACCAGGCGGTCGGCAGCCGGTTCGGCGGCCAACCGGTGGAACCAGCCGGCCACGTCGCCGGCGGCCAGCTCGGCGTGGTGGATCCGGTCCCGGTCGTACTCGGCCAGGCCCAGCTGCAACGAGGCCAGCGTGCTGACCGTGCCGGCCAGGCCCACCAGCCGGCGGGTCTCCCGGTACCGGGGGTGGGCGGCCACCGCCGACCCGAGCTGGGCGGCCACCTCCTCGGCGGCGGCCGACAGCTCGGCGCCGGTGGGCGGGTCGTCGGTCAGGAACCGCTCGGACAGCCGCACGCACCCGAGCTGGAGGGACACGGCGGCCAGTGCGGGGTCGTCGGGACCGTCGGCGGCAACGAGCTCGGTGGATCCGCCGCCGATGTCGAGCACCAGGAAGGGCCCGTCCCCCAGGTCCAGGTCGGCCACCGCGCCGGCCAGGGACAGCCGACCCTCCTCCAGGCCGCTCAACAGCTCGGGACGCAGCCCGGTGACCTCGCCGGCGGCCGCCAGGAAGTCGGCGCCGTTGGCCGCGTCGCGGGCGGCCGACGTGGCGGTCAGGCGGCCGCGGGTGACGCCGAGCCCGTCCATGACCCCCCGGAACTCCCGCAGGGCGGCGAGGCACCGCTCGATGGCCTCGGGGGCCAGGCGCCCGGTGGCGTCGACCCCCTGGCCGAGCCGGGTGATCCGCATGAGGCGCTCGAGCGGCCGCCCCTGCCCGTCGGCCACGAGGAGCCGGGTCGAGTTGGTCCCGCAGTCGATGGCGGCAATGGCGGTGCTGGTCGGTGGACGGTCCATCCACCCTTGCTACCACGGCGCCCGGCCGGGCCCGGCGGGGTCGCGCTCCGGCGGGTCAGGCCGGGTGCAGTCCGATGGCTCGGGCGGTCCACTCCCCCACCGGGTCGTCGGCGCCGGTGAGCCACCAGGCCAGGTGGGCGTGGAGGCACTTGACCCCCTCCCGGGTGCCGCCGACACCTCCCGACGGCCGCGGCCCCCGGTGGCCGGGGTCGATCAGCGCGTCGCGCTCGGCGGCGTAGGCGGCATGGGCGGCGGCCAGCCGGTCGGCCGGCACCGCCCGCTCGGCCTCCTTGACGCCGCCGGTCGACTCCAGCCTGCTGACCGCCTCGCGCAGGTACGGGTCGCACAGCCAGTAGCGGGTGGGCATGGGTGTCCCATCGTCCAGGAACGGGGCGTTGGCGATCACCGCCGGCCGGCCGTCCGCGTCGCGCACCACCACCTCGAAGGCCCCCGCCGGGGTCCGTCCGAGCAGCTCGGCCACGACCGCCGCGTCCTCGCGCACCGGATCGGCGCGCCCCGTGCCGTCCGGTCCGCTCGGGCCCTCGACGGGACTCACTTCCAGAATTCGAGCGAACTGACGATGCGACCGACGAAGCCGGTCGGCGGGTGCGTGGCAGCGGGCGGCGGTGGCGACGACGACGTGGCGCCCGGCGCCACCGGCGTGGCGGGCAGGCCCGGGTCGGGTGACATGTTGGGTGCCTGGGCCGGCGAGACCAGCGGTTGGTTCGCCGGGTCCCCGGCCGACGGCGCGCCCGGCGTCGGCGACGTGCCCCCGGCCGGCGGCAGGATCACGAACAGCGACCGTCCCGGGTGCACCAGCTGGTAGTTCTGCTGGGCCAGGCGCTTGACCTCGGCGTCGGAGTTGAGCTGCTGGCGCTGTTCGGCCAGCAGTGCGTTCTGGTGCTGCAGCGCACTCAGCTGGGCGGCGGAGGCCGACAGCTGGCGGTGCTGGCTGTAGAGGACGGTCAGCGGGAAGCTGGTGACCAGGATGGCCAGGGCGGCGCCCGCGGCCACGGCGACCCGCACCCGGTTGCGGCGGGTCTCGATGGCGGCGCGCTCGGTGGGCGTGCGGACTGCGGACTGGAGGCGGGCCGACCCCTGGCGCGACGTGGCCGCCGAGGCGGCGGCCACCCGGGTCGACACTGACGGTCGCCGGGCGGACGTCGAGCGGGCGCCGCGGCCCGGGGCGGCCTTCGCCCGCGCGGGCGCGGTGCGGGTCGCCTTCGCCGTCGTGGCCCGCGCCCGGCTGGTCCGGGTGGGCGCGGTGGCCCGGCCCGACGGCCGGCGGGACGAAGCGGTCGGGCGGGCCGGCTTCGCCTTGGCGTGGAGCCGTCCGCTCACGTGGCGGGACTCCACGCCGACAGCGCGGCCGCGCCCCGGAAGGCGGCGGACTCGCCGAGCTGCTCCTCGATGCGCAGGAGCTGGTTGTACTTGGCCACACGGTCCGACCGGGCGGGCGCGCCCGTCTTGATCTGGCCGCAGTTCGTGGCCACGGCCAGGTCGGCGATGGTGGTGTCCTCGGTCTCCCCCGACCGGTGCGACATCACGCAGGCGTAGGCGTTGCGGGTGGCGAGTTCCATCGTCTCCAGGGTCTCGGTCAGCGTCCCGATCTGGTTCACCTTGATCAGGATGGCGTTGGCGGTGGCGGCGTCGATGCCCCGGTGCAGACGCTCGACGTTGGTGACGAACAGGTCGTCGCCGACCAGCTGCACCCGGCCGCCCACGGCCGCGGTCAGCGCCGCCCACCCGTCCCAGTCGTCCTCGGCCATGCCGTCCTCGATGGAGACGATCGGATAACGGCCGACGAGGTCCACCCAGTAGTCGACCATCTCGTCCGACGAGAGCGTGCGCCCCTCGCCCGCCAGCACGTAGGCGCCGTCACGGTAGAGCTCGCTCGAGGCCGGGTCCATGGCGATGGCGATGTCGGTGCCCGGCACCCGCCCGGCGGCCTCGATGGCCTCGACCAGGATCCGCACCGCGTCCTCGTTGGAGTCGAGGTCGGGGGCGAATCCGCCCTCGTCGCCCACCGCGGTCGACAGCCCCCGGTCGTGGAGCACGCCCGCCAGCGCGTGGTAGGTCTCCACGCCCCACCGCAGCGCCTCGGCGAACGAGGCGGCCCCGATCGGCATGATCATGAACTCCTGCAGGTCGATCGAGTTGTCGGCGTGCACGCCGCCGTTGACCACGTTCATCATCGGCACCGGCAGCACGTGGGCGTTGGCGCCCCCGACGTAGCGGTACAGCGGCAGGTCCAGTTCGTCGGCGGCGGCACGGGCCGTGGCCAGCGACACCCCGAGGATGGCGTTGGCGCCCAGACGGCCCTTGTTCGGGGTGCCGTCGGCGTCGATCATGGCCAGGTCGACCGCCCGCTGGTCGAGGGCGTCGAAGCCCTCCAGGAAGTCGGCGATCTCGCCGTTGACGGCACCCACCGCGGCCAGGACGCCCTTGCCCCGGTAGCGGTCACCGCCGTCGCGCAGCTCCACGGCCTCGTGGGCGCCGGTGGAGGCGCCCGACGGGACGATGGCCCGGCCGGCGGCGCCGGAGTCGAGGTGCACCTCGACCTCCACCGTCGGATTGCCCCGGGAGTCGAGGACCTCCCGGCCGATTACCTCTTCGATCAAGCTCACTGTGGGGGGTCGCTCCTGCTCGCGGTGTCGCAAACGCTACCACCCGGCACTCCGCCCACCAGGGCATTCACCGGGTGGCGTCGCACGTCCTCCGGCCGGTCCGGCGACCCCGGGACCGCCATCGGAACGGCTCAGCCGCGGGCCTCGACCTCGGCCCGGAACGCGCCGGCGCGGGACAACAGCGCCGTCTCGGGGTCGACGCCGAGCGCCCGGGACAGGCCGACGGCGGCGAACAGCAGCTCCCCCATCGCCTCGGCCCGGACCCGGGCGCCCCCCTCGCCGTCGGCCACGTCGTCCGACGACCCGGCCCCGGCGTCGTCGGACCGGCCCAGCGCGGCGGCGGCGTCCGCCACCCGCCCGGCCTCGTCGGCCAGTCCGGGCAGGACCATCCCGATCGCCGCCGCCTTCCGCTGGAGCTTGGCCGCCAACGCCAGCGACGGCAGTGCGACCGGTATCCCCTGCGTCACGCTGGTGCGCCCCTTCTCCACCAGCTTCCTAGCCTCCCAATTGGCGGCCACGTCGTCGGCCGTCTCGGCGGTGACGTCGCCGAAGACGTGCGGGTGCCGGGCCACCAGCTTGTCGTGGACGCCCCGGGCCACGTCGGCCAAGGTGAACCGTCCCTCTTCGGCGGCCAGGGTTGCGTGGAAGTAGACCTGGAACAACAGGTCGCCGAGCTCCTCCTCCAGGTCGGTGACCGCGGCGGACTCCCGTGCGTCGACGTCCGGGCCGGCGGCGCCGTCCCCGATGGCCGCGTCCACCGCGGCCAGGGCGTCGATCGACTCCAGGACCTCGTAGGACTCCTCGAGCAGGTGCCGGCCGAGCGACGCGTGGGTCTGACGCCGGTCCCACGGGCAGCGCTCGCGCAGGGTGCGCACCAGCTCGTCGAGCGCCACCAGCTCGGCGGCCACCGGTTCGGCCAGGCGCGGCACCCACAGCGAGGTCAGGTGGTCGGGCTCGACCGAGCGGTCCAGGTCCTCCCACGCCACCTCCTCCACCCGCTCGTCGGGCAGGCCGAGGTGGTGGAGGACGACCACCGGCACCCCGGGGAGCGCCTCGACCGACAGCTTGACGTCGGAGAGCACCTGGCGGCTCCAGCACTGGGCCACCAGCAGGGGCCCACGTTCGCCGGCGGCGTCGACGGCGAAGCGCTCGGCGTCCACCAGGCGGGTCCCGACGGCCACCGGGTCGACTCCCAGGCGGGCGAAGGCGAGGTCCAGGAACGAGACCGATGGATGGACCTCGACTGCCACCGCACCCGAGACCACCCGCGGGTCGGCGGTCAGCAGCACCACCGTCCGCTCGGCCACGTTGGGCGAGCCCGGCACGGCATACACCACCGGCCCGCCGTCCAGGGCCGCCGTCACCAGGTCGTCCACGATGGCCCGGTAGACGTCCTCGAAGGTGTCCGCCGACTCGTAGTGGTGGTCGAACGACCGGGCGTCGGCCACCGCGTCCGCAGCCGGGTGGCGGGTGGTCCGCAGGAACACCTGGCCGGCCCGGGCCAGGAGGTCGAGCGTCCCCGCCGTCAGCAGCTCAGGTCCGGCCGGCCCGAGGCCGACCACGTCGATGCGGGGTCCGCCGGGCACGGGGTGCTCAGCCGCCCGTGGCGGTGGACGCCGCCCCGGTGGCGGTCGTCGCCGCCGGCAGCAGGTAGGACGGCTGCAGGTAACGCGCCGGAGGAGTCGGCGGCGGGACGATGTGGACGCCCTGCCAGGTGCCGTACTGCGGATTGACGGTGACCGACGAGTGGTGGGCGTAGACCAGCAGCTCGGTGGTCACCCGCTGGGTGTTGGCGGAGGTGTGGAGGAGGTCGTCGCGGATGACCGACGCCGCCTGGGTCACCGGCACCAGCTGCTGGTTGGTCACCTCGTAGACCACCCAGGTCCCGCCCGAGGTCTGGATCGGTGTGACCGGCTGACCCACGGTGACCGTCGTCAGCTGGAGGGCCGACAGCACGCGCGACTCGGTGAAGTTGCAGCCGAGCTGCCCGCCGTTGGCCGCGGTCTGGGCGTCCACCGACGACGACGTGGCCAGCGCGGCGAAGGACTGGCCCGCCCGCAACTTGGCCACGACGGCGTCGGCGTCGGCCTGGCTGGCGGTGGCGATGTCGCTCACGCAGTCGATGGTGAACAGCGGCTGGTTGGCGCCGTAGAAGGCGAGGACCGACGCGTCGGACAGGTCCGCCCCCCGGGCCAGCAGTGCGTTGTCGACGGCCTGGTTGCGGACCTCGGCGTCGCGGGCCGCGGCGGGCAGCGCGCTCAGCACCTGCTGCCCGGTGTACGCGCTGCCGTCGGGCTTCTGGCACGCCGACAGCCCGCCCGCCGCATTCGCCTGCTGCACCAGGGCGGTGATCCGGCCGTCGAGCACCGAGGTGTAGTTGGTGCGGGCCGCGGTGAGGTCGGCGGCGGTCAGTTGGATCCCGTGGGCTGCGGCGAACTGGGCGGCGACCAGGTTGCCCACCTCGTTGCTGAGCACCGCGGCGGCATAGGCCGTCGGAAAGGTGGCGCCGCCGCTGTCCACGCTGATGGACTGGCCGCTGCGCAGGGCCAGCAGGCACTGGCCGGCACCCGCCCCGGCCAGTGAGTTCATCTGGGCGTTGAGCGAGGACACCGAGATGGTGTCCCCGTTGACCGATGCCGCCGTCGGGGCGACCTGGCACGCCGAGGCGAGGGCGCCCAGGGCGACGACGGAGACGACTGCGACCAGGCCGGAGGAGATGCGCTTCACGGCGGCGATGCTACCGGCCGTGCCAGGGTGGTCCCGAGCGCGGGCCGTGTGGCCCCGCCCGCCCCGGCGGTCACCCGGCCGGGATCAGCTCCTGCAGCAGCGCCACCAGGGCGGCCGCGTACTGGCCCGTGGTCGGGTCGGGGGCGATCGGGAACGACAGGCGCTGCGCCTCGGGCTGGTAGGTGCCGCCGGGGGCCAGCCGGCGCAGGCGGACCTCGGCCGAAGCCGGCAGGGTGATCGGGGTCAGCTTGACCACGGCCCGCCCACCCGGGCCGCCGCGGGGC